>WNFY01002765.1_pt1 | contig 17650 bp, 18 predicted proteins | sample 5400091 | NCBI WGS metagenome assembly WNFY01 (sample SAMN13153364, study PRJNA577476) | soil metagenome | isolation source: 60 cm soil or saprolite under grassland replicate 1 | place: USA:California | collected 2016-06-15
CCGACCGCGAGGCGATCTTCGCCGATCCGCGGCATCCCTATACGCGGGCGCTGCTCGATTCCGTGCTCACGCCGGAGCCCGGCCTCGGCATTCCCGACACCGGCCTCGGGCTCACGTTCCCCAATCCGCTCGATCCGCCGCCGGGCTGCGCCTTTCATCCGCGCTGTCCCGAGCACGGCCCGCGTTGCCGTATCGAGGTGCCGCGCGAGGTGCGCGCGGCCGGGCTGGTCGCCTGCCATCTGTACGATGGAGGAACCGCAGCCGCATGAGCAGGGACGCCGCCATCAGGCTCGCCGAAACCTATTTCGACTCGGGCGGCTTCAAGGCCGACCTCGCGCGGCGGGTCGCGATCCCGACCGCGAGCCAAAATCCCGATCGCGCCGACGAGCTCAAGCGTTATCTCGATGCCGAGATGGTGCCGGCGCTCGAGGCGCTGGGCTTCCGCTGCCGGTTGCTCACGCATGCGAAAGCGCGCGGGCCGTTCCTCGCCGCGGAGCGCATCGAGGCCGCGCATCTGCCGACCGTGCTTTGCTACGGTCACGGCGACGTCATCCGCGGGCTCGAGGCGGGCTGGGCGAAGGGGCTCTCGCCCTTCGTGCTCACGGAAAAGGACGGCCGCTACTACGGTCGCGGCGTCGCCGACAACAAGGGCCAGCACACCATCGGCATCGCCGCCATGGGCGCGGTGATTGCCGCGCGCGGTCGGCTCGGCTTCAACGCCAAATGGCTGATCGAGATGGGCGAGGAGACCGGCTCGGCGGGACTGCGCGAGGTCTGCGCCGAGCATCGCGCGCTGTTTGCTGCCGACGCGCTGATCGGCTCCGACGGCCCGCGGCTGTCGATCGAGCAGCCGACGAATCTACCTCGGCAATCGCGGCGCCTATCCGGTCGATCTATGGATCGAGGCGCGCGAAGGCGGCCACCATTCCGGCAATTGGGGCGGGCTGCTCTCCAATCCGGCGATCGAGCTCGCCCATGCGATCGCGGCGATCGTCGGCCCGCAAGGCCAGATCCGCGTTCCGCAATGGGTGCCGGACGGCATTCCGGATTCGGTCAAGCGCGCGCTTGCGGATTGCGAGGTGCATTCCGGACAGGGCAGTCCGGCGATCGATCCCGGCTGGGGCGAGCCGGGGCTCACCTCGGCAGAGAAGCTTTATGCCTGGTCGACGTTCGAGATCCTGGCGATGAGCGCCGGCAATCCGGAGGCGCCGGTCAACGCGGTGCCGCCGCACGCCTGGGCGCGCGGCCAGCTGCGCTTCGTGGTGGGGGTCGATCCGGAAAAAATCCTGCCGGCGCTGCGGCGCCACCTCGATCGCCACGGCTTTGCCATGGTGCGGATCGCCAAGGCGCGCGACGAGATTTTTCACGCCACCCGCCTCGACCCGGATCATCCGTGGGCGCAATGGGCGGCGGCCTCGATCGCGCGCACCGCGGGCCAAAGGCCTGCGATCCTGCCGAGCACCGGCGGAGCTCTGCCCAACGACGTGTTCGCGGAGCTGCTCGACCTGCCGACGATCTGGGTGCCGCATTCCTATCCGGGCTGCTCGCAGCATGCGCCCAACGAGCACCTGCCGCTCGTGCTCGCGCGCGAGGGCTTGCGGCTCATGGCCGGGCTTTATTGGGATCTCGGCGAGGGCGGCACGCCGGCGCGGCGAACATAATCTCGTAGCCTGGATGGAGCGGCGCGCAGCGCCGTGAAATCCGGGATGGTGAGGGAGGGGATTTCATGTTCACCGACGGCTTGTTTCGGCAAAAGCGCATCCTGGTCACCGGCGGCGGCACCGGGCTCGGCAAGGGCATGGCCGAAAAATTTCTCGCGCTCGGCGCCGAAGTGATCATTTGCGGCCGGCGCAAGTCGGTGTGCGAGGAGACCGCGGCGGAGCTGATGGCAAAGCACGGCGGCAAGGTCGAGAGCTACGGCATCGATATCCGCGACGCCACCGCGGTCGACGCGATGGTCGAGGATATTTTTTTGCACGGGCCGCTCACCGACCTCGTCAACAATGCGGCCGGCAATTTCATCTCGCGCACCGAGGATCTCTCATCGCGCGGCTTCGATGCCATCGCCAACATCGTCATGCACGGCACGTTCTACGTGACCCACGCGGTCGGCCGGCGCTGGATTGCGGCGCAAAAGCCCGGCAACGTGCTCTCGATCGTGGTGACCTGGATCCACAACGGCAGCCCGTTCGTGGTGCCTTCGGCGATGAGCAAGGCCGCGATCCACGCCATGACGATGTCGCTCGCCGCCGAATGGGGCCGCTACGGCATCCGGCTCAACGCGATCGCGCCCGGCGAAATTCCCACTGAAGGCGCGGGCAAGCGCCTGCGCCCGATCGAGATGCCGGCGAGCCGCACCGCGCGGGCGAACCCGATGGACCGCCGCGGCCGCATGGAGGAGCTGCAGAATCTCGCGACCTTCCTGCTCTCCGACGGCTGCGACTGGCTCACCGGCCAGACCATCGCGATGGACGGCGCCAATGCGCTGGCGACCGGCGGCAATTTCTACGATCTGCGCGAATGGGGCGATGCGGAATGGAAGGCCGCCCGCGAGGCGATCCAGCAGGTCAACGCGCGCGACAAGGCGGCGCGCAGCGCATGAGAAGGAGTAGACCATGATCGACCAGCCATTCGTGGACAGGATGGCGAAATACAATCGCTGGCAAAACCAGAATCTCTACGGCTGCGCCGATCGGCTGTCCGACGAGGATCGCAAGCGCGAGCGCGGTGCCTTCTTCGGCTCGATCCACGGAACGCTCAATCACCTGTTGTGGGGCGACCGCACCTGGATGCACCGGTTCGCCGGCACGGACAAGCCGGCGGGCGGCATCAAGGAATCCACCGGCCATTATCCGGATTGGCAGGACCTCAGGCGCGAGCGCGAAAGCTTCGACGAGGTGATCGTGCGCTGGTCGCAAGCGCTCGACCCGCGTTGGCTCGAAGGCGAGCTGACCTGGTTTTCGGGCGCGGCGCAAAAGAAGATCACGCGGCCGAAATGGATCCTGGTGACGCATTTCTTCAATCACCAGACCCACCACCGCGGCCAGGTGCACTGCATGATCACCCAATGCGGCATCCGGCCGAGCGACACCGACCTGACAATCCTGCCGGCGAGCGCTTGAGATTTTATTTGCTGGAAGCGAGCTTCGGCGCGGAGGCACGCTCGGAAACCCTCTCCCGCAAGGAGGGGGAAAGCGTTTGCGGCTGCGCTCTTGCGTGATGATCCCGCCCTGGGCCGCGAGCGCCTCAGCGCCGGCCCATTTCGTAATCCTCGTGGGAATAGCCGAACTGCGAGAGCGCCTCCTCCAGGTGGTCGCCCAGCAAGGGCATGCCGAGCAGGTAGGCCGCGGTGCGCTTATTGTGGGCACGTGAGGCCTCCGTGCGCAGCTCGTCCCAATCCTCCACCCCGTTGTCCTCCCGCCCGAACCAGGTAAGCGCCACGAGGTCGATCTGCTCGTCCTCGTCGAGCGCGTTGATGAAGCCGGTGAGCTCGTCGAATACGGGATCGTCGTTGTGATCCTCGAGCACGGACAGCATGGCGTCGTCCGCGGCGTTGGAGGATGAATCCGGATCGGTGACCACGTCCTTGACGTCGAACTCGCGGGCCTTGGCGATGATGTAGAACACCTTTTCGGGCGAGACCGACAGCGCCGGCGCCCCGGCGACCCGGTCGGTGCTCTCGAATTCGGTCGTGCGCATGCCACATCCCTCCTGGAACGAGGATGAGCGGCGCCGCGGCGCCGGCATTGAGAAATATCAATGGCGGGGTTCGCCGGCCATTCGCGGTTTGTTTACGAAATCGGAATAGTTCTCGGCTTGAGCGGCACAATGCGTCCGCAGCGCGGGGTCGGGCATGCTCGAACCCGGAGAGGATATCCCATGCGCGGGCTGTTATTCTTGACCATGGCGATCGCTCTGGCGTTCGGGCTGGCTGCGGCACATGCCGAGGATGCGCCGCTCGAGATCCAGGGCGCGCGCACCGTGAATGCCGATGGCGTCATCGACCTCGTCCAGAAGACGGATCAGGTCGTCATCGTCGACAATCGCACGGTCGCCGACTACGAGGCCGGTCACATCGAAGGCGCAATCAACCTGATCGACACCGACATCGCCAACGAGGCGACCCTGGCTCGCCACGTCAAATCCAGGGACACGCCGGTTCTTTTCTATTGCAACGGCGTGAAGTGCGGCCGGGCGGCCAAGGCAAGCGCAAGAGCCGTCGAGTGGGGCTACACCAAAGTCTATTATTACGCGCTCGGGCTCCAGGAATGGCGGGACCGACATTTGCCGCTGGTTCGCTGATCGCGTCGGACGCCGGGACCATCCTCCGCAATGGCTCGTCGCCACAGGTTTCTCGGAGTTCTCATTGCGTTGGCGATGTTCGCGTGCATGTCCGCCTTGGCGGCGGTGTATTTCGCCATGGTGCGTTACGAACGGGCGACGCAGGAGTCGCAGCTCGGCCATGTCGGCTACATCGTCAACCGATACGTCGCCGACTTGGTATGGCAGCAGTTTGCCGACGCCGTGGGCGACCTGGCATCCGATATTGCCCAGGAGGCTCCGCTTCGCAAAGCCGTCGCAGCCGGGGCGGCCGATGAGCTTAGACGGCTGATCCCCGATTCCTCGCGTCGCAACGTGGTTACGTCGGGCCGGATCTCGCTTCTCGGCATTACCGTCTATCACGTCGACGGCACCTTGATGGCCGAGCACGCGGGCGGCGGCGTGGGCGGTCCCGTCGAACTATCCCGTCTCTTGGCGGCCCGGCAGGGCAACGACCGGTTTGCCCAGCTGCGTCACGTCTGGATCGATGCGGATCAACCGCGATTGTCCATCGTCGTACCCGTCGGCGGTCTCAAGCTCCTCGGCTATCTGGCGCTTCACGTCGATCCGCTGCACGCCCTGCGCAACCTCGATGACCGGCTCGGCATGCAGGTCGCTTTTGACAGCGCGGACGGGACGCGCCGGCTGAGCGAGCTCGATCATTACCGCCTCCCGGACCCGAGCAAAAGCCTGGGCGGCAGCGTCGTGGTGAAAGCGCCGAGCGGTACGCCGCTTTTTCGCGCGAGCCTCACCTGGGACAACACCGATTCGGCACGTATCATGGCTGGGGCCCGCTCTTCCTCGCTCGCGATATTGCTGACGGCGTTGGTGCTCATCGCGGCGGCAATGCTGATGTTCGTGCTGATTTCCCGCAAGATGGCGCGCGATGAGCTGGGCGCGGCCAAGGCCGCGCTGGAGGCGGAGCGCGCCGGAGAGGAGGCGCTGCTGCGCGAACGGGAGCAGGCGGCGGCAACCGCGGCGACCGAGCGCCAGGAAGCCTTGCGTGACCTGGCAACTCAACTCGAGCGCTCGGTGAAGGCTGTTGCGCACGAGGTGGCAAGGACCGCGGCGGGCATCGCCGGCAATGCCGGCCTCATGGCGGATCTGGCCAAGCGCACGACGCGGCAGGCGGATTCCGCGCGCATCGCCGTGTCCGACGCAACCACCAACGTCAAGACGATATCAGCCGCGACCGACGAGCTCACGGCGTCGATTTCCGAGATCGAGGTCCAGGTCTCGCAAGCCTCGCGGGTCGCGCGCCAGGCGGTGGCCGAGACCACGCGGATCGAAGAAAAAATCGAGGCATTGCGAGACGCGACGGGCAAGATCGGCGAGGTGCTGGGCCTCATCAGCGCGGTCGCCGCGCAGACAAACTTGTTGGCGCTCAATGCCACCATCGAAGCCGCCAGGGCCGGCGATGCCGGTAGAGGTTTCTCGGTGGTGGCGCAGGAGGTCAAGCTGCTTGCCGCGCAGACGGCGAGGGCGACCGAGGAGATCTCGACGCAGATCAACATGGTGCAGAGCGCAACCAACGAGGTCGTCGGCGCCATCGGCTCGATTTCGACGACCATCGAGCGGGTCAATGCCATTTCGGCCGGGACGGCGGCCGCGGTGCAACGCCAGCACGCGGCCACCCAGGACATCAGCGCCAACATCAGTGCGGCATATTCCGGGGCGCAGATGATCAACGGCAGCGTGAGCAGCGTCACCGAGGAAGCGGCCGAGGCGGCGGCGAAGGCCAGCGAGCTCAAGGCCGCGTCGGTGGATTTGACGTCGCAGTCGGGCACTCTGCGCGAGCAGATTGACCACTTCATTCGCGAGATGCGTGCGGCCTAGCTGGTCTCGCCCCCCGCGTTGCCGCGGCATTCGCCGAGCCGCCTGTCGCGCATTTCAACTCCGCACGCCGCGATCACCCGACCACCCGCGGTCCTCGATACGTCCTCTCGCGAGACGTTGCGGATTTATCCGGACCCGAGACGACGTGTACCATCGTGCATGACTGCCGCGATTCTGGGAGCTTTCCGATGGTGCTTGCCTTGACCGTGATCCTGATTTGTCAGCTCGTGGGCGAGGTCGTCGTCCGCGGCACCGGCTTGCCGATGCCGGGGCCGGTGCTCGGCATGGTGCTGCTGCTCGCGATCCTGGCGCTGCGCGATCGCTTCCGCGCCGCAGTTTCGGCAACGGGGCGGGACGATCCGCTCGAGACCGCCGGCAAGGGGCTGCTGGCGCACTTGTCCCTGCTGTTCGTGCCCGCGGGCGTCGGCGTGATTCAGCGCCTCGACGTGTTCGCGACCTATGGCGTAGCGCTCGCCACTTCGCTGGTGCTCTCGACGATCGCGGCGCTGCTGGCTAGCGTCCTGGTCTTCGTTCTCGCCGCGCGCGCCTTCCGTGTTCCGGGAGAGGCGCCATGAAGCAAGAGAGCTTTGCGCTTTGGGTCTATCTTTCGCGCACGCCGCTGCTGTGGCTCACGGTCACGCTCGTCGCCTACCTCGCGGCGGACCGGATCTCCGCGGCGACCAACCGGCACCCGCTGGCCAACCCGGTGCTGCACGCGATCTGGTTCATCGGGGCGGTGCTGGTCGCGACCGCGACGCCGTACGCGACCTATTTCGAGGGCGCGCAGTTCGTGCATTTTCTGCTCGGCCCGGCGATCGTCGCGCTCGCCATTCCGCTCTACGAGCACCGCGCCACGGTGGCGCGCGCCGCGGTGCCGATGCTGGCCGCGCTGCTGGCCGGCTCGATCGTGGCGATGGCGTCGGCGATCCTGATCGCCAAGGCGTTCGGCGCGCCCAACGCCGTGCTGATCGCGCTTGCGCCGAAATCCGTCACCGCGGGCGTCGCCATGGGCATCACCGAGGCGCTCGGCGGCGATCCGGCCTTGACCGCGGTGCTGGTGATCCTGACCGGCATCATCGGCGCGATCCTGGTCACGCCGCTGATGAACCTCATTCGCGTGCGCGATTTTCGCGCCCGCGGCTTTGCAGCCGGGCTCGCCTCCCACGGCATCGGCACCGCGCGCGCGTTTCAGGTCGACGAGGTGGCGGGCATTTTTGCCGGGATCGCCATGGGGCTCAATGCGCTGCTGACGGCGATGCTCGTCCCGTTCGCCCTGGCGCTGCTGGCGCGATGAGATGCGGGCGATTGTCCACGACCAATACGGTTCGTTCGATGTCCTCGGTCTCAGGGACATCGACCTGCCGGTCGTCAAGGACGATGAGGTGCTGGTGCGCGTTCGCGCAGCGGGCCTCCACGTAGGCGACTGCTTCGGCGTGAGGGGCGCGCCGTTCGCCATGCGCCTGGTTACCGGGCTGCTCAAACCAAAACACGGTGTTCCCGGATTCGACGTGGCGGGGCAGGTCGAGGCGGTAGGCACCAACGTGAGGCAATTTCGACCGGGCGACGAGGTGTTCGGCGCATGCAATGGCGCCTGCGCCGAGTATGCGTGCGCCGGAAAAGACAAGCTGGCGCTCAAGCCGGTCAACCTCACGTTCGAGCAGGCTGCGGCCGTACCGACCTCCGCGCTCGCCGCCCTCCACGCGCTTCGCGATGTGGGAAAGGTACAGCCAGGGCAGAAGGTCCTGATCAATGGCGCGTCGGGAGGCGTGGGCACGTTCGCCGTGCAGATTGCCAAGTCGTTAGAGGCGGAAGTGACCGGCGTGTGCAGCACGACGAACGTGGACACGGTCCGCTCGATCGGCGCGGACCGTGTGATCGACTACACCCAGGAGGATTTCACTCAGGGTGGCAAGCGCTATGATCTCATCCTCGATAACGTGGAGAACCGCTCGTTGTCGGACTGCAGACGCGCGCTCGCGCCCAGCGGGACTCTCATCCTCAACAGCGGCACGGGGGCGCACGGCATCGGCATGCTGGTTCGCCTGGTCAAGCCGCTCGCGTTATCACCGTTCGTGCGCCAAAACCTGCGCCGGTATCTTTCGGTCCCGAATCATCGGGACCTTGTCATTCTCAAGCAGCTTGTCGAATCCGGGAAGCTGACACCGGTCATCGACAGGAAGTACCCGTTGCACGAGAGCGCTGCGGCCCTCGGCTACATCGCAGCCGGACACGCTCGGGGAAAAGTCGTCATCACTCTGTAACCCTGATTGTATCTCCCCTGATTGTATTGCTGAGCTTGGTGGAGCCAGGGGGAGTCGAACCCCGACCTCTTGAATGCCATTGCCATCCATCAAACATTCGATACCGAATTTTTCCGATTTATCAAGCGGCGGTTCTGAGCCTTTGAATTTCACTCAGATGCTCTTGCCGGATAACCCATTGCGAACACGTGTTCTTTCAATCGAGTGCGATTTGGTGCCTGTCGGGTGCCTAGGAACCGGCTCTACTCGCGTAATTGTCGACAGCCATAGCAGATGGCGACTGTCCTGTCTTCAGCTTGAGTGGTTGTGTCCGCTTCGCTCCTTTTGTGCCCGAATTGCTGCATCGCGTCAGTCCGCCGCTTTGATGGGGCCGTCTGGGTCAATTACGGGCTATAGCCAGCACTCGGTACCGGGGCTGTGGCTCCGACTCCCGCGCGAGCACCTGTGGCAATTCCAAAGCCTCGACTGCCAACTCGGTCGTTTGCGCTACTGCATGAACCATCCGTGGCTCACGACGATGGACTGCCCGGTGAGAGCGTTCGAGCCAAATCCGGCGAAGAGCAGAGCGATCTCGGCTACGTCGGCAACCGTGGTGAATTCGCCGTCCACGGTCTCCTTCAACATGATGCTCTTGACCACCTCTTCCTCGCTGATGCCGAGCTCGCGAGCCTGCTCCGGGATCTGCTTCTCGACGAGCGGCGTGCGCACGAACCCGGGGCAGATGACGTTGGCCCGGATGCCGTGTTTTCCGCCCTCCGTCGCCACTGTCTTGCACAAGCCGATCAGGCCGTGCTTCGCCGTCACATAGGCGGATTTCAGCACCGAGGCCTCCTTCGAGTGCACCGAGCCCATGTAGATGATGCTGCCGCCCCGACCCGAGGCTTGCATGTGCGGCAGACAGGCCCGCGTGGTCAGAAACGCGCCGTCGAGATGAATGGCCAGCATCTTCTTCCAGTCGGCGAATGGAAAGCTCTCGATGGGATGCACGATTTGAATGCCAGCGTTGCTGACGAGCACGTCCACTCCCGCATAAGTCCGGGCAACCTCGGCAATCGCGCTCTCGACCTGGCTCTCGTCGGTCACGTCCATGCCCACTGCAATCGCCCTTCCGCCGCCACCGGAAATCTCGTCGGCAACGGATTGCGCCGCGTTTTTGTTCAGATCGGCGATCGCCACCTTCCCGCCCTCACGGGCGAAAGTGAGCGCGATCTCTTTGCCGATACCGCTGGCCGCGCCGGTGACGATGCAGATCTTGTCTTTCAGGCGCGACCCCGCGCTGGTCATCAGAGTGACCTTGTCATCAAACCGCATAGTTCTCCTCCGTGCTCTGGACTGTTTGTTCGGCTCGCGAATAGTCATGCATAGCAGGCGGCGACGATTGGACCGGCTCCTGAATGCGAAACCACGCCACGTACAGGGCCGGCAGAAATAGCAGTGTCAGCACCGTACCGACGATGATGCCGCCCATCATCGCGTAGGCCATCGGCCCCCAGAAAATCTCCCGCGCAATGGGAACAAGGCCCAGGCTTGCGGCAGCTGCAGTCAGCATGATTGGCCGTATGCGATGCTCCGTCGCCTCGACGACCGCCTCCCATGCCTGACGTCCTTCCTTCTTCAGATCCTCGATCTGCACGATCAGGATCACCGAATTGCGGATCAGGATGCCGATCAGCGCCAGCACACCCAGAATTGCGACGAATCCGAGGGGTGCTCCGCTCGGCAGCAAAGCCAGCACGACACCGATCACCGCCAGCGGCGCGACCGAGAAGACCAGGAACAGCCGGCGGAAGCTTTGCAGCTGGATCATCAGGATCGTGGCCATCACAAAGAGCATCAGCGGAACGATCGCTTCGATCGGAGCCTGGCTCTTCGCGCTTTCCTCGACCGCGCCTCCCAGCGCAACGGAATAACCGGCCGGCAGCTGTTTTGTGAACTCCGCCACCTGGGACGCGAGTTGGTCGACGATGGTTTTCGGCTGCACGGTATCCAGAATGCTCGCTTTGAGCGTGATGGTCGGAATCCGCGAGCGGCGCCATATCGTCGGTTGTTCGATTTCATAGTGGACTGTGCTTATGGCACCGAGCGGCACCGATTGGCCCCCCAAGCCGACGAGTTGCAAGTCCCGGAGCGTATCGATCGACGCGCGCTCTGCCGTTGTGGCGCGGCCCACGACACTGACCAGGTAAATGCTGTCTCGCACCTGCGTGATCGACGTGCCATCGAGCACACTGTTCAATGTCGTGGCGATATCTTCCGAGCTCACGCCGAGCTGGCGCGCCTTGTCCTGTAGAACGTCCACCTTGACGACACGCGCGGGCTCCATCCAATCGAACACCACGTTGTCGAGGTGCGGATTTGTCCGCATGATGCCGGCCAGCCGCTGCGAGAGCTCCTTGACCTTGGCGATGTCGGGTCCGCTCAGACGGTACTGTACGGGACGCCCGACCGGCGGTCCGACCTCGAGCAGTTTGACGAACGTGTCGGTGCCCGGAAAGGTCTTCCGCAGATAGGTCTCGAATTGCGCCTTGAGGCGGTCACGCATCTCGATGCCGCCTTTGGTCACGACAACCATCTGGCCGAACCAGGCGTTGGCGGTCTGCAAGTCGAACGACAGGATGAAGCGCGGCGCGCCGGTTCCGACGTAGGTCGACCAAAGGTCGACACCGGCATTTCCTTGCAGCTGCTCACGCTCGAAGCGGGCGATCTGCGCATTGGTGTCGGCGATCGAGGCGTTGTGCGGCAGGTTCCAATCGATGACAAGCTCGCTGCGATCGGACGACGGGAAAAACTGCTGTTGCACGAATGTCATCCCGAACAGGGCAAGCAAAAAAGCCGCGGCAGTCGCTCCGATCGTGATCCACCTGTGGCGCAGGCAAACGATGAGCAGACGAGAGAACAGCTGCGCAAATCGTCCTTTTTTCTCATGATGTCCCTTTAGAGCGGCGGGCAGGATCGTCACGCCGAGCAAAGGAGTGAACAGCACCGCCACGATCCAGGACACGAGCAGCGACACCGCAATCACCACGAACAATGTGAAGGTGAATTCGCCGGCGTTGCTGCTATTCAGCCCAATCGGGATGAAGCCGGCGACGGTGACCAGCGTACCCGTCAGCATCGGGAAGGCAGTCGAGGTGTAGACATGAGTTGCCGCCTTCTCCAGGCGGTCCCCGACCTCCAGACGCGCCACCATCATTTCGACCGCAATCATAGCGTCGTCGACCAAAAGGCCGAGCGCGATGATCAGCGCGCCGAGCGAAATGCGCTGCAGCGAAATTCCGGCGTACGCCATCACCAGGAACGTGATCGCGAGCACCAGGGGAATTGCGATGGCGACAATGAGCCCGGCCCGAAGCCCGAGGCTGAGAAAGCTGATGCCGAGAACGATGATCACGGCTTCGAACAGCGCTTCCGTGAATCCCGACACCGCGTGCTCGACCACGACCGGCTGATCGGCGACGAGATGAACGCCCACGCCGATCGGCAGGTCGGCCACGATCTTCGACATTTCCTCCTTCAGCGCCTCGCCGAACTGCAGGAGATTGGCGCCGGTTTTCATCCCGATCGCGAGCGCGATTGCGGGTTGACCGTTGAACCGGAACAACGTCGCCGGAGGATCGACGTAACCGCGCGTGATGGTCGCCACGTCGGTCAGCGGAAAAAATCGATCATTGACCCGCAAATTGACCGCTTTGAGGTTTTCCTCCGACGCGAACTGACCGCTGACACGCACGCTTGTGCGCTCCGGCCCGGCCTGGAACACACCGGACGGCGCGACAGCATTCTGCGCCTGGAGCGAGGTCATGATCGAACGGGTGTCGAGGGCGAGTGCCGCGATTTTCCGGGTGGAAAATTCCAGGTAAATCACCTCGTCCTGCGCGCCAAGAATGTCGACTTTTCCGACGTTCGGCACGGTCAGTACTTTCGCGCGAATGTCCTCGACGCGATCACGCAGCTGGCGCTCGCTCAAGCCGTCGCTGGTGAAGGCGTAGATGTTCCCGAACACGTCGCCGAAGCGATCGTTGAAGAACGGTCCGATCACCCCTTGCGGGAAATCCTTCTTGACGTCCGCGATCATGTTTCGCACCCGAATCCAAGTCGGGGGGACGTCGCCTGCCTTGGTGTTGTCGCGCAGATACACGAACACCGTGGTCTGGCCGGCAACCGTAACGCTCTTGGTGTAATCGAGCGATTCCAGCTCTTCGAGCTTCTTTTCGATCCTGTCTGTCAGCTCGCGCGTGATCTCCCCGGGCGACGCGCCCGGCCATTGTGCCTGAATCACCATGGTCTTGATGGTGAAGTCCGGATCTTCCTGCCGCCCCAGCTGCAGATATGAGAATAGTCCCGCCGCCAGGAAGGCGAGCATGAAATACCAGACGAGCGAACGATGTCCGAGCGCCCAGTCGGAAAGATTGAAGGACTTCATGGCGTGGACTCCTGTTCGATGCGGACTCGCTGTCCTTGCTTCAGGCTGTGAATGCCGGCCGTCACGATGCGCGCGCCTGGGGCGAGGCCGCCGGTCACCCGGATGCCTGCCTCGTCCGCAGCGACATCGACCTTGTGGAGCGAAACCGTGGTGACGGGGAGATCGACCACCCAAACGAAGCTCTCGCCATCTTTGGAGAGGATGGCCGACGCAGGCACCCGCAGGATCGAGCTTTGGTCATTGCTGAGCCTCGCCGTGACGGTCGATCCAAGTCGGAAAGTGGCAGGCGGATCGCTCAACGCAATGCGGACGCGGTACGTACGAGTGACGGCATCGGCCTGCGGCGCGATCTCGCGAATTCGGCCCTCAACGTGAACACTGGGAAGGAGCTGCAAGCCGACGCTGAACGGCAAACCGACCCGCAACGGCACCGGGAAATCTGTTCCGATATCGACCACCGCCTCTCTGACGTCGGGCCGCGCGATGGTGACCACACTCTGGCCCGGCGAGACCACTTGTCCCGTCGACGATCACCCGCACGCTGTCGCCGACTGGAAGAAACCAGGTGGTGAAGCTCTTGGAGAACTTGGTCTTCACCTCGTGCGCATCCTGCGTCACCTTTCCTTCGGCGAGGTCGACATGCTTGAGCTTCAGCGACGCCAAAGCGCCGTCCCGGATGCCGGTCAAGAGCGTGAAGGCGATCAGAACGCGGTTCCGCCGCTCGATCTCGGTAGCATCGGGCATCGCGGCGAGCACGCAGTGGACCTGCTCCAGGGTGGGGGCCGGTCGTTCGCGCACGGCCTTTGCAACTCGCGTATCCTTCTCGGAGAGCCTAAAATATTCCGCATCAGAATAGCTAATCCGGGAGCGGTACCCAGGCTGCCCCGCAAGCCAAAGCACGAAGGCGCGAAGGGCGTTGAGCGTTTGCAGGAGGGTGGCCTGGCTGAGGGGCTTTCCCGTCGCGGTGTTCGTTGTCTCGGACAATTGCCTCCGGAAGGCGACCGCTTGCTCGACGTGGAACTTGCGAAAATCGCGGAACTTGGTCGAGCCCTCGAAGCGGTGGATTGCCTTGGCGGCGGCGTCCAGGCTTGCCTCGCTCATGCTCTTCGCGGCCCTGAGGTAGGTCAGGTACTCGCGCTTGATGCGCTCGTTTTCGGCATTGTATTTCGCCATGGGTTTACACCTCATGTCCGGAGTGACAATCCAGGCGGGGGGCAGTGGTATCCGCTAATCGTCGATCGGCGCGAAGGAGCCGGGAGGGCTGAACTCGAGCGTCGTTCCAAGCGCATCGCCGACAGCGAGGCCCAACATCGCGCCCCAGTACCGATCCGCCATGTTCATGTCCGTCGCTCCCGCGCCTGAGCACGACTGATTTCGTGCCGTCGATTGCAGACAGGTCAGTATTGAGTTGACCGGCCAGCGAGATCGGAATCTGTATATTGGCCCGCGATCCCAGCGGGGTCAGGAGGATGCCGCTCGCCCGCCTGCTTGCCATGCTCGACCGGCTGATCGGGCCGCTGCTCCGACTGGCCGGATGGCTGGTGCTGCCGGTCGTTGTGTTGCTATTCCTGCAATGGCCGCTGCGCGACGTCTTCCGCGCCTACTCGCGGGAGGCCAACGACCTCGGCCAATGGATCTTCGCGATCTATGTGGCCTTCGCCGTCACGGCCGCGACGCGCGCCGGAACGCATCTCGGCACCGACGCGGTCGCCCGCTTCTATCCCACGAACGTGCGCCGGGCGCTGGTCCGGGTCGGAGCAGCCCTCCTGGTGCCGTGGGCCTTGTTCGTCCTCATCGGCAGCAAGAACATCGTGCTCGGCGCGATCCGCGGCCTCGAATCCTTCCCCGACACCAACAATCCCGGCTATTTCCTGATCAAATCCGCGCTGTGGATCCTCGCCGGGCTGATGCTCGCCCAGGCCGCGATCGACATCGCCCAGCCGCGCCGAAACGAGTGATGCCGGCGACGGGCCTCGGTCTCCTCTTCCTCGTTGCGCTCGGCATCGTGTTCACCGGGCTGCCGGCGTTCGTAATTCTGATCGGCGCGGCGACAGTCGGCGCCACGGTCGCCGTGCTTACCGGCACCGTGCCGATTTCCCTGCTCACCGCCCTCCCCTCGCGACTGATCAACCTTTTCGAGAACGACCTGCTGCAGGCGCTGCCGCTCTACGTGACGATGGGATTGCTGCTCGACCGCCTGCCGGTTGCGGACGCGCTGTATCGCGCGGGTCTTTCGCTGCTGCCGCGGCGGCCGTCGGCACCGCTCGTCTCCGGCATGGCGCTCGGCGCGCTGCTCGGCCCGATGAACGGCTCGGTCGGCGCCAGCGTGCTGGCGCTCTCGCGGGTGGTGGCGCCGCGGCTCGCGGAGAGCGGTGTGCCGAAGCCGACGCAATTCGCCGCGGTCGCGGTCGCAAGCACGCTCGGCGTGGTGATCCCGCCGTCGCTGGTGCTGATCCTCTTGGGCGACGCCATGCTCTCCGCTCACACCATCGCGGTCACTTCCACCGGCCGCGCCGACCGCGTGATCAACACCCAGGACGTATTCCACGGCGCGCTAGTGCCCGCCGCGATGTTTCTCGTGCTGTGCCTGGGGCTGTCGTGGCGAGCCGGGAGAGGCATTCCGACAAGAGCCGATGCTGCATCGATCCGATTGAATCGCAAGCAGGCGGTGCTCGCCGCGGTCACGCTCGTTGCGCTGCTCACACTGCTCGGCGGCGTTGCGACCGGCTATTTCTACGCAGTCGAAGCGGCGGCCATGGGAGCCTTCGTGCTGCTCACGGCCGGGCTCGTCACCGGCGCCTTGCGCGGGCCGGTGCTGCGGGGCGTGCTCCACGATGCGCTCGCCATCACCGGAGCCTTGTTCGCGCTCCTCATCGCCGCCACCACGCTGACCCTCGTGTTGCGCCTCTTGGGCACCGACCGCCTGGTGAGCGACTGGATCACCGGCATTCCGGCGGGCGCGCTCGCGGTGGTCGCAATCGTGCTCGGCGCGATCGGACTCACCGCATTCGTGCTCGACGCCTTCGAGATCATCTTCGTCATCGTGCCGATCGCGGTGCCGCCGCTCCTGATCCGCGTCGCCGACGCGCGCTGGGTGTCGGTCCTCGTGCTGTTGACGCTGCAGACGAGCTTCCTGCTGCCGCCGTTCGGTTACGCGCTGATGATGGCGCGCGGCACTCTGCGGCAAACGCTCGGCTTCCGCGAGATGATCCGCGCGCTCGTGCCCTTCCTGATCGCTCAATGGGCGGTGCTCGCCACCGTGCTGCTGTTCCCCGGGCTGATCCACGTCGGCGAGAACCTCGCGGAGGCGACCCGGACGCCGGCGACGCCGATGAGCGATCAGGAGCTCCAGCGCCGCCTCCACGAGATGCTGCCGCCGCCCCCGGAGTTCGAATCTCCGGGGCGCTGAGGTCGAGGCAGGCGGACGGCCGGCCAGGTGCTCTCTTACCGGCCCACGTGCTTCTTCGACGGCTAAGTGCTTGAATTGTGGGGACAACGGGGATCAGCGCGGTCGACAGGGTCTTAATTTTGACATAACCCGACCGAACTATCCTGTTCGTGGGAATGGGGGATTCGGCTTGAGAGGTCTGCTGTTGATTGCAGATGGGATCGGGGACTTACAGGCGTGAGACCCCATGAACCTTTTCTTCAGCGAACACAGCTGGCCCATTGCCCCAAGCAGTACATGGTGCACGGGCGCTCGCTGGAGCGCGCGGGACTGCAGCGAACCGAGCCCAGCGATTATGGGCGCGAGCCGATCCTCATGGTGCACCCGACCACTACGTGGCCTTCCTCGAGGAAGCCTCCGCGCTTCATGGAGCTGCCTAATCTAATCACGGCCCCGAGGTGCTGCCCAACGTCCACCCCTATCGCGGCGCCTCTGCCTGCTTTGCCGGCCGCGGTAAGCCGCGCGTCTCCGGGGCGACGGCCTTGCGATCGCGCAAGGGGCGCGAGAGGACCTCGTTGACCAGCATGTCGGCCGTCTCGATGCCAACGCCGACGGGCCGAGGTGCAGGTCCAGATCGGCACGCAGACGTTCCACGTCGTGATGCACTGAGGCGAACTCAGGCACCGCGCAGCGGCCCATCTCCGCCAACGAAGCGCTTCAGGGACTGACTGATATCCGACAGACCAAGCGCGATCCCCTGCTCTGGCGTGATCTCGATCAGGTTCTCGGATGGCTCTTCTAACCAATCGGGTCGAACCACGATCGTTCCTGAATCCTTGTTGAAGTAAAGTTTTGCCACGGCATTCTCCCAATCTTGCGCGGTGCCCAGGGTCGCCATGTTTATCATCGCATACCGCAGGGAGGGGCAGGATCAGGCGAGCCAGCCCTAGCCGTTCCCAGGTAGCGGCGCGCCTACAGTCCCTTCCGCAGTGGCGCGCCTACGCACTGTCGCGGATCTGATTGGCTAAGGGACTGGCATGCTTTGCACGAATACGTGCCATGATGGTATGCGATCGTCATGGTCTCGGTTGCTCTTGACACGTTGGAAACGTGAATACAGAACCGCATCGAGCCCAAAATTAGCGCTCATAAACCCTAGGAGGGGGTCTGCATCGCGGCCCGTGGCACAAATAGACAGACAGGCCGCATATCATCAAGATGAGAGAACCGCGCCATGCAAATATGCATCTGATGGTCGGGACTCTCCTGCCGCGGGAAGGACGCTGGGACAATGGTGGTGCCGACCTTGGAGGTGACCCGCAGGGAACCGTCGGGTAAGGGTTCAGCGCGCTCGACAGGTGCACAGTCGAGGTCCTGACAACATTCTCGCGGATACCACTCGTGCGCAGGTGCTGCAGAGAC
>WNFY01003124.1_pt1 | contig 17637 bp, 13 predicted proteins | sample 5400091 | NCBI WGS metagenome assembly WNFY01 (sample SAMN13153364, study PRJNA577476) | soil metagenome | isolation source: 60 cm soil or saprolite under grassland replicate 1 | place: USA:California | collected 2016-06-15
CAGCGGCGGGCGTCAGCGGAGCGAGCCCGTCTCTGGCCGAAGAGCCGGTCCGCCCGGCACGCACAATCTGGCGGGGATATGCGTTCTCCGGCCGGGGAAGCCTGACCCGCTGGCCCAGCTTGGCGCGCAGGGCAGTGTTGCTGTCGCGGGGCTGCCCCTCACTGCGGGGCAGCTGTTTCCCACTCTAGGAGCCGGAGTTCCGCCGCCTTCCCCGGCCCCCCGTCCGGGGCGGCGGCGATGGCCGCCCGAGGGGAAGTCCGGGATGCCCGCGCCCGGGCCGCCGGGGTTTCGCCGCCGTGTCGTTGAGCTGGCCCGCCCACAGGAACAAGCCGATCGCCTGGGCCGCCAGGAACCCGGGATCGCCGGTAGCATGCCTGCACGGCCAGATGGCCCGGGCCGGCGCCGGCGAGGGCTGGTCCGCGGGCTCGCTGGGTTCGTGATGGGGATGACCCGCCCGGGGCGGTAGCCGTGAGCGTCCTGCGCGCCGCGGCGGCGGGCTGGCCCGCGCCGGGGACGACGGTGATCCAGCGGGTCCTGCCCGCAGGCCAGGAAGGCACTGCGGCCGGCCGGCCTTTCCTGAGGAACAGCACGACGGCCGGATCAGGCGGTGGGCGCCACCTGACGATGTTGCCGTGCAGAGCCAGGCGGAGGCACGGCGGTGGGTGCTGAGCGCGAGCGGGCGGCGGGATCTGGCAGGCTCCAGGACGGGCTTCGCCTGGCCGGAGGCCGCCCCCGCCGGGGGCCGTACGTCAGCGAGCGCCAGCGGGGACGGTGCCGGAGGACTACCGCGCGGATGGCCAGGGCCCGGGACTACCCGCCGCACGATCACGCGAGGCCGCGCGCCGGCCGGTGCGGCGAGGACGGCCTGGCCGGATTCTGCGACATCGAGCAGCGGCCGTGCCCGGGACTGGCGCTGCGGAACAACGGGCGCGACCCGATCCCGCAGGAGCACGCGTCCGGCCGGACCGGCGCCCAGGGCAATCATGGCGATCACGTCAAGGACCACTGATGCAGGCCCGGTAGATCACGCCAGGTCACGACATACTCCTGGCGGAAGCCTTGCTCCTCATCCTCAAAACGCTCCCGACCGCCGACTCGGCGCGGTCTGCCACCGCGCCCGCCAGGCTGTCGGCCGAATGCAGATCGTCCGCCCATGGGGGAACCTTCTGTCAAGAGAGCGTGGTGGGCTGGCCTGGTGACCTGCTGTGGGCCGCCGGGCTGGGAGTGAGCACGGTGCTGGCTTTCCTCGCAGCTGCCGGTTTCGTGCCGCCGCGCGGCCGTGGGTCAAGCTGGAGCGCCCGCAGCTGTAGCGCCCGTCAGGGCGCGGGCGAGGACGAACGAGCTTGACGCCGGCAAGCGGTGGCCGATGATCGGGGGCGAGGAAGAGCCTGCCGGGTTGTGGTTGCGGGGCTGGGGGTTCGCTAGGTGGGTTCCCCGGGTGTGTGCGCAGGTCCGGCGGAGTGGTCTCACAGCCACCCATTCGGCCGCCCGCCCAAGGTGGCGGGGCCATGACCATGTCATCCGGGGCAACCGGGCTGCTCAGTCAGTTCGTCGAGCGCGGGCCGTAGCCCGGCTCAGGATGATCTTCGAGCTCGCCCGGGGCCATGCGACCCCTCCGGGCCTGTCACCGCATCCCGATCTGGGGTGCGGCCGTGGTGGTGGCCTGGCAGATTGTGGTGGCCTCGGCGTCGGTGAGCAGGTGCCAGGCGCGGGTGAGCAGCTTGCGGGCGACCGCGGTGGTGGCGATCTTCTTCCCGCGCCGTTTGGCGATGGCCTGGAAGCTGGCGGCGAACTGGGGTGAGCGCTTGGCCGTCTGCGCCGCCTCGCACAGCACCCAGCGCAGCCACGCCGAGCCTTCCTTGGAGATGTGGCCGTAGTGGGCGACGCGGTCGGAGCCGCGGACGGTGGGGGGTGAGCCCGGCCCAGGACGCCAGCTTGCGCGCCGACCCGAACCGGCTCACATCACCGACCTCGGCCAAGATGACCAGCGCGGTGAACGGGCCGACACCGGGGAGCTGGGTGAGCACCTTGACCCGCGGGTCGGACCGCGCCCGCTGATGAATCTCCCAGTCCAGCCGGTCGATCCGCTCCTGCAGCGCGTCGATCAGGCCCAGGTCGTCTTCGACCAGCTCGCGGGAGACCGCGGGCAGTTCAAGGGCGGCGAGCCAGGCCCGGCCCGGGCCGGTCCAGTACCCGCCGGCCGGCCGGTCATGGCCATAGTCGGCGACGATGGCGTGGATCCGGTTGCGCAGCAGGGTCCAGCAGCGCCCGCAGCGCCCGCACCGGCGGCGGGGCGATCCACGCCTCCGGCAGCAGGTCCGCCCGCAGCAGCTGCGCCAAGATCGCGGCGCCGGCCTTGTCGTTCTTCAACCGGGCCGAGGCGATCGCCTTGCACCGCAGCGCATGGACCAGGTGCGGGGCGAACCCGTAATCCTCCAGCAGTCCCGCCAGCCAGGTCGTGCCGAACGCGGCCTCGAACGCGGCCGGAGTGCCCGGCGGCAAGCCGCCGATCACCTTCAGGATCGGCTCCACCCCGTTGGGCACATTCCGGTTGGCGAGCACCTCGCCATCCTGGTTGATGACTGCCACCTGAGAGCGCTTGCGGTGCACGTCGATCCCGACGTAAACAGACATTGCCGGCCTCCTTTCCGAGCTCGTATGTCACCCGGAGCATCGCGCTACCGGGCTGAGCAGGAAAGACATCCGATGCGGTTAAGTTGTCAAGCTGCTTGGGGAAGTTTCCCGGTCGCGTTGGGGAATGCGGTGGTTTCGTCGTAGTGCTGGCCGGTGGCCAGGCAGTGGTGCAGGCAGCCGAGCAGGCGTCCGAAGAGGTTGCGCTGGGCGGCTGCGTGCCGGTCGCCGTCGGCTTTGCGCCGGTCGTAGTGGGCGCGGGCGCCGGGTGAGGCGGTCAGGGCGGCGAATGCCCAGGTGTATCCGGCGGCGGCCAGGCGCTGGTTTTTGACGCGGCGGTGCACGACGGCCCGGGTTTTGCCGCTGGCGCGGGTGATCGGGGCGGCGCCGGCGTAGGCCTTGAGTCCTTTGGCATCCTGGAAGCGGGACCGATCGTCTCCGGTCTCGGCGAGCACCCGGGCGCCGGTGAGCGGGCCGAGCCCTGGGAAGCTGGTGATGATCCCGGCGTCCGGGTGCTGGTTAAAAGACTCGGTGGTGGCGTGCTCGAGGTCGCTGGCGGCGGCGCAGGCGGCGTCGAGCTGGCGCAGCAAGGCCAGGGCCTGGCGGCCCATCGCATCTTCGACCAGGGGCAGCTGGCGCATCTGCGGGGCACGGAAGGCTTCGCGCAGCCGGGCGGCCTCGGGGTCGATGCCGCGCTGGCGGCCGGCCTTGCGCAGCAAGGCGCGCAGCTGGGCGAGGGTGAGCCGGGCGGCGGCGGCCGGGTCGGGGGCGGCGGCCAGGATGACCCGGGCGTCGGGGCGGGTGATGCCGCCGCGGGCGTCGGCGAAGGCGGCCAGAAAGGCGGGGTAGTACTCGCGCAGATGGGAGCGCAGCTTGTTGTGCGCGCCGGTGCGCGCCCACACCGCGTCTTGCTGGGCGCGGGCCAGCACCGCGATCGCCTGGGCGAGCTCGGAGCCGGCGGGCAGCGGCCGGTGCGCGTGGGCGTCGGTGCGCAATATGTTGGCCAGCACGACGGCATCGCCGTGGTCGGACTTGCGGCCCGCGACCGAATGCCGGTCCCGGTAGCGGGCCACGGCCATCGGGTTGATGGGATAGACCGGGCGGCCGGTGGCGCGCAGGCAGGCGGTCAGCAGCCCGCGCGGGGTCTCGATCGCCACGGGAATGGGATCTTCGGCGTTGTCGCCGTGCTCGGCGAGCAGGCCGGTCAGCGCGGCCAGCCCGGCCGCGTCGTCGCTGATCCGGCGGCGGGCCAGCAGCTGCCCGTCCCGCCCGGCCAGGGCGATGTCGTGGTGGTCTTCGGCCCAGTCGATCCCGCAGAACACGTCCATACGCTCTCCTCTCCTCGCTGTCAGTGACGCTCCTGGCGCTGGCCAGGCCGCGCAAGGTCACGCACGCTCCCTAATGGAAGGGCTCTGAGGCACCGCCATCCGATCAGCCGTTCGTGACCCCAGCTGCCCGCAGGGCCCCGGTCCTGGCTGGAGCTCGGCGGCTCCCGTCAGCGTGAGGGGTCCATCCCGCGGGTGGCTCAGGCCACGACCACCCATACCGGCACCGGAGCCGGGATTCCCGCACCCGGCCCGGCGTGTCGCGAAGACCACGTTGCAGCGGCGGCTGGCGCCGGGGCCCGGATCTCATCATGAGGATCAAGCCCCGGTCTACGGTGCGGGTCACCCGGCACCAGCCACGCCTTACAGATCCCGCCTCTCTGCACCAACGCATCCATGTGCTCAGTCCTGGACAGGCATCGATCTGCCGGCGGCACGCCCCGCGATCTTCCCTGAGGACTCCGACGCCCGGGGGGTCCGAAGCGGTGGCTTGCCATGTGCCCATTAGGGGGTCCGGCCTCACGCCCGGCCCCCATAGAGTCACCCATGGGGGAACTGTTCCCGCTACTCGAAGGACCCTGGCCCACGCGGCGGCAATCGTTGTCCTGTCCCAGGGCATGGCCAGCGGTTACAGGTATGACCGTGCGCATGCTGGACTTCCTGGGCGAGGCGCTGGCTTCCTCGTCTCGCGCTTGGGTCATCGGGTCAGCCGGTAGGAGCGCCAGGGTGCTGTCTCGCGGGGGAGGAGGCCGATGGGCGGCGCGTCGCCCGGGGCCGTATCGGCCTCGGGGTCCCGGGGTTACAGCCGCTGGGCGAGCAGCGGCCTGCGGGTTGCGGCCCTGGCAGCGAGCGTGGCGATCACGACGAGCCCTGCGATGGCGGGCAGCCAGCGCAGCGGCAGGGTTTGCAGGTGGAGGAGCTGGCTGGCGGGGGTGAGGGTGAGCAGGGTCCCGGTCGCGATGGCGGCGAGCACCCAGGCGGGGAAGGCGGGGTTGGCCCGCCAGGGCAGGGCGGGCTGGGCGCGCAGCATCCAGGCGATCAGGGCGTGGGCAGCCAGCCAGGCCAGAACCGCGGCGGCGCGGGCTTGGCCGGTGGTGGCGCCAGCGTGGGCGAGCAGCAGGTAGGCGGGCAGCACGGCGAGGGTGACCGCGGTGGTCGTGATGGCGGCGAGGACGCTGGCGTCGAGGAATCCGGTGCCGGGCGGGCGGGGCGGGCGGTGCATGGCGCCGGGGGCGGCGGGTTCGGCGACGAACGCGGCCGAGGCGCCGAGGTCCATGAATAGCTCGAGCAGCACGATCTGCACCGGCTGGAACACGATCGGCAGGCCGGCGGCGAGCGCGGCGACCAGGATGGTGACCAGGGCGAGCTTGGCGCCGAGGTAGAAGGCGACGGCGCGGCGCAGCTGGGCGGTGATGTTGCGGCCTTTGGCGATGGCGGCGGTCACGGTGGGGTAGGCGTCGTCGGTGAGGATCATCCCGGCGGCGGCGCGGGCCAGGTCGGCGCCGTGGCGGCCCAGCGCGATGCCGACGTTGGCGGCGGCCAGGGCGGGCGCGTCGTTGGCGCCGTCGCCGGTGACCGCGACGATCTCGCCGCGCCGCTGGAGCAGCTGAACGGTGCGGTGCTTGAGGGCGGGGGTGGCGCGGGCGATCACCGCTCCGTGCCGCAGCCGGGGCTCCAGCTCGGCGTCGGGCATGGCGTCGGCGTCGCCGCTGGGGAGGACCTGGCCGGGGGGGAGCCCGGCCTGGGCGGCGACCGCGGCGGCGGTGGCGGGGTGGTCGCCGGTGACCACGATGGTGGACACCCCAGCGGCGGTGAGCGCGGTGATCGCGGCGGGCACGCCACCGCGGAGGGGGTCGGTGAACGCGGCCAGCCCCACGTAGTCCAGCTCGCGTTCGGCGGCGTCCCGGCCGGTGGGCACCTCGGCGAGGCGGCGGCGGCCGAAGCCGATGACCCGCAGCCCCTGCACGGTCAGCTGGGCCAGCGTGACCGTCACGCCGGCCCGGGCCGCTGGGTCGAGGGTGGAGCGTTCCAGGACGGCTTCCGGGGCGCCGGACACCGCCAGGATGATCCCTCCGTCGCTGGTGTGCCGGGCGCGGGAGACCAGCTTGCGGGCGGGGTCGAACGGGAACACCGCGATCTCATCCCCGCCGGGTGTGATGCCGTCTTCGGCGGCGGCCTGGGCGACCTCGGTTTCCATGGGCTCGCGGCGGGTTTGCTGCTGCGGCTGGCTGGCCACCGCGGTGGCCAGGACGGCGCGGCGGTCCCCGCTGATGGCGGCCAGCCGGAGCCGGTTCTCGGTCAGAGTGCCGGTCTTGTCGGTGACCACGGTCGTGACCGCGCCCAGGGTTTCCCCGGCCCGCAGCCGGCGCAGCAGCGCCCCCTGCCGGGCCAGCTGCCGGCCGCCGAGGGCAAGCAGCAGCGTGATCAGGATCGGCAGCTCCTCCGGGACGGTGGCGAACGCGACCGTCAGGCCCGCGAGCAGCATGTCACGCCACGGCTGCCCGGCGGCCAGGCCCACCGCGGGCACCAGCACGCTGGCGGCGATCGCCGCCACCAGCACGGCGCGGGCCAGCTGCGACATCGCCGATTGCAGCGGCGTCGGCGGCTCGCGGGTTTCCGCGGCCAGCTTGCCCAGCTTGCCCAGCTCGGTCGCCTGGCCGGTGGCCACGACGACCGCGGTGCCCTCCCCAGCGGCGACCGCGGTCCCGGCGTGCAGCAGGCTGGACCGCCCCGCCAGCCCGGTCCCTGCGGGGACTGGCTGCTCGCTCTTGCCCACCGGCTCGGCCTCGCCGGTCAGCGTGGACTCGTCTGCCCGCAGCCCCCGGGCTTCCAGCACCCGGGCGTCGGCGGGCGCGATGTCTCCGGCCTCCACCGCCACCACGTCGCCGGGCGCGAGGCTGGCCGCTGGGACTTCTGTGGTCCAGCCCTCGCGCTGGAGCCGGGCGGTGGGCGCGGTCATCGCCCGCAGTGCCTCGATCGCCCGGGCCGCCCGCATTTCGGTGATCGTCTCGGTGACCGCGACCGCGGCGATGACCGCGGCGATCGCGATCGCGTCTCGTAGCTCCCCGAACACCGCCGATAGCACCGCCACCGCGGCCAGCAGCAGCTGCAGCGGCTCGGTGAACCACTCGCCCAGCTCCTCCCACCACGGTTCCCGCCTGCGCGGGCCTTCCGGGAGGTTCGTGCCGCACGCAGCCAGCCGCCGCGCGTGCTCCGAATCGGCCAGCCCGGCCGGGCCGGACTCCAGGCGCGCCAGCACCGCCCAGGCGTCCAGGGCATGCCAGCACGCCTCGTCCTCGCCCGGCAGCGGTGTCACCGCAGCAGGCGCGGTCGGCGGGCTGTTGCCGGTCTCAGCGCCCGCCATCACGGCCGCAGATGGGGCGGGGAGGGGTTCACGACCGCCGCCTGCTCATTCCAGCGGCCCGGGGTAGGCCGCCTCGGCGCGGACCGCGAGCCGGCCGGTCTGGCGCCGGACCAGCAGCAGCATGCCGGCGATAGTGACAACCGCGGCGCCGGCGAGCACCCAGGTGATCGTGCCCGACGCCCGCTGCAGGGCGCTGCCGGCCAGGTAGGCGGCCAGCGTGAAGATGGCCGCCCATAGGATCCCGCCGGAGGCGTTGGCGGCCAGGAACTTCCGCCAGCGCATCTTGCTGGTGCCGGCCAGGAACGCCGCGTAGGTGCGCAGGACGGAGACGAACCGGCCGAAGAACACGACCTTCCCGCCGTGGGTGTCGAACAGGTACCGGGCGATCTTCAGCTTCCGCTCATCCAGCCGTACTTTGTGCCCGTACCGGCGGGCCAGCCGGTAGCCGCCCTTGTCGCCGATCCAGTAGCCGATGTTGTCCCCGATGATCGCGCCCGCGGTGGCGACGGCGAAGATCAGCCACGGCGACAGCCGGTGGGTGTGCCCGGCGTAGACACCCGCGGTGATCAACGCGGTCTCGCCGGGCAGCGGGATGCCCAGGCTTTCCCCGCCCACCAGGGCGAACAGCGCCAGGTAGCCGTAGGCAGTGATGAGGTGGCTGATGTTCACCCGGGACCCCCCGCGGGTTGTTCGCGGGCCTGGTAGACCTGCTCGGCGAAGCGCTCGAGGGCCTCGGCGCACTCCTTCAGCCGCCGTTCGGCGTCCGGGGCGCTCGGGGCGCCGAACAGGTCCCGGGCCCGGATCGTGCGGTACCAGCGGCGCAGCCGCTCCAGGCTTTCCTCCTCCTCATCCAGCTCGGCGAGGGTCAGCTTGCCCTTGGCGACTTCGCCGGCCAGCTCGGCCTCAAACTTGCCGCAGTCGCCCACGAACTCGCCCCATTCGGCCTCGCGCTGCTCGGTGAACAGGGCCTCCAACTGGGATTGGCTGGCTTCATCGTCGGCGACCGCGAGCACCACCGGCTGGCCGCCCGCGGTCTTGATGGCCTCGATCACCTGGGCGAACCCGCCGTCGAAGCGCTCGCCCTCCGGCAGCGCCCAGGTGCCTTGCTGCAGCGCAACGGCACCGAGCCGGCGCAGCTCGCGCCAGACCGCCACCCGGTGGCGGGACGGCTCGGGGGGAAGACGGTAGGTGATCACCCGCCAGGACACCGGCTCACCTCACCTCCGGCAGGCTCACACCCCTCGCTTCCCGGGGCCCGGACGGGCCTGCGGCGCTCGCCATCCCGGCCGCCAGCGCTGCCTCTTCGCGGCGCACGTCGTCCGCCAGGCTGCTCACCGCAGGCCGCGACCTCCAGGCCAGCGCCGCGGCCGCGGCGCCCTGGATCTGGCCGGCCGCCGAGATCAGGCCCGTGACCTGGGATGAGGCGGGCCCCAGCTCGCCGCCGGCCGCCCGTGCCCCGCCCCGCGATGGCAAGTGAACGGCCGGCATCGCCCGCGGCCTGGCGTAGGCGCCCGCACAAGGCGTCCAGGTCACCGACCGGTGCGCCGCCGTCACGGGCCGCCGCCACGGCGTGCTCGGCCGCGCTCACCGCCCGCCACAGCTGCCGCCGGGCCCGGCCAGCCGAGATCCAGCGGCGATCGGGCAGCGGCCGTGACCACAGCCACCGGGCCCCCGCGCTGGCGGCCCCGGCTGCGCCCTGGCGGGCCCGCCCCGCCACGGCCTGGCCCATGGCTTCCAGGCGGCGGGCGGCCCTGCGCCGCAGCCACCACGCCCCGGCGAACGCCATCCCGGCCAGCAAGACCCCGGCGATCACCGCGCCGGCCAGCAGCACACCGGCCCCGGCAGCAACTGATGACAACATGCCCGCACTCCCATCACCGGCCTGAGCCAGCCGCCCACGTCAACGCCGGCGGCCTGCTAGTCTCCATGTTCGCAGCACGGCGTAACGCGTGCTACAGCCCCGATGGTAATCCAGCGCACAAGCTGTCCGCACGAACCCGCCCGGCCGCGCCTTCGCCCAGGCCGGGGCCGGCCGCGCGCGGCACGAGACCCTTGAGGATCCGCCATGTCGTACCTGCAGGCGTTCGTGATCGCCCTCGTGCAGGGCGTGACCGAGCTGTTCCCGGTCTCCAGCCTGGGCCACTCCGTGCTCATCCCCGCCTGGATCGGCGGCAGCTGGCAGACCCTGGTCACCCAGTCCTCCCAGGCCAGCAGCGAGACATCGTTCTACCTGGCCTACATCGTGGCCCTGCACTGCGCCACCGCGCTGGCCCTACTGTGGTTCTTCCGCGCCGACTGGGCGCGGATCATCCGCGGGCTGCTCGCCAGCCTGCTCCGCGCCCTGCGCGAACGGCACCTGGCCATCGAGGGCACCGACGAGCGGCTGGCCTGGATGATCGTGCTGGCCACCATCCCGGTCGGGCTCACCGGCGTCGCCCTGGAGCACACCTTCCGGACCATCTTCGCCAAGCCCGCCGCCGCCGCGGTGTTCCTGTTCATCAACGGGCTGGTGCTGCTGGCCGCCGAGCGGCTCCGCCGGGCCAGGCCGCCGGGCCAGGTGCCAGCCGAGCCCGTCTCAGCCCAGGCAGGCAACCCGCCGGGCGCGCACGCCAAGCGGGCCGGAGGCCGGCAGCTGGCCGAGATCCGCGCCGCCCAGACCTCGGACGCCCGGATCGCCCGGCTGTCGTTCCGCGACAGCCTCTACGTCGGGCTGGCGCAGATCACCGCCCTGTTCGCCGGGATCAGCCGCTCGGGGGTCACCATGGCCGGCGGCCTGTGGCGCGGCCTGGACCACGAAGACGCCGCCCGGTTCGCGTTCCTGCTCGCCACCCCCCCGATCCTGGCCGCCGGGGTCCTCAAGCTCCCCTCCCTGGCCGGAACCGCCGGCGCGCACATCCACGGCCAGATCCTGCTCGGCGTCGTGGTCACCGCCATCACCGCCTACCTCTCAGTGCGGTTCCTGCTGCGCTACTTCCAGACCCGCACCCTCACCCCATTCGCCATCTACTGCCTCGCCCTCGGCGCCGCCAGCATCATCCGCTTCGCCATCTGACCGAGGGCCAGCACCTGACCGACCGCGGTTCCAGGGGGCGGGCCGGGCACCAAGGGCCGCCGTGGACTCGCGCGGATCCGCGCCGCCGCGGCCGCCGGCACGGGTGTCAGCGGGTGGCCCGGCTGATGCGCCGCGCCGGGTGCGGCACCGCGCCCGGGGCGGTGAACGACGAGCACGAGCCTGTGCCGGGACTTCATTTCCAGGATGTCTCGCCGTGGCGGTGCCCGTGAGGGCCCCGGGTCCGGGCTCACCTTCCGGCCGTCACCCGCGGACCACCGGGGGCGGTCCGCGGCCACGCCGGCGGGAGAGGACCCAGAAGACCGCGAGCGCGGCGGCGCCTAGTGCGGCGACGGCCAGCGTGGCGCCGAGCCCGCTGCGCGGTAGTTGCAGCGCGTAGAAGCGGCGCACCGCGGGTACCGGGAACAGCAGCGCGAAGCCGGCCAGTACCGCGCCTACTAGGACGATCTTGCGCCAGGTCAGCGGGGCGGCGAGCAGGATCAGCACGCACAGGCTGAGGATGAGGGTGACCAGGGTGGCGGCGGTGCGCTGCTGGACCAGCGGCAGGCCGCGCGCCCGGGCCAGGGCGTAGGCGGCGAGTGTGGCCGCGGCGATGATGCTGCCGGCCGGGATGGCGAAGCGCAGCACCCGGCCGGTGAACCCGGGCAGGTAGCGGCGCGTGTTCGGCGCGCGCGCGAGGAAGAAGGCCGGCACGCCGATGGCCAGGGTGTCGATGATCGTGAGGTGGCGGGGCAGGAACGGGTAGGGCAGCAGCGTGGCGCCGGCGGCTACCGCCAGCAGCGTCGCCCAGACCGTCTTGGTGATGAACAAGTTGGCGACGCGTTCGATGTTGGCCGTCACCCGGCGGCCTTCGGCGACGACGCCGGGCAGGGTGGCGAACCGGCTGTCGAGCAGCACCAGTTCGGCGACCGCCTTGGTCGCCGGCGCGCCCGAGCCCATGGCGATGCCGATATCGGCGAGCTTGAGCGCCAGCACGTCGTTGACGCCGTCGCCGGTCATCGCCACCGTGTGGCCGCGGGCCTGCAGGGCGGTGACCATCGCCTGTTTCTGCTGCGGGGTGACCCGGCCGAAGACCGAGCGCTCCTCCAGCAGGGCGCCGAGCGCGCCGGGGTCCTCGGGCAGATCCCGCGCATCGGCCGGCCTGCCGGCGTGGGGCAGGCCGGCGCGCGCCGCGACGGCGCTGACGGTGAGCGGGCTGTCCCCGGAGATCACTTTCAGCGCCACGCCCTGCGCCGCGAAGTAGGCGATGGTCTGTGCGGCGTCGGATCTCAGCCGCTCGGTGAGCAGGACGAAGGCCGCCGCCCGCAGGCCCTGCGGGAGCCACTCGCCGTCCACCGGGCCCGCGGCGCGCGCCAGCACCAGGACGCGCCGGCCGCTGGCGGCCAGCCCGGCGGCCTGCGACAGCTGGTCCCGCTGGCCGCCGGGCAGCACGATCTCGGGTGCCCCCGGCACCCAGGTGCCGTGGCCGGCGAAGCTGGCCGCGCTCCACTTGCGCGCCGACGAGAACGGCACGGCTGCCTGCCGCGGCCACCCGCCCGGCGGCGAGAAGACCTGCCCGATCGCGGCCAGCGTCGCGTTGCGGTTCTCGTCGCCGGCCAGCGCCCCCAGCGCCGCCTCGGCCGGCGCCTGGCCGTCGAGCCGGATCAGGCTGCCGAACGCGATGGTGCCGTCGGTGAGGGTGCCGGTCTTGTCCAGGCACACCACGTCCACCCGGGCCAGGCCCTCGACCGCGGGAAGCTGCTGCACCAGCACCCGGCGCCGGGCGAGCGTGACCGCGGCCACGCCGAAGGCGACACTGGTCAGCAGCACCAGTCCCTGGGGGACCATGCCGACCAGCGCCGCGACCGTCCCGCTGGCGGCCTCCCGCACCGCCTGACGGCCGTGGATCTGGCTGATGACCAGCAGCACGGCCACCGGCGGGATCGCCCACGTGACGTAGCGCAAAATCCGGTTGATGCCGTCCACCAGCTCCGAGCGCACGGGCGCGGCGCCTGGACGGCGGTGCGCGCCGCAGGGCGGTGCGCCGAGGCGTCGGCGCACCGCCCCTCCCGGTCCTGAATGAGGTTAGGGAGCGGCGAGCCTCGCGGCGTCGCCGAGGTTGGAGTTCCCTTCGAGGAATGAGATGCCGGCGACTTCGCTGGCGTGGGGGCCGGTGTACCGGAGCACGTACAGGCCGTTGCGGATGTCGATGGCGTAGATCAGCCCGTTTCGGATGATCGGGTAGCTCCAGAACACCACCTTGTTGGGCCCGCGGCTCAGCGCCGGGTCCTCCAGCGCCACCTTGTTCAGCGGCTTGGGCAAGAAGAAGCCGGCCTGGGCCGGGTTGGCCGGGTCCGACAGGTTGATGGCCTGTATCCCGCCCGAGTGCCAGTCCACGAGGGCGAGGTCGGGCAGCACGGTGGGGTTGTGGGAGGAATAGCTCGTGAATTGCTCGGTGAGCGCGTCGTCGCGGGTGCTGCCGCAGAACGACGGCTGGTCCTCGGCGATCTTGTACTCGCCCACGATCGTGGGATGCGCGGGGTCGGCGACGTCGATGATCCGCACCCACCCCCACGGGCAGCCGAAGCTCGGGTCGGTGAAGGTGCCATAGACCTCGTCGGTGGTCAGGGCGTAATGCGTGCCCGGGATGGGGACCGCCGAGTGCCCGTTCGGGCACGTCTTGAAGCAATTGGCCGGGACGGCGGCCGGGTCGAGCGGCGTCTGCTCCCACACCGGCCGGTTCACCGGGTCGGTGAGCAGGTCATTATGCAGATCGATGACCGAGGTGGGCGGGCTGGGCGCGTTGACCACCGAACTGGTGTCCAGCACCAGGAACTGCCCGGCCTCTTGCGCCAGGAAGGTGGTCTTCCCGTCGACGGTGGGTGCCATGGAGTGGGTGATCAGGTTGCAGTCGTAGGGCCCGCACCCGGTTGGGCTGGTCGGGTCGAAGGGATAGTTGGTCTGGCCGGTTCCCGGATACAGGTCGTTCCAGTTGCCTTCGGCAACTTCCTTTACCGGGCCTCCGCCGGGCACCTGGCTGATGTCCACGACCATCATGTTCGGGATGGCGGGGTCCGCTGAAATGGTGGGCGTGGAGATCCACAGCAGCGCGCGGTTGGCGTTGTTGGGATCGGTCCACAAGAACATCTCGTGCGGTTTCACCTTCAGCCCGGCTGCCGAGGTCGGCACATAACTCTCGATGAACCTGGGGTGCACCGGGTCGGTGAGGTCGAAGAACTCGAAGTTGAACGGGAACTGGGTGTCGTTGCCCGCCGGGCAGGCGTGGATCACGTGGCTGCACCGGAAGGTCATCACCATCAGCAGCTTCTGCTGCGGCCACACCCGCAGCTCACGGGTGGTGATGCCGACGTTGCCCGCGAACGGGGGCCCGATCTCCCCGACGATGTCGGGCTGGCTGGGGTCGGCGATGTTGAGGATCAATATGCCTGGGTGCACGTGAGTGCACCCGGTGCTGCCATCAGGGCAGGTGCTGGAGCCGTCGCTGCGGTTGCCGACGTAAAGGTAGTTTCCGAAAATCGCTGGCGCCGCGTTCATCCCCCGGTGGTACAGCGGATTGCGGCCTACCAGCTGGAAGTTGCTGGACGTGCCGGGGATGGCCGGCGGGGTGCCGGATGTGGCAACTGCGGGAGAGGTAGCCGCGATGACGCCCGCCATTAATGCGGCGGTGCCCGTCAGCGCGACCAGGAGCCGTGATCGCATGATCCCTCCAGTTCGATTGGATCAGCTCCGGGTTCCACACGGTTTCCTGACCTCTTATCGCCTCCCTTCCTCAGGCACGATTGGAGGGCCTCCGCGCAACCCTCATGCGGCGGCGGAGGCGGGGTCCGTTATCGGGCGGTGCCCTGGCGGCCCAGCGGCAACCTCGCCAGTCAAGGAGGCCTCGCGAGTGAGGGAGGCATCGCGGCCAAGAGAAGGGGGGCTCCGGCGTCGTCCACGTCGCACTGGGTGTGCGTTTCGCCAGTTCAGCCGCACTCCATAGCAAGGAATGCCATCTCCCTAAGTCCCTCGACCACAGCCGCAGGGCTTCGGCCATAGTAAATACGCGACACGTCGCCTGTCCATGACCGGCCCCGCCCCGGCCCCGGCCGCCCCCCAGCCCCGCTGCACCGACCGGGGTGGCAGCGAGTCGTCCTGGCCATCGACCGCGGCGGCCTCGGACTCCACAGATAGTCGCAGCCGGTCCACGTGGTCGCCGCTGCGCGTTTGCTGTTGCGCGGGAGCTTGAGGCGGCGGCGCATGACGCCCGGGTGGCGTTCGACTGCGTCGCCCTTGGCGACATCGACCGGGCCCACACCAGCGCGCTGACCGCACGGGCGGCTGCCGATGCGGCGGTGACCGCGCTGCAGGCGGCCAGCGAGGCTGCCGGCTCCTGATGCCCGGACGGGCCGCTGATATGCGGCGGCGCGTGCCTGTCTTGACCGGGGCCGAAAGCGGGTCAGCGCGGATCGAACGTGGTCACCGGGGCGGCGGCCCCGATGGCGGATCCTTGTCGGTGGCAGAAGGGCGGCGCATCAGGCGATCCCTCATCAGGCTGGACCCGGTATCACGCTCGGCAGTCACAAAGCCGCAACCCGCCCAGACCCGGGAACGTGAACGCGCCCGCAGCGGCCCGCATGTGCGTTCGACTTCAGGCGCCTGCACCGGCTCATTGACGCGCCAGATATTCGCGGGTGGACCATCGGCATGGATCCAGGCCTGGGCCGCCAGGCGGCCCGTGCTCTGGTCGGCTCCTTCGCCAGGTCGCAGCGTTGCGCGACCCTGAGATGACGGCGCTCGCTGCTCGGGGCAGCGTCCGGCACATCCCCATCTGGCGGCGTTACTGGCCGGGGAGGCCGGGCAGCTAGCGGCGCCGCCGCCGGCCGAGTCCCGCCGGGGAAGCCCGCACCCGTCCCAGGCTCGGCACGTGGTCATGGTGTGTAGCACGCGGGCCAGCGGGTAGGAGTACCTGTTCTCTTCCTGCTCCCGGGGAGAAGGCTCACGGAATGGAGTGACCCGTGATGCGAGCCACCGTGGTGTATGAGAGCTTGTTCGGCAGCACCCGGGAGGTAGCCGAGGCGGTCGCGGAAGGCCTGCGGGCCGCGGCACCGGGCGCGGCGGTGGACTGCAGGCCGGTGGTGGATGCCGGGCCCGCCCTCGGCCAGGTGGATCTGCTCGTGGTGGGCGGGCCGACGCACTTTCTGGGGATGAGCTCGCAGCGCAGCCGGCGCATAGTGTGCCAGTATCAGGAGCGGGCCGGCGGGCGCCGTCCCCGCCAGGCGGCGGGGAAACACCCGGCCGGTCCCGGGGTGCGGGAGTGGCTGGCGGCCCTGCCCAGGCGCCAGGTCGCCGCCGGGCGGCGGCGTTCGATACCAGGCTGACCACCTTGTTCCCCGGCAGCGCCGCCCGGCTTATCGCGCGGAGCCTGGAAGACCACGGCTATGAGGTGATCACCCGCCCGGAGGGGTTTCTGGTGGAGAACATGCTGGGGCCGCCGAGTGCGGGGGAACGCGACCGGGCGCGGGCGTGGGGATCGGCACTCGCCGGGTTCCTTCGGCCGGCACACCAGGCGTCATCGCAGGGCTCCGGAGAACCCGCCCCGGGGGGACGTCCTGTCCGGCCGGGCGCATGACCGCGGCCACGATCACCTAGACAGGCGGCCGGACGCCGCCGGCAGCCCCGCAGTGCCCGGCAGCAGACCGGCCCCGCTAACCCCGGTGACGCCCCGCCATGACTCCGATCAAGCACGTTTGCCCAGGTCAAAGGAGTACGCGGCTGCCCCTTCCGGAGCCGTGCACGCAACATGTGAGAGCGCCACGAGTGGTCGGCATCGCCCGCGCTGTGCATGCGGATCATTAGCGGCCACGGCAATGCCTGCAACTGGATCAGGCGAATACGCGCCGGACTCGCCGAGCTCGCGCGCGGCAGGCCTGGTCATGTGCGATCCGGCCGGCCGCATACCAGACAGCTACGGCGTCGGCGCGGTGCTTGAGCCAGGCGTTGTCCTTGACGGCGCCGAGGTAGCGGAGTCTGAGGCGCCGCCCGCCGCGGCTGGCAGCCTGGAGGATGACCCGTGCCCCGCTGGGCCGGTACCTCTTGCAGTCCTCGCGCGGTCCCGGGTGGGCCGCCCGGCGGCGCGGCCAGCACGCAGGAGACCCGTACCGGCCAGGCGATGCCGTGGTGGGTGCCGCCGCGCCCGCACTGGCACTCCGGCCGGAAATGCCGGCCGGCATGAGTCGTCAAAAGTAAGGGCCGTGGTGACAACGACCAGGCGCTCACCCTTGATCAGGTGGCCGCCTCAGCTCGCCGCCAGCCAGATCAGCGCGGCGACCAGGATCGCGACGAAGAACACCACCACGATGACGGCGGCCGGGATTGCGCGGTCCCTGTGGTCTTGCTTGTGCACGTCAGTCCCTCTTGCCGTTGATGGCGCCGGGCACGGCGCGGCAGACGAGCCTGGAGCCGCTGCGCTCGCGGCTTCGGCTGCCCCGGGCAGCGCTTGCAGTTGCCGAACCTACGCTTGTTCGATCCGGCGCGCCCTGGTCGCGATGCTCTTGCTGGGCCTGCAGGTGGGCCAGAAGGCCATCTATGGTCGAGGACACTGCTCGCGCTGGCGTCAGACACGACTCAGCGGACCTCGGCAGCGCGGTACGCGCCAGCGCGAGCGGCGGCGGATGACCATCGCCTCGCTCGCCCGCAAGGTTGGAGTCAGTGCCGCCGCGATCAGCCAGATCGAATCGGGCGCCGTCCAGCCCTCAGTAGCCACCCTGCGCAAGCTAGCCGCATCGCTTGAGATACCGGTATTCAGGTTATTTCTGCCGGTCGAGTCAGAGGCGGTCAAGGTAGTCTGGCACACGGACCGGATTACCATCGGCAGGCCGTGGTCAGGGGCGCGCTACCAGCTGCTGAGCCCGTCGGTGCAAGGCCAGCTGGAAGTCATGGAAGTCAGCATGGATCCAGGCCAGGACTCGGCTCGCGAGCTGCTCAGCCATGCCCGCGAGGAATGCCTGGTCGTGATCACCGGGCGTGGCGCGCTCGAGTTCAGCGACGCGGTCATCGACCTGCGGGCCGGCGATGCCGCGACCTTCCAGGGCAGCATTCCGCATCGGCTCCGCAACATCGGCCGCCGCCGGCTGACGGTCTTGTCATCATCAAGCCGCCGTCGGTCTGACGGTGAGCCGCGCGACCGGCGACCGATTCAGGGACAGCTCCAACGCCAGACCAGCGGTTCCAGACCAGCAGTTCTAGGGCTAACTGGTGACATAGCTCCC
>WNFY01002446.1_pt1 | contig 17634 bp, 14 predicted proteins | sample 5400091 | NCBI WGS metagenome assembly WNFY01 (sample SAMN13153364, study PRJNA577476) | soil metagenome | isolation source: 60 cm soil or saprolite under grassland replicate 1 | place: USA:California | collected 2016-06-15
AGGCGGCAAGCCGACCATCCAGCCCGGACTCCACCAGCCACCGGCGCAGGACGATACGCGGATTGAGGGAGCACACCACCGGCGCCTCGACGCTCCCGCGTGCAGCGACGCGGCCGACGCCACTATCGGCCTGGCAGTCCCCGAACCGTTGCCAGCAACCGGATACGGGTGAGGTGGAGCGTGGCGATCGGCAACCAACCAGGGTGCGATTCGCTGTTCGAGAATCCAAGTTAGTGAGCAGTGTCCGTGATGCTTTTTGTGCCCCGACATGAGGAGACCGGACCATACGCAAGGTGTTCACGCCTGCCGAGGAGGTCCGGGGCCCGTTGTCATACTGCCCACGTTCGTCGCTGCCTGCCAAGGTCCTCACCTGGCTGGCCAGTCGCCTGGCCCACCTGCTGCCACCGCGCCCGCCCGGCCAGGGCGGCACCCCGCCGTTTTGCCTGGAGGTCCGCCTGGACGCGGTCGCCGCGGTCATCCTCGACGGGCTGTCGTACCGGCGCGCCGGCCGCATGGTCGGGATCTCCAAGACCGAGGTCGGCGACAGCCTGGACCTGCTGCTTGGTCCCTTGGCCGCGTTGGGGTACTGCCAGCCCGACGGCACGTTCGTCGCCACCCTCGATGACCTGCGCGAGTTGCTTGAGGAGATGGCCCGCTGCGGCGAGGCGGTCGTGGTGGGACGGGCTGGCGACCCGGGTGCAGCGACCCCGTGGGTGGGCCAACCAGAAGGTGCTGTACGACTTCAAGCGGCACGCCCACACCGCCCAGGGCCTGTCGGTGAGCACGATCTGGGGTTACCTGTTGTGGTGGATGGCGGCTGGCCGGGCAGCTGCCACGAGCACGAGCTCATCGACCTGTCGGGGCTGGACTACGTGCTGGACGACATCCAAGTCGCCAGCCTGCTGGACCGCGGGTTCCGTGGGCTGGCCAAGACGCGCCAGCACTGGCATGCGCCGGTCGGGGACCGCCACACCAGGGGGACCGCCTCACCGACCAGCAGCGGGCCTACAACCGCCTGCAGGCGGGGCTGCGTGCGCTGGTGGAGCAGTCGATCGCCCACCTGGCCAACGCCTGGGCGCTGCGTCGCTGGCGCGGGCTGCTGTACCGGGTCCGGGACGTCTTCCGGGCCGCGGGCGCGCTGATCTGCCTTGGCCGCTGGCTTCACCGGGTCCCCACATGAAGAGCATCACGGACACCCTCAGTTAGGGGTCTGTGGCGACAGCCGTCCTCCCGTGCAAGCAACAGCCGTGTCCCAGCTGTATCAATCCACCTCTAGTGCGCTCTCTTTGTAGAGATCCGCTACGACTCAGCGGTCTGTACGCATTTGGGATGAACACCATGATCAACGAAGCAGACATCGAGACCGGACAACGCTAGTCGCGGCCCCCAGGATCGGCTCGCTGCCCCAGTCCAAGCCTTCTGGAGCTGCTCAAGGCGTATCAGCGCGTCCAGGACGCCGCCGATGACCTCCCTCCGCTCGTCATGGTCCGGGCGAGGCACCAGGCATCTGAGGTTCTGAGCCGCTTCCGGAGTCTTCCTCGCCCCCGGTGGTTCCTGCGCTTCTTCGTCGCCTACCATGTGGACCAAGTCCTGGCCGCCCTCAATCGGCGCTACAACGCACGGGCTGCGCTCAACCAGGCATCCGAGTTCGACGAGCACGATCATCGGGCGGTCGAGGAGTTCCGCAGGTCACTCTCCCCGACCCGCGTCAAGACCTACATGGTCGCCCTGTTCCTGTTCACGCTGGCCTTGTCGCAACCTGTGGTCATTTGGCTTGTCGGCATCGCGATGACAGTGGTAGGCGAAAACGACGCCTACAGTGGCCCGACCGGCAAGTTCCAGCTCTTGAATCCGGATCAGATCAAGGAACTGATGAACAAGATCGGAGGGGTCGTCAGCCCCACGCCGAACTCTGTCGGTGACGCGTTGAGCGCGCTCGAGGCGGCGGGAATCAAGAGCGCTCTCATTGTCGCGGTCGGATGCGCGCTCACCCTCTACGCCCTGCTGCGGCTGCTCACCCCAGCGTTCCGGCTGAAGCGCATGCTCTTCAACCTGTACCCGTCGGTCGAGCATTACAAGGCGTCGACCACAGCCCGGTGGCACGTGTCCCACTCCACTGGTGTCTATGAGCTGGAGGCGGCGCACTTCCGGGCGCTTGGCATCACGCCCAAGAGCGAGTTCCCGGTCGACCTCGCCGCGCTAGGCCTCGTTGTGCTGTTTCCGCTGTTCCTCGGCGTCCTGGTCCTAGGACGTTCCCTCCTCGAACCGGATCTCGTCACCCGTCTGTTCGAGGGCGTCTTTGGCCTGCTCCTACTGGCTACGGTGTTGCTTCGGTTCGGCTGGCTGCTTCGAACCTGGCATCGTCGCTCGAGCAGCGGCCGTGTCCCCTACGCGCCCTTCGAGGTCCTGTTGGACGACCACGGTGCGATCGCCCAGGTCCAGAGCCCCTCATCGGTCGGCACCCTCAGCTTCGCCAGTTTGTTTCTGTTGCTGTACTACCCGCTCGCCGTCGTTCCCTGGTGGTATCGCATCAATCGGGAATTGCGGGACCTCGGCCGTGCCCGTGGGGTGGAAAGTCTTGGCCGGTCGCCTGCCTTGAGTGCTGTGGCGTTTCTCGGCGCGACGCTCTACGGGCTTCCCGCGCTGATCACCGTCTACCGGACTTGCCGGAGAATACGGACCGCGCAACAGCTCGTTGGCGTCGCAGATCGTCTCAAGCCGCCCTGGGCCCTGATGCTCGGAATCCTCTTCTGTCCGCCGCTGCTTTTTGCCTACCTTCAGGGCGCGCTGAACAAGGTCTGGCTCGCCGCGGGAGAGCCGTTGACCGATGCTCCCCACCAGCGCCTGCTGTGGGTCGACGGGCGCAGCGCGGCGACCCCGCCAATCCGCGCCCAGGCGTAGCGCTGGGCTACGCCTACCGCCTGGCCGGCCGTGCCGGGGCGAGATCCCTGAGGAACTCGCGGCAGCGGATGGCCCCCGTCGGATGGCTTCGTCGGCTGCCGAGCGGGCAGTGTTGCATCTGCGCAGAAGACGTCGTCGGCGAATACCAGAGTGGAGGCTGGTCCTACGCCGAGGGCTGCGAGAACGGCCCAAAGCTGCCGATCGTAGACGTCATCGGGTCCCTCATGCCACCAAGTGGAGGACTCACTGGGCGCTGATTGCCAGATGCAATAGTGCCGCGTGCTCGAAGGGGCGATCCGTGCGCAACGGCCAACGCTGGAGGATCTTCCCAAGGTGGCCGGGCCGCGTCCGATGGCGTGGTGTAGGAGCTGCGCACCGCCGTGGCGGTCAGGTTGAGCGAGGCTGGGCGGACACGCAACGTCGTCGGCACGCATCCGTTCGTCCAGGCAGTTGGCATGTAGCTCGCGGCAGTTGTCAGTATTGCGTATCCCGATGGGCGGCTGTGGCCTGGATGGGGTACAGCGCACATGCGAGGGGTGTTCGGCCGCTCGGCGGAGCGTCGGGATCGCATTGTTCCTGGTCATGGCGCTGCTCAAGCTCGTCATGCAGCCCGTTTCCCCGTCTCGACCCTGCTGCGGGCCGTCTGAAGAGACGTTGAGAGCGAGGGCTCGAAGAAGGAGGCGCAAGTGCGCGGTACAGGTTCCAAACGGGGTGCCGGGGGAAGCTTGGTTTGGCACGATGTGATCCGCCAGCCGCATCACCGCCAATCCAGAGGTCAGACTCTCACATGCGAGGCTGCTGTTCTCTGGATACGTACAGGCTGGCTGAGCCCCCGGTGGGGTGCCAAGTCTGTGTCCAGATCAGGCCGGCGGCTGGAGCATCGGTGACTTTTGCTTCCCGATGTCTGGGTGTTCCTTTAAGCTCAACCTGGACAATCAGTGGCATAAGGGTGCGGGTGGCATGCTCTGCTATGAGGACCTCACCGAGCCGGAGCGGGCCGTGTGGTGTGCCGTTGAGGCCGGCATCCTGGTCGAGTTACCCATCGGCGCTTCGGATTCAGTGGATCCGTCCAGCGGTGGCGGCTGGGGCAAGGATCGCGAAGTTCGCGCTCAGCTCTTGGCCGAGCTGCTGACCGGCAGGAACGGCCCCACGGCGACAAGCCCCAGGGCGCTGAAGCTGCACGGTGCCCGCATCGTCGGCATGCTCGATTTGGAGGCCACAACACTGGTCTGCCCATTTATCCTGCAGGCCTGCTACTTCGAGGAAGCAGTGAACCTCAGTGAGGCCCAGGCCCCGGCGGTGCGCTTGCGCGGCTGTCACGTTCCAGGTCTGAACGCCAAGCAGTTGCAGACGCGTGGGGATCTGGAACTCGCTCAGGGGTTTGTCGCCAATGGCGAGGTCAACCTGCGTGGTGCCCATATCGGCGGCGATCTGCTCTTGGCCGGTGCCACACTAACGGGTCACGATGGAGTCGCGCTGCGAGGGGGTGGGCTGCGGGTCGAGCAGAGCATGCGGAGCGACGACGGGTTTACTGCCATGGGCGAGGTCAATCTGCTCAGCGCCCGCATCGGGGGCAACTTGTCCTTTGTCGGCGCCGCACTCAGCAATCCCAAGGGATCTGCGCTTCTTGCCGCCAGAATCTCGGTTGGCGGAGCGATGTTCTGCGGCCACGCCATCGACAACCCGGGCGGTTTCAGCGCCAAGGGTGAGGTCCGTTTAGTGGGAGCGCGCGTTGGTGGCTTCATCAGCTTTCGTGGAGCGACGCTGGCCAATCCCGGCGGGATCGCGCTGGCGGCGGATGGGCTGACCGTCGAGCAGAGCATCTCTTTCACCGACGGGTTCGCCGCCACGGGTGAGGTCCGACTGCTCGGCGCCCGCCTTGGCGGCGATCTCATCTTTACCGGTGCGACCCTCAGCAACCCCGGCGGGTACGCCCTCAACGCCTCCCGCCTGTCGGCTGGTGGAGCGATGTTCTGCGGCCACCAAATCGGGAACCCCGGTGGCTTCAGCGCCCAGGGTGAGGTCCGTCTGGTGGACGCGCACATCGGTGCGTTTCTGACCTTTGACGGCGCGTCCCTGGCCAATCCTGGTGGGGCGGCGCTCGCTGCGGATCGGCTGCGGGTGGACCAAACTGTCTTCTGCCGACGAGGATTCCACGCCCATGGTGAGGTTTGCCTGCGCGACGGACATGTCAAGTCGCTTGTCTGCTCCGATGGCGTGGTCACCAATCCCGATGGGGCGGCGGTGAATGCCGAGGGGCTCACCGTTGCCCACGACGTGCTGTGGACCAAGGAGTTCAAGGCTGAAGGAGAGGTCAGCTTCCGGGCAGCTCGCATCGGCGGCCAACTCGCCTTCGATGGGGCCATCCTCATCAGTCCAAATTCTGACCGGGGCGTCACCTTGCAAGAACTCGACGCCCAGGTCCTTGTCCTTCGACCGCACGCGCCACCGGATGGTCATGTGGATCTCACCCACGCCCGCGTTCGGGTCCTGGTCGATCCCCAAGCCGCTTGGCCGGGCAGTCTTGGCCTGTGGAGCTTCGTCTACGATGTGCTGCACGAGCATCCCAGGATCAGCGTCGCGGCCCGCCTGCGATGGCTGGAGCGCGACCCGCGCGGCTACTCGCCCCAGCCGTATGAGCAACTGGCGGGCGTGTATCGACGCGCGGGTCGGGACGACGACGCGCGGCGGGTGGCGATCGCCAAGCAACGCCGCCGCCGCAAGGACCAACACCTTGTGGGCAAGGCGTGGGGCCTGCTGTTGGACGGGCTGGTGGGCTACGGCTACCGAACCTGGCAGGCGGGCCTGTGGTTGCTTGGCTTTCTGCTGGTCGGCTGGCTGGTATTCGCGCGCGCCTATCCCCAACACATGACCCCGACCACCAGACCCGGCGAGCCGCTGCCCGCCTTCCAACCGTTGATGTATGCCTTGGACACCTTGCTACCGGTGATTGATCTGCACCAACAGGACAACTGGGTTCCTCATGGGCTTGCCCAATGGTGGGCGTGGGCGTCGATCCTGGCCGGTTGGGCGCTGACCACTGCTGTGGTTGCTGCCCTTACGGGAATAATGAAGAAGGAGTAGCCGGGCGCTCCTGCGGTCGCACCCTATTACGTGATGTGCAAGGACCAGCGCCGCTGCGGCGGCGAGTGCGTCCAGCGACGCCGAGCGCTCATCGCCGTCACGAGGGCCGGTTCGGCCAGAATCTCCGATGAGCAGTCGTTGCGTGACGTGGTCGAGCATGCGGCCCGGCCCCCGGTGACGCATAGCCGCGCTGGTAGGACTCATCTCGCGGGCGTAGTGCATGCCGAGAGCGTCCCTACGCGCGTGGCGTTCACCGGCATCATGCTCGGGCCAGCCGGGACACGTCACTGGCGCTACGCGGTCGAGCTGGGCCGCAAATGGCTGGATGTGGTATAGCGCACATACGAGGGTGGCTGGCCGAGTGGAGAGCTGGCCTTGCTGCATTGCTGCTGATCACAGCGCTGCTCTGTGGCGCCATGCAGCGCGTTTCCTGTCTCGGCCGTGCCGAGAGCCATCCGAAGCCGAGGTAGGAGTGATGGCTCGAAGAAGGACTCCTTGGAGCCCACACTTCCAAGGAGAATCTGACCTGTGAGGCACGCGCGGGTTCAGGCTACGGTCCGGGCGGCTGAGGATACGAAGCCCTCGGCCGCGGACGGCAATCCTGGTCGGGAGTCGCCGTTGCTGCCGCGAGCCGCTCGGTCGTGGGCTGCTCCAGTGATCTCCTTGTGAGAACCGCATCCGACTGGTCGAAGCCGATCTCGGTTTCCATGCTGGTTCTAACGCTGCTTCTAACGAACCGCGCCGGACGGTCGCGGACGGCGCCGGACTCGCCGTCGAGACGAGGGTCATTCGTGCAGCTCAGGCCGGACAAGGGCGTTCCCAGCGGATGGGTGCGGACGGCGGTCTCCGACCTCGAAAACCGTTGACGTGGCAACGCGTCCATGGGTTCGAATCCCATCCTTGCCGCCATCGACCTGCGGAAACGCGGCTTCCGATCAGGCAGATCGCGGCCGCGTCGCCGCCTGTTTCTACCATGTTTCTACCGCCAGCACGCCGGCCCTCCCAGGACCAGCCCGGACGGGGCTGGACCTGGGAACTGATCACTGTTGCCCAGGCCGCGCCCTTGAGAGGCCGACTGCGGCGGGTGGGACCACCCATTTCCAGGCGAATTCCGGGTCGCTGTCGTGCCAGACGCTGCTCGTACGCCTCTGACTCGTCCTTGAACCCCTCCCGCTGAGCCACCCACGCACGCCGTTCCTGCTCGCGTTTCGACTCTCTCGGCGCCATCCGACTGGGTTCCCACGGCGGGGCGCTGACTCGCCGAGGGAGCCGTCCTGTTACCCAATGGTTACGGCGTCCCCCCATCCGCCACCACCTGTCCCTGATCAGCCTGTCCTGATCAGCCCCAGCGAGGGGCACCTTCACCTTGAGGTGCCCTCGGCCTGGGCTGGCAGGGGAGATCGGATCCGATAATCAGGCGAGGTCGGTAGCGTTCCATCCTGTGCGCCGCTCGTCGGACCCCGTAAAGGTCGGCTCGGCCGCCTCATGCGGCGGGCGGGAACGGCCGTGGGAGCCGCCCCGGCTCGTAGGTCACGAACGCCGGGTCGGCCGGGCGGGGCTGGAAGGTCACGCCCCAGTCCAGTGCGACCTGGAACTGGGGGCCCAGTGCCCTGGCGGCGGCATTGAGGTCGGCAGGGCCGGTCGCCGGCCAGCGGCCGGTCTGAAGCCGCGCCCGCAGCGCCTGGATCGTGACGATCAGCTCCGAGGGTGTGAAGGCGCAGTGCCCGCCCCGCTCGGTGAACAGCTGCCGCAGCAGGTCCTGGTCGCCGGCGTGGCGTACCTGCTGGGCGTAGCGCCGTTCGTGCTCGGGCACGGCCGCGCCGTCACCGGTGGCGTGCAGGGCCAGCACCGGCACCCGGATGCGCCCGGTCGGGGTGAACTGGGCCAGCCAGCCCACCGCGCCGTCGTCCGCGCCGATCCTGGGCGCGGCGGCCAGCCGCTCCAGGTCCAGGCCCGCCTCGTCGTAGGCGCGCCGGACCAGCCTGGACTGGCTGGAGTGGTCGAGCTGGCGGCCGTAGTCCACCCCGGTGTTCCACGACGGGTTGCCCCCGGCCCGCCGCTCCAGGTCCTGCCGCAGCGTGGTCCAGAAGTCGGTGTAGACAATAGTGTCGTACAGCGCCTGCTCGGCGACCTGCCCGGTGACGTCGTCGGGGCGCGGGTACAGCGCCCTTGCCCAGGGCACCACGTTGGCCAGGGCGTTGGCGAGCGCGAGCCGGGCGCGGCCCTGCGGGGTGCCGACCGCGCCCTGGACGATCTCGTCCACCCGCGCCGCGGTGGCATCGGGGTCGGTGATGCGCACAAGCTCCAGGTCGCTGCCTGGGGCCAGCAGGGTCCTGACCGCGAAGGCGAAGTCCAGGGTGAGGTTGAACTGGGTGCCGATGCCACCAAGCGGCCCGCACAGCGGGATCGCCCCGTCGATCCGGTCGGGATGGCGTTCGGCCAGCAGCGTCGCGAGCACCCCACCGCCGGAGTTGCCCAGGTGATGACCTGCCGTGGCCAGCCGACGTGCGCGTCGACCCAGTCCAGTAGGGCGACCTGGTCCTCCAGTGGCTCGGCGAAGACGACGCCGGCCAGGGTGCGGTAGTTGGACGCCGCCAGCGCCATGCCGTGCTCGAGCGGAGGCCTTCCACCGGGAGAGCCTGCTGCTCACGCGGGAGCTTTTCGATGAACTCCCGCTTGTTTCGCCCTCGAGGGGCTGGCTTGCGTGGCTGCCGCTCGGCAGCAGCCGCAGAGGGCCGCCGTACTGTTGGGGGCCGCGGAGTCAATCCGCAAGCGCGCCGGGACGCCTCTCCCCCCGCAGGAGCGGGTCGACGTCGATCGGGCGACCGACGTCGCCGTCAGTGCGCTCGGTCGGGAGGCCTTCACCGGGGTGCTCGAGCGGGGCCGGCGAATGAGCATCGAGGAGGCGGCCGGCTACGCGCTCTCTGGCGGCACGGTCGGGTGACCTCCGGTGGGCAAGACCCCATAGACCTGTGGCCAACCCTCTCGGGAGGGCAACGCCGGCCGTTACCTGGAGCTTCCCGTGTTGATCGAGGAGGACGTCCGCGACTTCCTGCACCGGATGACAGGAGATCCCTCACGCCACCTCCGCGACCACCTTCCCCCTGGCGTGGCCTTGTTCCAGGTAGGCGATCGCTGCGGGGATTTCGGCGAACGGATAGCGCCGGTCGATCTGCGGGCGCACCTTGCCGGCCTCAATCAGCTGCGAAAGGAGCCCCAGGTCCTTGGCGGCTACGTGCGCCGACACCATGGCGATATCCTTGCCGCCGCGCAGCGAAACGCCCATCAGCTTCGCCACGCTGGTGAACCCGGTGACGGCGGCCTTGCCGCCCTCGGCAAGCGCACGTCTGAGATCGGGCACCGATCGGTTCCCGACCGTGTCGAGGATGAGGTCGTAGCGCCGCCCGTCACGGACGAAGTCGGTCGTCGTGTAGTCGACGACGTGATCGGCGCCGAGCGAACGGACGAGGTCGATGTTCCGGGTGCTGGTCACGCCGGTCACCTCGGGGCCGTATGATTTGGCGATCTGGACCGCAAAGGTGCCGACGCCGCCGCAAGCGCCATTGATCAGCACCTTCTGCACGGGCTGGATCTCTCCGTGGTGGCGAAGGCCCTGGAGTGCGGTTACCGCCGCCATCGGAACTGCAGCCGCTTCCTCGAACGACAGGTTCGCCGGCTTCAACGACATTACGTCAACCGGCACCGAAACGTATTCTGCAAAGCCGCCGTAACCGTGGTCCAAGAGATTGGCATAGACCTCGTCGCCGGGCTTGAACTGGGTAACGCCGCTGCCGACCGCCTCCACCTGCCCGGCAATGTCGCCGCCGAGGATCTTGTGTTTCGGCCGCAGCAAGCCCAGGGTGGCGCGCGAAAAAAGGGGCTTGCCGCGCATGGAATGCCAGTCCGCTGGATTGACGGATATTGCCAGCACCTTCACCAGGACTTCATCGGCGTCCGGCGCAGGCCTGTCGACCTCCGCCATCCGAAGCGTCTCCGGCGGCCCGTACTTCTCCCATATGAACGCCTTCATGGCTGGCGCTCCCGGTTCCGATAGCGTCGCCGAGCCTAGTCCGAACGCACGGCTCCGTCAAAGTGGTGTGCTGTCTGTTCATCGGTTGTGACGGCGCTGGAGAATTGCCAGTAGCCGGTTAATGCTTTACGGCGTGGATACGCCTTCTAGGGTAATTCGTTGACTCTTGTGTGCGCGAGCGTGCCCTCTCTCGATCGGCGGATCATGAGGCGGGCGGCTCACATCACGCCGGGCGAGGCTTCCCGACAGCCGATTTGGAACGTGTGCAGCGCTTGCGCCTCCTCGTTCGAGGCAGCGCGGCAACCGACATGAGGACCAGCTCAGTCGGCAATGCGCAGGGCCACCGCGGGGCGGATTTGCGACGCCTGACGGGCCGGCCAGAAGGTCGCCAGGAGCGAAGCGACCGCCGAAGCGCCGACCAGGACTGCGATCGTCAGCCAGGGAATCGGGAAACCGACGCCGGTGCCCTGGAAGCTCGGGTCGTTCTGGAACAGCAGGTAGCTGGTGACGATCGACAGCGCGGTGCCGAGCACGATCCCCTCGAGGGCCACGAACGAGCTTTCGGTGAGGAACGCCCGCTGCACGGTCCTGGCAGGGAAGCCGAGGGCTCGCAGCACGCCGATGTTGCGGCGGCGCTCACGGACCGCGCGAACCATCACGACCCCGAGGCCGGCGATCCCGACCAGCAGCCCGAGCGCCAGGAAGCCCTGCATCAACTGAAAGAAGCTGCGGGTGGCGACGAAGTTCTTCTCGACCGTCTGGCGGACCTGGGTCGCGACCAGGCTCTGGGGCAGGAACTGGCCCTGCAGGTCGGCAGCGAGCGTGGCATCCGACACCCCGGGCGCCGGCTTGAGGAGCAGCGAAGTCAGCTTGGCCTGACTACCGAACTGCTCCCGCGCCGCCGTCGCCGACATGATGGTGGGGCTGGTGAAGTTGGTGCCGGCGATGCCGTAAAAGCCGCCGCCGGACTTGAGGATGCCCGCGATCGTCTTCTGCTCGGCCTTGCCGGTCGCCGGATCGGTCAGGGTCAGCGTGTCGCCCGGCTTGTAGGTGACCGACGACGGGCCGCCACCGGTCGAGCCCAGAAACTGGTCCAGGATCACGTACCGGCGGTCGGCCATGACCGCCTTCCAGGCCGCGCGGTCGTCGCCCAGACCCGCGAGCCGCTTGGTCAGCGGGTACAGGCCGGCCTCGGCGATCGCGGGGTCGGCGCCGACCACGATGCAGTCCACTGGCTTGCTCAAGCTCGCGAGGTTGGTGACCTTGCCCCCGCTGACCAGCAACGGCACGGTGGCGTCGATCCTGCCGGCGAACCGGCCCGAGGTGAGCGTGCGGGCGGGGTCGGGCACCGGGTTGGCGGGGTTGAAGTCGGCCCGGACCGCGAAGCCGCCGGAGGCGTTGGCGACCTCGTTGTCCACAGTGGCATTGATGAGGCCGCCGAGGACGGTGATGAGCACCAGCGTGAACACCACCAGGCTGTACATGATCAGGATCGCGCCCGTCCGGAAGCGCCGCGCCACCGGGTACGCGATCGCAAGACGCGAGGCCAGGCCGCCTGGTGTCGAGCGGACCATGAACGGCCGCAAGGGTCGGGTGATGATGTCCTGGTTCTGGCTGACCAGAAACACCGCCGAGAACGTGAGCATCGTCCCAAGAATGACGAAGGTAACCGTCGAGCCGCCTTGGAGGACCTCGGGCCGCACGGTGTTGGCGGCCAGCCCCCAGGCCAGCACGGCCAACGCCGCGCCCGTGTACACCCAGCGCTTGGGCCAGAACCGCACCAGCAGTGGGCACAGGAACAGCACCGCCAGCGCGGGGTACAGGTAGGTCCCGATCCCCTGGCTGGCGGCGATGGCAGGCACCGCGGCCGCCGCGAACACCACAGCGAGGATCGTCGAGGCGATCACCCAACGCCACCGCAAGCGACGCTCGCCCTGGGTCGGCAGGTCGCGGATGGCGGCGATGACGTTGATCCGGCTGATGCGCATGCTGGTGATCGCCACGGTGAGAAAGGCGATGAGGAAGCCGACGGCGAAGCCGTTGATGATGCTGATGAGCGTGACGTGGAAGGCCAGGGCGAGACCGCCTTCCTCGGCCGAGAAGCTGTTGAAGATCCGCGCCGCCACGATCACCACCGCCCGGCCCACGCCGATGCCGACCACGATGCCGACCAGCGACGCGACCAGCGCGTAGACCGTGCCTTCAATGACGAAGCTGCGCACCAGGCGGCTGCGCTTCATCCCGATCGCGCGCAGCATACCGAGCTCGGACTTCCGCTCCTCGGCCAGCATCACGAAGATGTTCACCAGCAACAGGACGCCGGCGATGATCGAGAAGCTGCCGATGAACAGGAAGAACGATCCCAGGCTGTCGCCCGACGCCTTGGCGGCGTCCAGCAACCGCTGCTTGGCCTTCTCGACCGAGGTGCCTTGCGCCGCCAGCGGGCCGAGCGCCGCCTTGATCTTGCTGTCGACCGCGTTGCTGAGGGCGTTTCCTCCCTCGACACCGCCCGTGTTGGAGACGAAGGTGAAGGTCTGCGGCTGGACCTTGCTACGGGTAGCCTTGGCTGCCTGAATCAGCGTGCCGGGCGCGAAGAACGCGTTGCGGGTGACCGCGCCGGTCCCGGCGCCGGCGACCCCCTTGGTCGGCACCACCCGCGCGACGCGAAACTGGGTCGGCCGGCCGTACAGGTAGACGGTCAGCACGTCACCGGCCCGGATGCCAAGCGCCGAGGCGAGGTCGGCGTTGACGACCGTCTCGCCCACCCCTGGCGCGGGCCCGCTCAGACCGGAGCCGCCGTCGGTGGTGCCGCCGAAGGCCGCGGCCTTGCCGAAGTCGACCTCCCAGACGCTGACCCTCGGGTCGGCCTTGCGCGTACCGCCGCTGCCCGTGGTCGCCGCCGCCTGGTCGCCGCGCACGGTCAGCAGGCCGTCCACCTGCGGGTCGCCGCGCAGGCGCTCCAGGCGGCGGGCGGCTTCGTCGCCCTGGACGATCGCGGGCGAGGCGACGATCTCGTCGATCGGTCCGAGGTTGTCGTATGCCCCTTGCTTGACCGAGAAGTTGAGCGTGTCACCGACGATCAGACTGCCGATGATGATCGCCGTGCCCAGCACCGAACCTGCCACCACGAGGGTGGCCTCACCGCGGCGGCGGGCGACCTGGCGCAAGGCGAGCTTGCGCAGGAACGGCCGTCGCACCGCGATGTACGCGGCCACCGCCGCGCAGATGACCAGCAGGGTCACCAGGAGGGGCGTGCGCTCGGGATACATGGCTCAGACCTCGGGACCGGGGATGACGTCCTCGGGGCCGGGGAGGATGCCGCGCTGGGCGCCCGGCTCGAACTGTCCGTTACCAATGCGCCGCTCGTCCTTGACGAGCCGGCCGTCGCGCATGTGGATCAGCCGAGGGACCGACGCGCCGATGCTGGCGTCGTGGGTCACCAGCACGATCGTCTGCCCCTCGACGTGGTTCAGCTCGTGGAGCAGCTCGACGACCTGGTCCGCCATGCGGCTGTCGAGATTGCCGGTCGGCTCGTCCGCCCACACGATCATCGGTCTGGAGGCCAGCGCCCTGGCGATCGTGACCCGCTGCTGCTCGCCGCCGGACAGCTCGTTCGGCCGGTGCCCGGTGCGGCCGCCGAGCCCGACACGCTCCAGCATCTCGGTCGCCCGCTTCTGCGCCTGGCTTGCCGGCGTGCCGGCGAGCAGCAGGGGAAGCTCCACGTTCTCGGCCGCGGTGAAGACTGGGATCAGGTTGAACGACTGGAAGATGAAGCCCATCGCCTTTGCGCGATGGGTCGTCCGGGCGGCGTCGGACATCTTGAATAGGTCCTGGCCGTCCAGCAGCACGCGCCCGCCGTCGATGTCGTCCAGGCCGGACAGGCAGTTGAGCAGCGTGGTCTTGCCCGACCCCGAAGGACCCATGACCGCGACCATCTCACCGCGGCGCACGGTCAGATCGAGATCCACGAGCGCCTGGACCTGGATCTCCCCGGTCCGGTAGATCTTGTGGACGTGCTCGGCAGCGAGCAGCGGCTGCCCGTCCGCGCCAGTGCCCATGCCCCTCCAGTTGCGCTCGACTCAACGGCCACCGGTTCCCCATGCTGATCTTGTGGGCCGCCAAGCTCAAGGCCAGGCGGCCCCGAGCGACCGACGGATGGGCCCACTTGCGTCGCACGAGCTCGCGGTGTCGGCGCAGCAGTCTGGAGTGTGGCCAGAACGATGGGCGCACCCGGTCCATGTAGACCTCCGCGAGGCGCTGCAGCAACTCGTGCGCCATCGAGCGCTCGTGACATTCGCCGATGCTTGAAAGCGGGTGGTCGACCGGCAGCTCTTCGAGCTGCTGGAACGCTATGGCCGCGTGGGCATGGAGGTCTGAAGCTCGGGTGACACTGGTCCAGGTTTGCGACTGCCTTGTTCTCACCCCCGGCAGCACCGGGAAAGCCCCTGGCCCAGCGGTGGCCCCGCCGGTAGACTCACCGCCCATGACCAACCTGGACGAGCAGGGTCGCCCGGAACCTCCCCTCGCGGCCGACGAGACCGCGACGCTCCTGGGCTTCCTGGAGTACCAGCGCGCGACCCTGGCGTGGAAGTGCGGCGGACTGGACACGGCCGGCCTGCGGGCGACGGTCGCCGCCTCGTCGATGACCCTGGGCGGGCTGCTCAAGCACCTGGCCTACGTCGAGGACTTGTGGTGCTCCCGGTGGCTGCACGGGCGAGACCGGCAGCCCCCGTGGGACAAGGTGGACTGGAAGGCCGACCCCGACTGGGACTGGCACTCGGCCGCCGAGGACTCCCCCGAGCAGCTCCAGACGCTCTGGCAGGACGCCGTGGCCCGCTCCCGCTCCCTGGTCACGGAGGCGCTGGCCGACGGCGGCCTGGAGCGGCTGGCCCGGCGCACCTGGCCCGACGGCCGGGCACCCAGCCTGCGATGGATCCTGTTCCACATGATCGAGGAGTACGCGCGGCACAACGGCCATGCCGACCTCCTCCGCGAGTCGGTGGACGGGCTCACCGGGGAGTAGCCGCCGGGCGGACAGCCCCATCTTGACGAGCGCCGGCGTCACCGGGCCGGACGCGGGTGGTGATGGCCGTCAGGCGTGCGTCGGGGTCAGCCGGCCGGCCCGGCGGGTGCGGACGGGGCGGTTGCGGTCTGGGTGGTGGCGCCGGGCTGGCCGTCGGCCTGGCCGGCCGCTGGCCCAGCAACGTACTCGTGGCCGTACTTTGGCGCCAGGGCCAGCAGCAAGGGCACGTCAGGCGGCTGCGGGTCGGGCAGCGTCAGCTGGCCGGCCGGCCGGCCAGCCTCGGCGACGAAGCGCTCGAACCCGGCCGGGGTGTTGATCGTCAGCACCCGGCACGGCCCGGTCGCAGCCACCGTGAAGGCGTGCGGGATGCCGCGGGGTAGCAGGACGAACGAGCCCGGCGTCGCGGTCCACGTCTGGGTGCCGCAGGTCACCGTCATCTGGCCGTCGAGCACGTACAACGCCTCGTCCTCGCGGTGGTGGATGTGGGGCGGCGGGCCGAAGCCGGCCGGGCAGAGCGTCTCCACCACGCTGAGCGCGTCGTTGGTATCGCGCCCGCTGGCCTTGATGGTCATCAGCGTGTCCATGAACCAGATCGCTTCGCCCTGCCCGGTGGCGAGGTGGTGGCCGTGCTTGGCTGCCGTGGTCATGGCAATCCTTTCTATGCCGTAACTATAGAGTGACACTATAGTGTGGTAGCATAGCCGCATGAGCGAACTTGTCAACCCCCCCGGCCCACCACCCCCGCCGCCCACGGCCGGCTCCACCCGCACGCCGCGACGGCCCAAGGCGCAAGCCACCCGGCGCCGCATCCTGGACGCGGCCCGCGGGCTGTTCGTCGAGCGCGGCTATGTGGCCACCACCATCGAGGCGATCGCCGCCGAAGCCGGCGTCGCGGTCCCCACCGTCTACCTGGCGTTCGGCACCAAACGCGCGCTGCTGGTCGAACTGCTGGACATCGCTGCCGTCGGCGACGAGGAGCCCGTGGCCCTGCTCGAGCGACCCTGGGTCGACGAGATCCGTCACGACCCCGACCCCGAGAGCCAGCTGCGCCGCTGGGTCCGTGAGGGTCGCCACATCGCCGCTCGCGTGGCAGCCCTGTGGGAGGTCGCCCGCAACGCCGCCCCCGCCGACCCCGACATCGCCGCCCAGGTGCACCGCTACAAGACCCTGACCCTGCAAGGCCACCGCTACTTCGTCGCCGTGCTGGCCGCCAACGGTGGCCTGCGCGACGGGCTCGACCCCCAGCGGGCCACCGACATCGTCTTCGGCCTGCTCAGCCACGAACTCTACCGGCTGCTGGTCATCGAGCAGGGCTGGGCGCCCGAGGACTGGGAGCGGTGGGCGGCCGACACGCTGGCCGCACAGCTCCTGCCCGCACACTGAACCGCAACCCCAGCTCGCCTACCTGGCCCCCGCTGGACCAAACGCGGCTGCCGGCGCCATCACCGGAGCTGGGAGGCGAGCGGAACCGGACCGACTGCCGCGAGATTCCGCATACTTCCGCCCGGGCGCATCACGGCTTGCGTCCCACCCCGCCGAAGGCATCCAGCTCAGCGGGAAGGCCACCGCTTGTGTCGGCGGGATCGGGTCGCCACCGCGGACACGACAGCACGCCTGGCTCAACCAGCTCCAGACCGTCAAAGAAGCCGGCGATCTGCTCTGGGCTGCGGAGGATGTACGGAACCGCGCCGCTCTGGTTGTAGCCCTCCTGGGCCTGCTCGAACGCCTTGCTGATGACGTTGGTGCCGTCGTTGAGCGCCAGGTAGCTGCCTGACGGCAGCCCGCCCAGCAGCCGCCGCACGATCGACCGCGCCTCGTCATAGTCGGCGGTGTGCCCCATGATGCCCATCAGCATCAGCGCGATCGGCTGGGTGAAGTCCAAGGTCGCGCTGGCGGCCTCCAGGATCTTGTCGGGGTCGCGCAGATCAGCGTCGACGTAGTCGGTAGCGCCCACGGGGCTGCTGTTGAGCAGGGCTCGGGCGTGGACCAGCACCAGCGGGTCGTTGTCGACATAGACGATGCGGCACTCCGGAGCGACCGACTGCGCGACCTGGTGGGTGTTGTTGGCGGTCGGCAGGCCGGTGCCGATGTCCAGGAACTGGCGGAGCTGCGCCTGGCTGGCCAGGTACCGCACGGCGCGGGTGAGAAATCCCCGGGAGGCGCGGGCAATGTCGACGATTCCCGGGAAGACCTCGATATATTGATCGCCGGCCGCCCGGTCGACAGGAAAGTAGTCCTTGCCGCCCAGCCAGTAGTTCCAGATGCGGGCCGACTGCGGCACGCTGGTGTCGATCTCGGGCGCTGGCTGCTGGCCGGGAGCGGACGAACTGTCGGTCACGGCGGCGACTCCTCGGGAGGGGTTTGCAGCAAGGACATGGCCCGACCGTAGCCTCGCACCTCCACCAACCCACGGCAACTCCGTCCGCGTGCGGGCTGGAGCGACCGCTCACCCGGCGCCGGGGCGGTGTGGTGGGCGGGCGTGAGGTGTTCAGAGTCGGTGGGTGAGGTCACGGCCGGCGGTGCGGCCGGAGAACAGGCAGCCGCCGAGGAAGGTGCCTTCCAGGGCGTTGTAGCCGTGGGCTCCGCCACCACCGAA
>WNFY01004983.1_pt1 | contig 17632 bp, 15 predicted proteins | sample 5400091 | NCBI WGS metagenome assembly WNFY01 (sample SAMN13153364, study PRJNA577476) | soil metagenome | isolation source: 60 cm soil or saprolite under grassland replicate 1 | place: USA:California | collected 2016-06-15
ATTTGCAGGAAAAAGAGAAACGCGGCGACTTGCCGAAGGTCGAGGCTGCTTTCGCCACCTCCGACGATATCGTTGAAGCGGAATATCGAACGCCGCGGATACACCATGCGTGCCTCGAGACACACGGCATGGTCGTGGATTACCGCGGCGGCGACTCGGCAGATGTTTATTCTTCGACCCAGGGTACGTTCACGATTCCGGCGGACGCCGCGGCCGCACTCGGGCTGCCGCAAAGTTCTGTGACTGCGATTGTGCAACACATGGGGGGTGGCTTTGGCTCGAAATTCGGCATCGGCGTTGAGGGCATGCTCGCCTGCAAACTCTCGAAGGAAACCAAAGCTCCAGTAAAACTAATGCTCACGCGTTCTGACGAATTTGTCATGGCGGGAAACCGATCCGGGTCGTGGCAAAAGCTAAAAGCGGGAGTGAAGAAAGATGGAACGATAACGGCGCTGCAGGCGACCCAGTATCGTCTGGGGGGGCTTGGTGGCGGTTCACAAGCCGGGCAGCCATACATTTATCGAGCGGGAGATTTTTATCGGGAGGTTTTTGCCCTCCACACCAATGAAGATTCCTCGATCGCTATGCGTGCTCCCGGCCATCCCCAGGCTTCGTTCGCGGTCGAGTCGCTGATGGATGAACTCGCGTACAAGATTGGCATGGACCCGGTCGCATTTCGCAAAAAGAACCTGCGCGACGAGGTCTATCATCGTCAACTCGATCGTGGGGCAAAGGAAATAGGCTGGGCCAAACGAAACCCGATCGCCGGCGGGTCTCCGGGACCACGCAAACGAGGGATGGGTTGCGCCGTTGGCACCTGGGGTGGAGGCGGTAATAATCAGTGCAAAGTTGACGTAACCGTCGCGCGGGATGGATCCGTGCTCGTCGCTGTGGGCACGCAGGATCTGGGCACTGGTACCCGCACCTACACTCGCGCAATCGTAGCAGAAGAGCTCGGCCTGCAACTCCCAGACGTTAAGGAGCAAATCGGGAGTTCCAAACTCGGCGCCGCGAATTCATCCGGAGGCTCGACGACCGCCGCTTCGCTGGCGCCATCGGTTAAGGATGGCGCGATCAAAGCGCGTCTCGCGGTTGCAGAAAAGGTGGCGCCACTTCTGGGAGTCGCAAAACCAGACGACGTTACTTTTGCGAATGGGAACGTCACAGGCGGCGGCAAGACTGTTCCCTGGAAACAAGCTTGTGCGACGCTGCCTGCAGCGGGAATAACGGCGCACGGGGAGTGGCGTTCCGATCTGCAAGCACGGGGCGTGCATGGCGCCGCCTTTGCCGAAGTTGAAGTTGACGTGGAAACCGGCCACGTGCAGGCGATCAAGATGGTCCACGTGCAGGATGGCGGCTTACCGCTGAATCGGCTCACGATGGAGAGTCAGATCAATGGAGGCATGATTCAGTCGTTGGGTATGGCCCTCTGGGAAGGACGTGTAGTTGACGCAGAGCTCGGCATGCAACTTAATCCCGGCTTTGGCGACTACAAACTGCCGGGTTGTTTAGAAATGCCTCAGCTTGTTCCAGTCATCGACGACGACGATAAGCGCGAGGCTGTGATCGGCATTGCCGAGCCTGCCATCATTCCATCCCTTGGGGCGCTGGCTAACGCCGTCTTTAACGCTTGCGGACTGCGCGTGCGCGAGTTGCCGATCACTCCAGACAAGATCTTGACGGGACTTTTGAACGAGAGGAAAACCTCATGAAGGCGTTTGAGTGGATCAATCCAACCACTATCAACGAAGCGGTGCAGTTGCTTGCAACACCTTCGGCAACGACCGATATAGATGAAGCTCCGAGACCAATCGCCGGCGGGCAGGACCTGCTGACCACGATGAAGGATTACACCTCACGTCCGTCGCGTGTGGTCAATCTTAAAGGCATTCGCGGTCTCGATCGGATCGAAGGCGACGCCAGAAAAGGGCTGACGATTGGCGCTCTCGTAACCTTGAGCCAGCTTGAAGAGAACGCCGCCGTGCGAACGGGATTTCCCGGTCTCGCCGAAGCGGCACATTCAGTAGCGACGCCTCAGATCCGTAATCTCGGAACGGTGGGTGGCAACCTCTGTCAACGACCGCGCTGCTGGTATTTTCGACTCGAAGAAGTGATCTGTTTGAAAAAAGGCGGCTCGGAGTGTTACGCGGCCAAGGGCGAGAATAAGTACAACGCTATCCTTGGTGGCGGCCCGTCGTACATTGTTCATCCTTCAGATCTTGCTCCCATGCTGCTCGCTCTGGGAGCGAGCGTTTCCGTAACGGGTGCACAGGGAAAGCGAGTTATTCCATTAGAAAAATTCTTCACGTTGCCCTCTGAAGGAAGCATCAGGCGCGAGAACGTGCTCAAGAACGATGAACTCATCACGCAGATTCTGGTGCCTGCGTCACCCCTCGCGGGTCAGTCGGCATACTTGAAGTTCAAAGAACGCGAGTCGCTTGATTTCGCTCTGGCGGCCGTGGCGGCGGCGGTCCAAATGCAAGCGAACAAGACAGTGAAAGATGCGCGGATCGTTTTGGGCGGGGTGGCTCCGATTCCCTGGCGAGTGCCGGCGGCGGAAAAGTTCCTGACAGGCAAAGCATTGAATCGTGAGGTACTGACCGAGGCGGGGCGCCTGGCGCTCGCCGATGCAAAACCGCTGGAGAAGAATGCTTATAAAGTGCCGTTGACTGAGACGCTCGTGCGCCGTGCGTTGGCAAAGGCCGCGAATGTTGAGGCGTAAAAAATTAGTTGCAGGTTTCAGGTTTCAGGTTCTGGGTTTCAAGTTCGAGGTTTCAGGTTTCAGGTTTGACTTCCATGACAAACCTGAAACCTGAAACCTGGAACTTATAATCTTGAAACCTTCAGGTTGCGAGCGAAGAGCGACGAAGAGGAGAATTTAAAATGCCAGACGAACTGATTAACTCAAACGAGCCTGATCCAACACCCATCCAATCTCCCTTCTGCGGTTCGCTCAGATCGAAAAAGTTTTTTATGCTGGACGCGATGGCAACTAGCGCCGAGCAGTACATCGATGCCAGCAATCATTGTTGGTGTCGTGAAACGCAAGAGGTGATTGGTCCTGATAACAGGCGGGTCCATCCTGACAATTGCAAGCCCGGGCGCTCCTGTTACAGTTCGGCCCTCAAAGGGTTATAATTGCCCCCAAGTTTTTGCGGAGGTAACAAGATGCGAAAATCGTTATTTGCAGGGCTGTCGATGCTGGTAGCTGTGACGGCTCTGGTGTTCAGTTCAAGTGCAGCGAATGTCAGTCTTCGTGGCGATTATGTCGAGGTACGCACCGCGAGCGTCTTCGCAGGAGCGTGCCACTACAATGGCGAGGTCACGACCACCGGGCGCGATGCACTGATGGCCTGGAACGTGAATTCAGGACAGTGGCAGGGAGTGGATCTTGCCGGCGTTCGAGTGCTTGCGATCGTGAGCGCTGATTCGAATCTCTCAGACAAAGATGCTGCTCGGCGGTCCGAGATCATTATTGACTCGGCCGCATCTCGTTCTCAGGCGCTGGCCATGCTAAACGCGCTCAAAGAAAAATACGCGGCATCGCTGGGCAAGATCGTCATCGTGCGGAATGCGCCCATAACTTTTGAGCGCGCAGGTCGCACCTATGCCGTTGCCGCTGACGATGTAGCCATCAATGTAGAAGCGATGCCGAATGATCTCTGCTGCAAGATGCCGAACCTGGTTTGGTACGCGCCGCTTGTCGGGTTAGAGAACCGGAAAGTTGGCTATACGACAAAGGCTTTGTACGGCGGCAATACCGTCTCCGAGCCATGGCAAAGATCAGGCGAGAACAGCGCCTTCTACGGCAGCTTCTCGTTGTAACTTCTGGTGCGTTAAGCGAGAATCACCCCGTAGGGGTGACATGTTTATAGCTCAAAGTATCGAGAACCTCCGGCGCGGTTCGGAGGGGCGGAAGTCAACTTGATAAGTACCAACATAGTTTCATTCCGCCCCTCCGAACCGCGGCGTGGAACTTCTTAGATACTGATCTATAAACATCTTTACGATCTCGCTTTTCACCTGCCCAAACGGTGTCTTCATTAAGTTGAATTCGTTCGGACTGGGTGCCGCCAAATACCATCGCGGCTAAGCGACCGTTACCGATCGGCAGTGCTTCATTCCAGTTGGCAGCCGGCTGGTTGTACCAGAGACGGAGATCAGCCTCCACCAAGTTGATGATTCCGTTTTGCTTTGAAATGCGTCGCTGGTTGATCGCGGCCTTGAGGTTACGGGACGCGAGCCCCCAGGGATGTTAAGAGAAGAAAGTTTCGTCGCTTCATGACAAGTTACCCCGCAGTGGGCATCTTTGAAAAGATTTGCGAGACAGCTGCAAGCTGTATGTCTATTTCCCGAGGGATATCAGCCGCAAAAAGTCGCAAAGGACACAAAAGAAGGCATCATGAATATGTTGGGATATTCCGCAAGACTTTCAGTACCAGCTGATCTGTCAATTTCCTTTGTGACTTTTGTGCCTTTTTGTGGCTGTCATCTCGAGATTCTTTAGAGAAAGAAAGAAGACATTACAATGCCAACCCTCCTCACGACGGTGAAGTCTTTCATCTATGTGACATAGTTCGGGAAACAGGTTTTGAGATTCATAATTACGTTCGGAAACATCAATGGGCCGAGCACTTTTGCGTTTAGTCTAGAACGAGAAACGCCGTAGGCAGTCCTTGTGCTGAAACACTCGCGACCGCTTTGCCCTGCAACTGCACGCGAATCACAGCACGCCCGTTATATAGTTCGACCTTCCGAGCTCCCGTCGATACACCGAGGTTATCAACCAATCGGCCATCTCCAGTCAGACCAAACCGAACCGCATTCCGCGCATCGACCGCGTTTGTATTCCCAACCTGTAAGCAACCGCCCGCTGTTGGCTATGTCTGGGTGAAAGGAGTCGATGTTTTCCCCGTCGCTCGTATTCGCTATTTGTTCAACTGGGAGAGCACCGAAGTCTGCGCCCGCGACGATGGCGGTTGAAGATGATTTCAGAAAATTTCGGCGAGTGATTCGCTTTTGAGCTGACGTGGCGTTTGATTTCTTCATAGGCTCAAGGATCAAGAGGATCGCAAACAATACCAGTTCTCTTTGCAGCGATCGTAAAGCACGAATTCGTTTTTGCGCTGCACGTCTTAACACGGTCGGGTCAGAGGCATCAAGACTAAAGCAATTTGGGTGTCGTAATTTAGTTTTTTTCTCTGTGGTCTCTGTGCCTCCGTGGTGATAAAAGCGCCGAAAACCATGAACCACAGAGACACAGAGAACACAGAGACGCGAGGGGAGTGAAATTAGGACACTACCGCAATTTGGGTTCGTGAATGGTTGTTTAGGCTCAAAGCCAACTGCTCTCTTGCTACTTTCAAATTGTAAGTGCTATAAGGCCCCGAAGTTTTGCACAACGATCGACCGATTGACCCGCGCGACATGTTCAAAATGAAAATGCGGTGCTCAATAACTTACTCAAGTAAGACGATGAAAACCTTGCTTGCTGTTACCTTAAGCTTATTCTCAATCAATTCAGGTGCGGCCGCGCAAACTTCTCCAACTCCCTGGGCCGAAGTGCCGCCGGCCGACTTTTCCAAACTCAAACCTTCAGACTTCACTGATGATGAATTGGATCTGCCTTACTACCTGGCCCACTTTAATCTTCTGGCTAACAACGTCGTTCCCACTGGTCAAGATCGCGGCTTCATCAATATCGCCGTATGGCGTAGCCCGCAAGATAATAAACCTTACAACGCGCGAATCATGGAGAACATCCTTTCGCTCGCGTTTTTCTATTCAACGAATCGGCCCTGGAACCAGTACTACGGATCGCCAGCAGTACGAGCTCGGCTGGAAGCAGCGCTGGGTTTCTGGTGCAAGATCCAAAGCCTCGATGGTCGTTTCAGCGAATACGGACCCCGGCAATGGAACCTCGCGGCTACCGCGTTTGCGACAAAGTTTATGGGCCAGACGCTCACGCTGCTACGCAATGCTCCATCGATTGACAGAGCCCTGATCGATCGCGTGGTTGAGGCCGATCGCAAAGCGATCTATTTTGTCTTGACGGATCCGTCCTTTTACAAACACGGTCAGGACTTCACAAATCAATTTACCAATGTCTGGGCAGGTGGCCTGGCATTCCTCTCTCTAAACCGCGATCCGCAGCTTGAGTCATTACTCCGCCGCCGCATTGATGCAGACACGCATATCTTCCAAAGCCCGGTCGGGTACTTCTACGAAGCGCGTGGGCCGGATTGGGGCTACAACCTCGGAACGCACCACAGCAACCTGTGGATGTCATGGCATTACGCGCGCGGCACCGGTCTTGGCAGGATCCTGGTGGATGAGGAACAAAAGTTCGTTGACTGGCTCGCGTACAACGCAGTGCGCGAACCAGATGGCTCGGGCTATACGCTAAATCGCGGCATCGAAACGAGGCAGCGAAGACCCTTTCTTGACAGTGTCGGAATCAATCGCAGTCAGGAGGACCAGGGTCAACGGCTGATTGCGTCGGAGGTCGCTCTGGCGCGCGCCTTTGCTCCGACGCAGGAAGAGATTAAGCGTGAACGAATCAGGCAGCGTATAGAACTGGAGAAAAATTGGCCGCCGGCGACCAACGTGCAAGTCGGGACGTTCAGCTCTTTCTCTCCTTACGCGTTTCTTCATCGCTCCCATGTTAAGTGGTTTCCTACTGAAGCCCAGCGAAGCGCTGCAATCAATCTGTTGCCTTATCTAAAGCGCTCGTTCATCCATCAACGCATGGACCAAAGGGAACGGTTGATTTTTACCTTCGTCCGACAGCCCGTTTACTACGCGATTTTCAACTCCGGTCCTCATCTCACGGATCAGCAGCGTTATGGCCTTGGCCTTCTTTGGCACCCCGAAATGGGGACGCTAATACAAACGCAGACGGGTACTAGCAACGCCGCCTGGGGTACAGTGCTCGGCCAGAACGCGACAGTTTACGAAGCCGACTCGCTGAATGTAGAGTTCAGCGTGGACGGCAGCGCGATAATCTCTGAGGCTGGTAACCGCGATTTGCCCCTCGGTGAACTGACGATCAAATATGACTTCCCTGATCAGGGAGAAAAGATTTTGAAATTTGCCGGATGTCAACTAACTGTGCAGATCCAACACTCTGGTCCGTTTCGTGAGCAGATTCCTCTGCTCGTAGGCGAGAACGATGTGTTGAAAGTAAATGCAGGGCTAGTCGCGTTAACCCGCGGACCGCGGGTCTTTTCAATCACCTTCGATCCTCAGGTGAGGGCCGAGACACAGGAAACGGGGTTAAAGGTTGGACCACGTCGCGTGGTCACGTTGACAGTGCAAACGCGCAATGATCTGAAGTATGTGTTGAGTTTCCCACAATGAAATATGCTAATAAAGTGGTCGTCATCACCGGCGGCAGCAAAGGAATCGGGAAAGGTTGCGTGCAGACGTTTGTTGCAGCTGGAGCCAAGGTAGTCTTTTGCGCGCGTCACGAGTCAGAGGGTCAATCGCTCGCAGCAGAGATGAAGACGCGTGGACCAGGCGAGGCGCAATTCGTACCCTGCGATGTCGCCCGGCCCGACGACATTAAGCACTTGATCGACAACACTGTCGCCAATCATGGCAGGCTCGATTGTCTGATTAACAACGCCGGTTGGCATCCACCTCACAAATCAATTGATGATTTTTCGATTGAGGATTTCCGCGACCTGCTCGAGGTGAACCTGGTGAGTATTCTCGCGGCCTGCAAGTTCGCGCTACCTCACCTGCGACAAGTTCAGGGGAATATCATCAATCTTTCGAGCCTGGTTGGGACAATGGGCCAACTGCACGCCACCACTTATGTCGCTACTAAAGGTGCCATTACAGCGTTTACTAAAGCTTTGGCGATCGACGAGGCCGCACATGGGGTGCGGGTCAATTCGGTTTCTCCCGGCAACATCTACACACCTCTGTGGCAACAGGCGATCGATGACGCGCCTGACGGACAGGCCTGCCGAGAGGAAGGTGAGAGGGCGCAGTTGCTGGGTCGTATGGGAACAATCGAAGAGGTCGGCAAGCTTTGTCTGTTTATTGCGGCTGAAGCTACTTTTACGACCGGCGTAGACCATATCATTTCCGGCGGCGCCGAACTTGGTTACGGAAGAAAGAGCCGGCTGGGCGCCTCAAGGAGTTAACGGGTCGAATTGAACCTCTAAGTGCTCGAGGTTTTGAGCAATGTCTCCTTCTTTAGCAGGTCCGCTGTTTGCGCAAACTGCTTTTCGGTCCGGGTGCCCTTTGCCACTCGGAGAAAAGCCCTGGCGGCGTGGGAGAGGTTGGCGCCCTTACGATAGATTAATTGCAGACGCCGTTCGAATCGCATCTCGCGCACTGTTACTGCCGCAATCTGCCCGCGCGCAATTTCCGACTGGGCCGTCAGCCGCGGCACCAACGCCACACCCATTCCCTGTTCGACCAACCTTTTGATCGACTCCAGTGTCGGCATCTCCATGGAAATATTCAGGGGCGTCTTGTATTTCTCAAAGGTCCGCACCACGCGCTCACGATACGGTGAAGGTACGTTATGAGCGATAAACGATTCCGCGCCTAGTTCGCGCACCGAGACAATCTGTTTTTGCGCCAGCGGGTGGTCCAACGCCACAATTAATGACAACTCGTCCATAATTACTGGCACAGACGCAATCGCCGGTTCGGTTGGTTTAAAAGACACTACTCCGATCTCGACGCCCCGACCCAGAACTTCCCAGGCGATGCGGCTGGCCAAACTCCGTTTCACTTCCACCTTGATATGCGGATGGCGGGCTCTGAAAACTGCCAACACTGGCAGCAAGTACATAACGGTGTATTCGTTAGCGCTGAGCGATAACTTACCGCGATGCAGGTCTTTCAATTCTTTGATCGCGGCGTGGGCGCCCTTGCGCAGGTTAAGTATCTGTTCCGCAAAATCGAACAGTACCCGGCCGCTTGCCGTTAACGTTCCGTCTTTTGAGGATCGGTCAAACAGCGGCTCACCCAGCTCACTTTCAAGCCTGCGAATAGCCTGGCTAACGGCGGGCTGCGTCCGATGAAGCGCCTGCGCCGCGCGCGAAAAGCTCTGCTCGGTGGCTACCGCTACCAACACCTCTAACTGGTTAACGTCCATCAACGCCTCCGCCGTAACCTTATAACGCCAGACAGCAGACCTTATGGTATCACGTTTTGTTATTTTTCTATAAGGATTATAACTTTGACTTCTCCGGGAGCGGTCTTTAGCATGTTCTCTTCACCTCAAACGTGAGGTCACTTTCACCGTGGACGGAGGTCAAAAGAGGCGAATGATTAAAGAGAAGATAGCGATCTTCGACACTACTCTGCGCGACGGCGAGCAGTCACCGGGCTGTTCAATGAACCTTGACGAGAAGGTGCGGATGGCGCGAGAGCTGGAAACGCTGGGCGTTGACGTCATCGAGGCGGGGTTTCCAATTGCTTCTGAGGGCGACTTCGTCGCCGTGAGAGCAGTAGCATCCCAATGTCGCACCGTGAAAGTTGCCGCGCTTTGCCGAACTGCCGAGTTGGATGTGGCCCGGGCAGCCGAAGCTCTGCGGCACGCCGTACGGCCACGCATCCATACGTTCGTGGCCACTTCAGACATCCATCTGGAACACAAACTCCGAAAATCACGAAGTGAAGTTCTCGAGATGACGCGCCAGGCAGTCAGCATGGCGCGAAACTTTGCCGAAGATGTGGAGTTTTCCGCAGAGGACGCGACGCGGAGTGATGTCGATTATCTGTGCGAAGTGCTTTCGGTCGCAGTTGATGCCGGCGCCTCAGTAATCAATGTGCCGGACACTGTCGGCTACACCACGCCGGCCGAGTTTGCTCGTCTAATCCGAACCGTCAACGAAAGGGTTGTAGCGGATAAGAAAGTCATCATCAGCGTGCATTGCCATAACGACCTTGGCCTCGCTGTGGCAAATAGTTTGGCGGCCATCGAAGCGGGTGCCCGCCAGGTCGAGTGCACGATCAACGGCATAGGCGAACGCGCCGGTAACGCGTCGCTTGAAGAAATAGTAATGGCCCTGCATGTCCGAGCCGACCGGTTGCCTTTTGAGACTGGCGTCAAGACTCAAGGGTTGTATCCGGCGAGTCAGCTACTCTCGGCGATTGTTGGTTTTGACGTGCAGCCAAACAAAGCGATCGTCGGCCGTAACGCCTTTGCGCATGAGGCCGGAATACATCAGCATGGCGTTATCAACAATCCGCTTTGTTATGAAATCATGACGCCGGAATCCGTTGGAGTTAATGCCAACTCGTTGGTGCTGGGTAAACATTCCGGTCGTCATGCTCTAGCGCTGCGTTATTCCGAACTCGGCTATGACTTGAATGCAAAGGATCTCGATGCTGCTTACAAGAGCTTTACCGCACTTGCAGATCGTAAGAAGCGGATCTACGACCAGGATCTGCTCTCTCTGCTTTTACCTCACGTCAGATTGCGCAGTGAGGAAACCTCCGTCGCCGTGTCTACGATCATGACGGCAGTCTAATTTTCTATCAGAGTTAAAGACATCCTCTATGAAAATGAGAATCACAGTTCTTCCCGGGGATGGAATCGGCCCTGAAGTCACTGCTGAAGCAGTCCGCGTTTTGCAAACAGTTGCTGTTATCCAGGGTTACCGTTTTGAGTTTGAAGAGCACTTGATTGGTGCCGCGGCCATCAAGACACTGGGTTCGCCATTGCCGCGGAAAACCCTGGACGCATGCCTGGCGAGCAATGCTGTCTTGCTGGGTGCAGTAGGCTCACCTGAATGCGATAACTTGCCGGCGCAGCAACGTCCTGAAGCGGGATTACTACTCTTGCGCCGAGCACTCGGCGGCTATGCCAACCTGAGGCCGGCGATTTCGTACCCTACAATTTCAGACTGTTCGCCTCTGCGATCAGATATTGTTAAGGGCGCGGACATTCTAATCGTGCGCGAACTGCTTGGGGGGCTCTATTTTGGCGAGCCCCGCGGACTCACCGATAGGAACGCGTTCAACACGATGCGCTATTCGGTGGAAGAGATCGAGCGCGTTGCCCGCGTTGCTTTTGAGGCTGCGCTTAAACGTCAACAAAAGGTCACCTCTGTCGATAAAGCCAACGTTCTCGAAACATCCCAACTCTGGCGACAGACAGTTGCACGAGTGGCGCTGGATTACCCCGCCGTTGCGCTTGATCACCTTTATGTTGATGCCTGCGCGATGCACCTCGTCACCAATCCGAAACGCTTTGATGTAATCCTGACTGAGAACCTCTTTGGCGACATCCTTTCCGACGAAGCCGCTGTAATCACGGGCTCGCTGGGCATGCTGGCTTCCGCAACTGTCGGCGGTGAGATTGGACTCTACGAGCCGGTTCATGGTTCGGCGCCGGACATTGCTGGTCGCGGTATTGCTAATCCCTTTGGCGCCATAGCTTCAGCCGCTATGATGCTTCGACACAGTGGCCAACTCGAGCAAGAAGCTAGGGATATCGAACAGGCCATTCAGTTAGTCCTTGAGGCGGGCTATCGCACCAGAGACATCGCCAGGGACGAATCGGATCAGCTCGCGACAACAACCGAGATTGGTCAATTGGTGATGGAAGCTGTCGCCGAAGTGGCTGATTTGCGACATGCTTATCATGCGGTATAGTTTGGACTTGGGTCTTTGGACTTCGGTCTTGGGTCTTTATAGAGGGTTTCGTATAGAAGTCCAAAAGCCAAAGTCCAAAAGCCAAAAACCTAAGACCTAAGACCCAAGTCCAAAGTTATTATGCCAACCTTATTTGAGAAACTTTGGGATGCCCATGTAGTGCGGGAGGTCGAGGACGAGCCCACACTTCTCTACATCGACCTGCATCTGGTCCATGAGGTGACCTCACCACAGGCCTTTGATGGTTTGCGCCAGACTGGGCGAATCGTTCGACGCCCTGATCTGACCGTGGCCACAGTCGACCACAATGTCCCCACTACAGATCGCCAACTCCCTATTGCCGACGCGATTGCGGCGAAACAAATAGAGACTCTTCGAAGCAACTGCGACAACTTCCGTATTCGTCTGTTTGATCTTGATTCTCCTGATCAAGGTATCGTGCACGTGATTGGCCCGGAGCTGGGACTGACTATGCCCGGGATGACAATCGTGTGCGGCGACAGCCACACCAGTACACATGGCGCCTTCGGCGCCCTGGCTTTTGGCATTGGTACCAGTGAAGTCGAGCATGTGCTCGCTACCCAGTGCTTACAACAGAGCAAGCCGCAGACTATGCTCGTCCAAGTTCAGGGAAGCCTTCTCTCCGGGGTAACTGCGAAGGACCTTGCGCTGGCGATCATCAGCCGCATCGGCACCGACGGAGCGACAGGCCACGTCATTGAGTACGCTGGTGATGCCGTGCGCGCGCTCTCTATGGAAGGGCGGATGACGCTCTGCAACATGAGCATCGAAGCCGGCGCCCGGGCCGGAATGATCGCGCCTGATGAGAAAACGTACGCCTATCTCAAGGGCCGGCGGTTCGCTCCATCCGGCGCGGCTTGGGAAAACGCTGTGAAGTGCTGGCGAAGCCTGGTGACTGATGAAGCCGCGAGTTTCGATCGCATTATTGAGATCGAAGCGCAAACTCTGGAGCCCTACGTCACGTGGGGAACAAGCCCAGGCATGGTCATACCCATCAGTGGTTGTGTACCTGATCCCGCCGAGGCAAAAAGCAGCGCCGATCGTGAGGCTGCGCAACGAGCATTAGAGTACATGGCACTTGCGCCGCGTACCAGCATCCGCGATATTTCGGTCGACCGCGTGTTCATTGGCTCCTGCACGAATGCTCGCATTGAAGATTTGCGGGCAGCCGCACGCGTAGTGAGGGGTTACCGGATCAATCAATCCGTGAACGGGATGGTGGTGCCAGGTTCCCAGGCTGTTAAACGTGAGGCTGAGAATGAGGGGCTCGATCGAGTCTTTAGTGAAGCAGGATTTGAATGGCGCGAAGCTGGTTGTTCAATGTGTTTAGGTATGAATCCTGACATTTTGCGGCCGGGCGAGCGCTGTGCTTCGACCAGTAACCGTAATTTCGAGGGGCGCCAGGGTCGTGGCGGGCGAACGCATTTGGTTAGCCCGATGATGGCTGCCGCGGCGGCCATTACAGGGCACTTTACTGATGTAAGGGATTGGGAGTTTAGATAGGTTCAGGTTTCACGCGTCGGGCATCAGGTGGTAGGTTTGTTGTTCTCAATGGCTCGTTCGAGTCTGGCTTTACGAATCTCCGCGTGCGGAGTCTTGCCTCAAAGGCAATACCTACCTCCCGATGCCCGACACCTGAAGCCTGAAGCTGAAAACTAAAATCCGAGGGATCGATGAACAACTTTCGCGCACACACTGGCTTAGTCGTCCCGCTTGATCGGGCCAACGTCGACACCGATCAGATCATTCCCAAGCAGTTTCTGAAGAGGATCGAACGCACAGGCTTCGGGGAGTTTCTGTTCTATGATTGGCGCTACCTGCCGGATGGTAAATTGAACTTCGATTTTATCCTGAACCAATCTCGGTTTAATGGCGCCTCAATTCTGATCGCAGGTAAGAATTTTGGTTGCGGCTCGTCGCGCGAACATGCTCCGTGGGCGCTCGCTGAATACGGTTTTCGAGTGATCATTGCGCCATCGTTTGCCGACATTTTCTCAAATAACTGCTTCAAGAACGGTCTATTGCCGATCGCCCTTCCCGATGAGGATGTCTCTCACTTAATCATTCGTGCGCAACAAAAAGATCCGTATTTCCTGACGGTCGATCTTGAGCGAAAACTTGTCGAGGACCAGAACTCTTTTTCAAGAAGATTTACGATTGGTGATTTTCAACGCTTTTGTCTCCTTGAAGGTCTGGATGACATCGCCTTAACGCTGCGATGTGAACCGGACATCGCCGCCTTCGAAGCCTCACGACCCGAATGGCATCGCTTTCGAGCCGAATAATGTGATCTCTCTCGCTTCGCTCGCACCAGGTCAATACATTCTCCGCGTCACTGCCCGAGATCGAATTGCCGGGAAGAGAGCCTCCCAAGGAGTTCACTTGGAAGTTGAGTGACATCTTCCCGGATGGTCGAAGCCAAACTTTCCAAAAGGCTGCGCCGGTCAGCTGGATGTAGGGTCTCGTGCCGGAGTTAGGCTAAACTGTGTGAGTTCACTGGCTACCGAGAACTCCGCTGAATGGGAGGAAACGATGAAAAGAGCAAGCAGTCTTTTGATCGCAATCGCTTCACTTCTTCCAGTTACGACAACTACGTCAAGCCAGGAGGATATCGTCGTCCATTCTCTTGTTGCGCAGACTAGCGAGGTGAACCCGTCAGTCAGCACTGTGTTTGCCGTGCTTACAAAATCGATCGAGTCAAGGAGCGCTACTGTCGGTCAGGCACTATCCCTTAAAACCATCACCGATATAGTAGTCAAGGGCGAGGTGGTGGTGCCGAAAGGTTCGAATCTGCTGGCACGCGTCAAAGAGGTCGTAATAAAAGACAAAGACGCTCCGCAATCAGTTTTGTCAGTGATCATTGAAAAAGCGGTGGCAAACAACGGATTAGAAGTGCCTTTGCAAGCCATTATCGCAGCAGTCGCTGCTCCACAGAACAATTCCCTTGACTCTGATCCCACCTACGGAATGATGCATTCCAACGAGCCGAAGATGGCTGGATCAGCAGGCGGCGCTAGCAGAACGGGAGCACTATCTGCGAGCAGCAAAGCTGGATCCAATGCCGCAATCGCAACTGCAGAGCTCAAAGGTAGTATGGACCATGGTTTATTGTTGGACCCGGACTCGCAAGGGGCAGTTGGGTATGAAGGGCTTTCAATATCCTGGCAACTCACCACTCCGCCGCCGGTAACTGTATTCGCTATTAAGGGCAAGAATGTGAAGCTCGATGCCGGGACACAAGTACTGCTGCGAATGGCGACGCCCCGCATCAGTCGATAAAGCGTTACACGTTGGGGGTATTATGTGTTTGAACAAAATCGGAGGTAAGTATGAGCTCATATGAGAAGAAACTGCAGACTCCTGTTGTCAACGTAAAGCACCCTAAGGCGCTGGAGTGGTTCAACGAATGGAAAGGGCACGAGGAAAGGCGAGTCTTTGTGCGGCAAGAGGATTTGATAAAGTATCAGAATGAACTTAACGGCTTCATTGACGAAGTGGGCAAAACAATCGCTGCCATCAAGCACCAGGCACTTGGCTCGTTGCGTTTCAACGACAGTATCAAAGCGCTGGAAGCTTTGCAGAGCCACGCGAAGGACAAGCGCGCCTTTTTCGATGAGCGGTACGTCGGCAGTATGCGCGAGAGCAATACCTTCGCGACGAAAATGACATTCGACGAACAGCGGATGGTTCCGCAGGCCACTGATCTAGGTGACGTCAAATTAAAGATGGACCAGATTTCGGGCCTGACCCCGAGCCAGGCATGGGCGCTTGTAGGGGCGGACACTAAAGGATCGTTGAGTATGATGGCTAACCTGGAACTCGCAGTGAAGCGCCTCCAGGAGCTCAACATAGAGTGGCACACGAACTACGGAACCGACGATCTATTTAAGACCTTGACGTACATGGTCACGAAGACGAAGGTTGCCTCAAGCTATCATCTCGATTCCATTCCCACGAACGTGAAGAGATCCGACGCGGCTTTCGCCACCGACCAACAGGCGCGGCAACAGAAGGGAGAGTTTCCGCTTTACAAGCTGTTTATGAACTCCGGATTCAAGAACGTCTGGGAGACTGGTGTTAGCCAAGCTTCGGCAAACCGAGGCGAGCGAGGCGCGGTCGAAGAACAGATGGGCTACAGCGCCGCTCTACGGCGGAAAGCAGGAAAGGCACACGATTTTGTGCAAACGGATGTAAAAGGCGAGTTTGATCCAGAGTCTCCGGGTGAGATGCCCCGATACGCAGCCACAATCGATCCGGCACAAAACCGCGGCGTGGCCCTACGATATGGCTCAAGCTACATCGTCTGGAAGGACAGTGTGCGAGAAAGGTCCACCTGGACGCCGGGCGACAGCTGGAGCATGGGTGCTCAGGGGCCACAAAGCGTGCAGAATTTCGTGAGTATGAATCACCCCGAGCTGATCTTCATCCACGCCGAGGAATCCCTCGTCCACCTTTTCCTGGCGGAAGCGACAGGCAAAGAATCAGAGTGGCTCAAAAAACAGAGGCAGAATCTCAAAAACGGCGATCTTGGTGGAGCATACATTGAGACCCAGATTCACGGTTCCCTGACATGGAAAGATGTTGATGAGGTCGTTTTGGATGCTGCACTGCCGAATGTTCAGCAGATTGTCGCAGATTTTAAGAGGTTCAGAAGTAATGGGTCTTTGAGCTTCAAGATTCGGACCACAGCGCAAGGCGTTTAGACACGTGCCATCACATGGGGAATGGACCGGCACTCTTCCGGGGATCACCCCATAATGCTAAGAGCGCTTACTCACAAAGTCTCTCCGAAAATCGCTGAATGTGAACTAACATTTGTTCAGCGATCGAAGATCGACTATGACCTCGCCGCGTGCCAGCATGATGATTATGAAGCGGCGCTCACCCGCCTGGGTGTCGCAGTCAAAAGCCTTTCCGAAAACGCAACTTTCCCGGACTCCTGCTTTGTGGAAGATACAGCGATTGTGGTTGATGAGCTGGCGGTAATCTGCAGCATGGGAGTCTCCTCGCGTCGCGGCGAGACACTCGAATCCTGGAACCTGTTGGCTACCAGGTTACACCGGTGCTCACTAAAGGAAGCTTGCACCTCAAGTCTGCCTGCACCGCAATAAACGACGAAACATTGTTTGTGAATCCCGACTGGATTGAGACAGATCAATTGAAAGGCTTCAGGTTGTTGCCGACACCGCCGGAAGAGCCGGCGTCCGGAAACGTCTTACGCGTAGGTACGTCTGTTTGTGTACAGGCAGGATTTCCCCGGGCATTGGAATTGGTTCACGCCATGGTCGAAAGGGTTGAGACTATAGATATGTCGGAATTGCGGAAGGCCGAGGCTGGTCTAACATGTTCCAGCCTCATTTTTGAAAGTGTTTTGTAGAGATCTGCTACAGTGTTTCATCGCTCGCGCTTGCTGGTCCAGTACGACTAAAACAGATTCCATTTTCCGGATCGGTGTAATAGAACATTCTGCCGGTTGCAGTAATTCCCTGCCACTGCTCCGGATCCGCATTCACGGCGAAGGTTGCTGTCTTACCCTCCGATTTTGGCGTCAAGGTTATTCTGAACAGATACCCTCGCAGTAGCGGTTTCTCGTTGTTGAATCGCTTGTCGAGATAGCCTTCAGCGAACAGTTCTCGAAACGTTCCATATTGTCCCCTATGATCGATAACATACTTCGCCTGGGCCAACTTGATGGTGTTGAGCGTGGCAACGGCAGCTGCTTCGTTGGCTTTTCGCACACTGCCTTCATAGGTTGGAATAACGATCGCTGCCAGCACTCCAATGATAGTGATGACAATCAACAGTTCGATGAGTGTAAAGCCCGCAACCGCTGGTCCGCTATTTTCCTTTTTCATAGCGCCCTCCACCTCTCAGCGTAGTTCACGAGCGCGCGAGATTTAAGTTCCACAAAAACACGATTGTGTTGGCCAGTAAGGGATAAACCCAACAAAGTCGAAGCACGTGAGCAGTAGTGCCCGTATTGGCT
>WNFY01002447.1_pt1 | contig 17629 bp, 18 predicted proteins | sample 5400091 | NCBI WGS metagenome assembly WNFY01 (sample SAMN13153364, study PRJNA577476) | soil metagenome | isolation source: 60 cm soil or saprolite under grassland replicate 1 | place: USA:California | collected 2016-06-15
GAGACTCAATAGCGTCGTGATGGCGGATGCACGCGCGCTTTCAGCGGAGTGGTTGCGCGGGCGCGTCCTGCCCGAGACCTCGGTGCGTGATCCGCTGGCGTCGCAGGTGCGCGGACTCGTCGGGCTCAAGGGACAGCGCTATGCTCTGCTTCCTGTCGAGGTCAGACTCGAGAGCCGCGGTGGTACGGGCGTTGCGATTTTGCGCGTCGTAATGATCGACGCGCGCATGGCTAAGATCCTCTCGGTGTTCGAGGTGTCGAGCGATCCGATGACTACCCTATCTCCCGCGCTCACGGCCAGCGTCGCGAGGCACTTCGCGGATCTCGTCGTCGCGCCCTGACCCCGCCGGGATCAAGAAGGCCGATGCCGTGACCAGTGTCTTCCACGCCTCGGATCTCCACTTCGGTTGGCCAGCAGTGCCCGAGCAGATCGAGGCCATTGAGTTGATCATCCATGAGGGAAAGTTCGACGTGGTGGTGATATCGGGTGATCTCACCCAACGCGCCAGAGCGGGGGAGTTTCAGAGGGCAGCGGCATTCGTGCGCGACGCCAAGCGGGTGAGCAGGGTCATTACGGTCCCTGGCAATCACGATGTCGCGTGGTGGAAAGCGCCCCTTGGCTTCGGCCACAAGCCGAAGGTCTATGAGAACTATCGCAAGTTCATCGATCGGAATCTGGAGCCGGTTCTCCACGTTCCGGGCGCGACGTTCGTCGGGATCAACACCGCGCATGGAGTCACGCGCCGCACTTTGACCTGGAACCTCCGCGATATCTCAATAATCGGAGACATCCACAAGCATCAGCTGGATAAGGCGAAGGAGCTATTCGAGAAGTCCGCACCTAAGGATGCGCGGGTGATCGTGATGCACCACAACCCGGTGCGGGGCGAGCTGTCCCAGCGCCACGGGCTGAAGAACACGCAGAAGATTCTCGGGGCTTTCGCCGAGATGGGGGTCGATTTAGTGTGTTGTGGTCACGATCACCAGGAATCGGTGCACTACATCGAGCACACGAGGAAGGGCACCGTGATCTCGACCGCGGGTACGATCTCGAACAGATCTCGAGGAGGCAGGCCTTCTTCAGTCAACGTCATCAGCATCGGGCTCGAAACGATCGATGTGACTACACACGTGTGGTCAAAGGAGCATCGCACGTTCGTGAAAGGTCCGCACAAATGCTTCAAGCGATCAGAGTATGTGGCGGCTGAGTGATCTCGACCAGCTGACGCTGGAGCTGGGCGAAGGGCCACCACGAAACGCGGAGGAGCTCACGGAGCGGCTGCAGCGGCTCGGGCTCGGCGCACAGTACCGGGTTAGACTGACGACCAATCGCACGGTCGTCGTGAGCTACAGCGGCGGTGAGCTTCGCATCCACAACAGCTTCCTCGGCGCAAACGAGGAGGTCTGGAAGGCAATCATCACCTTCGTGCATGGGCGGACGCGCGTCGCGCGTAACCAGGCGCGGAGAACGATCCTCGAATTTCCCGTCGCGAGACCGATCGACACACTGCACCGGAAGCGCTCACCGGAGCGAGCGAATCCCGCTGACCTGCCGCTGATTCGTGAGCTGTCGCGCTGGCATTCCACCTACAACAGCGAGCGGTTTGGTGGCGTGCTGCACGCTGTTCCGATCCGTGTCTCCCGTCGAATGAAGAGCAGGCTCGGCCATTACAGTCCCGCGAGCGAAGGCTGCGAGCCGGAGATCGTAATAAGCAGGCGACACATCCGCCGCGACGGTTGGGACGAGGCGCTGCACACGCTGCTGCACGAGATGGTGCATCAATGGCAGGACGAGCACGGACTCGTAGTCGATCATGGCTCGAGCTTCCGGGCGAAGGCACGCTCGGTTGGCATCACTCCTCTGGCGTGCCGCGCGGTTGCCTAACGAGAAAAAGCAACTGAACGGGCGGGAGGCGTCAGCGGTGCGGGCGCGAGGCTAGAGGGCAGAACGTCGGGACGTTTCTGCTCGGCGTATGGCACAGGCAGTGGTCTGTGCTCTGAAGGGCATGAGTGAAGTCCCGACGTAGTGGCCCAACGCCTCGAGCCTAACAGCTGGCGCCTCCCGCCCTTGAGTTGCAGTTAACTTTCCCCCATGACCGATTTCTATAATCTCGACAGTGTACTGTCAGAAGAGGAGCGCGCCGTTCGCGACACGATCCGCGCCTTCGTCGATGAAAAAGTTTTACCCATCATCGGCGATTGCTACATAGAGGGAAGATTTCCGAGCCACCTGGTGCCGGAGATGGCGGAGCTCGGGATGTTCGGCGCCAATCTGCCCGAGGAGTACGGGTGCGCCGGTCTCAACAACGTTGCGTACGGACTGATCATGCACGAGCTGGAGCGCGGCGACTCGGGAGTGCGCTCTTTCGCTTCTGTGCAGGGCGCTCTGGTGATGTATCCCATCTATGCGTTCGGTAGTGAGGAGCAAAAGCGCGAATATCTCCCCAAAATGGCCAGCGGTGAGGTTATCGGATGCTTTGGTCTCACCGAGCCAGACTATGGATCGAACCCGTCGGCGATGATCACGCGGGCGCGGGTCGGGAAAGATGGAAGTTGGATTATCAACGGCGCGAAAATGTGGATCACGAACGGATCCACTGCGCAAGTCGCAATCATCTGGGCCAAGACCGGCGACGACACAAGCGATAAATCCATACGCGGATTTATAGTTCCAACCGATGCTCCTGGTTTCACGGCCAAAGATCAAAAAGGCAAGCTGTCACTTCGCGCCTCAGATACGAGCGAGCTGGTGCTTCAGGATGTGAGAGTTCCCGCGACGGCGCTCCTTCCCAAGACGGGCGGCATCAAGAGTCCTCTGATGTGCCTCACGCAGGCGCGCTACGGCATCGCCTGGGGAGCAATGGGAGCTGCTCTCGCCTGTTACGAGGAAGCACTCGCTTATGCCGGCAACAGAGTGATGTTCGGAAAACCGATCGCGGGATTCCAGTTACAACAGCAACGTTTGGCCGACATGCTCACCGAGCTGGTGAAAGGACAGCTGCTGGCGCTGCACCTCGGCAGGCTCAAGGACGCCGGTACTTTCAGGCCAGAACAGGTGTCACTCGCCAAGCGGAACAACGTCAGCGCCGCCACCGATATCGCCCGTGAGGCGCGCCGGTTGCTCGGGGCCAACGGCATCCTCGCCGAGTACTCGTCGATGCGCCACATGGAGAACCTCGAGAGCGTGTATACCTACGAGGGGACGCACGACATTCATACCTTGATTCTGGGTCAGGCAATAACGGGACTGAGCGCGTTCGAATAAGAAGCTGCGCCCGGATGAACGAGGCCTGACGACATTCTGACGCTGAGGTTCTATTCTCTCTTCGGCTGCAGTCGAAGCGGAGCGAAGGGGTCCGGACGGTTCTCGCGTCCGGACCCTTTCATTAGAGTGAGCGCGCCGTTACGTGTATCTTTATGTGAAATCATTCACATGGAGATTCCGCGGTGAAGATTGCCGTGTGCATCAAGCGGGTTCCCGACATGGACGTCCGCTTCAGGATCGGTGCGGACAACGTTTCGGTCGATGAAGCCGGATTGAAGTTCGACATCAATGATTTCGACGCGTGGGCAGTTGAAGCCGCCTTGCAGCTGAGGGATAAGAATCCTGGGAGCGAGGTTACGGTGATCTCGCTCGGCCCCGATGTAGTACAGGAAACTATCCGCAAAGCGCTGAGCATGGGCGCCGATCGCGGAATTCAGCTGAAGACCGACAAGGTTCCGTTCGACGGTCTCGCGATCGCAAAAGCACTCGCGGAGGAACTGAAGACCGGCGGCTACGATCTGATTCTTTTCGGCAAGATCTCGCCGGATTCTTCCAATGGAGTAGTCGGTCCGATGTCGGCGGAACTACTCGACCTTCCGTGTGTGACGGCGATTTCTTCGCTCGAGATCGCGAGCGGCAAAGGCACGGCGAAGCGCGAGCTCGAGGGCGCTCAGGAAATCGTCGAGTTTCCGCTGCCGGCGGTCCTTACAGTCGATGAAGGTCTCAACGCTGCGCGCCTGCCATCACTCAAGGGCATCATGGCGGCGAAGAAAAAACCCCTGGAAGTGAAGTCCGCCCAGATTCCCCAGCAGCAGGTCAACGTTCGGAAGCTCGAGCTGCCCGCGGAGCGCAAAGCCGGACGAATTGTCGGCGAGGGCTCGGCCGCGGTGCCAGAGCTGGTGAGACTACTGCAGACCGAGGCGAAGCTCCTCTAATGGCGAACGTGTTCGCTTTCGTCGAAACGCGTGGAGCCGACGTGCGCAAAGTTGGACTCGAAGCTGTCACGGCAGCCAGGATGCTAGCCGACAAGTCCGGCACTGGGGAAGTGCACGCGCTTCTGCTCGGCCCACCGGGAATCTCGGCAAGGGCGGCGCAGATCGGACAGTACGGCGCCGATGTAGTCATCGTGGCCGAGCACGCGGGACTTGCCAACTACAGTCCGGAAGTCGCGGCAGCGACCGCCGCTGATCGCATCAAGTCCGCCGGCTATCGCGCTGCGGTATTCAGCACTACTGCGCAAGGACGCGACCTCGCGCCGCGCGTGGCAGCGCGTCTCGGCGTAAGCCTCGTCACAGATGTACTTTCTTTCGAGATCGAAGGTGACTCGATTGTCGTGCGCCACCCGATGAACATCGGGAAGGTCATCGCTACCATCGCGATTACCAATACACCCGCTCTCATCGCGATGCGGCCGAACGTGATTTCTCCGACCCAGAGTTCGAAAGCCGGCCGCGTCGAAACCGTTCAGCCAGCGATTGATCCGGCTTCCGCACGTGTGAAAGTGATCGAGACACGAAAAGGCAGCGGTGGCAAACTCGATCTCGCCGAAGCGCCAGTCATCGTGGCGGGTGGACGCGGCCTCAAAGCCGCGGAGAATTTCAAGCTGGTCGAAGAGCTCGCATCAGCTTTTGGAAATGCAGCCGTGGGTGCGACTCGTGCTGTGACGGACGACGGTTGGCGGCCGCACAGCGATCAGATCGGACAGACTGGACGCTTGGTGAGTCCGGAGCTCTACATCGCTGTTGGAATCTCCGGTGCAGTGCAGCACCTCGCCGGAATGCGCACGTCGAAGACGATTGTCGCCGTCAACAAGGACAAGGACGCCCCGATTTTCAAGGTGGCCGACTACGGAATCGTCGGCGACGTGTTCGAGGTGATTCCCGCGCTCACCGAGGCGGTGCGCGAGGCGAAGAAGCAACACTAGGGGGCTGAGCTTTTCCCGAACCGAGATTAACTAACAGCTAATGCCTGATCGCGCCGGCAAAGTTCTACCCAGTTTGCACCAGGCTCCGCTTCCGTTGGAGCGGTTGATCCTCACGGAGCCGCCCGATGCTGAAGCAGTGCGGATGGATGTTCTCTTCGTCGGCGGCGGTCCTGCTGGACTCGCCGGAGCAATTGCCCTCGCCAGACTCGTCAAGGCAGACAATGAAGCAGGCGGAGGCCTCGGCGACGTGCAAATTGGTGTTCTCGAGAAAGCTGGGGCGTTGGGAGAGCACTCGCTGTCGGGCGCGGTCGTCAATCCAATCGCCATCCGCGCGCTCTTCCCGGAGCTAAAAGACAAGGACTTGCCGTTTCGCGCGTCTGTCAACGGCGAACGCGTCTACTTTCTCACGGAACGTCGCGCCCTGAGAATCCCGACGCCGCCGACAATGCAAAATCACGGCTACCACATCGCGTCGATCTGCGAGATCGTCCGCTGGCTCGGCGAAAAAGCCGAAGCGCTAGGTGTCAACATCTTCAGCGGATTTCCGGCGGCATCGCTACTCACTGAAGGTCAAAGAGTGACGGGAGTTCGAACTGCTCCTTCAGGCCTGGCGAGAACTGGCGAGCCAGGAGACGGCTACGCGGCGCCGACGGACATCACCGCCCAGATCACAGTACTTGCCGAGGGAACGCGGGGGACGCTCTCGCAGGCCTACCTGGAGTGGCAAAAGATTTCGTCCGAAAACCCGCAGATCTTCGCGCTGGGAGTAAAGGAGATCTGGGAGACGATCAAGCCGCTGGATGCAGTGGTGCACACGCTCGGGTGGCCGGTGCCGAAAGATTGTTTCGGGGGCAGCTTCATGTACCCGCTCACCCGGAATCTCGTCGCACTCGGGCTCGTCGTCGGTCTCGATTATAGGCGCACGTCGGATGATGCACACGAGATGCTGCAACGTATGAAGTTGCATCCGCTGTTCCGAGACCTACTCGAGAGCGGCGAGATGGTCGAGTGGGGAGCGAAGACGATTCCCGAAGGTGGGTACTACGCGCTGCCGAAGCGTCGTCACGGCGATGGACTAATGATCGTCGGGGATGCCGCGGGGTTTGTCGAGGTTGCTTCGCTCAAGGGAATCCACTACGCGATGCAATCGGGGATGTTCGCTGCGCGGGCCGCGTTCGACGCGCTGAAGCGAAAGGACATTTCAGCCGCGACGCTGAAGGAGTACGACGCGATGGTCGACGGAAGCTTTATCGCGAAGGATCTGTATGACCGTCGCAACATGCGCCTCGCGTTCCAGCGGAGCAACTTTTATGTCGCCGGTCTCAAAGCCGGATTGATGACACTTACGCATGGGGCACTGCTCGGCGGGAAGATTGAATCCCACCGCGACGCCGAGGTTGTGCGCGAGGTGGCCGCGCCACAGCCGCTCGTACCAGATGGCAAGCTGACCTTCAGCAAGCTCGACGCGGTTTTTAAATCTGGCAACGCGACACGCGACGACATTCCGTCACATCTGATCGTCGGCTCCGACATCACATCCGAGGTGGCCGAGCTGTACGCGCATATGTGTCCCGCCGGAGTTTACGAGCGCGATGGCCAGCGTCTGGTGGTGAGTCCGGCAAATTGCATCGACTGCAAGGCGACGGATGTCATGGGCCCGCGCTGGACGCCGCGCGAGGGGGGAAGCGGGCCCAAGTACCGCCAAATGTGAACGGTCAGGCGCGCCCGATCTCGTAAATATCGATCTTCTGTTTGATTTCCCCGGCCTCGAATGACCGGGTTTGTTTTTCTCGTACCGCGAGCCCGTGTTCCCCGCATGCCTCGACAAACTGTGGCGCGGCTACACGTCCGGGATCTGCGATCAATCCAAATCCAGGGGGCGTAAGCAATCGCTCGAGAATCACGGGGAGTAATTCAGCGTATTCCTTTTCGTACAAGACATCCGATGCGAACACCAGGTCGAAAGTCCCAAGGTCCTCTGGCAGATGCCGCCAATCAACGAGTCGCGTTCGAGCAATCGCGCCGAGATTTCTGAAGACGTTCGCGCGAGTGACGTCGAGCGCATCCTCGTAGTAATCCGTCGCCAGGACATCGAATCCCGCACTTGTCGCGGCCAGAGTACTCAATCCCACGCCACACCCCAACTCGAGCGCTGTGCGCCCGCCGCCTGTGAGCTCGAGGAGTTTTTCGGCGAGGATGATGGATGACGGCCACACATCCGCCCAGTACGGAAGTCGCTCGTCCCGAACGAAATCCTCCTCGCGAATCAGGTCATCGGGATTTGCTGGCTTGAGGATGCTAAATGTGTGGTTGCCGACGGTTGCATCCTGGATCGCAGTTCTGAAACGACGAGTCAGCGCCAGAACCAGCGCGTCCCCTTCCAAAACCGGTGCGCGGCCCACTTTCGAGAGATCAGTGCTGTCGATCACAGCGAGAACACCGATGTCTCTTCCAGGCTCTGATCCAGCATCAGCGCCTTCAACTGCGATCCCTTCGCAACCTTTGGAGATGTCTCCGGCACGATCAAGAGCGCATTCGCTTTCGCCATCGAGGTGAGCGCACCTGAGCTCTGATGCCCGGTGAGTCGCGCCACCAGGAGACCGTCCTCACGTCTCGTCACCGTCGCGCGGAGAAAATGCGTAAGCTTCGCACCGATCTTCACGTCTTCCTCGACCGTTACCATTACAGTGCGCCGGAATAACGCTGTGTGACCTTGCATTTTTCTGAGGGCCGGCCGAACGAATAGCTCAAAGCTCACCATCGCCGATACCGGATTACCCGAGACGCCGAGCCACGGAATGTCATCGAGCATTCCGAAGGCCAGCGGCGCCCCCGGCCGCATCTTCACCTTCCAGAACTTCTGCTTGCCACCAAGCGCGCTGAACACATCGCGCGTATGATCGAGATCGCCGACCGAGACACCCGCCGACGTTAGAATCAGATCGCAATCGCGCGCACTCTGCAGCTTTTTGCGCAATGATGCCTTTGTGTCGGCCGCAATTCCAAGATCGACTGGGGTTCCCCCCGCCACGCGCGTCAAAGCGTCGAGCGTGTAACTGTTCGTCGACACGATTCGCCGGGCGGCAACCACCTCGTCGAAGTCGTCGATCTCTACCAACTCGTTTCCGGAGCTGATGATCGCGACCCGCGGGCGCTTGAACGTCTTTACCTTCGACACTCCGGTCGAAGCCAGCACGCCAATCAGGGCCGGTCTGATCGGAGTCCCATGCTTTGCCAGCAGATCGCCGCGCTGAAAATCCTCTCCGGCCGGCCTGATGTTCTTCCATACATCGCGCGCATCCTTGATCTCGACCTTCCCGGATCCGCCGTCGGTGTCCTCCTTTCGGATCACGGAATCTGCGCCTTCCGGTATCGGCGCACCGGTCATGATTCGCATTGCTTCGCCGCGTTTCAGCGGCCGTGGTGCAAACTCTCCCGCCGCGATCGTCGCTACGACGCGTAGCTTAACTGGCTCGCCGCTCATCACCGGCGTGATGTCAGCTGAACGTATGGCGTAGCCGTCCATCGACGAGTTGCTCCACGGCGGCATCGTCACCGTCGCGGAAATGTCTTCGGCGCAAACTCGGCCTAACGCCCGGCGCAGCGGAACCGATTCGATGGCGAGCGGCCTGATCTCGGCGAGAATGCGCTCGCTCGCTTCCGCGACTGTGAGCATGCGCTGATTATCGCGCCGGGTAATCGCAGGTCAAGATGGGCTGTCAGTGCTCGCGGTACGTCGCGAGCGCAGAAGCAATCTGGTCGGCTACGTCGGTAACCGCGGAGCCCGGCGTCGTCCAGTTGTTGGAAAGAATGCTGAAGATGAGCCGCTCTCCGTCGGCTGTCGTGACGTATCCGGAGAGAGACCGCGCCGCTGCGATCGAGCCGGTCTTCGCGTGCACGTTTCCTTCAGCTGGAGTTCCTTTCATCCTGTCCTTGAGGGTACCGTCGACTCCGGCGATGGGCATCGCATTGTAAAACACCGCGAAGGCCGTATCCTGCTGAATCTTGTCAAGCACCTTCACCACCGTCTCGGGCGTCAGCAGATCGTGTCGCGAAAGGCCACTACCATCGCGAATAATGAACCCATCGGGCTGCACGCCCCAGGCGAGTAGCTGCTGCGCGACGATTTTGCGTGCGCTATCGGCTGTCCCCATGCCTCCGCGCTCCAGCCCTATCGTCTTCAACAAGATCTCAGCGATCTGATTTTGAGACGGCTTCATCAGCGCAGGGATAATGTTGCGCATTGGAAGCGACAGAAAAGTGAACAGCGTGTCCATCTTAATGGGCGTTGCCAGAATGCTGTCCATGACTCCGGCTTCGACGGTAATGTGCTTTCGTACCAGCGCATCGTTGAGCGCGTTGAGGTAAGCCGTCGCCGGGTCCTTGGCCGGTCCCGAGTAAAGACTATCGCGGACGGTGTCGGGCGGGGGTCGCAACGTCGTCGGCGCCATTCCCTCGTTGAAGATCAATTCGTCGACACCAGCACCGTAATATTCGCCGAGGTCGTCCCACTCCCAGCCGTAGCCATGGATGGAGTCGGGAAAGGCGTTGCCTACTCGTGCAAGCGAGCCCGTGACCTGTCTGATTCCATGAGCGCGAATCAAATCGGCGATCGAGTCCATCACCGTAGTGGCGAGTCCCCTCATGTTATCGCTGATGGTCGGATCGCCGCGCCCGATCACGAGCAAATCGCCGTCGAGGAGTGAATCGCGCACCTCGCCGTTGGTGAGAAAGGTGGTCTTGTATGTGTAGTCGGGTCCGAGCAGGGTCAGCGTCGCCGCGCTGGTGATGATCTTCATATTGGAAGCAGGCATGAACAGCTTGCCAGCGTTCTTCGAGTACAGCGTGTCACCCGTGCGCGGATTGACGATCAGCACTCCCCAGTGCGCGTTTCTGAAAATCGGCTGTGAGGTGAGAGAATCGATCGCGTGCCGCAGCTCAGCTCGCGCTGGCGCCGGGTGAACAGTTCTCATCACGGTCACACATGCACTCAACGAAAGTGGCGTGACGGTGGCCATGAGTGCGCGCACAACTCGCCGTCCGGAAAAGGCAGGCAAGGTGGTCGACTACTCGCTGCTGAAGGTGGCGCTGAGGCTGGCGTCCTCTCCGACTGTCACGCGCACGACCCTCGTGGGCTTCGGCAACTCTTCGTCCACGCGCTCGAAGATGTAGCGCGCGAGGTTCTCTCCCGTTGGAACGAGCTTTCCGTCCGCGAATTCCGGCACATCAAGATTGATGTTGCGGTGGTCGAAGCGGTCGGTGACCTCCGACTTCAGAATGCCGTCCAACACTCCAAGGTCGACGATGAAACCTGTCTTTTCATCAATGGGGCCGCTGACCGTGACATCGCACACGTAGCTGTGCCCGTGAAAGTTCGGCCAGGCGCAGGCGCCGAAGGTACTCGCATTTTTCTCGTCGCTCCATTCGGGGCGGCTGTAGCGGTGCGCGGCTGAAAAGGAAATTCGTCTTGTAAGAGAAGCGGTCGGCATCCGTTAAATCTGCGCGGCGAAGATGCCTTCTGTCGACTGCGGACCGCGGGCTCACTGCTGCGGACTGCGGACCAAGTGCATTGCGGACTGCTGACTAACTACGAATTGGGGGACTAATTGCGGATTGGGGGACTAACTGCGAATTCCTGGACTAACTACGAATTGCGGCGTGGTCCGAAGTTCGAAATTCGTCGCCGTTAGTCATCAGTCCGCAGTAGGTGTCCCAATCCGCAATTAGTGAGCAGTCCGCAATGCCGTTGGTGCGCAGTCCGCAGTAATGAACTGCTACAGATCGTCTCGACTCTCGTCCGGTGTATCCTCGGAGCCGGTTCTTCCTTCCGGCGTCGGGCCATCAGGAGGATTCCAGGGAATCGCTCCTTCGATCGACTGGTGCACGTCAGTCGTGCCGAACAGCTCCGCTCGGAGATTCTCGCGCAAATGCTCCGCCTCCGGGTCATCGGGCCGGGGCTGATCTCCGAGCAGCAAGCCTTCGTGCAGTTGTTCATCTACGACGTGCTCGTCGATCGCCTCGGGACTTTCGGCGCGGCGGATCGGATCGACGACGAGGCCGTTCTGCAGATTCTTGATGCCGACCATATCGGTGACCACACGCTCGATGATTCGGAGCTCCTCTGGGGTTCCGACACGGCCGGAGAGATTGACGACGCCAGATCGCACGGATACCTGAACATCGTCAGGATCGAAGGCGAGCTGCCGCTCGAAATTGTCGCGAACCAGCGCGCGCAGCTCATTGTCGTTCAGGTCGTCGGTGCCTCTCATGTCTTCGTAATCCTTTTCCACGCTTCCTCCCTCCGGGCCCGCCCCGAAGGGCGACACAGGTTACCGGAAGAACAGCAGCGATGCACCAAGCGTGAGAGCCCGATTGTTCTTCCAGAAAGAGCGGGCCTGGTTACCGGTCACGGCAGCAGTCCCGCCGGTGGGAATCACGTAGTACGCGGTCGGGTACTTCAACTGGTAGAGGTAGTCGTTCCAGTCCGCCGTCAGCTGAAACCGCCCCCCCGGTACGTACCTGAGCCCACCACCAAAGGTGAACGCAAACGGGGTGCCGAAAGTGTAGGGATCGGCCTCGACGGAACAGCCGCAGCTCGCGATCCCGGCGCCGAAATTCACGACCGGGATTATGTGGTGAAAGCTTTTCTGGCCGGTGAGATTCAGCGAGAGATCGACGTCGTACAGATTGATGGAGACGTTGTGTTTCCCGAGCTGGCGCGCCGTCCCGTTTTTCGTTGGATCGATCGCGAATCGGTCGCTGTTCACGTGCGACCAGCGCGCTGTCAGAAAAGCGGGACCGCCGACATGAATCTGATAACGGAGGCCGTACATCGGACCGTCACGCGGGGCGATGCCGATCGGATCCTTTCCGGCTCTATAGTGACCGCCGAAGAACGTGAATTCCTGGCTCGCTTCGACATCGCGGTATGGACTGTGTTCAGGAAGGTGACCGACCTGCGCGCGGGCGGTCGACGCGATACAAGCAAGCGCCAAAGCGCTCAGGACGTGCTTCACTAATCCACTCCAAGATTGACGCCGGTCATTTCTAGCGGCTGCTCGATTCCGAGCATGGATAATATAGTTGGCGCTACATCGCACAGAGCGCCTCCGGATCGCAGGCGCTGCTCCTGTTCCCAATCGACAACGACGAATGGAACCGGATTGGTCGTATGCGCGGTGTGTGGACCGCCAGTCTCCGGATCGATCATCATTTCAGCGTTGCCGTGATCGGCTGTAACGATCAACCTCATTCCTGCGTTTTCCGCCGTTTTCAAAACGCGTGTCAGACATTGGTCGACAGTCTCGACCGCCTTGATCGTCGCTGGAATCGACCCGCTGTGACCGACCATGTCCGCATTCGCGTAGTTGCAGAGAATGAAATCGTGCTCTGCCGATGAAATCCCCTTTACGAGCGCATCGGTCACTCCCTCCGCGCTCATTTCCGGCTTGAGATCGTAAGTGGCTACCTTCGGGCTGGGAACCAGCACGCGATGCTCGCACGGAAATGGCGCTTCGACGCCGCCGTTGAAGAAGTAAGTCACATGCGGGTACTTCTCGGTTTCCGCCGTCTTCAGCATGTCCAGACCGCGCGACGACAGTACCTCGGCCAGAATTCGCTCCATCGACGTTGGATCAAACGCCACCGGAACGTGAAAAGTCTTGTCGTAATTGGTGAGTGTCGTCACCGTGACCTTGGGGCGACGTGAAACATCAAACCCCTCGAAATTCGGCTCGATCAGCGCGCGCACGATCTGCCGCATTCTGTCCGACCGGTAGTTGAAGCAGATGACTGCGTCGCCATCTCTCATCGGCGCCACCGCCTTTCCATTCTCCGTCACGACCACCGGCAGCATGAATTCGTCGGTCTTTCCTGATTCGTAGGCTTTGCGAATTGCGTCGAGCGGATCGGTGACGGGTGTACCCTCGCCCAGAACTATTGCCCGGTACGCGAGCTCCGTACGGTCCCACCGCCGGTCGCGATCCATCGCGTAATAGCGGCCCGAGATACTCGCAATCTTCGCCGGAGAGCCGATTTTCCGAATGTAGTCGAGCAACTGCTGCATGTACCCAAGCGCCGACTTGGGCATCGTGTCGCGCCCGTCGAGAAAGGCGTGGATCGCGACACGCTCGACCGCCTCGCGCTGTGTGAGATCGATGAGCGCGCAAAGGTGCGTGTCGATGGCGTGAACGCCACCTGCACCGACAAGACCCATAAGATGGAGCTTCCCGCGAAGCTGTTTCACCTGTCGGCACGCAGCCACCAGAGCAGGATTGGTGTAGAAGCTCCCGTCGGTGATGGCTGAGGAGATGCGAACGAGATCCTGCGTCACGACTCGTCCAGCGCCGAGATTGAGGTGTCCGACTTCGCTGTTGCCCATCTGGCCTTCGGGCAGACCTACACGAAGCCCGGAAGCTTCGAGCAGCGTGCGAGAGCCCCGAGCCCAGAGCGAGTCCCAGGTTGGAGTGTTGGCGAGTGCGATTGCGTTGCCGTTAGTTTCGGGGCGATAGCCCCATCCATCGAGTACGATGAGCGCGACTGGCCGCGCGCGCTGTGAGCTTGCCATTATATCAGTAATGTAATCCGACCCGGACGAGAGAGCGCCGAAGCCGACAATGGAGATTTTCAGACCCAAACTGGAGACTGGCCCGGAAACTCGCCGTCGTGCCGAGCGCGCCGGAGAAGGCGACCGCCGGCGCGGAACGTGGCGCGATTTCCGACGCGCCTACCCCGGATTCGTCTTCGTGCTCGGACTCGGATTGGCTGCGATGGTCGCTGTCGACGGTTGGCTTCTCGCCAAGCGCGTCAAATACAATCACGACGTGAAGCTCCTCCGCGAACACATGACGGAGGCCGAGCGCGAGCGCTCCGATGCGATCGTGCAGTCGGAGCAGAACAAGCTGCGCATCGCGATCGAGCTCGCTAAACGACAAGCGAAGTTCGACAAGAGGTTACACTTGAACGTCTCGGTGGACAGCTCGCGGATGTACCTCACGCGCGAAGGAGCACTTTTGCGCGAGATGCCGGTGCAGTTCGGACCGGAGCGAATGCCATCCGAATCAGCGAGCGCTCCTCCAGCTGCGATCCCGCGTGGAGAGCGAACGGTAGCCGATCTTTCGGAGACCAGCATCACGCTCGACGGCGGCACCCAGATTCTCTCGTCGAATACCCCCGAGCTCGTCAACGACTCGACGCCGATTCCACCGGGATCGTTGCGCATCAGCCGCGACGACATGAAGGCGATCATGCCGAACCTTAGCGCCGGTATGAAGGTATACTTTTACTGAACGCCTGTTTCAGTGAATCAGAGACAAACGAGGTAGCAAATGGCAGCGGTCAGAATCTTTTCATACGGCGGCAAGACCGTCTGGATGCTGATCTCCGGATTCATCATTGCGGCGATCCTTAGCGTCACGCTGCTCACGAAAACCGCGGAGCTGCGCTATCAGCGCGACGTCAATCGGATGGTCTACAACGACAACCTTGGCGTCCTCAACGAGGTCAAAGCAAAGCTCGGCATGACCGGCGACAGCCTCAGAGCGCTACTCAACGAGACAGCCGCAGAAGCGACCAACCAACCATACATAGTCGTCAGCATGGCCGACCATCGACTGTGGTACAAGCAGGGCAAAGAGATCATGTTCGACGCTGCTGTTGCTACGGGAAGCGGCAAGGAGCTAGTGGGCGGAGCGAACGGGCAATGGCGCTTCGAGACCCCGCGTGGCCGTCTCACCGTCAAAGGCAAAGACGAGGATCCCGCCTGGGTTCCGCCTGACTGGCATTACGTCGAGCAGGCTCACAAAAAAGGGCTGGGGATCGTGCACCTCGACCCCGGGGAGGTGATTGCCACCGGCGATGGAGTCCTCACCACCAAGAATGGCGAGGTCGTAAAGCGTTACAACAACGGCTCTACGGTGTCTTTAGGTGGAGGCGTCGAAGGAAAGGAGATCGTCGTGAATGGCAACATCGTCGTTCCACCTTACGGCACTACCGCCAGGCGATACATGGGCGTGTTGGGAACGCGCCGTCTCGAGCTTGGCGATGGCTACGGCATCCACGGCACGGATCACCCCGAGACAGTCGGGCAGTCCGTGAGCCACGGCTGCGTCCGCATGCGCAACGAGGACATCGAGCGCCTCTATCCGATGGTCGCGATCGGAACTCCGGTTTACATCTATTAAATCAGACAGGCGCTTGGAGTCTGCAGTCGTAAGCGAAAGACGGGATCGTCCCACTGGCGAGGAGCTCCTGCTCCCCGACGATCTGCCTGTCCGAAAGCGCCACACCACTCGGGTCGTATGGATTACCGTTGGCGCGATCGCGTTTGTCGGCGCGTTCCAGTTCCTCCAAGCCGCCAGCGACGCCACGGACAAACCGCTTGGGACATACCTGGCGCGCTCCGTCGTACCGCTCGCCGAGCCATCGGTGAGCGCCTTCGGGGCGAGCGGAGAAGTGAAGCTCGCCTTCGCGATGCCGGCCGAGGAGATCTCGTACCCACTCGATGTACACGGTGATCCGACGGCGCTGCAATACGCGTGGATCAGAGTCGGCGACACGACGCTCAACACAGCCGCGCAGCCGCTTACCGGCGACAAGGTCTCGGCGCCGCCGACCGCCGGATTTTACCGGCTTGCGCTGCTCAAGAGCGGCCAGCGCCGGTCAGTTGAAGGGCTAACGCTGGCTGTCCTCGTTCCCTTCGGGGAGAAAGACCGCGGAATGTTGCGCGGTTATCGAATTGGGACCTACCTCGCCGAGCGCGTACGCGGAAAGACGCCGCCGCCGGAGGGATTTCTCGAGATCAGCCCGGCTGACGTTGACTTACCAATTACAAAGCATCTCAAGGTCGGCGATTTTCTGAACCACGATCAAGTGGGAGTGTGGCCGAGTTACGCGGCGGTGAATCCAAAGCTGCTCGATAAGCTGGAGCTCGTGATCCAGGAGATCGCGCGCTGGCATGGTGACAAAGCCGTCGCGGACATCGACATCGATGTGCATTCCGGATTTCGCGCCCCGGCGCACAATCGAAGGGTTCGACGCGCCGCGAGTGACAGCCAACACCAGTACGGCGACGCCGCCGACGTGGCCATAGACGCGAACGGCGACGGAAAAATCACCGCGATCGACATCCGTATGATAGGTTTGGCGGTGGAGATCGTCGAGCTCAAGCACCCGGACCTGATTGGGGGCCTCGGGATCTACACCAGTGGTCACTCCAGCACGAATTACGTGCATATTGATGTACGCGGACGTAGAGCCCGTTGGCGGGGAGGGGGATGAACGACATTCTGCGTGAGAGACTCATTCGCAAGCTCGATACGCTTCCCGAGGAAAAGATCTACCAAATCCTCGATTACATCGATTTCCTGGAATCGAAGTACGCTCCTAAGGCTTCGACGGCACCCAACCCCCTTAAGCGATTCGCAGAAGGCGTCGAAGACACGTTGCGTGCGGGCAGAGTGTCCGCCGGCGTAATTGGCGGCACGATGAGCGTAATGCACAAAGCGGTCGGGGTCGTGACTGATGTTGCAAACGCTGGCAAGTCAGTTGCAACGGAGATTGCCGGGGTCGTGTCGTCGGTCGCGTCTTCGAAACCGTCTGCGCCATCGCAAGCGGGGCCGGGACCGGTTGCGACGAACGCTCCTCCGGCATCACCTCCGGCCGAGGCTCCGCCACCACCGCCACCAGGAGATCAGCGCAAGTGAGAGCTCAATCGGCGCGTTCGAGCGCATCATCGAGAAAGCGACACGCCACTGGCGATGGGGGGTCGGCGGGCACGACGCGCACCCACGGGGCGGGGGAGGGGGAGGGGGAGGCGCGCTCACGCGACGCGCGCTACTCAGAGCCGCCTACAACTGCGTCGCCGAGGACGGGCGCGAAGCGCACCGTAATGTCGACTCTGAAAGATCTGCCGAACTTCCTGCGACTTCTCGGTGGATTGTTGACCGACCGCCGCGTTTCGAACACCGACAAGCTGCTGGTGGCCGGCGCGATCGCGTACATCCTGCTGCCAATGGACTTCATTCCGGATTACATCCCTTTTCTCGGCGAAGTCGACGATCTGTTCGTCCTCGTTTTGGCGCTGCAGCGATTGATTGCGAATGCCGGAAGGGCGGTGCTCCTGGATCACTGGATGGGCGATCCGAGACAGCTGCGTTCGTTGGATCTCGAGCGCGTCCTGGTGGCGGCTGCGTTCTTTCTGCCGCGCAGGCTCAGACGGCGGTTGCGCACGATTGGGCGGGATTTTTAGAGCGATAGCGTTGCTCGTGGCGTTCCTCATGTCGAACGCCTGCCACCGCGGAACTTCCGAGGAGACAAGTTTGTTGCTGGGCCACTGCACCACGCGTGTGCGAACGAAGGGCCCAGTGCCTCGACTACCCGCCGCGCCGTCGCTCAGGCTCGGATTTGGCGCGGTTGTCGGAACTCTCGCGGATTCCGGCGGAG
>WNFY01009760.1_pt1 | contig 17623 bp, 17 predicted proteins | sample 5400091 | NCBI WGS metagenome assembly WNFY01 (sample SAMN13153364, study PRJNA577476) | soil metagenome | isolation source: 60 cm soil or saprolite under grassland replicate 1 | place: USA:California | collected 2016-06-15
GCAACCTGGTCGGCGGCAACCTCGGTCCCGAGCTGACCAAGGTCGGATCAAAGGTGAAACCGGAATGGTTGCAGTCCTGGGTTCGCAATCCCCATGTCTACGATCCGCCAACCGAGATGCCGCACTACCGATTCACCGATCAGGAAGTCGGTTTGTTGACAGGGTTCTTGATGGGGAAGGCCGACCCCGACTTCCTGGCCAACGTGCACCTCGATCCGCCAACCCCCGAACAAATCGCTCACGGCAAGCGACTAGTCAATGACTACGGCTGTACGTCGTGCCATGAGATCAACGGCGTCAAGCGGCCTGAGAACTTCGCTCCCGAACTCACCAAGATCGGCAGCAAGCCGGTGAATCAACTGGCGTTCGCTCCCGGCGTAGCGCACACGCTTTACGACTACATCGTGGCCAAGATTCGCCAGCCGCGGGCCTTCGGTCCCGGGCTGAAGATGCCGCAATACACATTCAATGCCGCCCAGGTGGACGCGCTGGTGAATGCGCTGCTCTCGCACAACGAGCGCGCGCTGACCTTGCCCGCCGCGAAGACCGTTCCCGCGGTTCCGGCTTCGCACTACGAGCCGGCGGGCAAAGCGGGACAGTTGATCGAGGACCTGAGTTGTTTCTCCTGCCACACCATCAACGGGCGCGGCGGTGATATGGCTCCCGATCTGACCTGGGAAGGCAGTGCGGTGCAGCGCGACTGGCTGGTGCAGTTCTTCCGCAACCCGAACACGCTGCGGCCCGCGCTGATTCGCCGTATGCCCAAGTTCAATCTGACCGACGCGGAGATCAACACGCTGACCGACTACATCATGACCGCGTACCAGTCGCCGAAGGTCGATCGCGAGTCCATGCCGCTGGCGGGCTATCCGCTGGGACAGATTGAACTGGGGAAACAACTCTACTATTCCAAGTACGCCTGTCAGTCCTGCCACATCCTGGATACGAAGCAGGACAAGGGCTACATCGGTCCGACGTTGACTCACGTCGGCTCGCGCCTCACCGCCGCCTGGATCTACAACTGGCTGAAAGACCCGCCGGCGCTGCGTCCCGGCACACAGGAGCCGAAACGGAGCATGAGCGACGAAGACGCCCGCGCGCTGACTGCGTTTCTCATGAGCCAGAAAGGACGCGAAACCCAGGAGGCGAAGAAGCGATGAAGCGCACCGCCGTGAGGAGGAATTTGGTTTTGGGTGGAGCAGCGCTTCAGCGCTGCATAGAGAGCCTGCGTTGGCTGAGGGCTTTAGCCCCGATGGTCACGTTGGTCGTTTCCTCCGCCCTCCTACTCTCTTCTCTCGGATGCTCTAAGCAGTCCAAGACTTTCGTCCTGGTGGCGAAGCCGACGGCTTTCGGCGCGGCGATCGTGGAATCGAGCGGTGGCAAGCAAACCGCGGAAGTAGGAACGCCGCTGGCTCAGCCCCTGGTCGTACAGGTCAACGACGAGCAGGGAAATGCCGTCACCGGCGCGCTCGTAATTATGCACGGCCCCAGAGGTGTGGCCTTTGATCCGGTTGCCGGCGTCAGCGATTCCAGCGGACAGTTCACCACCAATGTTTCACTGGGCACGATTCCCGGCCGCTACCAACTCACGGCCAGCACCACCAGCAAGGCGGGCAAAGCGGTCGAACTGAAAATCGAAGAGATCGCCCTGGGCTACCTGGAGATGCTCGGCAGCCAGCTCAACGATCAGTACTGTGCCCGCTGCCACAATCAGGAATCCAGCCCGGAACGGGTTTCGAATTACGACAACCTCGCCGTGAAACCCCACCCCTTTACCGAAGGCGACACCCTCAACAAGATGAGCGACGCCGACCTCGCCGCCATCATCTCGCATGGCGGGGCGGCCCTCAACAAGTCTCCGCTGATGCCTCCCTACGGATATACTTTGTCAAAGTCGGAAATGCAGGCGCTGATCGCCTACATTCGGATGGTGTCGGATCCCCCTTACGGAGCTCCCGGGATTGTTTACGCGCAGAAGTAGCTGGTTATCCCTTCTGATCTTGAGTCTGGCATCCTTGTCGGCGGGCCAGGCGCTTACGCCGGCCGAAATCAAGGATCCGCAGTTGCGCGCCCTGCAGGAAAAGTACTTCCAGCAACTGCAAACCATCGGCGCCGAGGCTCAGGGGCACGTCTACCCGTACTCGTTTTACTTCAGTCGTGTGCTCGACCTCGAGCTTGCCCAACAGCAGCATGCCGACCAGCGTTCGCTGCGCTTCGACCACTACGGCGGAATGACCGTCGTCGAACTCACCGGCAACTACTTTGCCGCCTATTCGTCTGAGTCGGTTGATAAGAGCCACCGCGCGCTGCGGACTTTCCAGGACGTCATGCTGCCCATCCTTGAGATCGCCGTGCCCGTCCTTAAGGACAATCCGGACGTGGAAGGTCTGGCCATGGAGATTTCCCATCACATCCGCGGCAAGACGATGGGGATGCGCCTGGAGCGGCCGGAAAATCTCGTCCTGGTCCTGTCGAAAAACGCGGCGCTGCGGCTGGTGAATGCCAAGACCGAGAACGACCGCCAGGCTGCCATTCTCGACGGGCAATTTTTCATTAACGGCGAGCCTTTCATCCTGTATCTAAGCGATCGCGCCGCCGAAGAAGCGGCGCGGAGCGGGCAGCAAAACCCGCCACCGGCCGCGAGCGAAGACTCCAGCCGGAAATCTAGATCGCCGAAATCTTCTGCCGACACCGCGGCCGCCATGCGCCCGCCCTCGCGAATGGCTGCACCGGACCCGCCACCCGCTCCGCCACGCGACACCTCGCCCGACTCCCTGACCAAAATCCAGGCCTCTAGCCAGAAGATGATCGACCTCGCGGTGAAGGAGCTCGACGCCCAAGCCCACTTCGTTTCCTACGCGCCGCCCGCCATGGTGGCGTTCCGCAAAGGCGCCTATTTGGAGTTCTCGGTCAACACGACGTTGCCGGCTGCCACCTCCGGCAGCCGCTACCGGATGGCCGCGCTGGCCTTCGACGACCACATCGCTCATCTCATCCGCCCGGCGATGGCCTACTTCAAGGGCGACGTTGAGTTCGACGGCGTCGCCTTCAGCACCACGATTCACTTGCAGGACAAGGCACCCTCAAGCCAGGGCAATGAGGCGGTCGAATTCTTCTTCACCATCCCTGCGCTGCGATGCTACGAAACCTATGACTGCACCGGTCAACAGCTCATCGATCAGGGAGCGGTGCTGATCAACGGTGAGCGCGTCAGCCTCGACCTGCAGAACGCCGAAGGCGCGGCTCACTGAACGCCAGGCCTGATGATCGCTGACTACCGTCGGGATACTCCAGTCGGGTTAGCTCCCGGTACTGGTGTTTCATTTGCCGTAGTACCATGAGCGGGTCGTCTGTATCACCTAGCAGCCGATGCTTTTGTCCCGCGCCGCGAGAGTAGCGCCGCCCCTTCGGCCCAGGCCTCAGAGCAGGTTCGGGGGTGGGGGCTGTGCGGCGGGCGTTCTCGCCCGCCGCACCGAGGGGCGAGACACCCTCGGGACAGCCGGCAAGATGCCGGTGCTACAGGACTTGGGCTCGGAAGAACAGGCAGATACGGAAGCGCATGAGTTCCGGTGAACTTCCCGGTCTTCAAAACCGGCGGGCGGCATCTCCGATGTCGTCGGTGCGTTCGACTCGCACACGCTTCCGCCAGTCATGTTGTTGTAAACAAACTATGTTACTGCCTGGCTATTGACACACGTGCTAATGTATGTGATTCTCTGACCATGACCTACCGCACACCGCAACCCTCGAAAGTGACCGTCTATGTCCGGCACAGCGCGTCGTGTCCGCACAAGGAATTGGAATCCTACCCCCGCTGTGACTGCCCGAAGGCTCTTCGCTGGTCGCTTGCGGGCAAGCAACACCGTGAGGCTGCTGGCACGCGGTCGTGGCGACAGGCAGAAGAGAAGGCCACCGCCAAGCAGAAGCAATTGGACGCGGGCGAGGCGGTGACACCCACGGTGACGCAGACGGCACAGACCATCGCGGCGGCTCTGGAAACCTATCTCACCGCCAAGCGGAGTGAAGGACTGCGGTCGGCCACGCTTCGAAAGCTGGTCGCACAGTTGGGACAGTTTGAATCCTTCATGGCCGCGCGGTCGAAGTTCTATCCGGCTGAGATCACCGCCCAGGACTGTGTTGAGTTCCGCGCGTCCTGGACGTGGCCTAGCGGGGTCACTCGGCAGAAAGCCCAGCAGAACGTGAGGGGCTTTCTGCGGTCATGCTGCAAGGAAAATCTGTCTGACCTACTAGCCGCGCTGAAAACGATTCGACTTTCTAAGACTGACCGCACGCGCCTAGAGCCTCAACCCTTCACAGAGGACGAGTTGACGCGGTTGCTTGAGCAGGTTCCGCAAACCTTCCTCACTCCCGACCCACGCGGCCCACGCATGACCGCCCTGATTCACTGTATGGTGAGCACCGGCCTGTCGATTCGGGACACCGTACAGCTTGAGCGGGCAAACCTGTGGGACGGTTGGCTGCGAATTGACCGGCAGAAGACGGGTAAGGCCGTTCTGCAAAAGCTGGACGGCGCTCTGTGCGCTGAACTAGCGGCGGTCGCAAACGGCAACCCGCAATATATCTTCTGGAATGGGTCTAGTCGGCCCACAAGTGCAACCGGGCTTTGGCAGGCCGACTTGAGAACGCTAATGAAGGACGCGGGGCTATGGATCAAAGGCAACCTGTCCCACAGGTTTCGCGACACGGCGGTGGACTTCTGGTTAGGCGCGGGCTGTTCGCTCACCGACGTGGCCGCCATGTTGGGTGACACCGTTGCGGTTGTCGAAAGGCATTACGCAAAACTGGCAAGCAAGCGGATGGAAGATCGGTTAGCAACCCTGCCGTCACGGTCCTGGGCGGCCCACTAATTCAAACGGGCTAGGCGGTTGCTACTAACAACCGCCCCAGCCCTAAACCACGACACACGGGATAATCCAATGAACGATGCAGAACTTGAGACGGCCATACTGAATCGTCTGCAAGAGAAGAAACACGGGCAGACAATCGAGCAGCTATCCGAACATCTCAAAAGGCCGCACGGCGTGATACTGCCCGTCCTGCACACGCTCAGAAAGGACAACTGTGTCACCCGCGACAAAAACGGGGTGTGGACAACGGTGATAGTGAAGTAGCACCGCCCCGGCGGCTTGTTTTCCGTTCGGGGCGGTTGTTTGTTTTTACGCCTTGCGTCCGATGTTCACATCCTTACTCGCGAAAAACGAGGGCAGGGCGGGAACCTTGACCACCGGCGCGGAGGACTTGCCGAACGCGGTGAGCGGTGTGCTCATGACCGGATCGTCGGCCGCGTACACGGCCGCCTCAATCTCCGCTGCGTTCTTTTCGAGTCGTTCGGTGATCTGCTGTGGCGTGTACTCGCCGTCTTCCAACTGACCCGGCGCGTGTTTCGTCGGATCGTAGGCGGCCTTCGTGGTGAAGCCGCCATCCGTGGCGGACTTCGGCTTGACTTCTCTGTGAGTGGACTTGCTGTTCGTGTAACCCATTGTTAGTAACTCCTGCATCTGGACTTTTCCAGACGGTGATTTGTGTAACCACTTACCCGTATGCGCTTCTACGCTCTCGGAAAACTTAATAACCTACCCTCGGAGATCACTGGATAGGCCCTTGACGTTGCGAAGGGACTGAACGAAGTCACCTACACCGACCGTCACATTGTTAGCGAAGTCAATGCCCGCTTGGGGCGCTTCCCCGTCGGTGTCATCAAAGACAAATCGGGTGAATTTCCCCGCGAGTACGGTGTCAACTAACTTACAGCGGGTCAAAAGGTACGCCGCCAGATATAGGTCGCCAGTTCCACGTGTGTTTGTCATGGTTAGTTACCGAACCCAAACCGGGCGGCCCAGTCCGCATTCCCAGCCCGTTGCCGCTCCTGCTCGGCTTCGATTTCCAGACGGTTGTACTCCTGCTGCTCGTGGTGCTTTGCCAGTGGGTCAGGCACGCCGCACTCGTCTAGCCTCATGCGCGTTTCGATCTCCTTCATGTCCGGATCGTCCCACGGCTGAGGCTCTGGGTTGCCCCATGCGAGTTTTCCGCACCATGCCTCAAAGTGCGGATGTAACTCGTCCAGCGATAGCCTCTGAAGGGCCGCTTCACACACGCTCCAGTTGGCGGTGACCGCTTTGCCTACCAGCCCGTCACACAGAATCCAGACATCTTCCCTGGCCAACGACACGCACACGGGGGAAAGCATGGACAGGCCGCCGATTAATAGCGTCCAGTCGGCCATCGTGCCCCGGCGGGTTGCTGAGATGTCCACTTGAAACACGCCGAGGGAGCCTTGCTCCTGCACCAGTTGGCCGACCGACACGCCGTAGTCGGTGCGGATGGAATTGAAAAAATCCTTTGCGTACAAGTCGAGGCGCACCAGGATTTCATCGTCGGTCGTGGCCGGGTCCAGCCCATGCCAGCTTTTGAGGGTTGAGAGAATGCGGGGCAGCGAGATTGTTACGAACATGATTTTTCCTGTTGAACGGCGGCTTTGAAAGAGTGGGCCGCAAACACTGGAGTTACCTTTGTCGAAAATGAGACGTTATGTGCTTGACGGTTGGCCGCCCCGAACCATCGGTTGTCACGTAACTGCATGGCGCGGCAATTTTGATGGGCGGTGAAAGAACCGGAATGCCACACCGATTCAGCGGGTACTTCGAGCTATCCATGGCGGCCTCCGAGCGCGGCGAGCGGGCCGGCCGGGCCGGCCAGCGGCATGAAGCGGGGCTGGGGCCGGGACCGGTCTACCCAAAAGTAGCGCGGCTGCTCGGCCCACTCTTTTTGTAGCTGCGTCCACGGCCAAGAACCGTCACGGGGATCGTCATTCCGAAAATTACGAGATGCGAAATAGGCCATTAGAATCGGGCCTCTTCGGTCTCTACAAAGCCCGTTTCTTTTTCACGGAGCGTTTTCTCGGCGGCTGCCACGTCTTCGGCGGTCATATAATCCAAGCGCCGCCACAGCGGTTTCCCAGCGACGATCTGAGCGTCGGTAGGCGGTGGGATGCTATTGCGGATCGTTCGCTTCTCGGCTTCCTCCGCTTCGATTTTTGCGGCTTCGGCCTTGCGCCGCTCGGCCAGCACGTCGGCGGGTAGGTTCGCTTCCTCGAATCGAGCGAAGGTTTCCGCGTCGGTGATGTTCTTCAGGTAGGCTAAGACGGCATCCAGGGAGATTTCCCGAAGATCTAGGATGCGGTTCCACTGGGTGTCGCTGCAATGCTCGGCCAGCCACGCATAGGCCGTGGGCAGGAAGGCGGGTTTAGGTTTGCGATTCTTTCTACTCATTTTGCTTTCCGGGATCGTCGGTGTTTTTGCGCCAACCGACAAGGCGAGATGGAAAATCAGTCAATGCGGTACGGGTCATACGCGGCGGCTCGGGCCTCGCGGTGGGCGGCTTCGCGGGCGGGGTAGGAATCGAAGGCTTCTTGATCCGCGGCTAGTTCCGCGGCTGCGTGCTGCGCGGCCAAGTACGGCTCGATCAGCGCGGCCTTCGCCTCTTGCTCCGTCGGCTCCGGTTTGAACGTCCCGAATAGTTGTTCGGTGACGGCTCCGGTGGGGATGGTCGGGCCAGCGAAAACGAGCGGATCGGGTCGGCAAAGGTCATCCCATTTGAGCGGGACCAGCGGGGCGGGGGCGGGTGGGGGTAGCGGGGCTGGTAGGGGCGTGCCGTCCGGCTTGATTCCACAGGCGGCAATCATGCAGACCGGGCAGGCCGGGTTGCCGTTCATGTTGCCGCTGGACGGCTTCCCACACGAGCAGGGCTGCAGGGCGGGCTCCGGGGTCAAGATGGGCGGTGCCGCTGCCACAGGGGCCTTTACGGGGCTGCTAGGGGCAAAAATCCGGGGTTGCGGGGCTGGGGCGGGGCTGGTCGGGGCGTCCAGATCGGCCAAGATGCCGTCAATATCGCCCGCGAAGTCGGCTAGGACGCGCTGTACCTTAGCGGACTCCCACGTCCGGCCTTGGTTGGTTTGACCGACGATGGTAAGGGCCTCGATTCCCGGTACTCCATAGGTCAAATGGAGTTTGACGGCTCCCTGGAGGGGCTGGGATAGGCGCTGGTAGCTCTTCAAGCGGGCGAGGCGGGCTTTCTGGGCTTCGGTCATGGTTCTCCGTTTCTATGGTGTTCGGTGGTTTCAAGGGCCGATCTCAGGCAGGCAAGCGCCCGCTCCGGCGCGACGTGCGGGTGCCATCCCGCCCCGGCTTCACTTTTCCACAAAGTATGATTTCGGGCTAACAGTTGATAACAAAGGGTTTGCTGTGCGGTGTGCTAGCACATGATGTGACTGGCGGGTCACATTGCGTGATTTTACGCACTTTCACACGCGCGTCAGCCGCGCCTAGTGTGACCGCCAGTCAGTTCCCATTGGTTCCCACTGGTTCCCGGTCGGTTCCCGCCTTAGTTCCCGCTCGGCTCCCCTCCCTTTCGGACTCAAAAATAGGCGGTAGCTTAGGGTATGTATGGGAACTAATGTTAAATATATATAAACAAAGTACTTAACCACGGGAACCGTGCCGGGAACCAACGGGAACTAGCGGGAACCAAACCCCCCTCAGTTCCCAGGTTCCCGCCTTTCCCTAAGGAACTGCCGTCAGGAACTCAAAAACCTTGCTTCGACCGGCCTTAGTCTCTTTTACGAGACCCACCGCCCGGCACGCGTTCAGAACTTTGGACGCCATGACCTTGCTACTGAGCAGTTCAACTAGGCCAGCGAAGGTGTGAACCGTCCCGCCCGCCAAGACCTTTTGCAGATCCCCCTTCCGGTTAAGGGATAGCGTGTTGGCCCCGGTCAGCCGGGTGTATCCGATGGGCTCGGCATCCTCGTTGTAGAGGCGGTCCAGATAGATCGGTCCGAACTATCGTTTCCGGGCTTGCGTAGATGGTGCATGGGAAGCCAGCAGGCGTCTATGTCCTGTAGCTCGGAAATCATCCGGGAAGCCGCGCCATTCTTGTTCTGCTCGGCCTGATAGTCGAACCCCCGCAAGCTGTCAATGACGACCAGCCGGGCGTCCGTGTAGTTGACCGTCCGATACAGGGCTTCCTTGTCCGGGCGCTGGATGATGTGGAGATGATCGGTGTCCTTCGCTCCGACGGCCTCTATAACTGCGTGAAGCATACCCGACAGGGCCGCGTCATTCTCGTAGTCGGCAATCAGGACGGGACTCTGCTTGACCGGAAAGCCCAGGAACGGGATACCGGCGGCCACGCACACTGCAAGCTGGCACAGCAAGGGCGACTTGCCGAGCCCTGAATCCCCGCCCAGGATGTTGACCGACCGCATGGGAAGGATGCCCGTCACCAACTCTTCAAGCCCGCCCGATTCCCGGATTTCCGCGTCTAGTTGCGTTAAGGTCAAGATCTTGCGGTAGCTGGGGTGTGGCTGTCGGCCTTGCTGCACGTCACGAAGGAAAAGGCAGTCCTCATACCGCAAGTAACGGCGCATCTCGCTCGGTACTTCCCCACCGCCCGCTTTCCATGCGTCAAAGGTTGCATAGGCGGTTTGTATCGCCCCCGCCCGCTCGGTTTCGTCCATTCCGGCGAAGGCGTCTTCGGAAAACTCGGCTTCGATGCGGTCAATATCAGCTTGGGTCGGGAAGGTCATTGCGCCACCGCCGTGACAACCTTCAGGGCTTGGTTAATCCGCTTGATAAGTCGAAGGTCTACCGGCACGCGGGGGAAAGACTCCCGGTACCACGTCATGATGCGGGCCTGTACTTCGTGGTCGGTGTAGCTCCGGGTAACCTTTGTGATTGGCCCCTTAAAATGTACTTGCCATTCAGAGGCCCGGCCCTGTTGGTACCAGTGGAAAGTGCCTTCGTGTGCTGCAAGAAACCGCTCTGCTAGTTCTATGTCAGTCATGCTGCTCCTGCGCTTAAAGGTCCGCGTGACCATTTTTCGTTCTGTTCAGTTGCGGTGTGCGTTCAAGAATCGTTCAACTACCGTCCGGGGAATTCTCAGCACCCGGTACCGCCTCTTACGGATCGTGCCTTCGCTGCCCAGGTCAATCACACCGGGCAGATCACCGAAAAGGCGAAGCACACTATCTGTGCTCACCCTGAGGATTGAGGCGACTTCGGCGGTTGTAAGAAGTTCTGGCATGGGCGGTTACTTTTTCGCTGTGGCTGTTCGGTGTAAGTACCGTGCGGCATCTTCCAAAATTTCCGGGTTGTCCTTTGCGAGACCTAGTATTGTGTTGCAATTGTGGCAAAGGATTCCGCGAAGGCGTTTCGATTCGTGGCAGTGGTCAACGTGGAGCGCCCCCGTCCCACCGGGTTTGTCGGTCCTACAAACACGGCACCGCCCGTCTTGCGCGGCTAACCACATATCAAAGTCCGCCAGGGTGAGGCCATATTTGCGCCGCAATCGACCCGCACGGGTCGCCCGATGTCTAGGCCGCTCTTTGTGTGAGGCCCGGTAATGTCGTCGGTGAACCGTGCATTTTCCGTTTTTGCCCCGCGTGCAGGGGTCGGTTCCACCTTCGTGTTTGCACCGCATCCCGTTACCCCGTCTCAAAAAAGAAAAGGCCTAGATTCCTTGGGGGAACCTAGGCCGGTAGCGTCCGAGATGCTCTGGCGGGGCAGTGCTCGGAAACCTAAACTCGGATTGTCCTTCGCCAGAAGGTCACGCTACTACCGGGGTTCCGACCCCTCTAATAATCCCCGTGGTTAAAAACTCGTTTGCTTTCAGTACCCCTCTACCGGTGTCGAAGTTTCCGGTCGGGTACTTCTTACCTACCCCCTCTACTAGTGTCCCGTTTGAATTCGCGGGTACTTCTTACCTACCTCTACTAGTGTCGCGGGCGGCAGTAAGTGCTTGAGTCTTGGTGAAATTTTCAGCGGATCTCACCCCTCTACTCGCGACTCAGTACCCCTCTATATGTGTCCCGTTTGAATTACCGTTGCGAAACGCAACACTGCGTTCCCCTCTATTATGTGTCGCAGGTGGGGCAGAGGGTAGAATGTGCTCAGTGTGGATTAGTGCCGGGGCGAACAAACGGTGGTAGGCGAACAAAAGGCACAGTAACACGTGCTAGCTACTGTGTTAGACCCCCGCGTATGGTGCGTTTTCGGCGGTTGCTGCGTGTTTGTTTTCTATAAGTTATGACGGGTCAATACCCGATGCACGTTCGACTCGCACACGCTTCCGCCAGTTTTTCAACTACTTAGAGCCCGCTGAAATCAGTGGAAATCAGTTTGCCCTCGGAAGAGCCATGCGCACGACCTTGCTGTGCGCCTGTGCCATCTCATCCGTGACCACATCTCCGTACACGTTCATGGTTGTGCGGATGTCCGCGTGTCGCATCAGTTTCTGCTGCACGGCAATCGGCGTCCCCACGGCATCCAGCCAGGAGCGGTAAGTGTGCCTCATGCAGTGCGTGGTGACGGGCTCTATGCCGGCCGCCCGTGAAGCCACCGCATATGCGTCGTTCACAGCATCTGCAGACCACGGGAGGCGTCCGAGTTTGACCGGAGAAGCGAAGAGCCAGTCATCCAGCGCGGAGAACTGGGTCCGTTGTCTCCAGTGCTTGAGCACATCCAGCATTCCTGCATCGACGGCCAGTGGGCGGTTTGAATACTCCGTCTTCGTGTCGTCCATCCGCTGACGCACAATGCTCCGCTGGACATGGAGCCGGGCGCCGAACCAATCCACATCCGACCACCGCAGTGCAAGGCACTCGCTAATGCGAAGGCCGAAGCACACACAGGTAAGCGCGATGGTGCGGAATGGTTCCTCAAGGTGAACGATGAAGAGTTGGAACTCTTCCACGGTGAGGCTACGGGGTTTGCTCTTTCGCTTCGATGCGCCCTTGATGGTGACCAGTTCCATCGGGTTCCGCTGTGTCGGCAGGTCACCGCGCCACATGGCGAAATCCCACAGGATGGAAGCAACCCGCGAATAGACGACTTGCTCCGGGGTGCGGATTCCTGCTGTAGCCGATCAGCATTCCTGGGTGATTGCGATCACGATTCCTGCCTGATTCCGATCAGTGTTCCTGCGCGAAAGCGATCACCACCGGCTGGGTGCAGCGGCACGAGAACATCTTCATCATCGGGCCCACCGGCGTGGGGGAAGAGTTTTCTTAGGCTGCGCCTTGGCGCAGAAAGCCGGCCCGCATTCGTTGCCGTTTGTAGGCCGCATTGACAAGACGTATTTCGATCAGTTCATACGGACCCTTGCCTCTCAGTTCTAATCGAGACGTGCCATGGCAAACAATTCACCACGAATGAAGATCGAGTTGTGGGTCGTCATAGTTGCTGCAGGTCTAACAAGCACAGTTGATTCCGCCGCTGATTACCACCCGGAAATCTTCGCCCGGGGTGTGATTTCCATTCCCGGCGAGGACCGGACAATCACCTTCACCCCTGACATGCGCACGGCTTACTTTGTGCGCCGCTCCCCAGCCACTCTGACATCGCCGATCTCCGCGATTGTTGAGAGCCACTGGGCGAGCGGCCGCTGGTCTGTCCCTGTTGTGGCAAGTTTCTCAGGAAAGTACCCGGACAGCGACCCGTTCGTGACTCGCGATGGAAAATGGATGTTCTTCACGTCCGCCCGTCCTGCTACTGGCGCAGGGAAGGACAGATATCACGTTTGGATGGTGGCCTGGACGCCGACCGGCTGGTCTGAGCCAGAGAACGTAACGGCGCTCAACTCCCCAGGAAACGATGCTTTTCCTACGGTTGCGGCGAATGGGGCCCTTTACTTCTGGTCAGATCGCCCACCCACTGAATGTGGAAGCCTATACCGCTCCGAATTTCGCGATGGCAAATATCAACAGCCCGAGAAGTTGCGCGCTCCCCTGAATTCCGACAAGTGGCCATCGATCCAGCCTTTCATTGGCCCGAACGAGGACTACATGGTGTTTGTGATGGTCGGCCGGCCCGACGAAAGGCTGGCCGTAGGGAGCCCGGCATACACCCGCGGCGATCTTTACGTGAGCTTTCGCGCGAAAGGTGGGATGTGGAGGGACCCGATTCATTTACCTCCGCCTATCAACACTGCATACGCCGAAGGAAATCCAGGCGTCAGCCCTGATGGTGCATGGCTTTTCTTTACGAGCGAGCGCTGCTTTGTGCCCGAACTACACGACCGCCGGTATACGTACCAGGAGCTTGTCGCAGGACATTCTGGCACCTACGACTGCACCGGAAACATTTACCGTGTGCCAATGAAAGTAATCGATGATTTTCGTCGCAGCGTGGAGGATAAGTGATGACGGTCGGGAGAATGCTTATCGCGCTGTCCCTGGCTGTTGTCGCCGCCGGACAGGCCCAACCGGAAGGCACGATTGAGCCTGAGATTGTCGGCGAGGGGGTGATTTCGACACCACACGATGAGTTCGGCGGAGCATGGGACGTCGAGAATCGCACGATTTACTTCAATCTGTCGATTCCGAAGGGATATCTATACACCATCTGCTACTCCACGCAGGATTCAAATGCCCGCTGGGGTAAACCCGAAGTCATGCCGTTCTCGGGACGGTATCGTGATTCCGATCCCGTGCTCTCAACCGATGGGAAGCGGTTGTATTTTGTCTCCGACCGGCCGTTGGCAGGCCAACAACAGAAAGACTTCGATGTGTATGTTGTGGATCGCAGCGCGAATGGCTGGGGCCAACCACGGCCTGTATCCGGCGTCGTCAATAGCACTGAAGCCGAATACTTTGCCTCGGAGGCGCGCAACGGAACGCTATATTTCACGTCTTCGCGGAAAGGGAGCGTGGGTGCGATTGACGTGTACCGCGCCATCAGACAGAACGGCGAGTACCGCCAAATCGAGAGCTTGGGCGCAAACATTAACGCGCCCGGCGTCGCGAATATCGAAGCGTTTATTGCTCCTGACGAAACATACCTGTTGCTCGGTTCTTTCGGAAGGCCAGACAGTGTGGGCAGTGCCGATCTGTATATAAGCTTCAACCATGGCGGAACATTCTCGAAGCCGGTGCACTTACCAGGGGGAATCAACACCCCTGCGCGGGACTACAGCCCTCGGCTTTCATCGGACGGCAAGTGGTTCTTGTTTGCCAGCGAGAAGAGTCCGGCCCTTGCGACTCCGGAGCATCCCCGCACGGCAGAACAAATCGAAACAATCAGGCATTCCATCTACAACGGTCTCGGCAACATTTACCGAGTCCCCATAGAGTCTCTGAAGCTCTCAAGGCTGGCGAATACCGTCCGGGACGTGCCTTGATCAACCGCAAGGTGTTTATTTCGTGGCTGATCCTTCTATTTGCTCTGTTTCTTCGCATCGCTGGCGATCGCGCAGAAAAAATTGGAACTTTACCCCGTTGGATAGCCAATGCAATTTGCAACACAACTATGCTCGTATGACTCAAACGACGGACGCGTCTGACCCTGACCTGACTGGCCCTTCTCGCTGTACGCGCACCGGGATCGATCCGTTACGGAGAACTGGTATTCCTCCGAATTGAAAATTCCAGTTCTAACTGTTCACACTCGATCCTTGGGCTCGACGGCTTGAGACGAGGCTGCAAGATCTTGTGAGAGGAGAGCCGGATCAGGACCTAGCCACGCACCCTCTTGACGAGCATCAGGCCATCGCCGACTATAAGCGGGGAAAACGGTATGTCGAGAGAAGAACCGAACGCTCTGATCAAGTGTCCCATCGACTGGATCAGCGACCAGATCGAACTCTCACGGCTCATCGACATCGTGAACCAAAGGTTCGGGACCGAGTTCAAGCCTGCCGACCAGCTCTTCTTCGACCGGATCAGGGAAGAAGCAGTGGCGGACACGCAAATACAGCAGGCAGCAATGGTTAATTCGTTGGAGAACTTCAAGTACGTCTTCGACAAGGCTCTGGAAGGCAAGTTTATCGACCGCATGGACCAGAACCAGGAAATCTTCGTTCGCTATATGAACGATCCAGCCTTTGCCAAGGTTGTCGCGGAGTTCTTGAGGAAGCAGGTGTACGAACAAATCCGTGCTGAGACGCGCCGGGACGCCGTGCAACAACCGTAAACGGCAGAGTCGGAGATTCCGAGAAATGATTCGGATCGGCGATTAAAGGGTGCTAGTTCGTCGGTATGTACGATACACGGTTAGTTGGAACACTCCAAAGTCAGCAACTCGCCACCCGCCCTAGCTAGCTAGGCCGTGTCTGTGGAGCGACTGACATTCCAATAGTCGTCTTCGCCACAATCAGTCGATGAATCCATGATTAGCGCCTCTGGCAGTGTGCGCGCCGTGTGCCTCTCTTGCGAGCCAAGGACGACAATGTCTATGGCTCGCAAGGTTAGCAAGATCATCGCACGCAGTGACAGCAGGCGGGCCACCGATAAGAGGCCATGCACGAGTCCGCTGAGGTGCAGAACTTTGGGTGAATTGCCGGCTTGACGTGCAGACTGCAGTCGTGGTATTACATTTATTAATATGTAATGGAGGGAAAGATGGAATCCGCGATCACCGTTAAGGGCCAAGCCACCATCCCGAAACCTATCCGTGAACATCTTGGGCTGCAGCCGGGTGATCGGGTTAAGTTCTTCGTGCATCCCGATGGCAGTGTAGTCTTGTTGCCGAAACTCTCTGCTTCGGCGATACGTGGTATGGTCAAATCTCGGAACGCCCAGCCTGTGACCACCGAGCAAATGACGGCAGCGGTTGCCGAAGGTGCTTTGAGTCGAAATCCGCGGCGACGACACCGATGATCGGGCTCGATACCAACGTCCTGATACGCTATCTCACCCTGGACGACCCGGCACAGTCAGCCAAGGCCACGGAGATTCTTGAACGTCGTTTGACACCGAAGAATCCGGGCTTTGTCAGCGTCGTGGCAATGGTCGAAACCGTATGGGTACTCGATCGCGCTTATGGTCTGACAGCTCAGGAAATCGCAACCGCTGTCGAACGCCTGCTGCAGGTTGAGGTTCTGACGATCGAAAACGAGCAGGAAGTCTTCACTGCCATGGTTGCGCTAAAGCAGGGGCGCGGATCATTCGCGGACGCGCTGATCGCAGAGCTCGGAACGCGCGCAGGATGTACTCGCACGCTGACGTTTGACCAAAAGGCACTCCGACTTCCTAGCTTCGAGCTTGTGTAATCGACCTCGATTCCGCTCAGCCGCTCTGCTGTACCACCTTCCTTTCGGCTACCACTACCGTGTATTTTGTGCTCGCAGTGGCTGTATGTGCTGGAAAATTACTTTGCCTTCACGGAAACCCATGACATCGAGGCTGAGCGCGCTTCGAAACTAGAGCTAGCGTCCTACGTGCGGAGCCTCCTCACGCGGCGCAGCCCACGGTCAACAAAGGACAAACGCTTGTTCGGACTTGCGAACGCAACGATTCAACAACGCCTGACAGCAATCCGCCTCTATTACGATTTCTGATCGAAGAAGGCGTGCGGACCATCAATCCCGTTGGACGCGGCCGCTACACAGCGAATCGGGGATTCGGCCGATCTGGTCAGCGGGGACTCCTGCCCCGATACCGCAAACTGCCGTGGATTCCTGCTGAAGAACAGTGGCTGCGAATCCTGGATCACACCCGAAAGGAGAGCGCGCGCAATCGAGTCATGCTGGCCATGGCGTACGATGCAGGTTTGCGGAGAGAAGAGCTCTGTTCACTCGAAATCCCGGATAGCGATCCTTCTGCTCGATTGATAAGGATTCGTGCGGAGACAACCGAAAACCGGGGAGAGCGGATTGTTCCTTATTCGCCTGCAACGTCGATGCTTTTGGGTTCATACCTGCAGCACCGCAGAAGTTTGGGTCGAAGTCGTGGCCCTTTGTTTCTTTCGGAGTCTCCACGCAACCGTGCACATCCCATCTCGATCTGGACCTGGTCAAAGATCGTGGAAGGAATCTCCAGCCGCAGTGAAGTACCGGAGCTTACAACCCACACATTCCGGCATCTCTGTTTGACGGACTTAGCCCGCGCAGGTTGGGACATACACGAGATAGCGACCTTTGCTGGTCATCGCAGTCTTCAAACGACGCTGTTATACATCCACCTCAGTGGCCGCGAACTATCGAGAAAGCTGGAGCGAGGCATGGCCCACTTGCACGCATGGCGAACCCGAATGCTTGCAGGGCTGCCGGCGTGAAAACAACCAAAACCGCGCGAAATACCCGGCATCTGTATAAGCCTTTGCCAGTCGCGTGACGTCCAGGGGGCCCTGGTTTCTTGGCTCTACGATGCTCGGCAATACCTAGTCTGCCGCCGCTCCCGCGTCGACACGACTGTTCTCGGCCTGGCGCAGACGCAGGGCGCGGTTCGACGGCAGACCGGCATCGCGGATCTTGTAGAGCAGGGCGCGGTAGCTGATGCTTAGGGTGCGCGCCGCCTGCTTGCGGTTCCAGTGGTGCTGCTGCAGAACTTTGAGGATGACCTTGCGCTCCAGTTCGCGCACCGCCTGGCGGGTCAGCTGCTTCAGCGAGATCGGACCGTCGAACGAGATCTCGGGATTGAAGAAGTCGGGCTCGCGCTGCACCAGGTCGTTGGTGATGACCTCTTCGTGGCCCAGGATCACGTAGCGCTTGATCAGGTTCTCCAGTTCGCGGATGTTGCCCGGCCAGTGATATTTCTGCAGCACGCTCAACACTTCGTCCGACAGCGGCCGGGCGCGGCAGTTGTATTTGCGGTTGTAGTATTCCAGAAAAT
>WNFY01002451.1_pt1 | contig 17619 bp, 16 predicted proteins | sample 5400091 | NCBI WGS metagenome assembly WNFY01 (sample SAMN13153364, study PRJNA577476) | soil metagenome | isolation source: 60 cm soil or saprolite under grassland replicate 1 | place: USA:California | collected 2016-06-15
AGGTCGGATAGGCTGCGATCTAAAGCATGAATCTCCACCTCGAAAACAAACTCGCCCTTGTCAGCGGTTCCACTGCCGGCATCGGTTTCGCCATTGCCAAAGCTCTCGCCGCTGAAGGCGCTCGCGTCATTGTTAACGGGCGCACCGAAGCGCGCGTAAAGGAAGCCATTGCGTCCATTCGCGCCGACATTCCGTCAGCGAAACTCGAAGCGCTCGCGGTTGATTTGTCCAAAGCTGACAAGGCTGCGGAAGCCACAAGACCCTATCCCGACCTGGATATTCTCGTGAACAATCTTGGCATCTACGAGGTGAAACCATTCGAGCAAATCACCGACGACGACTGGGATTCCATCATCGAGACAAACTTCAGGAGCGGGGTCCGCCTGTCGCGACATTACCTTCCGCGCATGAAAGCCGCCAACTGGGGCCGCATCATTTTTATATCCAGCGAATCCGCCGTGAATATTCCGATCGAGATGATCCATTACGGCGTGACGAAAACCATGCAGGTGGCGCTCGCCCGCGGACTGGCCGAAAGCACCGCCGGGACGGGGGTGACGGTCAATTCGGTACTGGCGGGCCCGACTCGCTCGGAAGGCGTGGAAAAATTCATCGCCGACACGGCGAAAACGAAAAACGCTAAGATCGCTGAAGTCGAACAGGACTTTTTCCGCACGGTGAGACCCGGTTCGCTCTTGCAGCGTTTTGCGAAAACGGATGAAGTCGCGGCGCTGGTTGCGTTCGTTGCCAGCCCGCTTTCCTCCGCGACAAACGGCGCGGCATTGCGCGTCGAAGGCGGCGTCGTTGGATCGATTCTTTGAGGTAGAGATCTTGGCTGGAGCTTGAGAAAGAACGACATCCGGTTTTGCGCTTTACAGTGCAAGAGAAAACGACAACAATGAAATTGGCTGCTTAAGCGAGGAATAAACGCCATGCGATCGGTCACTGGCTTGCTGCTAAAATGGCCGCTCATTCGTCAGATCCGTGAGCGGACCGACGGCACAGGGTTGGAAGCGATGTCGGACAAAACGCGCGCCATGCACGCGCGGACTGACGATGCGCAAGTGGCGCGGTCGATTTGTCCCTACTGCGGCGTTGGTTGCGGTCAGCTCATTTATCACAAGAACGGCAAACTGATTTCGATCGAAGGCGACTCGGAAAGTCCGATCAGCCAGGGTAATCTTTGCCCGAAAGGCGCAGCGTCATATCAGCTGCTCACGCACGATCGGCGCGAAACGAAAATGAAATATCGCGCGCCACGCGCGAAAGAGTGGACGGAAATTTCGCTCGATCGCGCCATGGACATGGTGGCAGACCGCGTCTGGGAATCACGCAAGCGAACGTTCGTTCATAAAAGAGACGGCGCGACCATTAATCACACAACCGCGATTTGTCATCTCGGCGGTGCCACACTCGATAACGAAGAAAATTATCTCATCCGAAAACTTTTCACTCTCGGCCTGGGAATGGTGTGCATATCCAACCAGGCGCGGATATGACATAGCAGCACGGTGCCCGGTCTGGGCACCTCCTTCGGCCGGGGTGGAGCTACAACCGCGCAACAAGATCTCGCTAACGCCGATTGCATTTTAATCGAAGGCTCGTCCATGGCCGAGGCGCACCCGGTCGGCTTCCGCTGGGTTATGAAAGCAAAGGAGCGCGGCGCGACCATCATTCATGTCGATCCAAGATTTTCGCGCACGAGCGCGCTCGCGGACATCTGGGTACCGATCCGCGCAGGCAGCGACATCGCATTTCTCGGCGGAATCATCAGGCACCTGATTGAGAACGACCTCTTCTTTCGTGAGTACGTCGTTCATTACACCAATGCGTCCTGCATCTTGAGCGACGAGTACCACGACCCGGAGGACAACGGCGATGGCTATTTCTCCGGTTGGAATGAAGAGAAACGCGCTTACGAGGGCGACAGCTGGGTCTATAAAGGTGGCGATCTGAGTCGCCCGCAGCGCGATCTCACGTTGCAAGATCCGCAATGTGTTTTCCAAAAATTAAGACGACATTTCTCCCGCTACACACCGGAGATCGTGGAGAAAGTTTGCGGCATTCCGCCGGAGCTTTTTCACAAGATCGCGAACGCGCTGGTTGCCGCATCCGGCCCGGAGAGAACAGCGGCGATTTGTTATGCTGTGGGTTGGACGCAGCATTCGAAGGGAGTGCAGATCATTCGTGCGGCCGCGATCTTACAGTTGCTGCTTGGAAATATTGGCCGGCCCGGCGGTGGAATTCTCGCGTTGCGCGGCCACGCTTCGATCCAGGGCTCCACTGACATTCCAACGCTTTACGACATTCTTCCCGGCTACCTGGCAATGCCTCGCAAAGGCGACGAAACGCTTCAGCAGTATCTCGAGAACTACACAAAAAAGACCGGCCTTTGGGCGGATTATCCAAAATACCTCGTGAGCACGCTCAAGGCGTACTACGGGAAGCATGCGACCGCAGAAAACGATTTCGGCTACTGTTGGCTTCCCAAACTCACCGGCAACCATTCTTTCTTTGAGTACCTCTACGACATGCTCCACGGAAAAATGGAGGGCATGTTTTTGATGGGGCAAAATCCAGCTGTCGGTGCTCCTAATGCGCGGCTCCAGCGTAAAGCGCTCTCGAAATTGAAATGGCTAGTGGTGCGCGAGATGGTGGAAATTGAATCGGCAAATTTCTGGCGCGAATCGCCCGAGGTTGAGCGCGGGGAGTTGAAGGCCGAGGACATCGATACCGAAGTTTTCTTTTTCCCTGCTGCCGGTCATGCTGAAAAGGAAGGGGCATTCACTAATACGCAGCGACTTTTGCAGTGGCGCGAAAAAGCTGTCGATCCGCCCGGGGATTGTCGTTCCGATGCATGGTTCATGCATCAGCTCGCGTTGCGCTTAATCGCAAAGGCAAAAGCATCGGATGATCCGACGGACGAGCCGCTGCGCGTTCTCGATTGGTGGTATTCGGAAGACGAACTCGGCGATCCAAAAATGGAAGCGGTGTTAGCGGAGATCAATGGCTGGTACACGGATCCCGCTCGCGGCGACGGAGTGGTGTTCGGTATCGATCGCGACGGTAACGCTCATCATGGCCCACAGGTGAATGGTTTCGGCGAGTTGAAATCCGACGGCTCGACTTCGTGCGGCTGCTGGATTTACTCAGGCGTTCTTGGCCGCGATGGCGTAAACAAGGCGAACTCACGCAAGTCCAGAGATTATCTCGGCCACGGCTGGGGTTTCGCATGGCCGAGCGATCGCCGAATCATTTACAACCGCGCGAGTGCACGGCCGGACGGCAGTCCGTGGAGCGAACGGAAAAAATTGGTGTGGTGGGACTCGGAAAAATGGACAGGTATCGACGTTCCCGGATTCGTAAAAGGAAAAGCCCCGGGGTACGAACCGGAGCCAGGCGCGGAGGGACTCGACGCGATTCCCGGTGATGCGCCGTTTATTCTGCACGAGGACGGATTGGGTTGGCTTTACGTGCCCAAGGGTTTGCAAGATGGACCGTTGCCGACGCATTACGAACCGCTCGAGTCGCCCGTCTCAAATGAACTGTATTCGCACAACACAAATCCGGCGGTGCACTGGTTTCCCCGTGCCGAGAATCGGTTCGCGCCGCCGGGAGAATCGAAATTTCCATTCGTGCTGACCACGTATCGCCTCACGGAACATCATACAGCCGGCGGCATGTCGCGTTTTCTCAGTCATCTCGCCGAACTCCAGCCCGAAATGTTCGCCGAAATTTCGACCGAGCTCGCGCGGGAGCTCAAGATCAACAATGGCGATCACATTTGCATCGTTACTTTGCGCGCGGCGATTGAAGCGCGCGCGCTTGTTAGTCGCCGGATTCGGGTGTTGCGCGTCAATGGAAAGAGGGTGCACCAAGTCGCGTTGCCTTATCATTACGGGACAGCCGGTCTGGTGCGCGGCGGCGCCGCCAATGATCTTCTCAGCATTTCCGGCGAACCGAATGTCACGATCATGGAAGCCAAGGCGTGCACTTGTAACATTGTGCCGGGCCGTTTGCCGCGGGGAAGCGCGTTCGCCGAGTTTCTCAACAAATACGCGCCACAAGCAGGCCCGACGATTCTGCATCCCGAAGAACCAGCCGGTGCACAGCCCAGCGGCGGGGGTCACGCCACAGAAGGACAAGAATGAGCACGAATTTTTGCCGGCGATGGTGTCGCGAACGGCACGCGAGGCGCCTCCGCTTCCCAAGCCACAGCAAAACGCGCGCATAAGCCATGATCGGCGAAGGCACTAAAAGCTCCAACCAGCGAAGACATTTCTTCGTACAAGATCACGTCGAAGTGGGATTTTTCACCGACCCGACTGTTTGCATCGGGTGCAAGGCTTGCGAGGTCGCGTGCAAAGAATGGAACCACGTGCCGGATGACGGCTTCACGTGGTCGGGAAATTCCTACGACAACACCGGCCACCTTGGTGCATCGACGTGGCGCCATGTCATGTTTCTCGAGCAAGATCGACAAAAAGGACATCAGATTGTCGGCTCGCATTCGCTAGCTGATCGCGATGGTGAAGATCCCTTTCGCTGGGTTTTTCTATCCGATGTTTGCAAGCATTGCGAAGAAGCCGGTTGCCTTGAAGCGTGTCCGACCGGATCGATCGTGCGTACTGAAGTTGGCTCCGTGCTCGTGCAGAACGATGTCTGCAACGGCTGCGGTTATTGCGTCGTGTCCTGTCCGTTCGGCGTGATCGATCGCCGGCCGGAGCCGCTTCCCGATGCCGGTGGCGCGTTTAAGTGCACGTTTTGTTACGATCGACAAAAGAGCGGACTCGTTCCGGCCTGTGCAAAGGTTTGTCCAACCGAATCGATCGTGTTCGGCCGGCTCAACGATCTCCGGGCACGCGGAGCGGAGCGCGTCCAGCAGCTACAACAGAGTGGTTACAGCGACGCGCAACTTTACGATCCAATGGAAACTTCCGTCCGCGGCATTCACGCGTTCTTTTTGATTCTCGGCGAACCAGAAGCCTATGGACTTCCGCCGAAGCCGCAGATTCCAACGATTTATTTGAAGTCAGCGTGGACTTCGGCCTTCGCGACAGCGATCGCATCAATCATCGCGACGCTTCTGGCGTTCGCGTTTTTCTCATGACAACCAATTCGCCATCCGAAAAGCGACTCGAAGAATTGCGCGAGCAAGCTTGGAAAGAGGGCGTTGTTCCGGGCAAAGGCGTCGATGTTGCCGGCGGCCCGATTCCGCGCAAACCCGGTTACTACGGTCAGCCAGTGGTCAAACCGCCGGTTTGGACGTGGCAAGTTCCGCTTTACTTTTTCATGGGCGGAATCGCCGGAATGTCAGCAGTAATCGCGTTGGCCGCGGTGATATTTCATCATGTCGATCCATCACTCGCGACGAATGTCGGAGTTGCACGCGCTGCCATGTGGCTCGCGGCCATCGCTGGAGTGATTCTTTCACCAATTCTGTTGATCATGGATCTTGGCCGTCCGCGGCTCTTCCTTAACATGCTGCGCGTCTTTAAACACCGATCAGCCATGTCGATGGGCGCCTGGATTCTCAGTTTCTTCGGCGCTTGTGCCATTCCAGGTTTGATCGCCCTCGAACTGCACGCCCATCAAACTTTCCCCGGCACCCTCGATCAACTACTGCGCGTCGCCGCCAGTGTCTTCATTTTTGCTTCAGCGATCTTCGGAACTTTGCTCGCGACTTATACCGGCGTCCTGATTGGGGCAACCGCGATCCCGGCCTGGTTTTTGCATCGCGTGCTGCTCCCGATTCATTTTGGAACCGCAGGATTGGGATCGGCCTCGGCGGTGTTGGAATTGCTTGGCCACCGAATCCCGGCGCTCAACTTCCTCGGCTTTTACGCGGCCGGCGTTGAATCGGCGCTCCTGATCTGGCTCAGCGTCGATAAACACGGCGTCGCTGATCGCGCGATACACGAACACGGCTCGGGCTGGCTTATTCGGATCGGCGAAGTTTTGAACGGCCCGCTCGCGCTTGTTCTGCGCTTCTTAGGTCTCATTCCATTCGCGGCCATTTCGTTTTTAATCGGAGCGCTGGTCAGTCGCATCGGCTGGATCGCGGTCGGCAAGGTCTCCAGCTCCGATCCGGAAGCAGTCTTCGCCGCGGAACGCTACTAGCCACGACCGCAGTTGTGGCCGCGGTCGCTGACCGCGGTTCTGTTCCCCGCAGACTTCCCTCCGAAGAGGGAATCGCGATCCATCCTTCAGCGGTATCGAAAAATCCTACTGACGCGTCATAGAAACAAATCTGGGCCCCAATACTGTTTTGTCATGGAAACGAACGGTTCTCTGGTGATAGCGGTGATTGAACAGGCGGGCGTTCCGGCGCTGCGCGTCGGATTCACTCTCGCTGTGATCGTCTTTCTGCTTGCCGGAGTCTTCATCTGGTGCAGGCGACACCAATTTTTCGATCGCGATCCAAACGTTGAGAACGATGTGCCCGTCGTCCGACACAATCGCGAGGAGACAATCCTATTTGTTTGGGGTGGTCTGACGCTCGTTCTGCTCAGCATCTTGTACCAAGTGTGGAGCGCATGACATGAACAATTCCAAAACAAACAATCATAACCGTCAGGAGATGTAATTATGAGCGCATTCACTCGTCGAAGTTTCATCGGAAAAACCGCGGTGGCGATAGGCAGCTTTGCCGCATGGCAAAAAGTAGTAGGCGCCGACCGAAGCAAAAGCGATCCCGGCCCGGCCAATCCGGCGCTTGATGACGAGAACCCGGATTCCATCTGGCCACCCGCCACTGATTCCAAGAGCCTGGTCCAAAACTTCAAGTATCCGTTCTCTTTTGCGAACAAGCGCACTTATGAAGGCGGATGGTCGCGCGAAGTGACTGTTCGGGAACTGCCCGTCTCCAAGACCTTGGCGGGCGTAAACATGAGGCTCACAGCCGGAGGTGTCCGCGAGCTGCATTGGCACACCGCCGGCGAGTGGTCCGTCATGCTTTACGGAACGGCGCGGATTACGGCAATTGACGCGGACGGCAAGAGTTTTGTCGCCGATGTGAAGAAAAACGATCTTTGGTTTTTCCCAAGCGGGATCCCGCACTCGATTCAGGGCCTCAATCCCGACGGCTGCGAGTTCATGCTCGTGTTCGAAGACGGTGAGTTTTCGGAGTCAGAGACAGTGTTGTTGAGCGACACAGTGGCCCACCTACCTCCCGAGGTGCTGTCAAAAAATTTCGGCGTTGGCCAACAGGCGTTGAAGAATCTGCCCAAGGAAGAGCTGTTTATTTTCCAAACGGATGTTCCAGGGGGACTGGAGGCCGATCAGAAAGCAGCGGCAGGAGGGCTTGGAAAATCCCCGAGGGATTTTGCTTTTCGCACGATGGAAATACCGCCGACGAAGCAGACGAAAGGGGGCAACGTGCGCATTGTTGATTCGAGCAATTTCAAAGTCTCAACCACTGCTATGGCCATGGTCACCGTCCATCCGGGCGGAATGCGGGAACTGCACTGGCATCCGAACGCGGACGAATGGCAGTACTACATCACTGGCAAGGGACGAATGACGGTGGTGGCGACAGGTAACAAAGCGCTCGGACGATGGACTTTCAGGAGGGAGACGTCGGGTACGTGCAGAAAACGTTGCTGCATTACATCGAGAATACAGGGGATACAGACCTGACCTTTCTGGAGATGTTCAAGGCCGATCGCTATCAGGAGTTTTCGTATTCGGAGTGGCTGGCTCACACGCCGCCGGAACTCGTCATGGCGCACCTGAACATCGATAAGGCAACCTTCGATGCGATTCCCAAGAATGGCGTTTCGGTAACGCCGCTGTCGTAGGAGGAACTTATGCGAACCAATAATCGATGGGTGATTGCAATCGCGGGAGTGTTCTTGCAGATCGCGCTGGGCGCGGTCTACGCGTGGAGCGTTTTCCGTGTCCCGCTCGCGAAGCAATTCGGCTGGAGCATTTCAGAAGTAACGCTCACGTTCACGATCAGCATTTTTGTCCTGGGTTTTGCCGCATTTTTCGGTGGCTTGTGGCTGAACCGCAAAGGACCGCGCGTCGTCGCGTTGACCGGTGGTGCGCTCTATGGGCTGGGAATTTTTCTCGCTAGCTTCACTCATCGACTGTCGTGGCTTTACCTGACATATGGCGTGGTCGGCGGAATTGGCCTTGGCCTTAGCTACATCGTTCCAGTGGCCGTGCTGGTAAAGTGGTTTCCGGATCGCCGGGGACTCATTACCGGCATTGCGGTTGGCGGATTTGGTGCCGGCGCGCTCATTACCGCGCCTGTAGCTACGCGGCTCATTCAGAGCGTCGGTGTTCTCAGCACATTCGCTTATCTCGGGATCGCATATCTGATCGTCACAGTTATAACTGGATTGTTTATGCAGAATCCGCCCGATGGTTGGAAGCCTGTGGGTTGGATGCCGACAACGAACCAAACGTCGCATCGCGCAGACCGTGATTTCACGTTGAGCGAAGCGCTCAAGACCTGGCAGTGGTGGGCGCTTTGGCTGCTTTTGTTTCTTAATACTTGCGCAGGCATCTCAATCATTTCGCAGGAGGCGCCGCTGTTTCAGGAAGAAACCAAAGTAAGTGCGGTAGTTGCCGCAGGCATGGTGGGATTGGCGAGTATCGGCAACGCAGTCGGGCGAGTCTTCTGGGCATGGATTTCCGATTTGATCACAAGACGAGCTACATTCTTCGTTATGTTTGTTGGCCAGGCTCTGCTGTTCTGGTTCTTCCCGAACATCGTAACAGCCTCGTTGGAAACGATCGTTACCTTTGTGGTGTTGATGTGTTACGGCGGAGGATTCGGCACGATGCCGGCATTTGCAGCTGATTACTTTGGGCCGAAGAATGTCGGGCCCATTTACGGTCTGATGTTGACGGCGTGGGGATTTGCCAGCGTGTTTGGTCCCCTCCTCATCGCCCACATGCGCGAAACCGCTGGTTCATATCGCGGCGCGCTGCATCTCATCGCCGGTGTCATGGCGGTTTCAACGATATTGCCGATTGTAGTGCGACCTCCGCGCGTCGTAGCAACTAACGATTTGCCCGGACGTGATCTTTCGCAGGCGGTTTACCCAACGGCACCGAAAACCCTCCCACGCGTAAAAGGCGACGATCTCCTCAGTACAATTTCTTCATTGCATCGAAATGAATAATCTTCGAGGCATTTACATATGATAAAGGCAATCTCCTATCTCGGTCTCGGAACCATGGGCAGCGGCATGGCGTCGAACCTTCTCAAAGCCGGCTACGAACTTACCGTCTGGAATCGCAGCGTAGAAAAATGTGCGCCGGCGATGGTCGAAGCCCGTGCGCGCGAGTTGGCCCGCATCAATGGCCGTGGCGCTTCGAAACCGACCAAGGCTGACTATCAACAGGCCAAACGCGAGTTGACGGGAGAAGAGGACATCGATCGACAGAAAGAGAACCTCGAATCCGTGCCCGAATCGGAACGCTGGAATCCTGTGCCAGGCTCAAGCGGACACCAGGCAGCGGAGTCTCCCGGTGAAGATGAAGATGCCGAAGGGCGAAGCGAGGCTGCGCAGATGTTCGAAGAAGGCATCGACGAAGCGGAGCACGATCAAATGCGTCGCGCATCCGAGGAACAGGAGAAACGCGACGAGCTCGAATAGTGACTCTCCGTTGGACCGCCGGATTGAACAAGACGGGGATTGTCCTGCCTGCGAGTCCTATGAATCGCGCTTCGCAGAACTACTTACTGTTTTTCAATCGAACGAACGCAAGCCGATGACCTGATCCGAACACGTTACGGCACGTCAGTAACAAGGAGAAAATCATGACCACTTCAACATCCACAGCCACGCGAGGAGCCTCTGGACCGTTCAATGCCCGACCAGCCGAAGCGAGCGGAACATTCTTGATCGGCGACATTCCGGTTCACCGGCTCGGGTTCGGCGCCATGCAACTCACCGGCGACGGTGTCTGGGGAGAACCGGACAATCATTCCGAGGCGATCGCCGTCCTGCGGCGCGCAGTGGAATTGGGAATCAACCTCATCGACACCGCCGACTCCTACGGGCCCGAGGTTTCCGAGCGTCTTATCGCCGAAGCGCTTCATCCATATCCCGACGACCTTTTGATCGCGACCAAGGCTGGCTTTCAGCGGCCCGGCCCGGGCCGATGGGTCGAGGACGGCCGACCGGAGCATCTCCGATCGGCGGTCGAAGGCAGTCTCCGGCGGCTGCGTCTCCAGCGGATCGATTTATTACAACTGCACAGGATCGATCCGAAGGTACCCATGGAAGGTCAAATCGGCGCGCTGGTTGATCTTCAACGTGATGGCAAAATTCGCCATATCGGATTGTCTGAGGTCAACGTAAACCAGATCGAAGCAGTCCGGCGCATCACACCGATCGTTTCGGTTCAGAACCGATATAACCTGGTGGATAGAAATTCCGAAGACGTGTTGGAGTATTGCACCCGAGAAAAGATCGGCTTCATCCCCTGGTTTCCGCTCGCCACCGGCGAGCTCGCGAAACACGACGGCCCGCTGATGCGTGCGGCGAAGCGTCTCAACGCCCAACCGGCGCAGGTTGCGCTCGCATGGTTGCTTCAGAAATCTCCCGTAATGCTTCCGATCCCCGGAACTTCGAAGGTCGAACACTTGGAGGAGAACACCGCCGCGGCTCTGATCGAGCTTGATGATTCAACAATGGAAGAGCTGGACCGGCTCGGCCCGATTCCTTGAGAATAGGGAAAATTAAAAAAGGTGGACTTTGAGATAACGGAAGGAAATTCGTAATTCAAAGGGGTAATTGTGAGTATGAAAATGAAGGCGGCGCAAATCAGCAAACCGGGTGGAGATTGGGAATTCGTCGAGCGCGCTATCCCGGAGCCGGGCGCTGGACAGGTTCGCGTGAAAGTGGAGGCGTGCGGCATTTGCCACAGCGACATGCTCGTCAAAGAGGGACTGTGGCCCGGGCTTCAGTATCCTCGTGTGCCAGGTCACGAAATCGCCGGATGCATCGATGCGGTTGGCGGCAATGTCACGCAATGGAAAAAAGGTCAGCGCGTCGGCGTAGGTTGGCATGGCGGACATGATTTCGTATGCGAACAGTGCCGGCGCGGCGATTTCGCGATGTGTGTCAATCGCAAAATCACGGGCATCGATTTCGACGGCGGATATGCCGAGTACGTGATTGTACCGGCGTCAGCGCTGGCGGCGATTCCCGACGAATTGCCAGCTGAAGAAGCGGGTCCGTTCATGTGCGCGGGTGTAACCGTGTACAACGCGCTGCGCAATTCCGGCGCTCGGGCCGGCGACGTAGTAGCGGTACACGGTATCGGAGGATTGGGGCATCTCGGAGTTCAATACGCACAGCGGATGGGATTCGAGACAGTGGCAGTTGGCCGCGGGAGGGACAAGGAAGCGCTGGCGAGGAAACTCGGTGCACATCATTACATTGATTCCGGCACTGGCGATGCCGCAGCGGAATTGCAAAAGCTCGGCGGCGCACGCGTGATCCTGGGAACAGCGCCGAACGCCCAGGCAATTTCTGCGCTGGTGGATGGATTATCAGCAAACGGCAAGCTGTTGGTGCCGGCTGCACCCGCGGAACCGCTGACTGTGAGCGTGATATCGTTAATCATGGGAGGGCGCTCGGTGGTGGGCTGGTACTCCGGCACAGCGCGGGATTCGCAGGACACGTTGGAATTTAGTGCCTTGAGCGGTGTGCGCCCGATGATCGAGAAGTACCCACTGAGTCGCGTGGCGGAAGCCTACGAACAGATGCACAGCGGCAAAACGCGCTTCCGCGTCGTTCTCACCATGGGCGGGTGATACCTCGACCAAGAGAAGCGAACCTTTAGAACAAGAACGAAGACGTGATGGCATCTCGAGTAGAGAAATGACGGAGCGAGGCCGTGGATATTCCGACGGATTTGAGCAGAAAGCCGTAGTCGAGATTTCATGGTTTCCTTCGAGCCTCGTTCTGACAAGACGACTGAAATTAGCTTGAAACTACGCTCGATTTTTGATAATTCCGTTTCCGGCCAAGAGGCCGGTGAATACCTCCTCACGTTTAACGCGTTCGTAGACGTCCGGGCGGTAAATGTATGAAGCGCTTCTTTTTTGCCAGTGTCGGTCTCTTGCTCGTCTTTTTGATGGGAAGTGGGTGCAGGAAAGTGTCTGCGCCGCAGCAAGGTCCGCTGCCGGTCAATGTTGTGACCGTCGTCGAGAAGGAAGTAAACGAATGGGATGAATTTACGGGGCGCCTCGATCCGGTTGAATCGGTCGAGATTCGGCCACGCGTGTCCGGTTATATTACAGACATTCGCTTCAACGCTGGTGCGATCATCAAAAAAGGGGATTTGCTTTACGTGATCGATCCGCGCCCTTATCAGGCGGATTTTGATCGCGCCTCTGCTGAAGTCGATCGAATGGACGCGCAGCTCAAGCTTGCCCAGATTGAATTGAACCGCGCGAAAGAACTGCGCGACAAAAACACGATCTCGGCCAGCGAGTTCGACCAGAAAGCCGCGACTTATCAGGGGTCCGCCGCTGCCAAGAGTTCCGCCGAGGCGGCCAAGAATGCCGCCGCGCTGAATTTGGAGTTCACGCAAATCAAATCGCCCATCGATGGCCGAGTGAGCGACCAGCGTATTACCGTGGGTAATTTGGTCCAGCCGGGGGAGGGCCCGGAGAGCGTGCTTACCACCGTCGTCTCGGTCGATCCGATTTATGCGAAGGTCGACGCCGACGAGAACGCGATCCTAAAATACGTCAAGCTCAGCGAAGAAGGAAAACGCGTCAGCGCGCGCACAGCCAAGATTCCGGCCTGGGTCGAACTTGGCAACGAAACCGATTTCCCGCACGAAGGATACGTCGACTTCGTCGACAATCGCCTTGATCCCAGTACCGGAACGGTTCGGGCACGCGTGGTTCTAAAAAACTGGAACCCTAACCTTATCACGCCGGGTTTCTTTGTTCGCGTCCGCGTTGCCGGCGCCACACCGTATCGGGCCGCACTTGTTGAGGACAAAGTAATCAATTCACAGCAGGGCCTGAAATACGCCTTTGTGGTGAAACCCGATAACACCATCGAACGACGTAACCTTGAGACTGCCGGCCTTTTTGAAGGTAAACGTATCGTGAAAGCCGGCCTGAAGAACGGCGAGAAAGTTGTGTCCACGCGTCTGCAATTGTTGCAAGCGGGAATGAAAGTGCAGCCAATTCCCGAGCAAGAACAGTCAGCTGCTCAGCCGGCATCTCCGAGTCCCGAGCCGAAAAAATAAATGCGGAACGTCGAATGAATTTTCCGCATTTTTTCATCGACCGGCCAATTTTTGCCGGCGTCATCAGCATCGTCATTACGCTCATCGGCGTCATTGCGCTTTCGACGCTTCCAATTGCCCAATACCCCGAGATCGCGCCGCCGACCATTCAGGTCACGACCAACTATCCGGGCGCAAACGCGAAAGTTGTATCGGAAACCGTGGCGACGCCCATCGAGCAACAAATTAACGGTGTCGAGAACATGCTCTACATGTCCTCGCAAAGCACCAGCGACGGCAACATGACGCTGAGCGCCACATTCAAGCTCGGCACCAATCTCGATACCGCGCAGGTGCTGGTGCAAAATCGCGTGGCCATTGCGATTCCAGTGCTCCCGCCCGATGTGCAACGGATCGGCGTCACCACAAAAAAGCAGTCGCCCGACATCACGATGGTGGTGCATCTGGTCTCGCCGGATGGATCGCTCGATTCTCTTTTTACCAGCAATTATGCGCTGCTCCAGATTCGGGACGAGCTCGCGCGGCTCGATGGCGTAGGTGACGTCAATGTTTTTGGTGCACGCGAATATTCGATGCGTCTTTGGCTCGATCCAAATAAGGTCGCCTCCCGCGGTTTAACTGCGCAAGACGTCGTGGCGGCCATCCAGGAGCAGAACGTGCAAGTGGCGGCGGGAATCATCGGCGCGCCGCCAGTGCCAAAAGGCGCAGCCGCATTTCAATACACGGTCAGTACGCAAGGCCGATTGACGGACGAAAAGCAGTTCGGCGACATTATCGTTAAGACCGGTGCCAACGGACAAGTCACTCGTGTGCGGGATATCGCGCGCGTTGAGCTAGCCGCTCGCGACTACACCGTGAACAGCCAGCTCGGCGGAAAACCGGCGACTGCAATTGCCATTTTCCAATTGCCGGGTTCAAACGCGCTCGCGACTTCCGACGCCGTGCGAAAAAAGATGGCTGAACTCAAGCAGCGTTTTCCCAGCGGTCTCGACTACACGATCGTTTACGATCCGACAGTTTCTGTCCGCGAATCGATCCACGAAGTGCAGAAGACGCTCTTCGAAGCAATCGCGCTGGTCGTTCTCGTAGTCTTGATCTTTCTCCAAACCTGGCGCGCGGCCATCATCCCTCTCATCGCGATCCCCGTTTCGTTGATCGGCACATTCGCGGCGATGAAAGGCTTCGGGTTTTCGATCAACAATCTCTCGCTTTTCGGCATCGTCCTTGCGATCGGCATTGTGGTCGATGATGCAATCGTGGTGGTCGAAGCGATCGAGCATCACATCGAAGATGGTCTGAGCCCACGGGATGCGGCGCGCAAAGCCATGACCGAAGTCGGCGGAGCGTTAGTCGCGATCGCGCTCGTGCTTTGCTCGGTTTTTATTCCGACTGCGTTCATCAGCGGCATCACGGGTACATTTTTTCGACAATTCGCGCTTACCATAGCGGTCTCGACTGCGATTTCCGCGCTCAACTCGCTCACACTTTCTCCAGCGCTTGCCGCGCTCCTGCTTAAGCCACGCGGCGCGAAGAAAGATTCATTTCAACGTATCCTCGACGGTCTGTTGGGATGGCTCTTTAAAGGCTTCAACAAAACGTTTGCATGGGCCTCGAACGCCTATGGCAACTCCGTCGCGCGTCTTGTTCGATTGGCCGTCATCGTTCTGCTCGTCTACGCGGGTTTACTCGCTCTTACGGGCCTTGGTTTCAAGATTGTGCCGGGCGGCTTTCTTCCGACACAAGATCGCGGCTACGCTGTTGTTTTCGCACAATTACCCGACGCGGCTTCGCTCGATCGTACCCAGGCGGTCGTGGACAAGATTTCGAAGATCGCGCATGAAACGCCCGGCATACTCAACACGGTCGAATTCGCGGGATTCAATCTCTTCGGTGGCAATCAACCGAACACGGCCGCCGTCTTCCTACCGTTCAAGGAATTCTCGGAGCGAAAAACGCGCGAGCAGGGAATGCCTGCGATTCTGGCAAAGATCAATGCGCGCGTTCGCGCCGAGATTCCTGAAGCTCTTGTCATTGCCTTTCCGCCACCGCCGGTGGCTGGCATTGGCAACGCCGGTGGCTATAAGCTTTTTATTCAAGATCGCGGCAACGCAGGTCTCGATGAACTGCAAACGGAAGCTTTCGCCATGATGGTGAAGGCGAATCAAACGCCCGGCTTGGCGAACAACCTAACGACCTTTCGCGCGAACGTCCCGCAGCTTTGGCTCGAAGTTGATCGAGTCAAAGCCAAGAGCATGAACGTGCCGCTCAGTAACATCTTCGGCACGCTTCAGACTTATCTTGGATCAACCTACGTGAATGATCTCACGCTTTTCGGCCGCACTTATCGCGTCACGGCTCAGGCCGATTCGCAATTTCGCCTGAGCGCCGACGACATTCGCTTGCTTAAAACGCGAAATAATTCGGGTGGGATTGTTCCGCTCGGTTCCGTTGCGACCGTGAAGGAAGTGAGCGGTGCCGACAAAATCACGCGCTACAACATGTTCACCGCCGCCGACCTCAGCGGCCAGCCCGCGCCGGGGGCGAGCAGTGGCGACGCGTTGGCAGCCGTTGAACGACTCGCCAAACAAATCCTGCCCACGAGCTTCACGACCGAGTGGACCGAGATCGCGCTCCAACAAAAGCTCGCCGGTAACAGCGCGATTTACATTTTCCCGCTCTGCGTGCTGTTCGTGTTCCTGCTGCTTTCCGCGTTGTACGAAAGCTGGTCGTTGCCGCTCGCGATCATTCTCATCGTGCCGATGTGCCTGTTCAGCTCGATCTACGGCGTCTGGCTGCGCTCAATGGAAAACAACATCTTCACGCAGATTGGCTTTGTCGTGCTCGTGGGCTTGGCCTGCAAGAACGCCATCCTGATTGTCGAGTTCGCCAAACAAATCCAGGATCGAGATCAAAAGGACCGTTTCACCGCAGCCGTTGAAGCCGGCCGTCTCCGGTTGCGCCCGATCCTGATGACGTCCTTCGCCTTTATTTTCGGTGTCCTTCCGCTTGTTCTCAGCAAAGGCGCCGGCGCTGAAATGCGGCAAGCACTTGGCACTGCTGTCTTCTTCGGAATGCTCGGAGTAACCGGCTTCGGCCTCTTTCTTACGCCCGTGTTTTACGTCGTCATCATGTGGTTCAAAGAGCGCCGCGCCAAAACTCCCGCGCCTGCACAAACTGCGCCACCGTTAGCGGCGGAACCAGCGCTTCATTAGCATCGTGGACGCGAATCTCATCACAGGATTGGCCGGAGTGCTCGGCGCAGTGAGTGGCGCGTCGGCAGCGATCGCTACCACGTGGATTTCGCAGAGGAGCCAGACAATTCGCGAGCGCGCCAAGTGGGAAACGCGCAAACGCGAGACACTCTACGGCGACTTCATCACAGAAGCGTCGCACCTCGTCGCCGATGCTTTTGATCACTCGCTAGACCAGCCTGAAACGCTTGTAAAACTTTATGCCATCCTTGGCCGGATTCGCCTTGTTTCCTCGGAAGCCGTGCTCGCTGCAGCCGAAGAATGCTCCAATCGCATTCTCGATGTTTATGCTCAACCGAACCGCACAAGGAACGACCTTATCACTACTATTCGAAGCGGTGAGCTGGAGTTTCTTAGGAATTTCAGCGACGCGTGCCGCCTTGAACTGCGTAAGTATGCCGCATACTGAGAACAGACGCGCCTGTCCTTCGGTTAGGCGTTTCATCGTGCTTGCTAGTCTCGCGCGATCGGGTTCCGGCGCGAACCGGCTAGTCGGCCAAACTCGTGAGAAAACTCGTTATTTCGTTAAAGGGAAGCGAGGTGCTGCCCTTGACTGAAGCCGCAGACGCGGTGCTAAGGACGGCTGGCATGCAAATTGAACTCGGATATGAAAAAGAAAACGGCGTGGAAAAGAAGTTGACCGCCTCGCTTCGACGTAACTATCTTTTGTCGCGCTCAAAACCGAATTCACCGGAGCGTGCCCGATGACTCAACTGAAGACTAAGTCGTACGTTGGTTTTGGTGACTACCATTTCACACGTGTGGAGGAGTTTGGGTACTCGTTCAAGGAGTTCGTCTCCGGGAAGCCCATCCCTGCGCAGGGGGCGCACATCAACATGCACGCGTCCGGCCCGTTTCGCGGCGAGACGATGGAAGCCGAGATGGAGTTGGTCGATCATGTTCGCTTCCTCCCCAACGGTCGGCTGGAGCTCAACATCTACGGGGTGTTGACTGACAAAGACGGAAAGAGAATCTTCTTTCAGAGCACCGGCGTGGCGGAGCCGTCGAGTGACGGCACGCTTCCGCTCGCCGAGAACATCTACATGCACAGTAATCATCAAGCCTACGAATGGATGAATACGAAACAGTTCTGGGCAAACGGGGTGGTGGACCCGAAGGACATGAGCCTTCGAGT
>WNFY01008558.1_pt1 | contig 17618 bp, 15 predicted proteins | sample 5400091 | NCBI WGS metagenome assembly WNFY01 (sample SAMN13153364, study PRJNA577476) | soil metagenome | isolation source: 60 cm soil or saprolite under grassland replicate 1 | place: USA:California | collected 2016-06-15
CTCGATCATCTTTCGATTGAATGCTGGGATGTCGTCAGGCTTGCGACTCGTCACCAGTCCTTCGTCGGTTACCACTTCGCGGTCGACCCACTCGCCACCGGCATTTCGGATATCGGTGCGCAGCGAGGGCCACGAAGTCAGAGTTCTTCCCGCTACGACTACCGCCTCGACGAGCATCCACGGCGCGTGGCAGATTGCCGCGACAGGCTTCCCGGCGTCGAAAAAGCTGCGCACGAACTGCACAGCGTTTTCGTTCTGCCGCAGACGGTCTGGATTCATCACGCCGCCCGGAAGCAGCAGAGCATCAAAATCGTCCGCTCGCACGTTGTCGAGCGACTGATCCACCAGAATGTCATCGCCCCACTGACCGTGCTCCCAACTTTTGATTTTTCCAGTCTTCGGAGACACCACCACCGTCCGCGCTCCTGCCTCGTCGAGCGCTTTCCTCGGTTCGAGGAGCTCAACTCTCTCAACCCCGTCGGTCGCGAGAATCGCGACTCGTTTTCCCAGTAATTGTTTTTCCGCTGCCATATCACCGCTCCCGCTAGGGTCACTTGGTGCCGGTTGATCGGCACCGGATTATCACAGTTTGAGCGAGCACGGCTTGGGCCATCGTGCGGAAGACCGGGCTACGAGTGTGATGCGAGTAGCGCTCAGCTTCGCGCGGGATCTGGCAGCAGTCGTGTTACGGCGATTGGTCTGGACGAAGCTCCCGTCTCAGGCCAAGCCACGTCTCAGCCGCGTCGAGCTCGCGGAAAACTTCGATTTGCTGTCCCATGCTTTCGGAATGGATCGCGAACATTCGCGCCATCCCGAAGACAACGTCGCTGGGGGCAACGAGGGCTCTGGGAACGCCAGGCAGAAAAAAATGGTCGCGCGCCGTGTCTTTTATCATGCCCGTGCCGACGAGCACCTCACCCAATTCCGTCATGTCAGTGAGCTGCTTAAAACTCGGATCAAACAGGGGGTCACTTCGGAGCAGCCGATTGTGCTCGTAGACCTGATCTTCTGTAACGGCGTCCCACAACCGGGTTACGACCAATTTTCTGTCGTGATCTATCGTGTATGAAATCGGCACAGCGTGTCCTCTTGGACTGAGAAGCCGGTCAGCACCGCAAAAAGTTTTCCCGCACTGAAAACTCGACGCAAAAAAAGCGGGTCACGCCGAAGCCCTTGAAAGTTAGATACTTATCGCAGACTCGTTCAGTTACGCCCCCGGGGAGCCTGTCGTCAACAAGGAATGCGAGCTCGGTCCCGCCAATGGGCACATGACCTCGCGAACCTGACAATCGGCCTGGAGGCCAGATGAAGTTCAATGTACTCGTAGGTGCGGTGGCAGGCGTCGCGATTTGCGCGACAGCAGCGACCGCGCAAGTGTGTCAAGGTGATCTTTCGTTCCGTCGCAGTTCGACCCATGTCGGCGGCGCGCTCGCAGTCAGCAACAATTCGACGTCGTTCGGCGGAGGCGTAACGGTTGGTCGTCCGCGTGGCTGGTACACCGGTGGCTCGGTTGGAATGGCGAGCTACGACAATATCGATGGTCACAGCCTCGGGATCGGCGCCGGACTCGGCTACGCGATGCCGCTGCAACAGAAGAGCCAATGGCAGATCTGCCCGGGTGGCACTGTCAACCTGGCGTTCGGTCCAACCGTCGCCGTTGGAGGAAACGACATGCACCTCTCCTCGCAGACGGTATCACTCGGCGCTTCGATCGGCACCGCAGTAGCGCTCAGCAAGAGCGTGAATCTTCTGCCGTTCGGCTCGGCCGCTTTCGGTTACACGCGGGCCACGGCCAAGATAAACGGTAACTCTACCACGAACACCGACAGCTACCTGCTGCTTGGTATGGGCGCCGGTTTCCAGTTGACGCCTTCGCTGGTGCTCCGCCCTGCGCTGTCACTCGCGGCTGGCGCGGACCTGATCGACGACACAATCTTCGGACTCAGCGTCACGTTCGCACTACCGCATTAATTAGCGGTTGAAGAGATAAGCAGTTGATGTAAGAACGGCGCGGAAATACCGCGCCGTTCTTACATCCGCCCCCGTGCGAAGCGGTATAGGGATTTGACCGTAAGACGCGAGCAACGCGAGCGACGTCGGCGAAAACCCGGCGAAACGATTTCGCCCGCACAGTTGCGGTGCCAAGCCGTAGAGGGATTTGACCGTAAGATGCGAGCAACACGAGCGACGTCGGCGAAAACCCGGCGAAACGACTCGCCCCCGCAAATGCGGGGGCGAAGTCGGGACGGCGGGATTTGAACCCGCGACCCCCTGAACCCCATTCAGGTGCGCTACCGGGCTGCGCTACGTCCCGTTTCAGGCCCTACTTTTTCTGGGAGAAACAGACCCGGAGTATAGCGGCAGGCTTCGTCGCCTTCAACCCAAAGAAGGCTCATCCACCGCTCATCTTTGGCAAGTTCCGACTGGTTCTCGCACAATCGTTGCGGTAATTCCGCCTGCTCCATCGTTCGGAAAACCGGTTGTGCAAGCTACCCCAGCCCGTACGGACATCTTGCTTCCTGATTGCTGGTTCCGATTGACGCATCCGTTCACCTGCCGGCTCGCGCACTAATGGCCGCGGCCGAGAATCATTCGCACTCCAACAGGCCACCCCGGTCGGGCAACACTCCGAGCGAAGGGACGCCTATCATCCCGATCGCGAACACACGGCTCGCCGAGACCATCAAGCACGGCGGGCGGATCTACCAGCTCATGGTCGAATCGGTTCGCGATTATGCGATCTTCGTGCTCGACCCAAATGGCCACGTCGCCAGCTGGAACCATGGCGCGGAGCGAATGAAAGGCTACAGCTCTGACGAAATCATCGGTCAGCACTTCTCGGTTTTTTACCCCCGCGAAGCGATCGAGAGCGGGCACCCTCAACATGAGCTCGAGATCGCGGCCCGAGATGGAACGTTCGAGGAGGATGCTTACCGTCTGCGAAAAGATGGCTCGCTCTTTTGGGCCAGTGTGGTGATCACCGCTGTACGTGACGAGAACGATAATCTCATTGGCTTTGCGAAAGTCACGCGCGATCTCACCGAGCGGCGAAATGCCGAGCAGCGAGCCCTCGCGGACGCACGGCGCCTGGCGGAGTCCGAAGCCGCAAACGTGGCCAAGACAGAATTCCTCGCGGCGATGTCACACGAGCTGCGCACACCGCTCAATGCCATCGGCGGCTACGCAGAGCTGCTCACGCTCGGACTTGGTGGACCGGTTAGCTCACAGCAGGCCGACTACCTCGATCGGATTCGCCGCAGCCAGCAGCACCTGATGGGCATCATTTCCGATCTGCTGAACTTCAGCCGAATCGAGACAGGACAAATCACTTATGACATCGCGCCAATCTCTTTACTGCACGTGATCGAGGCGGCGGCCAAGTTGGCTGAGCCACAGGCTGAGGCGAAGGGCGTTTCGCTGGCGATTGACGTTGCCGAGACCGGCTGCATCGCGCTCGGCGACCGCACAAAGGTTGATCAAATCCTGCTCAACCTTCTCTCCAACGCGATCAAATTCACCATGCCAAAAGGTACTGTGAAAGTGCAATGCGGAGTGTCAGCAAACGTGGCCTCGATAAACGTGATCGATACCGGTGTTGGCATCCCAGGCGATAAACTCGAAACGATATTCGAGCCTTTTGTACAACTCGGACGGTCGCTGAGCAGCGCTCACGAAGGGATGGGTTTGGGTCTCGCGATCAGTCGAGATCTCGCGCGGGCGATGAACGGCGATCTCAGCGTGAGAAGCACCGTAGGCGCCGGCTCGACTTTTACACTCAATCTTCCGCGAGCGCAGTGAGTCAGCTCGCGCGATGGAGGCGCGACTCTAGCCCGGGATGATTTTCCCGACGTAGAAGTCGCCAAACTCGGCGTACTTTGCGCTCACTTCGTCAAAGCGCATGTCCGTCACGAGCTTCTTGAAATCCAGCGGATCCTGGGCAAACAGCGTCACGCCCCATTCCCATGCGTCGAGACCGATCGCACCCGTAATTACCTGCTGGACCTTACCGGAATAACGTCGACCAGTGATCCCGTGCGCCTGCATTAGGCGACTGCGTTCGTCGAGAGTGAGCGTGTACCAGTTCTGCGATGCATCGCGTCGCTTCGACATCGGATAGAAGCAAACGTAGGGCATGTTCGCCGGCAGCTCGGGATAGAGTCGGCGCTTTACCTGCTGGCTCTCCCGTTCAGCGGTCGCCCGTCCGGCAAGAGTCCTCGTGTACTCGGCGTCGCCCACTTGTCCACCACGCGCCTCGGCAGCTCGAGCGAGCTGGGCCGTAATGTGATAGAGGCCAGCTTCAGTCACGCTCAGAAATGTATAGACAGATTCGACTACCTTGCCCAATTCCGTTTTTCGCAACGCATCCTGCGCGGATGCAATCGCGTCCAGTGATTCGCGAAAGTGAATTGCCATCACGTCGGAACTCGATCCAATGAGACGAGCGATGCAACTCCAACCTTCGGAGCTTTCGGTTCTCGCTTTGGGCCTTTTTCCTGTACGAGACTTGTTCAGTCCGGCGAGGGCGCCAGTCGCCATTCGCTCGCGGCGAGCGGGGTCAATGCTCTGTTTGCTGACGCGAAAGATTTGGTGCAGCGCGTACCATCCTTCCAGTGTTTCAGGTGGATGCGCGATCGGCGTTGTCATGCCGTAAAACTACTTGGCTGGAATCGCCTCAGCACGCCGCGGATTCGAGGAGAGCCGGTAGTTGCGCCCTCTGATGGCGACAAGAAGCGTTGGAACCACAAACAGCGTTATTGGTGTCGACAAGGTGAGGCCGCCGATCACAGCCAGGGCGAGTGGCTTCTGAAGCTCACTACCAGCGCCGAGCCCCAGCGCGAGCGGAAACAGCCCGAAAAGCGTGCACAGAGTCGTCATTAGTATCGGCCTCAGTCTCACTCGCGCCGCCTCAATAATCGCTTTCTCGAGTGGGAGACCATCCGTCTGCATTCGGTGCCTGGTGAAATCGAGCAGGATAATTCCGTTCTTCACGATCAGGCCGACGAGCAGAATGAGCCCCATGAACGACGAAACGTTGAGCGGCGTGCCGGTGATGAGCAGGAGCCCGACAGCACCAATGAATGAGAGTGGTGCGGCGAGGAGCACAATGAGCGCTTCCACGAACGACTGGAACTGAAGCACCATAACGGCAACGACGCTCGCCGCAGCGAGCGCAAGTACGAGTAGCAATCCGCGAAACGCGTCCTGCTGGCTCGCGTACTGTCCGCCTAGCTCCAGTCTCATGCCAGAAGGTGGGGGATGCGCGGCAAGTACGACCTTTACGTCTTTCATCACAGATCCCAGTGATCGTCCGCTCACGTCGGCTGTCATCGCGATCATTTGCTGCTGGTTCTCGCGCAACAGCTGAGCGCGCGTCTCCACCGGCTCGAAGGTCGCCAGTGTCCCGAGTGGAACAGGGGCGCCGGTCTGTGAGGAGACAATCGGCAGCGCAGTGAGCTGCAAGCGGTTGAAGCGCACGGTGTCCGGCGCCCTGACCCGAACACCGATCGATCGATCCTCGAGACGGACCTCACCGGCAGGGGCGCCGAGCAAAGCTCCCGTTGCCGCATCGGCGACCTTCTGCGGCGTGAGACCAACGCGATTCGCCTCCGCTTCGTTGACCCGCATGTCCAGCTCTGCGCTCGGCTCGCTCACGCCATTGAAAAGATCTTCGATGCCCTGAATGTCGGCGATTTTGGGCTCGATGCTTCTCGCGTAAGCCTCGAGGCGATTCAGATCCGGACCGTACAGCTTGATCTCTACCGGCCGTGCGGAGCCGGCGAGATCATTGATCACGTCAGAGAGAATCTGAACGAACTCAATCCGGAGCCTCGGCACCGCAGTCTGAATCTTCACGCGAACCTCGTCGATGACCTCGAAGATCGAGCGTGACCGCTTGCTATGAGGCTTGAGCCGGGCGACGACGTCTCCGGTATTCTGCGCAGTCGCGAACAGGCCTAGTTCCGCGCCAGTACGACGAGATGTCCCGTCAACCTCCGGCGTGCCGGCGAGGATGTTCTCGACGATGTGGAGCTCGCGGTCCGTTTCGGTCAGCGCCGTCCCGCCCGGAGTCCAGTAGTCGAGCACGAACGCGCCTTCGTCCATTTCGGGAAGGAACCCCGTGCCCACGAATCTTTGGGCGATGACGCCGGCAATGATGAGAATCGCGGCGGCGGCCAGCATTCGCCGCGGATGGTGCAGCACGCGCTCGAGTGACTGCTGATAGCGCAGCGAAAGCGTGTCCAGCGTATGACGGATCCGATGCAGAATCGCTCCTGCTCTCGTCGGATGTTTTGTGGCCGGCTCCTGTTCAATGTCTTCTGCTTCGGCGTCTTTACGAGTGAGGAACTGATCACTCATGAGCGGAATTATCGTCAGCGCCAGAAAAAGCGAGACCAGCACGGCGATTGTTAGCGTAATCGACAGCGCGGCGAAGAATTGCCCCACGACTCCCTTCAGCAAGCGGAGCGGCAGGAACACCACGACGGTAGTGAGAGTCGAGGTAGTAACCGGCCAGATCAGCTCGTGAACCGCTTCTCTGATCGCCTCGTGACGACTTGGATTGAGTCGCAGGTGTCGAACGATGTTTTCCGTGATCACGACGGAGTCGTCGATTACCAGCCCGATCGCGATCGCCATCGCTCCCAGCGTCATGAGGTTGAACGTCTGCCCGATCAAGTACATCGCGAAAACGCTGATCGCGAGAGTGAGCGGGATCGACGAGGCGCTGATCGCAGTGATACGCGTGTGGTGCAGAAAGAGAAGCAGGATAATGACGGCGAGTATCGCTCCGATGATCATTGCATCCCGCACCGACTTCACTGCATCGCGCACGAGCGCGCCTTGATCGTACACAGCTTTCAACCGCACTCCCGGCGGCAGAGTCTTCCTCACCGAGCGAGCGAGGCTCGCGACGCTGTCGACGATCGCCAGCGTATTTCCCCCGGGTTGGCGCGTAATGTTGAGGACAGCAGCGGGTTTGCCATCACCGGAGATGATGCGCACGTGGTCTTCAGTTCCGAGCGTGACAGTCGCCACGTCTCGAACTCTCAGACCGTGACCGACCACCACCGCGGCAATGTCGTCGGGCGTGTGCGCTTCCTGGGCGGCGACTATCAGGTACTGCTTGTAGTCCTGTGGAAGCCTTCCAACGGCGGTGACGCCGGTCGCTTCCCTGATGGCGTTCGCCAGATCGTCATACGTGAGTCGTTGCGCGGCGAGACGAGCTGGATCTGCGACTACCTCGACTTCACGAACATCGCTTCCTTGAACATCTACCCGACCGACACCGGGTACCCTGGAGATGAGGGGCTTGAGCTGATAGCGAGCAATGTCGTACAGAGTCGCGGGATCACCGCCCTCGAGATTGTACGACACGATCGGGAAAAGCGATGGTGTCATCCGCTCGATCTCGATGTCGAGCTCGTTCGGTAGCACTGTCCGCACCTGACTGACTCGCGCCTGCACCTGTTGCAGCGCGTACGTCATGTCGGTGTTGTCCGAGAATGTGATGCTAATTTCCGTCGCACCGCGAATCGTGCGCGAGCGAACGCGTGTGACTCCGGGCACGATGCTCACTGCTTCTTCGATTGGTCGCGTGATGGTGAAGAGCATCTGCCGCGCGCCGAGCGACGATCCTTCAGCGACGACCAGGATTCGTGGAAACGCGAGTTCGGGATATATCGCCGACGGCAGGCGGAGCGCTGCGTATATGCCACCGGCACTCAGCAGCGCGACGACGAGATACACAAAGCGACGTTGAGCGGCGAGGAGATCGAAGAGCGATCCCACTATCTCGCCTGCACTACCTTGACGCTGTCCTCCAAACCGTAAGCGCCCTCGGTGACGACGCGCTCGCCCGCGGCGAGGCCGCTTAGAATTTCGGCGTTCGCCTCGGTTCTTCGTCCGACGGTGACCTTGCGCTCTCGGGCGATGTTTCCGGTGGTCACGATGAACACCTTGAAGCCATCTCCTTGCGGCACCAGCGCCGCAACTGGAATGACGATCGCGCGCGCATGTACTGCGGTTGCGATCTGGCCGAAGATCGTCTCACCAATCCTAAGCGGTCGCGCAGTCGGAGGCGCAAGCGCGCGCACCGCGACGCTTCGCGTGGCAGAATCCACGGTACCGCCGACGTCGATGATATGTCCGACCCCCAACGGCTCACCTTTCGCGCTTTCGCCGGCGCTGAGCGTCACCGATGCCCCGGAAGCGATTCGCGCCGCGTCGGTTGGCGAAACGTTGAAGATTATGTCCAGCGCGCCGAGGTCAGCAACTTCAACAATCGGCTGCGTCGCATCGACGGATGCGCCGAGCGGGGCGTTGAGCTTGGTGACGACTCCGGAAATTGGCGCGCGCAAAGTTGCGAGCTGCGCTGACCTCCGCGCGAGTGCCGCTGCCGCCCGCGCCTGAGCCAGCTCGGTCGCCGTCTGATCAGCGTCTTTGCGAGGGACGATGCCTGCGTCGGCGAGTCGACGCGCTCTTTCGTAGTTCCGCTCGGCGGCGAGGAGCGCTGCTTCAGCGCTCTGCGCCGCCGCCACGAAAGGCGCTTGCTCGAACCCTACCAGAGCCGTTCCAGCGCTGACCTTCTGACCCCGCGAGACGTAGACGACTGCAATACGAGCCGGACCAGGCGGGCTGAGTGATGCGATGTGACCGCTTCGCGCGCTCACAGTTCCGATCGCGCTGATGATCTCTGCGAAGGGCGCAATTGTCGCGACTGCTGTTTTCACCTGCACGAGCGCGTTCGGACCCGATTCATTTTCGGAATCGCGGCAGCCGAATACGCTGACAATGAGAAGGCACACAGCGAGGCGTTTCATTGCGTGGCTGGCGTCAGGTTGTAGAGCCTGAGAGTTGCGGTTGCAATCCAGGCTTGCGCCAGATCGTCAATGTACTGCGACAAAATCTGCCGGAAGACCCTGCGCCCCTTCGCGGTATGCAGTCAGCGACATCGCCGCTACCCTTGTCGCACTCTCGACGAGCACTCGATCGCGCTCAATCTTTTCGAGCGCAAGATTGCGCGCCCGGGTCGCGCGTCCGATAACTGACTGTGTCTCGAATCGCGCCAGCGACAGTTCAGCGCGTGCGCGCTCGCGTTCGGCTTCAGCCAGCGCGATCGGGCCGCGATTCCGATTCAGAATTGGAAGCGGAATTGACAAACCGATGGTCGGAAGAATCCCGCGCTCGGATGGGTCACGGTGCTCGATCCCCGCCTGGACGCTGAGCGGAGTAAGGAGGCTTCGTCGCTGCGCACGTACCCAAAGATCGGCAGCGGTCAGCACCTGCTCGGCGGCGGCAATGGGCAACGCGCGCCCGGCAAACGAGACGCCGCTGCTCGTTGGCGGCAGCGTGAGGGAGTCGACTGGAGTTACCGAGACTCGGTCGGTGTCCAGTCCCATGACGACTTGAAGATCGAACAAGGTGGATACGTAAGTGAGAGAATCAGCCGCGGCCTGGTTCGCAGCTTGTCCGGCATTTACGGTCGCGAGCAGAACATCGAGCTCGCTCGCGTCTCCGGCGTCTCTGCGGACGACCGCCATGCGCCGTAGACTGTCGGCATCCTTTGCGTTTCGGCGTGAGAGGCGCAAGTGCTCGAATGCGGCAAGAGCGCGGGTGTAGGTCGTGTCAGCGTCGAGAGCCGCGGCGGCGCGCTCGAACCGGAAGCGATACTGACTCGCAAGCCTGGTGGCTTCCGCAGAGCGAATTCGCGCCGACCGAACGCCGGTCAGATCGATCGGGAGATCAACGATCTCATGGTAATTGGGCGTGGACTTCGAGTAGGTCATCGCGACACTCGGATTGTCTCGTTGTCGCACGGTCAGAAGTTGGGCGGAGGCGACGAGCGTATCGGCGCGAGCGACTGCTGCACGCGCGCCGCGAGTCACGGCTAATTCAACAGCCTGCTGCCTGGTGACAGGTTGCTGGCTCCGTGCAACCGCCGAGAGAAACGACACGAGGACAGTCGCTCGGACAAGAGAAAGCATCAGGAAATTTACGCCGTGCCGTGAAGACAAGTTGGGTGGGGCAAGGCCCATTCCGTCGCCTCGCACCCACCCTTCTCTACATTCCAGCCAGCGCTGTGGAGGGGACTACCCCTCCGCACTACTTCGTCGTCTTCTTTTCCTTCGCTTCCTTGGCGGCTTCCTTCTTCTCGGTCTTCGGCGACTCGTGAACTTTGGCAACCACAGATCCGTCTATCGCATTGACGTTCACTTCGTCGATTCCGGTTTTACCGGGAGCGGTGATGTCGAACGAATAAATGAGCTTGCCGTGCTCGCGCTCGAGCTCGCTCGATTTGACGGTTCCGTTGGGAACTTCCTTCAGCGCTGTAGCTCGCGCTGTTTCTTCGGTGATCTTCGCTTCTTTCTGCAGATCGGCCTGGGTCTCCGCCTTCTTCATCTTCCTGTGCCGTTTCGCGGTGGTGCTGGCCTGTGTCGCGGGTTTGACCGTGCTCTTGTAGGTACTAGTGCCCTGGGCACCAGCGACGGTGGTGGTAGCAGCGATGGCAACCGCCATGGCTATCACTTTGAACATGCGTCCTCCTCAATGTGTTGGAACTGCAACCCGTGGATCGTGGGTATTACGGTGCGGTTATCGTCTTGAATCATAGGATGCAAAGCTGTCATACTGATTACAGCGTGTGCGCACGGCCTCGCGCGATGTAAATTGGCGCCATGAGAGTACTTCTTGTCGAGGACGATCCCGGTTTGGGAGCGATCATCAAGACCGGCTTCGCGGAGCACGGAGTTCAGGTCGTCACGGTTGCGAACTACGCCGACGGTAAGATGAAAGCGGTGCTCGGGAGCTTCGACGTCATCATCCTCGACGTCATGCTGCCCGGTGGCAGCGGCTTCGACCTCTGCCGTGAGTTACGGTCGCGCGAGATCGCGACGCCAATACTCATGCTCACGGCGCGCGATACCGTGGACGATCGCGTGGCAGGCCTCGAGGTGGGCGCCGACGACTACCTCACCAAGCCCTTCGCCTTCCGCGAGCTGTTGGCGCGGGTCAGAGCTTTGGCGAGGCGACGTGGTGCGCCACTGCCCGAGACGCTGCGTGTTTCCGACCTCGAGGTCGATCTCAATGCGCAGCGTGTGCGACGTGCCGGAAACCCGATCGAGCTTACCGCGAAAGAATTCTCGCTGCTGGAGTTTTTCGTGCTTCATCATGGACAGGTCGTGGACCGGGCGGCGATCACCGCGCACGTGTGGGACGAGAATCACGACCCATTTACTAACGTGCTCGAGGTGCTGGTGCGGCGACTCCGTCGCAAAATCGACGATGAGTACCCCGTCAAGTTGATCCAGACCGTGCGGGGCGCCGGGTATCGTTTTGGCGATTGAAGCGACTTCGTCGCGGCTGGGAATTCAGCGTCTCATCCGGCTGCGGCTTCGCCTCACAATATGGTACGTCGCCACGTTTGGCCTCATCATCCTGCTGTTGGGCGGCGGCCTTTTCATAGTCATTAGCCATCAGCTCTCGCAGCAACTCGACGATTCTCTGCGAAGTGCGACGCTGGAGCTGGTGCGAGCTGCTCGCATCAGAGAGCTGGAACAGAGGGGTGCGGCAGCTCAGGGGCGGGTCTTCGATGCAGTCGACGAGCTCACGATTCCCGATCGCGAGCTCTACCTGTTCGATGTAAAGGGGAACCCGATCAAGCCCGCCAAGGTCGACGCTTGGATTCGTGGCGCGGCGGGTGAAGCAGGAAAGGTTGGCCAGGTAACCGCGCAGCACGAGGTTCCGGATGAAAAGACACTGCGACTCCACGCTCAGCGCTTCAAGCTGGCTTCGGGCAAGCAGCTCGTTGCGGTGGCGGTTGCCAACCAGGAGGAGCTCGAAGACAAGTACGCGGATCTCATCGCGGCGTTCGCCGCCATCGCGTTCGCCGCGCTAATTCTAGTCGCCGCCGGCGGTTTCATTCTCGTTCGCAAATCAACGGCTCCGATCGAGCGGTCGATTGAATTCACGCGCCGCTTCATGGCTGACGCCGCGCACGAGCTGAGGACGCCGATCACGATTCTCAGGACGCGCGCCGAGATCGCGCTTCAGCAGCCACGTGAAGCTGCCAACTACGTTTCTGCGCTTCGCGGCGTGGAGGCGGAGGCGCATCGTTTGGGGGGCATAGTCGATAGTCTCCTCGTTCTCGCTCGCGCTGATGCGGGCGAGCGACAGATCGAAAAAGAGAGGATCTTTCTCGACGATATCGCGGTCGATGCCGCCGGCGCTGCCCAAGTCATGGCGCGGCAGAAAAACGTCGAAATCACCGTCGAAGAATTCGAGGAGGCACCCGTCGAGGGCGATCCGGCGCTTATTCGTCAACTGGTCATGATCTTGCTCGACAACGCGGTGAAGTTCACGGACGCTGGAGGTCAGGTGCGTGTTCGCGTATCAATGCACGAAGGGGCGCCGACGTTTGTCGTGGAGGACACCGGGATCGGCATCAAACCCGATGAGCGCTCACGAGTTTTTCAGAGATTCTTTCGAGGGGAGACGGCCCGCAGCAGAACCGACGGCGCGGGACTAGGACTTTCGATCGCGAGCTGGATCACCGGCGAGCATGGAGCGGAGATCACACTGAACTCGGAGCCAGGCAAAGGAACGAAAGTGACTGTCGCGTTCCCGCGTGTGGAGGCGGCGGTGTCATCCTAGCGACAGCTATCTCGTTCTACCGTTCGCAGAAATCAATGCCAAGCATTTCTGCGACGAGACTCGTGCAACGCCTGACGCCACGAGTCTCAACTTATCGATGGCCGCTGGTGATTACCGCAACACTCGTAATGACGGCGGTTTTTTCGTTGTCACCGCTGGTGGATGTTGCGCACCCCAACGCTGGACTCAGCGCCAGTCTTCGTACGCCGATCGGATACGACCTGGTAGCACCGGTTTCCAACGTCCTCGACGCCCTCACCCTTCTCTCTCCCACTCAGTACTGGGCGACCTTCGGCTTGTGCGCTGGAATCTTCATCGCGCTGTGGAGCTACAGGAGGATTCGCTCACGCGTTCCATTCAAGATCGCGAGATTCGTGAGAGCGGTGCTGGGCTTCACTGGGGGTGCGATCGCGATTGTTGGCATCATGCTCGTTCCGAGTCGACCAATGGCTTCGCTCGCACTGGGCGATCGTGACCTCATCGCGATCGACTTTCACAGTCACACCGACGCCTCACATGATGGACGCGCCGGTTTCGACGCCGAACGAAACCGGGAATGGCACTCAAGCTCAGGGTTCGACGCCGTGTACGTGACTGATCATCGCACGTTCGATGGCGCTCTTGCTGGTCTCGCGCGAAATCCTGCCAGAGCCGGTGCCCGCACGGTTCTTCTTCCTGGAGTCGAGCTTCGGGACGGCGACGAGCATCCGATTCTCATCGGGGTGGATCCAAAACGCATGAGAATCACCTCTCCCGACTGGAAAGGCGCAGCGGTGGCAGCCGATGGCGGACCCGCGCCGCCAATGCTGTTGCTCTCGATGCCGGGTGACATCCTGCGTATTCCCATGAGCATGACCACTGGAGCCGTACGGGTGGCCGGGATCGAGGTTGCCGATGGCTCACCACGAGGAATGGCGCAATCTACTCGCGATCGGGACGCGATATTGGCGCTCGCTGGAGACCTTCATTTGGCGATCGTGTCAGCGACAGATAATCACGGCTGGGGACGGACGCCGCCGGCTTGGAGCATCATGCGAATTCCCGGCTGGCGCGCAATGACACCGACGGAGCTGGACATCGCCATCCGGCGAACGATCATAACGCGGGGTCCGCGCGCGATCGAGGTAATCGCTCTACGAACAGCTGCGCCGCCGGGCGGCAAAGTCGAAGCGGCACTCGGCGGAATAGCGGTCGCGCTCGTGATGATGCGGACAATGAGCCTCACAGACCGTCTTTCATGGATTGTTTGGACCTGGACGCTCTATCTCTTTTCAGTGCTGAGTGCCCGGCGAAGAATCAACCTGCGCATTCGGGCCGGTCAGCGCGCGGGAAGGAAGGCACCACGAATCGTAGATGCCGCCGCCTAGGCTTGGCTGCCAGGCGCAACCAGCTCAGTGTTTGAGGGTAGTCTCAACGTGCTTCAGTACCTGCGCTCGCGTTGCTGCGTCGAAGACGCGTCCGTTGGCGATGACGACGGAAATGCGGCGCGTATTCCGGATGTCGGTCAAGGGATCGGCGTCGAGTAGCACCAGGTCCGCCAGTTTTCCCTTCGCGATAGTTCCCAGGGAATCGAGCGCGCCAAGGAAATCAGCTGGGTTGTAAGTCGCGGCGCGCAGCGCTTCCAATGGCGTGAGCCCGGATCGTACCAGCAACTTGAGCTCCTCGTGCAGACTGAATCCGGGATACACGAATGCCTGCGGCATATCTGTGCCGGCCAGCAGCTTTACTCCTGCATCCTTAAGATCGCGAGTGCGATCGAAGCTGAAGTAGCTGCGCACAACCATCGAGTCAGCTGGCGCTATTCCCGCCGCCCTGCGCATCCAGCCTCCCTGCACTAACCCCGGAACGTACTTCGTCCACTCAGGATGAGTGACGGCGCTATCGAACGCGTGCGCGTAGGGCTGATAAGCGACGAGGGTCGGTGTGATCCACGTATGGTTCCGCGCGAGCGTTGCGATCACTGAACGACAACGGGCGGAATCGTACGACGTGCGGAGGATACGCGCCTGCTCTCGATTGATTTCGACCTGATCGGCCGCGTTGACGCTGGTGCTATCACCAAATCGCGTGCGTAACAAACTGTCCCTCGAGCTGCAGCCGCGCATCAGATCGTCCTCGTGCTCGATGCTGAGCTGGCCCGCATCCGACGCCTCCACAACGCTCACCGAATACGGTACGCGGCCGGCAAAGGGAACTTTCAGCTTCTTCGCCTCGCGCGCAATTGCGAAATAAGCTGCGCGCGGAACCCAGGAATAAGTCATTATGAAGTCGGCGCGAGGAGACCCGTCTTTCTTCCGCGACAGAGTGTCGACCGCTCTCACACCGTCTTCGTCGGTGACGACATGCGCGACGAAGCGCGCCTCATTGACAGGGCCGTCCACTCTTACGCCATCGACCAGGCGCGGGCCGATCTCGCGTCCGGCCGCAATGTCCGCCTTCCAGCGCAAAGTCGTATCGATGTAGTAGCCCATGTCGCGGGCACCGGTTACGCCATTCGCGATCATGAGCGGTCCCGCGAAATCGGAGAACACGTACACGAATGCGTGCACGTGCATGTCCCACAGTCCCGGGATGAGAAACTTTCCGCGGCCATCGATCACTCGGGCGCTGCCGGGAATCTTCGCATCTGCGGCCGGGCCGACGTAGGTGATCCGGTTGCCGTTGATCAGGACAGTGTTGTCCTGGTGCGTCGCGCCGGTTGCGACGTCGATCACCGATACGTGCGTAATCGCGGCTGCGTTTTGCTCGGTACCGCGGGTACAAGCAACCGAGGCCAGTAACGCAATCGCGATTCCCGCGCGTACTACCTGGTCGTGCGCTTTACTCGCCAGGTTCCGGTCTGTCCCGCGTTTGACTGCGCGCCACGGGTGGTGAAGGTCCCGTCGATCGCGTCGCCGTTTATCCTGCCCGTGAACGTCGTTTGCACTGGGCAGTCGCACTCCGGATCGCGATAGGCATCCAGCACGCCGCTCACTGTGTCACCGGCCACGCGCACGAGCTTGATAGTGAGAACTTGGGAGTTTCCCCCGGTCTGTGTTGCGCCGATTGCGGTATTCGAAGCGTTGCCATATGGAACCAGCGGCCGGCCGTACCCACGTGGCACCATTACTACGTCGCCGCTCGCCGAGTCACCCGAGGGCGAGAGGTTGAACACGATGCTTCCGCTTCTTCCTGTTGCCGGACTGTTGTACTCCCCAGCCCACTTTCCCGCGAGCGATGCGCGGGCACCAGAGTCACCACTGATGGTGATCGGTGTGGGCTTTGACGCGCAAGCCAATGCAACACCGGCTAACACGACAACGCAAAGTTGAGTGCTCTTCACAAATCCCCTCCTAGTTGAAAGCGTTCGAAGAAGGGTGGGTGGCACTAGTGTCGCTCCGATTTACCGGTCGCGCTAGACCGACTCGACGAGCGCAAAAAAAATCCCGCTCTCCGGCGGGATTAATCCTACGTCGTTCAGAGCGGGCGACCGGACTCGAACCGGCGACGTCCAGCTTGGGAAGCTGGCATTCTACCAACTGAATTACGCCCGCGACAACGAGACAACTTACCGTTGGCGGCGGTTGACGAGAAGGCCTTCGGCCGCGGTGGTCTCTCACATCGCCTACTGAATCGAAACAGAAGGGCCGTTCGGTTTCCCGAACGGCCCTTCCTCACTAAGCAGCGTCGAGTGTTCTACTGTTTTACGGATCGGTCACGGTCTGACTCCACGAAGCCCCACACACGTCTGCTTTGGCTCTGTTCGGATCGCTGGTATCCAGGCAGTTGGTGTTCGGCTTGCCCTTCGCTGCCGGATCGCGGTACTTGAACCGGAAGTCGACGAGCGAGCCACTGGGCGGGACTTGTGAGACTGTGGCCGTGTACACGGCACCTTTGCTGGCATCCAGCTTGTTCCCGTTGCCGCCGCAGAGGCTCGCGGGTGCGACGATCGAACCCTCCCAGCTCAGCACATTATTCGCGTCGCCCGTCGGCAGCCAGTCCGTAGCGTTAGAACTCGCCGGAATCGCATACGGGACCGTGCCGAGCGGAACGGTTATCACGTCAGTGGTGCCAAGTTTCTGGCCTGCGGAGTTCAAGCAGGGCCCAGTGATCGTAACAAACGCGGTCACGGTAAACGTGGTAGCGGTGTGTGCGCTCTTGAACTTGAAGCTGTATCCGCCGTTCACCCAGTCGCCGGCGGAGATCTTGATGGCGCCCTCCATGCTCGAGGGCCCTATCGTGAATGTCTTGCCCGGATAGACGCACGGCAACGGACCGCCGAAGTTGGTTGCGTTTTGATCTTCGCAGACAGGAGGAGGTGGGTTGCAGCCGCCTGTTCCATTCTGAAACCAGATGGCAAACCCCGTGTCCGAAAGCCCGTTCGTCGTCGTGACCGTCGCGGTGTAAGTATTCGTTCCGGTACCGTCGTTGACGATCAGGACAGGATTCCCGGACCCGTCGAGCTCACGGACGGCGAGGTGCATCGTGCAGTTTGAGCTAATCTGCGTCACATTGATCGTTGCAACTCCATCACCCGAAGTCTGCCAAACGACTGCGCACTGCCCGTCGCTGGGGAGATCGAACGGAGCCCCGGTGACGCCGTTCACAGTCACTTGGTAGGTGCCCGCACCCGACTGCCCGGGCACGAAAAAGTAGTTGCATACCTTCACCGCTCCGAAATCAGGAAAAGGGGACGATGGGTCGATGCTCGCGCGGAACCCAGATTGAACTGAAGGTCGCGGTGCAACGGGGTTATCACGCGCGCAGGCCGCCACCACTGTCGCAAGCGCGATGGCGATACAAGAGAGCGACGTGCGAAGTGCGGCGGGCCGAGTCATGTGCACCTTCCTTGGCATAATTGGGTTGGAGAGACGGAGCGAGCGGCGGCAGAGCAATCCGCACGCCGACCTTCCCGCCGTGCAAGTCGCGCCCCGACAAGATGATAGAAAATTGCGAACACATGTTCTGCGGCGACGCTGCGGCACGTGTTG
>WNFY01002453.1_pt1 | contig 17613 bp, 17 predicted proteins | sample 5400091 | NCBI WGS metagenome assembly WNFY01 (sample SAMN13153364, study PRJNA577476) | soil metagenome | isolation source: 60 cm soil or saprolite under grassland replicate 1 | place: USA:California | collected 2016-06-15
AGAACTACTATAATCTAGCTATGCGCGAGTCCGAACATCTGACAGTCGCCGAGTCCGAGGAGATGATCGATCTTTGTTCCCTTCAGGTTATCGGTTTTATCCCCTGGTCCGTAGGAGTCAGCAGTATCTAACAGATTCACCCCCAGTTCAAGGGCGCGGCGCAGGACAGCGATGGCTTCTTGCTTATCCGCTGGTGGTCCCCAAATTCCTGGGCCTGTGAGGCGCATGGCTCCGAAGCCGAGACGATACACTGTCAAGTCTCCGCCAATGGTGAATGTTCCACTGGCTGTAGCGGGTCGTTGAATTATTTGCTGCATAGAGTTTTCTCCTTTTATACTCCTGGAGGAGCGCTTGCCTCACTCACGCCTCGTTGAGCGAGAGAGGACAGTTCCTCTTTCTCCTTCGTGTCTCTCTGAATGTTCCATTAATGGATGGAATGATGCTCCTCTTCGGAGACACCGGCCAGTTGCTCCATGAACTTAATCATGATGGAAAAGTCTTCATTCATCCCCTTTGCCAGGGCAGCATTATACATCTGTTGGGCCGCCGCCGTGGCTGGCATGGACACCGAGACCTCATCGGCTTCGCTCAGGATCAGGCCAAGATCCTTGTGCTGGAGCGAGAGGGCAAACTGTGTGGGATACTGCTCGCGCTTCACATTGGCCAGCTTGGCCTTCTGACCGGCTGTGAGTACAGTCGTCTGTCCCAGCACGTCGAGGAGCAAGCCTTTCTCTATGCCCGCCTTTTCCCCGAGCGTGATCGCTTCGGCCAGGGCCTGCATCCCCAGGCCGAGCAGAGTGTTGACTACCAGCTTCATGGTGGTCCCCATGCCACTTGGGCCCATATAGAAGCTGCTTTGTCCCAGCATATCCAGGATAGGTTTGCACTGCTGATAGGTCTCTTGCTCGCCGCCGACGAAGATCACCAGGCTACCCTGTTCCACTTGTGGCACGCTTCCCGATACTGCCGCATCGATCATCGCAACGCCTTTTTCTCTGGCTGCCTGAAAGAGCCGACGTGAGGTGTGTGGGGAAACGGTGCTCATGTCGATGATGACAGAGCTGGCATGTGTACCGGCAAGTACGCCGTTCGGGCCAAACATGACCTCTTCCAGCGCGGGGTCATTGGTCACGATGGAAATGACCATGTCGCTGTGAGCGGCTGCTTCTTCGGGAGTCTCGGCAACGGTAGCGCCTGCGATGGCCTGCGCTTTCTCCCTGGTGCGATCATAGACGGTAAGATGATACCCGGCACTTATCAGCCGAGGGGCCATGTGACTGCCCATATGGCCCATGCCGATGAGGCCAATGGTTGGTTTAGATTGTTCTTGCATAGTCATGATAATGCTCTCCTTTCAGAAAAAGCTCGAGTGAAGAGGGGTACCTCTCCTTATTAGCAAGTAAAGGTAAAGCAGAGAGCCTTTCTCTGCCGGGTCTAACCTACATGCCCTCCGGAGCAGGTCCTCCTATGGGAATAGCCTCGCGCATGATGCGCTCAATCTCCTGCAATGTTGCTTGCGTGAGATGAATCTCGCCTGCCTGGGCGGTTTGTTCGAGCTGTTCAGGATTGTGTGCTCCGACAATAGCTACATCAATCGCTGGCTGGGCCAGCACCCATGCGATAGCCAGTTGCGCCACGGTCATTTCGTCTTGCTCCGCCAGGTGTTTTAATTGCTCCACAATCGCGAGATTGCGTTGAAAGATCTCGCCGTGGAAGATTTCGCTCTTGCTCCGCCAGTCATCCGCTGCGAAGGTCGTCTGCGGTGTGAACGTTCCGGCGAGCAATCCATGCGCTAGCGGGCCGTACACGAGCACCCCGATGCCATGCTCCTGGGTATAGGGCAAGATATCTTGCTCGATATCGCGCCGGAAGAGACTATAGGGGGGCTGTAAGGCATCCAACTTTCTGGTCTGTTCGAACGCTCGCATCTGCTCTACATTGTAGTTCGAGACACCTACGTAGCGAATTTTCCCTTCGTGTACCAGTTGATCCAGGGTACTGGCAGTTTCTTCGAAAGGTGTGTTAGGATCAGGCCAATGGATCTGGTACAGATCAATGTAGTCGACGCCAAGATTGCGTAAACTCTGCTCAACTCCCTGGCGTATCCAACGGGCACTCGCGTCGCGTAGGAGCTTGTCTCCTTGCATGCGCAATCCACCCTTGGTCGCAATCACAATATCTTCTCGCAGGCCTTTGAGGTATGGCTGTAGGGCCTCACCGAGCATGCGCTCGGCTAGACCAAAGCCGTAAGCTTGCGCTGTATCGAAGAAATTGATACCCAGTTCGAGCGCTTTCTGCACAGTCGCTTTGCCTGCATCCCATTGCGAACGCTCTACTCGGCCCCAGTCGCCACCGAACTGCCAGGTCCCATAGCTGATCTTGGAGACACGTAGGGATGTTTGTCCAAACTGCGTGTATTCCATCGTATTTCCTCCTTTTCTTATCTGCTCACGCATTACTTTTTCTTTCTATGAGGAAGTATAGCCGTTGGTGTGAGTGAAGTCATGACACCAGGGTGGGATTGTGTCGCGTTTCACCTGTCACACTTTCGTGGGATGTACGTGCAGACTTTCTCTTGCCAGGCTATCACACTTTCATAGAATGACAATGCTCATCTTGAACTCCACACTGATTCCTATGAAGAGAAGAAAAGGAAGAGAATACAACGGTAAAAAACTAGAGTAGTTGCAATGATCATCGATAATACTTGATGGTGCCTACTTATGATTTATCGGAGAGCAAGCCGAGAGCACGTGCACGTGCCACCGCTTGGACGCGGTTATGCACCCCCAGTTTCTCGAAGATATGAGTCACATGGCGTTTGACAGTATCCAGGGCAATTACTAACACCTCAGCAATCTCCTGGTTCGAGTTGCCTTGTGCAAGCAGATGGAGCACTTCTAGTTCGCGTTCGCTTAAGGGTTCCACGAGTTGTTGCTCCATGGGGCGGCCTCTAGACTGGCCCAACACCCTGGGAGGCTTGTGTGTTGTGCTCCCAGGCGAGAAGGCCGCTAGCAGCGTATCGAGGTATGACGTTGGTCCTTTCCTCCGTTCCTGTTCTCGCAGCCGGGAGAGCAGAGTTGCCATCGAGTTGCCTTCGTCCACAAAGATACGGATAAAGCCCTCCGGTTCAGCTAGATGTACTGCCCTGACAAGGACGGCTAAAGCTTCTTGAACTTCGTTGCGTATAGAGTGAGCCAGAGCTTGCAAGACCTTCATCTCGATGACATGGCTCCAGCGCTCCTGCTTCTCCGCATTGACCTGGAGAGGTTCCAGGAGTGAGAGGGCCTCACCAGGCCTCTTCTGGACCAGCAAAATGCGTGCCCGTGCCACATCCTCGCGTTCATGCGCCAAGGGAGAATGTTCATGTGCCAGTGAGGAATGCTTGCTGGAATGCTGTTCGATTTCCTGAACCCAGTTTATGGCACGTTCTAACTCTCCACTTGTCAACCAGTACTGTACCCAATTCACGATAAGGTAGGCATCGCGCCGGTATGGGCTGTAGGTTTTCTTCAGAGCTTCTTCTGCTTGTTGGAAAGCAAAGCGCGCTGCATCCATCTCTCCTCGTGCCAGGTATATACGCATCAGGATGGTATAGCCTAAATATAAGGCAACGATGGTTTCTGTCTGCTCACTCAGCCGGACTCCCTGTAATGCCAGATCCAGGGCCTCATCAAGTCGGTTCCACTGTCGCAATGCGTCCGCGTGGAAAATATACGCCCAGCACATCATTGCGTGTGGTAGTCCGGCAGGTGTTGTTCCCAGAAGCGCAACTTGCTCTGCAAGCTGCTTCACCTCATGGAGCTTTCCATGCAACAATAAAGAATAGGCCGTTCTGCACATATAGATGATGGTTGAAGACGTGTCTCCTGCGGTCTGGGCGAGCGCGGTGGCTTCCTTTGTACTCTGGATTGCTGCCACGATGTCACCAAACGAATGATAAGCCAGAGATTGTGCGTAGGCGACTTCTGCTCGTGCTATTAGATTCTGTTCTGACAGGTGAGCCAGGGCCTCCTGGCAGAAAGCCAGAGTCGAATGTCCCTCACCGAGATAGTAGCCTGTAATAATAGCACGATAAGCAGCAAGTTCTCCAAAAAGATTATCTCGCGCTTGTTGTTCGGATGATAGAGGTACTTCTGCCTCAGTTGTCTCGTTTGTCGGCGCGGGTGAAGTGGCTCGCAAAGCAGTTTCTGCATCTTGTAGCCAGCGGTCCATCGTCGTGTAAGGGGCGACCATAAACAGCGTCTTGGCGTATGCCAGGCACAGACGAGGCCGAGAGCGCATCACCTCGGCAGGGAGCTTCTCAAGCCAGCTTCTCAACATCGCGTGTTCACTGTTTCCCCAGATGAGTGCATAGACTTGCTCGATCAGGTCAGCAGCCCACTGCCACTCCTGGGCTGTGATGGCATTAGCTATCGCCTCGTTCAGTCGTCCGTGCTGGGCATACCAGTGGCTGGCGTGGTAATGCAAGATAGTTACTAGTGTGGGCTGCGTTTGCTCCAACCGGTGACGCAATGCTTCGGCAAAGAGGGCATGATAGCGATACCAGCGGCGCTGCGTATCCAGGGCCACAAGAAATAAATTGGCTCGTTCCAGTTGCTCTAACATCTGCTGACTCCCGCTCTGTTCCAGGATGGCGTCACATAAGGAAGCGGAGAGCTGTTTCAGGATCGAGGTATGCAGCAGAAACGTTTGCACGGATGCGCTCTGACTCTGGAACACCTCCTCAATCAGATAATCGAAGACGTAGCGTTGACTTCCACTCACCTCCTCCAGAAAATCGCCAGAATCAGCATGTCCTTGCAGCGAGAGGCCAAGCAATTGCAATCCCACCAGCCAGCCTTCTGTCCGAGTAGTCACTGTTTCGACCATGTCTTGAGAGAGCTGGATGCTCGCCGACTTCTTGAGGAAAGCCATCGCCTCATCTGGATTACAGCGTAACTCGTCGGTGCGCACCTCTAGAAGGTGCCCGCGTGCTCGCAGCAGTGAGAGTGGTAGCGGAGGGTCTGCACGTGTTGCCAGGATAAGATGAAGTTGAGGAGGAAGATGCTCCACCAGGTAGGTGAGGGAGGTGTGAATCGCCTGCTCGGTGATCAGGTGATAGTCGTCCAGGATCAGGAGGAACTGCTCAGATTGCTCCGCAAGACGATTGATGAGCGTCTGCAGGATGGAACGCAACGGGGGTGTTTGTTGTGTTTGCAGGTATGCTATAAGCAGCGTGCAGAGCCCAGGCTGCTGGCTGTCCAGTGCCGTAAGCACATACATCCAGAACAGCGCCGGCTCATTGTCTCCCTCATCCAGGGACACCCAGGCTATCCGCAGGTGCTCTGGTGGGAGCGACTGTACCCAAGTCGAGAGCAGCGTGGTTTTACCGAAGCCAGCAGGGGCCGATACCAGTGTCAGTGAACGCTCTACGCTGATATTGAGCAACTCAATCAAGCGTGGACGGGCGATCAGCGTATGCGAGGAAGAAGGGATAAAAAACTTCGTTGCCAGAAGCTGGTCGTGGAACAATGGTGACTCGTCCATGAAAGTGTCCTTCGCATGCTTTGCTATATTGCCTACGTTTCTCCATCCTCATCTTTCTCTCCTATTTTAGGATATACCGACCCTTTTAGGCAATTGAGTTCTTTTTTGTAGCCAACCCCTACCTTGCTTTCTGCACTGTTTGCTCCTTGCCTCGCGCCAGCGCAGTGAAAATGCCAAGTGTAGCGAAAGCGGAACAGACAAGCAGGGCTATGTGGAAGCTACTGACGAATGTATTTTGCAGTCCACTAATACTCGTGAGAGGTAAATTGTGCGCTTGTAACGATGACAAAAGTGTACCGGCTGCTGCGCCTCCTAAAGCCGCGAAAACTGTACCAGTAAGAGCCACACTCATACTTTGCCCGATAACGCGGCCTGTGGCCAGCAAACCCGACGCTTCCCCTTGAGCATTTCTTGGAGCCGCCCCCATCATGGTACGAGTATTTGGTGATTGGAAAAGACCCTGGCCAATGCCAATAATAGCGAGACGCCAGATAATATCCCAGCTAGAACTTTGTGCGTTGATCTGACTCACCAGGAATAATCCGAAGCAGGCTATTGCCAACCCAGAAGGAGATAGCCATCGCGATCCCCAACGATCCGCAAGTGAGCCACTTATAGGCGCAACAATGGCAAGCATCAGCGGTAAGGGAGTCATCATCAGACCGGTCTGGATGATAGAGAAACCCCGCAGTTGCTCGAAGTAGAAAGGTAAAAGAAATCCTGGTGCAAACAAGGCCATCATACAGAGTATGAAGCTGATATTGGCAAACGCGAAGACCCGATTGGTGACTAATCCCAGATTGACGATGGGATGCTCAACATGCGCTTCCACATACACCCCGACGCTTAGCATCAATAGGCTGATTCCGAGAGTGGTGAGTGTGCCAGTAGAAAGCCATCCCCACTCCTGACCAAAAGAGAGACCAAGAGTGAGCGCAGCCAATCCAATAGCCAGCGGTGTCGCTCCAATCAGATCGAATCGCTCATGCTGGTCCCGTGGCGGTTTTTGTTCGCTATAAAGGTAAAATGCGGCGTAGAGGACGAGCATACAGATTGGCACATTGACATAAAAAATCCAGCGCCATGTCAGGAACTGCGTAATGATTCCTCCAATAGTCGGCCCAGCGGCCACGCCAAGTGAGATCACTACCGCATTCAAGCCCAGTGCTAATCCTCGTTCACGGCTAGGAAATGTACTGGTAATCATCGCCACATTGACCGAAAAGATGAGTGCGCCTCCGATACCCTGAAAGAGGCGAGCAAGGATGAGGAGTAGAAGAGTAGGAGCGAGGCCGGAAAGTGCTGATCCGAGAATAAAAACAATCAACCCCATCAGAAAAATCGGCTTCCGACCGATCATATCGGCAAGACGTCCAAATGTGAGGAGAACGGCGGCAATCACCACGAGATAGCCAATAATGATCCACTCGGTTGTCCCGCTTATCCCCACATGAAATGTGCGCGCAATGCTCGGCAGGCCGATATTGACGATCGAGCCGTCTAGCGTGGTCATAAAGCTTGCAGTAGCTGAAAGGGCAAGCATAATCCACTTGTTCATCTGCCCCTGAAGTTCAACAGTTTTTCTAGAGGGAGGATTGACTATGTGGTGAACTGTGCGAACTGGAGCGGTAAGAGCATGTGTTGCTCCAAGCATAGTGGCTGTTTCAAAAGTCCTATAGGTGTCATGTCTGATCTCTTTATTCATTTTATCCTCATTAAATGATTCCAATAACTGTGCTGTTTTTCTTGGATAATGCTATATATTTCTTTTTCAATTTTTTAAGACCTATCCCATCCCTTACTAAAAGTATAAAGTCCTTACTCTTGCATGTCTAATACATAATTACTAAGATATTAATAGATACAGCCTATGAAAGGAGCAATCAAAGGATGGAACTGCGCCATTTACGTTACTTTGTCACCGTTGCGGAGGAACTGCACTTTGGAAGGGCGGCGATACGCCTTTCGATTGTGCAACCATCTTTGAGCCAGCAGATTCAGCAACTTGAGAAAGAGTTAGGTTTTCCCCTCTTATATCGAACGAAACGCTTTGTTGAACTGACAGATGCAGGAAAGGTGTTTCTGGTGGAGGCGAAGCATGTTCTTGCTCAAGTCCAAGAGGCGAAACGAGCAGCTCAACGGGCCTATCGCGGAGAGATGGGGCGGCTGGTGGTAGGCTATATCAGCTCAAGCACCTACGACCTGCTTCCTATGATGCTTCGCGTCTATCGTGAGCGTTTTCCTGAAGTCGAGGTTGCTTTAAGAGAACTGACGACGCAAGAGCAGGTACGAGCATTGGAAGAAGAATACATTCACCTTGGGCTTCTCCGCCTACCTATTAGCGCCCCAATGGTCAATGTCGAGATAGTTCGCCAGGAACCGATCGTGTGCGTGCTCCCAGAGGACCATCCACTAGCCAGGCATGAAGAGGTGGCTGTGTCTCTGCTGGCCGATGAGCCGTTTGTGCTCCAATCGAGTAATCGAGGTGGGGGTTACTACGTTCAGTTGATGAAGTTGTGTCTTGCCTCTGGATTCAGTCCTAATGTGATCCAGGAAGTAACAGAAATGCATACGATTGTGAGCCTGGTCGCTGCCGGTATGGGTGTCTCGCTGGTTCCCCTCTCAACCCGCAACCTTCGCAGTCAAGGTGTGGTGTATCGAGTGCTGGAAGGAACTACTACACTGACTGAGATGGCAGTAGCCTGGCTGAGAAATTCACGCTCAGCACTTGTGACAAACTTTTTGGTTGTAGCAAGGGAAACCGCCACAAGCTTGAAGTAACGAACTGGACCGGTACTTTTGTCATCGTTGAACAAATACCCCGACTAGCCAGCACAGATATCAACAAGTCAGATGTTGTAGCTCTCTTTGCCATCTTGGCGAAACACGGTAATGAGTCTATCACGTTCAGCCATACTTATGCTTTGCTCACGCACTCTCCGACAGATTGCTGCGACAACCTCAACGAGTGCTACCTGTGAAATGTACAAATTGTGACCTTACGCTGGATTGCAGAGGGCGAAAATCCATGCTTGCCCTTGTTCAAAGATGTACCGTTTGATAATGGCTGAAGTGTCTAGAAAGTAGGTAGCCATTAATATGGTCCTCGATCTTCAATCACCATCTTTGACGCAGGCTTGTCTCTGGCAAACAATCGGGCAAGTTGTTCCCTTTCAGCCTGTTCCTTGGGAGACAATTGCCGCTATGTCGCCAGATTGAGGAGCTTTCTCTCACGGTATAACTTCTCGGCAAGCTCACGTCCCGTCATCGAGCATTCTGTTGTAGAAGCTAATGGTAAATGTCGTATCAGGTCACGCAGAAGTGTTTCTGGTGAATCTCCTCTTTTGGCGGCTTCTGCGGCAAGCGTCTGGTTTTTCTGATCGGTCAGGGTGATAGTCATTTGATAGCTCAGGAAAATTGACTTCCCTCCTGAAGTGAGAATGTTCTGATATGCTCCATCATAGCCCCCTGTCATGAAATTTCGCAACTCTGCGGAATTGTTCCACTATTGAGCCAGGAGTGGCTCCCGGAGAACCACGAGAGAGGAGGTCAATCCCTGTTGCTTGTCTCGGTGCTGCTGGTACTTGTGCACGCATCCATAGCTCATCCAATGGTAGGCCGCGCCCCTGGCAGACTCAGAAAGCCAATGCATCTATGGAGATGGCTACTCTCATCGTGTTTCCTTTCCTTATTCTCAGCACACGGTGAAGGAGTTATCACACTGGCTCTGCTAGGGTCGTTGTATACACTCCCGAGCGAAGAGGCGTACTGGTTCTAGCTGGGCGGCGTCAACAAAGCGCACAATGAGTTCCTGTATCCCGGCCTCCTCGTATTCCGCCAGGCGCTCGCGAATCTGCTCAGGTGTGCCAATCAACCAGGTCTGGCGCAATGCTTCCAGGTTGTCGCGCTCCTGGGAGGTCAACTTGGCGAGGACGTCTGCCTCAGTCTCAGCAATGACGCAGTCATCGATGAGAGTTGTGCGCTTGATACTTTCGTAATCGCGTCCGAGTTGCTCGCAGTGCTGCTTGAGTACGGCTAATTTGTGTTTGATCGTTGGAATATCTCCCCCAATATTGCAGGCGTTCGCATACTGTGCGACCAGCCGGAGTGTCACTTTTTCGCCTCCGCCTCCAATCAAGAGTGGAATATGTGGTTGTTGCATGCCTTTGGGCTGGTTGATCGCTCCCCTCACCTGGTAATAGGTCCCCTCATAATGCGCTTCCTCCTGGGTCCACATCGCCAGGATGATCTCAACGGCCTCGCGTAAGCGCTCCAGGCGCTCGTGCGTGCCGGGAAACGGGTACCCGTACGCTGTGTATTCCTCTTCATACCAGCCTGCACCGATACCAAAATCGAGTCGTCCTTGACTGAGCACATCGACGGTACTGGCCATTTTTGCCAGCAAAGCCGGATTGCGATAGCTATTGCACGTGACCATCTGACCGAGGCGCACCCGTCTGGTATCGCGCGCCAGAGCGGCAATGCTCGTCCAGCATTCAAAGGTCACCTCCTGCATGGGAGTAGGAACCGTGTGGAAGTGGTCGTAGAGCCAGATCGAGTGATAACCCAATGCGTCGGCTTCTTGTGCGACGCGCGTCATCGTCTCATACGCCTCAGTGGGGTCAGCTATCCCGACCAGGTCCAGACGCCATCCTTGCGGAACAATTACGCCGAATTCCATCGTGGTAAAACTCCTCTTTATTTACGCTAGAAGAATCTTCTTGCGAGAAGCCTGCAAAGTTCACTTATCCGCCCCAACGTTCCCAGAAAACCACCTCATCGAACGGTTTGCGTCCGTCTGGTTTTGGCGGGTGAGGCTGTTCGCGACTGGTGAGAGGGTAGCCAAAGGAGATCGCGACGTCAAAATGTTGATCGTGGGGAACGCCCAGGATCGCCTTGGCCTTCTCCGGCTCCCACATCGAGGCGATGCATGAGCCGATGCCCAGTTCCCAGGCGGCCAGTTGTAGATAGGCCGCAGCCTGTCCCAGATCGAAGCTGTCGGCAGTGGAAGCAATGAGTGCGACAGCGAAAGGAGCTCCGGCCAGGTGTCCTGCATACGCACCGCATTGAGAAAGTTGACGCAGGGTTTCCCGGTCGCGTATCGCGATGAAGTGCCAGGGTTGCGTATTCTTCGAGCTTTGCGCCCGCCTGCCAGCATGCAAGATCGAGCGGATCGCTTCTTCAGGCAAGGGTTCATCAGTAAACTCGCGAACGGCGCGCTTGGTGCGGATCAGTTCGGAGACCGTCATACGTATGTACCTCCTTGGGTGATGGCAGACAATACTCAAAGCAGAAGCGCGTTCCACTACAAGTGCTAGACCCTCTCATTATATCATTATGTCACTTTCCCTATGGATGCCCAGTCTTTGCAGTCAGGAAGAGCAGCATCTCTAAGTGTACATCGGGGTTTCGCTCCGGTCAGGATTATGCAAGTCGAGGCGAAGCCACCTGACAGAAAATAACTAAAAGCTCAAAGAAGAGGTGATAGACTATGGTATACAATAGAAATATTAATGCAGGTTCGGCGAGGAAAGTGGGTCCATGTTTATGACGTCAGACCAGATCATATACGGCACGCTCACGCGCACAGAACAAAAAGCGCGGCGCATTATCAAGAACTACGAGCAGGCCGGCAGTTGAAATCGCGAGCCTGTCCCGGCAAGAAGAGAAGGAGTTCCTATGAGCAGCGAAAAGCCTGTCCTGTCTACCGTCGCCAATAAAGTAGCCCGTGTGGTGATGAACCGGCCAGGGGCGTTGAATGCCACGAGCTGGGGGTTGATCTCAGAACTGCGCCTGGCTCTGGAACGTGCCCAGGACGATCCGGACGTCTCGCTTATTGTCCTCTCGGGCGCAGGAGGCAACTTCTGTGCAGGTGAGGACTTGAAGGAGGCGGAACATCAAATCGCCGAGGACTTTCTGGCACTTACTCTGGATCTGCAACGTCTCACGTGCTTGCTGCTGTTGGGCGAGAAACCAAGCATCGCCGTGCTGGATGGCTATGCCGTGGGCGGAGGCTTCGAGTTGGCACTGGCCTGCGATGTTCGCATCGCTAGCACACGGGTGCGCATGGGATGTGTAGAGGCGAGTGTATGCATGGTCATCACAGGGGGTACATCTGTACTACTCCCTCGTCTCGTTGGGCAGGGGGCGGCGCGGGAGATTATCCTACTGGCCGACATCTTTGAAGCCGCCGTCGCCCAGCGTATTGGGCTGCTCCACTGCTTGGTCGAGCCAGAACAACTGGCCGACGAAGTGCAGGTATTGATCGACAAGATGCTAAGTCGTGCGCCTCTTTCCCTGCGCGAGAGCAAGTGGCTGCTCAATCGCCCACTAGAGGCCGAATTGGAGCGAGCCTTTCAGAACGAGATCGAGGCGATCATGCGCTGTTTTGGAACGGATGATGCCCACGAGGCTACAGTGGCTTTCCGCGAAAAACGTCCTCCTCTGTTTCAAGCGAAGTGACCGGGTGTTGCTAGAAGAGTAGCAAGATCGGAAGGATATCCCAGGTAGCCAGTACAAGGTAGCAAGAAGCTTTGGAGTGAATGCCGAGTCACTGCCACGGCTGTTAAGGCGGCATAAATCAACGTAACGGAAGAAAAAGACACGCCGACGCATCGAGGAGAGTATCCTTCAATCAGAAAGGGGAAGACTACGATTGATAGAGAAGGAAAAGAACCGAGGCACCACGACTGACAACATTTATGTGGATATATTGCAAAGGTTGCAAAAAGCACATGTGCGCTTGGGAGCGAGCATCACGTATGAGGAGGCTGAACACATCGAAGAGGATGAGGAATACCACGAGGTCTACATCCCAGCAGGGCAGGTGCAAGCGTGGTTCATGATTGAGGATGAGATCAAACTCTCTGAGCACAACAAGATCGTGCTCCCCAAATCTCCCTTTGACATTGAGGATATGGAAGAGGTCGTCTTTGAGGTGGAAGAACAGCACCCCTCCCCCCTCGATGTGTCTCTCTCCTTTGAGGAGAGAATGGAACAAACGGCCAATCTGGAAACGCTCTGCTCGCTCATCAATGAGTTAGCTGATATGGGATGTGAAGTCAGCATGAAGAAGGAAGTTCAAGATGGTGCTCCACAGGTACAGGTTCTTGACGTGGAGTACATCAATAACAATGACGGATTTGATGGCCTGACGAGCTTCCTGAGCCGAGGCAAATACCAGATTTATTATCTACCTTTCCCAGAAGATGGAGAGGAAGAGGGACCGCTCAACCCCGATGAGGTCAAGACCACTGAGCTTCCTACGTACGTGTCATTTTGGGTCTGGTATAATCGAGAGGCAGTCCGCAATCGAGTTGATCATGGAGATGAGGATGCGCTGACCTACTATCGCACCAGTTTTTTGCCAAAAGTACGAGCAGCGAGAGCAAATGGAGAGATCCCTAGTTTATTGTATTGAGCGACGACAGGAGAAGCGGGTCGGGACCGCCATTCCCCGGCCCGCTTTTCAGTTATGAACGATGGTGAGCTTGAACCAGGAGTCGCTCCGGCGGCTTCTGACAGAGGCTCTCCTCTTCGCGTTAGCGGGTTCAGGCTACGCGCGGAGCAAAGGGAAGCGATTTGTGCTCGCGCCAGTAGCCCGGAAATGGCTGCTCAAAAGTAGCCCACAATCGCTTTACGATTATATGTTATTCAACTTCTTGAATTGGACCTGGGATGAACGCTTTGAGGATTTTATGATGTGAGTTATCTACGGTGGAGCGTCATCGGCAAGCCGTAGCGCGGGCGCAGCGAAAGTAGCGCTTCTGGCTCGACTGGGTGGCCAGGGACCAGGCGCAATTTGTAGTATTGTGCGACAGTGGCCAGGATCAACTGCATCTCCATCAGCGCGAAGTTGTTGCCGATGCACACGCGTGGCCCACCCCCGAATGGGAAGTACGCATAGTGCGGGCGACCTGCAGAGCGTTCAGGCGTGAAGCGCTCGGGTTCGAACACCTCCGGGTTATCCCAAAATGCAGGATGGCGGTGCGTGATATATGGGCTTAGCACAATCATGCTGTTCGCAGGAATGAAATAGCCTCCGATTTCGTCATCAGCGATTGCTTTCCGTCCGAAGATCCAGGCTGGGGGATAGAGGCGCAATGTTTCCTCAAGTACCATACGGGTGTAGGGTAGTTTGGCGAGGTGATCCACAGTTGGTATTTGACCACCAAGCACCCTATTCAGCTCGGCATGGAGATGGCGTTCGACCTCGGAGTGCTTGGTAATCAGGTACCAGGTCCATGTGAGTGCAGTTGATACAGTTTCATGACCTGCAATGAGCAGCGTCATCACCTCGTCACGCACTTGTTGATCATTCATCCCCTGCCCCGTCTCCTCGTCACGCACTGACAGTAACATCGAGAGCAAATCATCTGTATCCATGTTCTGTTGGCGGTGCTGGTTGATGATGCCTTGCACCACCTGGTCAAGGGTACGAAATGCAGTCTGGATGAGGCGGTTGCGCGACGTAGGAATGTTGAGCGGTGGGAGGGGAGCATAGATGTAATCTGAGAGCAACTTGTTCACTGTTATTAGAGCCTGGCTGACGATATGCGTCTCATCGCTGAGATCAATGTTGAAGAGGGCCTGGCCGACGATACGCAGCGTCAGGCGTAACATCTCTGCTGCGATATCTAGCTGCTGAGCGTGCTCGGCAAAGTCCTGCCACTGATCGAGCATCATGACTGTAGCGTCGGTCATCAGCGAGCCAAAAGCTGCCAGGCGCTTTCGATGGAAGGCGGGCTGCATCAGGCGCCGCTGATGGAGCCAGGATTTCCCATCGTTGGTGACGAGTCCCCTGCCTAGCAACGGCTTAAAGATCTGATAGGGATAGAGGTCTTTGTTATAGTTTTGTTGTTTCTCCTGCAGAACATGCTTGACACCGTCTGGGTGATTGACCAGGTAAGCGGGCCATAAAAGGAGGCGTATCCGAACGATATCACCATATTGCTGGGTCATGGCCAATCCAAAACGCAGAGGGTCGCGTCGTATATCGCGCGCACTCCCGAGCAGCAAATGACCACGCGGGCCTGGTGCGACCTTATGTCGAGGTAATATTTCAGCTCTGGATTTTTGAGTCATCGGTTCAGCCATCTCTTGCCTCCTACCGCGTTGTAGGCTACAGGCCAATGCCAAAGTTACTGAGGCTAACTATACCTGTTCCTCATGTATCGATTTCAGTGTCTCGAGTGCTTCGTCGACATGTCTCTTCGAGGTGAATTGCGAGAAGAAGATGCGACGAACAATGCCTTGCCTGTCGATGATGTATGTCACGCGCCCCGGCAGTCCGAAAGCTGTGGGCACGCCGTAGCGCTTTCTGATTGCGCCGTCCACATCACTCAACAGGATGAAAGGGAGTTGGTAATCTTTGGCGAAATGTCGATGTGACTCCACCGAATCGGAGCTGACCCCAATTACTTCCGCTTCAGCGTCCTTGAAGACTTCATAGCTGTCCCGAAAGGCACAAGCCTCATCAGTACACAGGGAAGTGTTATCCTTCGGATAGAAATACAGCACGATATGTTTCTTACCGAGAAAATCTCCAAGGCTTATTGGCCTGCTTGATTGGTTAAGGAGCGTAAAGTCCGAGGCCAGGTCGCCGACCTGCATCTTGCCTTTCACTGGTTGTACCTCGTCGTCATACTTGTTCATCGCTTCTCCTCCTTCTGGGACGATCAAGTGAATTTTTTACGCGCTGCACTGTACAGGTGGTACTGAGATCAAACGTGTGGTGGCATCAGGATGCGGCACCAGATTGTTGAGGGTTCCGGTATTAATCACCACATCTTCTCCATTGAAAGAGAGAGCAATGCGATCCAGGCTCCTGGGAGCCGGTCCGTCCAGGTATTCACCGGTAACCTGATAATGCGAACCGTGACAGGGACATTTGAAGCTTACGCAGTCATCGCGGAACGGGACGGTACAGCCTAGATGGACACACCTTTGATATAATCCAATCCAGTAGGAACTATCACTTTCTTTGACGACTGTTTCCGCGGTCAACTGGTCCGCAAGCGTCGTCCCATTCAATAAAAACTCTGTATTTTTAGCCAGGTGCACGACGTAGGTTTTAGCCGCTTGATGATAGAAAACGCCTGCTTGATTGATCCTGAAATTACCTGGCGTGGCGGCAGTAAAATCCGCTTTCGTGCCAAGTGTCAAGGTAGAGCCAAACTGACCAGCCAAGTTAGGATAGAGCAGGTCGACTGCACCGGCCACACCTGCGGTTGCAGACAGCCCAAACATAACTAAGAGAGATCGACGAAGGAAACGTCGCCGCGACAATCGCTGTTTTGCGATTTCAGCAGCTTCGGCCCCTCCACCATGCAATACTTCATATTGCTGTGGCGTAACAGGTGGTTTTTCAATACTCATGATTATGCATTTCCTATGAGACACCATGTATATACACTAGTGTATCCATACCAACGCTATCGTCGCTCCCACTCCGGGCTGTCAAAGCCGTCAATACTATTGACGCCCCAACGCAAGGCTGCTGTAGGGAGTGCAACCAGCACAGCAAAAAAGATGATTAACTCCATCGAGTCCTCGTTTAAGTATGCGTGTAGCCAGGGATGACTTCTAGCTGACCGTCACACTAACAGATATACCTTGCTGGGAGCAGAAGCACATCGACAAAATGGTGTAATTCCATCTCTCAGTGCGCCTTGAACTCTCTACACAGAATTACCTAGCTGTTGTACTCGTGTGGCCTTTCGCCATTGGGATCGTGAGGAAGCGGAAACTGAACATTGAGTTAGAGCATTGCGCAATGCTGTAACCTCTGGCGAATCTACCTATGAAAGGACAGTGCCGTAGGGCGTCCTTCTTTCATAGAAGCTCCTGGTATCAGATCGCAAAATCCTTCTAACCAGCCCTCTGCTAGTGGTTATTACTTTGACAATGGAGTCATGAAGGTGATTTCGGCTCTGACACCGGGAGCCGCCGCAATCATGCAAAGATACTCATTCTCTATTATCCACGTGATCAACTATCATATAGAAAGCAGATCAACCAATGGATATCCAGATTACACATATGTACCAGCGCAACACTAACGATCAAGATCCGGATCGACGACAGGACTCTCATAATCCAAGCAATGGTGACAACGCCAATGGCAATGATCCACGGAAGAAAGGGACTTCTCCATTGAGGGTTTTCCTTTTCATCATTGCCCTGATATCAGTGCTGGCAGCTGGATCCATCTTTCTAAACGGTCAGGGATCAAATATGAACGGTCAACCAGTCGTCGAGTTTCCTTACAGCTCGTTCTACCAGCAAGTCATGAATGGCAATATCAAGGATGCCATTTTCCAGGGACAGGACATCACTGGTGACTTCAAGAACCCTATCTCTTTGACCGGCTCCAATGGTATCCCTGGGCTTGCGAACCAGTATCACCTGACACAGATACCCAACGGAGACCCGAATCTCATCCCCTTGCTGAACAGGTATCACGTGCAGTTCCAGGCGAAACCCGTGGTCGATCATAATCTCTTCCTGAACATTTTATTCAGTTTTCTCCCCTTCATTTTGGTGTTTGCCGTCATCTACTTCATCGCTCGCAGGGCCACACAGAGCCAGCAGAACGTCTTCAGCTTTGGGAAGACCCGCGCCAAAGTTGTGCCAGGAGATAGACCGAGCACCACCTTTGCCGATGTGGCAGGCGTCGATGAGGCGAAATACGATCTTGTTGAGGTAGTTGAATTTCTGAAGACGCCGGAGAAGTTCCAGCGCCTGGGTGGAAAGATTCCGCGTGGTGTGCTGCTGGTAGGGCCTCCGGGAACTGGCAAGACCTTGCTGGCACGCGCCGTTGCCGGTGAGGCGAGAGTGCCATTCTTCTCCATGAGCGGCTCGGAGTTCGTGGAAGTGCTGGTCGGTGTTGGTGCGAGTCGTGTGCGTGATCTCTTCGATCAGGCCAAGAAAGCGGCTCCTAGCATCATCTTCATCGATGAGATCGATGCCGTCGGCCGCCAGCGTGGGACTAGCATCAATAGCAACGACGAGCGCGAGCAGACTTTGAACCAGTTGCTGGTTGAGATGGATGGCTTTGATACGCGCCAGGCCGTTGTCGTCATC
>WNFY01002455.1_pt1 | contig 17610 bp, 13 predicted proteins | sample 5400091 | NCBI WGS metagenome assembly WNFY01 (sample SAMN13153364, study PRJNA577476) | soil metagenome | isolation source: 60 cm soil or saprolite under grassland replicate 1 | place: USA:California | collected 2016-06-15
AGGTCCATCTGCTCCTGGCGGAGGCATTCCGCGTGGCCGGGGCCCTCGATCAGGCCGCGCGCGAATGCGATATTACTCACCAGCTTGACCCCGAGTTTTGGACTGACTGCTTCGTTCTCTATGTACACACCGGAAACTTCACGAAGGCGAGAGAGGAAATCGAGCAAACGCCGGGGAATTTCAGTTCCTTCATGCTGGGCCAAGTGCTTTTGCGAGAAGGTAAGGTGGAAGAAGCGCTGCCCAAGCTCAAACTACTGTCCGCTGGCCAACCTTACGAGTTGATCCACAATTGCTGGCCTGATTCATCCTCCCGGGCGTGCGACGAAATCGCAAACAAACTCGCCTCCAGTTCTCGCAGTATTCCCGATGCAGATGCCTGGTATTTTGGGGCCGCCATGTTCGCGTTTCTTGGAAAGAAAGATATTGCTGTTCGTTTGCTCGATGCAGATTCCAAGCACAGTTTCTGTATTTATCCATCTGTTGATCGCGATCCCCTGTTCGACAAAATTCGCGAATCGGATGAGTTCAAGGCTGCCCGCCAAGCTGGAATCGATTGCCAGCAGAAGTTCGCGCCGTACGCCAAGTTGCAAATTCAATAGCGTCAGCGAATTCCCGCTAACGAAGGTAATGCCGATCAGCGCTTCTCCGGGGAGAGTCGCCTCGGGGAGTTTCACCCCGAGGCGCTCGCAGAACCGGACAGGACACTCTCGCGTCATCCGGCTCCCATCATGGAGCCACGCTACGTGCCAACTGCCAGTGAGCAAACAACTCTGGACGACGACGCGAGAGGCTCGCGATCCAGTGCCTAGCTTTCCGGAGGTGGGTGCGTAGCTTTTTGTATTTACGCTTGGCCCAAAAGACCAGCTCTCGGTCCAGTTGGCGCGTGATCGAATGGAGCGCCGTGCGGTAGAACCGCCCATAATATTGGAGCCAGCCTCGGATGATGGGATTGTAGAGCCGAGACAGATCTTCGATCGCCTTATCGCTACACGTAGGTAGTTTCCAGCTCCGAATCGTGTTTCGGATCGCCTTCGCTGCTTTGGTGGAAATTGCTGGACTGAAGTTCAGGAAGACCTTGCCAGTGCGACTCTTTGATCTTCGCGGTCGAAACTCGTATCCTAGAAAATCAAATTTCTCATTGGTGTGTCTTCCCTTCCGCAACTCATCCTTGCAATAGACGATCTTCGTCTTCTCCAGATGAAGTTCCAGTCCGCAGTTCCGCAAGCGTTCACCGATGGCCGTCCTCACTTCCTTGGCTTCCCTCTCTGTCCTGCAGTGCACGATGACATCATCGGCGTACCTCTCAAATGGCACATGAGGATAGTTCGCCGCCATCCATCGATCTAATGAGTAATGCAGAAACAGATTAGCGAGCAGTGGGCTGACTACGCCACCTTGCGGCGTACCCTTTTCCCGGGGAACCAATCGCCCGTCCTCCTCTTGCACTGACGCTTTCAGCCAGCGTTCGATGTAGAGAACCACCCACCGCTGCGACGCGTGTTTCTTCACCGCTCGTAACAGTAGACTTTGATCCAGATTGTCGAAAAAGGCCTTGATGTCGAGGTCTATGACCCAGTCATAACGCCAGCATCGCTGTCGCGCCTGACCCACAGCATCCAACGCCGACTTCCCCGGCCGATAGCCGTAGGAGTCTGCATGGAACCTTGAGTCCACTTCCGGCTCCAGTCTTGCTTTCGCAACCTGTTGTGCGATTCGATCCGCTACAGTGGGAATTCCCAGACTTCTTTCTCCACCACTCTTCTTCGGTATCTTCACTGTCCTGACTGGTGGTGGAAAGTAGCTTCCCGATGCCATTCGATTCCAAATCTTGTAAAGATTCTTCTTCAGCTCCCTTTCAAAATCCTCGATCGACTGTCCATCGGTCCCTGCTGCCCCTTTATTCGCTTTCACCCGCTGATACGCTTCCCAGACCTCCTTCTTCGAAATACAAAACGGCTTTGCCTTCTTCCTCGGGCTCCTCCCATCAACTGGTTGGCTCATTGAATCAGGCTCCTTGACACAGCGCCTTTGCTCCATCCTTTTATCGGGGACTTCATAGCTACTACGCGCTGTTCCGTCCCTGAATCTCCGCATCCGTACTCTCGCCCTCGTGGTATCAGCACTTGTGGCTTCTCCGTTAGCATCGAAGACTCAGGTTCCCATGTTCCGCTTAACCGCCTCGTTGGCAAGCTCAGGCCACCTCTCATGCCGGATGCCGCCCCGCCCGTAATCAGGTTTCGTCGGAGCTTTGTCCCGCAGCCGTCATCCAACTGCGGTTTTGACATCGTCTAATTGCTTTCGACACTTCAACAGTGGTTCCTTTGCAGTCCTCTTCTTGCCTGGTACCTGACCTGGTCATTGCCAGGCCTTTTCCTTCCGCGCTCACGACCATGGCTTTTGACCACAGCCGCCGAAGGTGGTTTGGAACCCGCTCCTGCAAGCCAGTTCCGAGGGGCCTACCCTCATCAGTTAAGCAGTTACGCACTACTCGGCCTCGCAGCCTTTCGCGCTCATGGCGCACGATGACGGGCAATCCGGAAATAAATACTTTCCCAGCTCGGGTGTGCTTTCCAAACTGACCCACTACCCGATTTGGCCGAAATGCCGAATGCTGAGTGCTTCCTTGCTAAACTTACTTCTTGCCCCCACGAAGCAAATCCTCGAGTGCTCAAGTTGAAGGGGTGGCAGTTCCAACCCCTGCCAGACCCGCACTAGTACACAAGCACGATCCCAATCGTCTTTTCCTCATTGACGCCATGTCATTCATCTTCCGCGCTTATCATGCGATGGCGCGGCAGCGAGGGATGTCCACGCGCAAGGGCCTGCCGACAGCGGCGATCTACGTTTTCGTAAATATGTTGCGTAAGTTGCGCGATGACTTCTCCCCGCAATATCTAGCTGCGGTGTTCGACGTTGCTGCACCCACCTTCCGCGATCAGCAATATAAGGAATACAAAGCCAACCGAAGTGAGATGCCTGGCGATTTAGCGCAGCAGATTCCGTATATCCGGCGGGCGCTCGAGGCTTACCGCATTCCGATCCTGGAAGTTCCCGGATACGAAGCCGACGATGTGATCGGCACGCTGGCCACCAGGGGTGTCGCAGAGGGCCGCGCCGTGTACGTGGTCTCCAGTGACAAGGACATGCTTCAGCTGGTGAACGATCACGTGCTGGTTCTGAATCCTCCAAAGGACAATCTGATTGCCGATGCGGCCAAGGTTGAAGAGATTCTCGGCGTTCCCCCGAGACGTGTGATTGATGTGATGGCACTTCGCGGAGACTCAATCGACAATATTCCCGGCGCGCCCGGAATCGGCGATAAGGGTTCGGTAGAACTTATTCAACGGTTTGGCAGCGTAGAAGGAGCTTTGGACCATGCCGCCGAGGTCGAACGGAAAACTTACCGTGAGTCGCTGCAGAATAACCGCGAGAAGATTCTGCTGAGCAAAGAGCTGGTGACCATAAAATGCGACGTGGACATCGAACTTGACGTCGAAGCAATGCATGCCGGCGAACCGGACATCGAAGCCTTACGCGCACTCTTCACTGAACTCGAATTCACATCTTTGCTGAAAGAGCTGTTGCCAGTGGTCGAAGCTCCTCCCGGCAATTACCGCGAGGCGAAGTCCGCAGCCGATGTCGAAGCCATATTGAAGGCGCGCCCCGAAAATGTGCCGCTCGCCATCGCTGTCGAGAGCGTCATCGTAGCTCCGCCGATTGAGGAAGAAGAATCGAGCGACGAGGGCATGCTGCCGCTACAGCAACAGCAGTCGCTGCTCGTGACGGCGGAGAAGGCCCCAAACCTGGCGATTTCCGTCGAATCCGGTTCGGCTCTCACAATTTCACCAGAGTCTGAAGCCAACTCTGCCCTGAGGTCTGCGCTTTCCGATGGAACAATTTCGAAAGCAATTCACGACTGGAAAACCGCCTCCCACGCGCTTGGAAGCATGGAACTGTCCGGTATCAGCCACGACTCGCAGCTGTACTCGTATCTGCTCGATCCAACGTACTCCTCGCACCGTCTGCCTGACCTGGCGTTGCGGTACTTCAATCTCAAACTTGGTGGGTCGCTCGCAGAGGCAGCCGATATCACTGGCCGATTGACCACGGCATTGCGGAAGGAAGTCGAAGAAGCCGCACTATTGAAGTTGTATGAGGAGATTGATCTCCCGCTGGTGCCGGTGCTTACGCGCATGGAGCAGGCTGGTGTGGCAATTGATCGGGCTGCGCTGGGCAAAATGTCGAAGCGGCTGGAAGCGGAAATCGAGACCAAAGCCCAGGAAATTTATGAGTGCTGTGGGTCAGAATTCAATATCAATTCTCCCAAGCAACTGGGCGATGTGTTGTTCAACAAGCTAAATCTTCCGAAGCCCGTGAAGTACGGCAAAGGGAAGATGATCTCCACCGCAGTTGATGTCCTCGAAGAACTCGCCGCCAGCCACAAGGCGCCAAAGCTCGTGCTCGAATACCGGCAGCTCTCGAAACTGAAATCAACTTATGTGGACGCGCTTCCAGCGCTGCTGAATTCCGGCACTGGTCGCCTGCATACGACATTCGACCAAACGGGGACCGCTACCGGACGGCTATCCTCGGCAAACCCCAATTTGCAGAACATTCCTATCCGGACTGAGGTTGGCCGGGAAATTCGTGCCGCCTTCACGGCCGAGCCCGGCCATTTGCTGCTCGCGGCCGACTATTCGCAGATCGAACTTCGTCTCCTGGCTCACTACTCCAGAGATCCGTTGCTGGTTGAAGCCTTCCGTCGCGGCGACGACATTCACACCCTCACCGCTTCGCAGGTCTTCGGAGTTCCGCCGCTCATGGTGACGCCCGATCACCGCCGCGAAGCAAAGGTGGTCAATTTCGGCATTGTTTACGGCCTCTCCCCGTTTGGACTTTCGCAAAATCTTGGAATCGAGACCTCGGAGGCCAAGAGGTACATTGATGCTTACTTTGAGAAGTACCGCGGCGTGCGTGCATTCATCGATCGCACTCTGGATGAGACTCGGCGTGAAGGTCGGGTGAAGACGTTATTTGGACGCATCCGTCCCATTCCCGACATCAACAGCAAGAACTTCAACCTGCGCGGATTCGCCGAGCGCACGGCGGTGAATACGCCGCTACAGGGTACGGCAGCGGATTTAATCAAGTTGGCAATGATCCGGATTGATGCGGCTATCCTCGAACGCGGACTGAAATCGAGAATGACCTTGCAGGTGCACGACGAGCTGGTGTTCGAAGTGCCCGAAAATGAAATTGATTCCATGCGCTCGCTAGTTCGGGAACATATGGAGCAGGTGCATGCGTTAGCAGTGCCACTGATGGTGGAGATTGGCGTGGGGAAAAATTGGCGCGACTTGGAATAAATAACGACAAAACTCGGCGCGGCGGAAAGCTAACGACCCAACGAACTCCTGATTGCCCCTGCAATCCCATTTGTTAGCGCGTTCATCTTCTCTTCCGACTCCGCCTCCACCATCACCCGCGCCAGCGCCTCCGTGCCGGAATAACGCACCACGACACGGCCGTTGCCGTCGAGTTCGAGTTGCGCGGATTCAATTGCTTCCTTCACGGCTGGAACCTGATCAAACGGCACTTTCTCGCGCACGCGAACGTTCTGAATCCGCTGCGGGAATACCTTCAGATCGGTAACCAATTCCGCCAACGAACGGCCGTTGCGCACCATGATATCCATCACTCGTAGAGCCGTGAGCAGTCCGTCGCCAGTCGTGGCCTCGCCGTCTCTGAAGATGATGTGCCCAGACTGCTCGCCGCCCAGGGCTGCGCCGGTCTTTATCATCTCCTCCAAAACATACTTATCGCCGACATTGGCGCGAAGCATGCGAATCCCGGAATTCCGCAGCGCAATTTCCAGTCCCATGTTCGACATGGTTGTGGCAACAACCGTCGCGCCCGGAAGGCTTCCCCGAGCATGCATATCGCGCGCAGCCAGCAGCAAAACCGCATCTCCGTTCATCACGCGTCCTGATGCGTCACTGAACAGCGCGCGGTCAGCATCGCCATCGAAGGTGATGCCGAGGTCGTAAGCACCATTACTTTCCGCAATTTGTCTCGCGACCGTTTCAGGATGCAACGCCCCACATTGGTCGTTGATGTTCTTCCCATCCGGTGCGGAGTGAAGAAAAGTAGCTTGCATGCGGCAGGCCCGGAACAACTCGGGAGCCTCGGCCGTAGCTGCGCCATTCGCGCAATCCACTAGAACTTGAACCCGGGACAGATGGGTCGAGACCGTACTCGCCAGCCAGTTGATGTAAGCCGAGCGCAGTGCATGCTCGCCCGGGAGGGACGATGCCAAACCCGAATCGGGCGGAACGGAGGCCGTTGGGCCTTGCAACAGCGCAAATATCTCCTGCTCAATCGCCAGTTCGCGCGCGTCCGGCAGTTTGAAACCATCACCGGAAAAAACTTTAATTCCGTTATCAGTCCACGGATTGTGGGAAGCAGAGATCACAACTCCGGCGTCAAATTTCCGTGAGCGCGCCAGATACGCAACTCCCGGCGTCGTGATTACGCCTGCGCTGTGGACTTCCACTCCGAGCGAGGTCAGTCCAGATGTTACGCGGTCGGCGATCCAGCGGCTCGAGTCACGTGTGTCCTGGCCGATTACAACGCGCGGAAGCGGATTCGCGCGCAGCAGATCGTGCCCCAGGGCGCGCCCAATCAAAAACGTGCTCTCGGGTGTCAGCGGGAACTCGCCCGCGACCCCGCGAATGCCGTCGGTCCCAAATAATTGACGTTGCGATGACATGGATATGACTTGTGCGACTGCACAATTTATCGGAATTTCGGGCGAATTGGAAGTGGCCGAAGGCTCACTTCACTTCAGCTTGCCGGTTGTGACCAAGTACCACAACCCGAACGCCAGCAACAGAGAAATCATCTTCAGCCCGAGATTGTGACGCACGTAATGCCGGAAGAACTCACCGATTTTCATCGCGGTCCCCCGGGCTTCGAGTGCTGGTCCGAGCCTCGCATCGGCATTTCCTCTTCGGTCTCATCCTGGATGCCCCCGCCGTTGGTCATCGGCGTCGGCAGTACGGTGGGTGGAACGTAGCGGCGCAACAACTGGCCCATCCGCTCACGAAGCTGGTCCACAGTCAGGTCGCGCTCAATGCTTCCGCCTACGGCAAGACTGATGCTGCCAGTCTCTTCGGAGACAATCACAGCAATCGCATCGGTTTCTTCAGTGATGCCAATTCCTGCTCGGTGCCGCGTGCCCAGCTGCGTGGAAAGCACCGGATTCATGGAAAGCGGCAGGAAGCACGCAGCCGCCGCAACGCGATCTCCGTGTAGGATCACCGCGCCATCGTGCAAAGGGGCGCTGGGACGGAAGATGGTCGCAAGCAGGTCGTAAGAAAGCCTCGCCTCCAACGCGACGCCACTCTCCACATAGGTTCGCAAGCCAATTTCGCGCTCAATCACCATCAAGGCGCCGGTCTGGTTCTGCGAGAATAAATTGGCCGCCAGCACAATGTCGTCGTAGGCATCCGATTCCGCACTGGAGGCCCGCGTCATAGTCAGCCGCCGGCCCAGTCTGGCCAAGGCCTCACGAATTTCAGGCGCGAACACCACAACCAGCGCAATCAAAGCGTATGGACGAACTCGGTTCACCACCCACGTGAGTGTGACTAGCCCTTGCAGGCGAAGGAAATAAACTGCCAGCGCAATGACGGTAACGCCAACCAGAATGAGTGCGGCGCGCGTGCCTTTGATGAGCGCCAGGAACTCATAAATGACGAAAGCCACAACCAGAATGTCGATGACCGAGATCACCGTCAAGTGTGGCCAGGTTCCGGCAGCGTGAATCAATGCGATCCCTTTCAGTCAGCAGCGCGCTCCAGACAGGCTTCAGCAGTAATTGTAATGCAGGTAGAGTATGCAAAGACGAGCCGTCGATTAACGCGGATTTTCACGGATTTTGATCGGTTAATCGCTGTGAAAATCAACCAGCAGCACCAGCCAATCTGTGGCTATGGGTTTTTCTTTTCCACCCTGGCTGTAATCGTTCCCCGTGCAAGTCGCGCGGAGATTTCGTCGCCGGATTCCACCTGGGCCGTACTTTTCACCAGCTTTCCCACGGCGTCGAATACCAAGGCATACCCCCGTTCGAGGATCGCAACCGGCGAGAGCGCTTTTAGTTGATGCTGCAGTCGCTCCATGCGCGATTTCTGAATGATCAGCACATTGCGCATTACGGCGCCGAGGTTAGCCGTTTGAGCAGCGAGATCTTTGCGGATTCCACCCAACACTCGCCGCGCGTCATAATGCCTTATTGCAGCCGACGCGCGTTCCCATCTCCTGCGATGCTGCTCGATCAGCCGTCGCTCAGCATTTTCGAGGCGAAAGCCCAGATCATCCAGCTTCTGCTGGCGTTGATTGATGCCGTTTATCATCCGCCCGAAAGCGCCATGTTGCGCAGCTTCAGTCAATGCTTGCTTCGCCATCAGCAGGCGGTAGCGAGCGGCCTTGGCTAGCCGCTGGCGCAGCCCTTCGGCCTGGTCCTCAATCTCCTGGCGCGAACGAATCACCAGTTCGGCGGCCGCGGAAGGAGTAGGCGCGCGCAAATCGGCAACAAAATCAATGATTGTGAAATCCGTCTCGTGCCCCACCGCAGAGATGATTGGAATCTGCGATGCGGCGATCACCCGAGCCAGCCCTTCGTGGTTGAACGCGGCAAGGTCCTCCGCCGATCCCCCGCCTCGCGCAACGATGATCACGTCAACATTCTTAGCGCGATTGAAATACTTGACCCCGGCACTCACCTCGGCAGCTGCCGTCTCTCCTTGCACCTGCGCGGGAAAGATGAGCGCGTTGGCTGAGTGGTGCCGCCGGCGCAAAATGTTTACAATGTCACGCACCGCGGCGCCTTGAGGCGAAGTCACAATTCCGATGCAGCGTGGCAGCGCCGGAATGGGCTTCTTACGCGTGGTCTCGAACAGCCCTTCCGCCGCCAGCTTTGCCTTGAGCTGCTCGAAGGCAATTTGCAGAGCACCAGCGCCCTTCGGCTCCAAGTACTCGGCAGAAAGCTGGAGTTCGCCCCGGTCTTCATAGACCGTTACTCGTCCGCGCAGCACGATCTGCATTCCGTTCTCAGGCCGAAAGCGCAACAGCCGGGCCTGCGATCGGAACATGACAGCGCGAATCTGCGACTCTCGATCCTTCAGCGTGAAATAAATGTGTCCGGAATCGTGAGCGCGAAAATTTGAGATTTCCCCCTCCACCCAGATGTCGCTGTACTCGCGTTCCAGATGGGTGCGCGCCGCGGCAACCAAGTCGCGTACCGCCCAGATGCGGCGGTCGGGCACCTTGAAGGTGAACCCAAGTTGGTCGGCAAAGGACACTCCGAGGAGTTTACCGAAATTTACTTTGCGGCGGATTCGCGCAATTCAAGCGCGCAGCCTACACTTCGCAGTCTGAAGCCTCAACGCTGAAGCCGGAGCGCGACTACCACTTTACTTTCATTCCAAACTGGAATTGGCGCGGATCATAAGCTGCACTTGCTTGCCCGGCATTGGTGAACAACGGGCTCACAGCCGCGACGTTATAGCGGTTGGCTATGTTGAACATGTCGGCGATTAATTCCAGGTTGATGCGTTCACCGAGCGGAACTCGCTTGGCGACACGCAGGTCGTCGAAGACAGTCCACGGCGTTGTGCCGGCATTGCGGCCGAGATTGCCGTCGAGCTGCAGCAGGGTCGGTGCGATGCCGGTGGCCAGGAAGTTCGCTACCAGGCCGTTGATGCAAGGTTCCTGAAGTTTGCCCGTAGGCGAATGTTTCGACGCATAAACATTTCCGCAGGCAGGATCAACCGTGGTGTTAGGACGCCCGGTCAGCGATGATAACTGGAGATTGTCCTGGTTTCCGGTGATGATGTTGAATGGCCGGCCGGAAGCGAAATCAATCAGCGGAGCGAATGTCCAGTTGCTCAGGAATTTGCTGCCGAACCCATCGCCGCTTAACCTTCCAGTCTGATAAACCCCGCTGAAAACAAAGCGGTGGCGCTGATCGAACGTGGAATTGGCACGGTCAAGGCCCGGGAAGTAGCTGTCCTGCGGAGTTAGGGTTGATTGCAAGTCGGTGGAGTCGTCAATTGCATGCGACCAGGTGTACGAGGCGAGAAATTCATACTTGCTGCTGAAGCGCTTGCGCAGATTTGCGCTGAAGCCGTGATAGATGGAACTGCCGTTGGAAAAGTTCGCATCCATGTCGCCGAAGGGAACGCAGCCAGTGTAATCAGGGACTGGAGGGACAGGGTTGCAGTTTGCGTTGAATCCGGGAAGTGTTCCGAGCAGTGCCATCGCTTGGGCGACGCAGGAACCGTTGCCAGTCAAGTACTCGGCTACTGCAACAGATGGATTCAGCCCAGAGGGACGGAAGAAATTGGTGAGTGCCGAGCTGACCCAAGGACCAAGCGGTCCCGATCCGCAGGCAGTTGACCCGCTTCCGACTGTGAATGGGCTGGCTGGGGTCTGCCCGGCAGCTAGCGCCGCCCCAAAATTCGCGACGAGCAAGTCGCCTCGAACCGTGTTCGCATTGATTGGCCGGTTAAGATGTCGTCCGCCGTTGAAGTTGTAGGCGAGGCTGAGAGCATAGCCGTTACCGAGATCTCGCTCCACGCTGAAGTTGGCCTGCTGAGCGTAGGCGTAGACGAAATTCTTGGATTGTGGATAGCCGAACGGTTGAAAACCCAGGGGCAGGAAGGTTGATGCCCCTGGATTGGCCAAATCCAAATTCAGATAATTCTGGCTGAGAAAGACGGACTGAGGGAAGTTCAGCGACTGAAACCGCTGCTCGTCAGGCAGGTATCCCAGATTGGCGTTCGCCTGCGGAAATGGCGAAGGCAAGCAGGCTGATTGCGTCTGGATTCCTTGAAAGATCGGGATCGCGTTCAAATTTGCCGCCTGCCCGGTGCCGCTGCAGCCACCGGTGCCGACAAACGCCAATTGTCCGCTCGAAGAACCGTCCGACGCGTCGCCCAGGAAATAGAGCCCGAGTAGCGGGTGATCGTAGAAGATGCCGTAAGAAGCGCGCAAAACCGTCTTGCCATCGCCTTTGGGATCAAACGCCAGACCTATTCGCGGTTGAACGTTGTTCTTGTCCGTCTGAATGCCTTTCTGCAAGCCAAGAAGGTTGTAGGCTGGAAACGCGAGGCCCTGCGGTGGTGTGAATTTCGGTGCGATCTCCACGTCATAACGCAATCCATAGTTCAGCGTGACCTTGGGATTTACGCGCCACGAATCTTGCCAGAAGAATCCGAGCGGGACATTGTTGAACTTGTCGCTGGGGCTACCCAGGCCTTGGACCAAGACTGACGGAAGGCCCGCGCCGTAAGCCTGTACAGGGGATAAGTCTGCGGCACTGGGAAACCCGATGAACCCCAGATTTGCTGCGTTGACTGAGCCAAAGTCATACACCCCGCCGTAGTTGACGGTGAAAATTGCTTTTAGCGGAATGTAATTGAAGTCGGCGCCGACTTTTGTGTTGTGTCGCCCAATGGTCCAGGAAAGATTGTCGCTGAACTGGTAACGCTGCTCGGTCCGCTGGATGTAAGAGTAAGGCTCACGGCCGAAATTCGCGAAACCTGGAATGTTTACAGCCGGGTCAGATCCTCCCGGAATGGCGGTATTGAAAAAGTATGACAAACCACGCCGGGCATACTGGAACCGAAGGTCGTTAACTTTGTTGTTGCCAATGATCCAGGTTTCTTGGGCTACGCCCGCCACATCGCGATAGGTCTGCTGTGAAGTGCGCGAGTAGGCGTTCTGGCCAAAAGGCTGATCTTCGCCGCTCACTTCAATCCCCGTAGTAGTGCTGGGACTAACGTTGCCTCTAAGCGTCAAACGGTGACTGTTGTTCAGGTTATGGTCAAGGCGTAGAGAATACAGGCTAGTACCCTCGAAAACGGGGAAGTTGCCTCTCTGTGAATTGAGACTTTGAAACGATTTTGGCAGTCCGCCGCAGATCAGCCCGGTTACAACATTGCAGCTGGTTGGGAACTGCTGTGCTCCCGTCCCTGCACCGAATGGAAGCAGCGAAAAAGACTGCTGGCTGCCGGTTGTCCCCAGCCATGTTGACGCGCCCACCATCCACGTGTAGAACTGGACGCCGCTAGGGGCTGGACCCGCTAAGGTGAAAGGCGTCAGGAACGCAATCTGTCCTTGGGTAGCCGGCATCGTGAAGGTGCCTGCAGGCGCGAGTGGGTTGAAGATGTTGGTCGCGTCGAACGGCACCAGATCAAAGTTGTTGGCTCCGATACTGGAGAATCCCGTCTCATGCCTCCGCGTAAGTTCGTACGCGAAATAGTAGAACGTCTTGTCCTTCTTCAGTGCGCCGCCGAAGGCCGCTCCTGCCTGCACGCGGGTGTATGCGGGATCCGAAACCGTGCTGAATGGGTTCACAGCCTGAAAACTGCGGTTGCGCAAAAAGCCAAATACATCTCCGTGAAAATCATTCGCGCCGGATCGCGTCACAATGTTGACCACTCCGCCCGAAGCGCGTCCATACTCTGCCGCGTAGCTATTGGTAATGATCTGAAATTCCTGCACAGCTTCCTGCGAAACCGTGGAACGCACTCCATTTGTCGAATTGTCGGTGGCGTCGGCGCCATCCACGTTGACCAGGTTTGACCGTCCGCGCTGGCCGCTCATATTAAGTCCGGAAGTTGGTGCGGCACCGGTATTGGGCGCGTTATCGCGGACCACCTGAGAGTCCGTCAGGGTGAAATTGATGTAGTTGCGGCCATTGATCGGAAGATTATCAATCCGGCGTTGGTCCACGGTATCGGTGGTTGAGCTCCGAGTGGGTTCGATCAGATCCGCAATCGCGGTGACCTCGACTTTTTCGGTCCCGCCCGCGACGCCCAGGTTGATGGGCAGATCAGCCATCCCGCCGACCGTGATCACCACGCCATGAGCGGTTGCATTCGCGAACCCTTGCGCAGTCACGCTCACGCTGTAGGAACCGGGCGGCAGCGCGAGCGCACTGTATTCCCCTCGTCCATTGCCCGCAGCCGGACGCTCAACCGCCTTCGCCTCATCGCGCACTGTGACTGTGGCGTTTGCGATTAGATTGCCCCCCGGATCTTTCACGGTAACGTGCAGGTCGCCGGTGGCGACGCCTTGTCCGAAAGCAAGCAAGCTGAGAGCGGCAACCAGCATTAAGAGCAGGCAGATTCGTTGGGTTCGCATAGAGCTTCTCCGACGCGAGAATTCTCCGGTCCGGCTTCGCGGCCGTCCAGAGTTGGGTAAAGCGCGATAATTTCTGAAAGCGAAGGTTGGCTGGTTTTTACATCACTTCATAGTGGGAAAGCAAGCCAAGAATGTGACGTCTGTTTAATTAAAGAGCCTGCCGAACGGCTGTTTCCGGGTAACTCCGAACTCCATTTTTTCCGAGGTTCTGAGCGCCCAAGCCATCCTAGGAGTGTTGTGGGCCAAGCCGAATCGGCCGTTCGCATCCAGCAGAATGATTCCGCCGTGGCCATTGAGCCGATCATGGAGGTAGTTCATCGCTTCGGCGGCAACCCATTGCGGCAAGTTGCCTGACGCGACCCGGTCAGCCGCCCACTTCGCGAGCACCAGCTTCATGATGGGCTCACCCCACCCGGTGGTGGAAACGGCCGCGCTTTGATTATCGGCGTAGCAGCCGCAACCGATCAGCGAGGAATCGCCCAGACGGCCCGGCGCCTTGTTCAGGGTTCCGCCCGTCGAAGTTGCTGATGCGATGTTGCCAGCGCCATCGAGCGCCACAGCACCCACGGTGTCGTGCGAGATTGTTGGTGCGAACAGCTCCTGCGTGTGCGACGTGCTTGATTGTAATGTGCGCAGGCGCTCGATTTCCCGCTGAATGATCAGATCCTCATTTTTGCAAAGCGGGATCCCGTGATCCTGGGCGAAACGTTCCGCCCCCTCGGCGACAAAATAGACGTGCGGGCTCTCTCCGAGCACCTTGCGGGCGGCGCGAATCGGATTCGCAATGTGCTCCACGCAGCCGACGCCTCCCGCACGCAGAGTGGCGCCGTCCATGATGAGAGCATCGAGCTGAACTTTTCCGTCGCGATTCAGGAAACTGCCGCGTCCAGCGTCGAAAGAGTCATCATCTTCCATGATGACGACAGCTTCTTCGACTGCATCGAGTGCCGACCCACCTTTTTCGAGAACGCTCCACCCCGCAACAACCGCGTTGCGCACGCCGTTTAGGCGCGCCTCAACCATGTCGTCGGGAATTGCCCAGGCACCACCATGAACGAGAAGAACAGGATTGGCTTTCAAAGCAGATCTCTCGAAGAAAACTCGTCAGTGTAGCACTCGCTACTTTCCCGGTGTCATCCGGAACGCACATGCTGCAAGCGGGCGGGAGAGGGGCCTTACGAAGCGATTGGGTCGGCAGCGTGTCCGGGATGGAAACCGACGCGCATCGATCCGGTTTTGGCGTGGCCAGACCGCATCGGCACAACGTCGTTAGGTCCCTCTGTCGGCCTCCTTCGGAGACCGACTTCGGGATGACAATCAGTGTGGAAAGATCATTTTGCCTGCTGCATCATCTCGGGGATGGACACGAAATGATGACCGTCAGCGCGGTGTTTCGCGATCAGCCGATCCACCGCTTCCACTGTTCTTGAGCGATCCGTTCCGAAGGCCTTGTGACCGCCGTCGTGCAGCAGCACAACATCGCCACCACGAATTTTTGATGTAACTTTCTGCTCTATGAAATCTGCGGATGGTGCGTTCCAGTCATATCCGGTCACGTTCCACATGACGGGTTCGAGACCAAGCGCACGCACCAGGTGAAACACTCCGGGCCGCCTAGCTCCCCATGGCGGACGAAATAAGGTCGAATGCTCGCCGACCGCGTCCGTAATTGCTTGCCCGCAATCCCGAATTTCTTTGCGGATGCGCGCGGCCGATTGCAACGTGAGCAATGGATGAGTGAAAGTATGGTTTCCGATCACGTGCCCTTCTTTCGCAATCTCGCGCACGATGTCGGGCCGCTGTTGCACGTAGCGACCGATTAGAAAGAACGTTGTGCGAACATTATGCTTTGCCAAAATCTCAAGCAGGTTTAGCGTGTGCGGATCGTTCGGCCCATCATCGAACGTCAGCGCAATTTGCTTTGATCTGCGGGGCAGCCCGTGAAACGTTTTGCCGAACCACTGCCCTGTTGGGGCCATGGACTGGTATGCGGCGGAAACGATCGCGGCACCGGTGGCGAGTGCGAGGCCGAGCATGGCGGGATTGTATCAATGCAGGAGTCAGAAGCAGGAATGCAGGCGTGAAATGCTCATATATAACGGATTTTACTTCTGCGTTCTGCCTTCTCACTTCTGCCTTCCCCTGTTGACTTCTCCCTCAATTGCGCTACTTGCATTCTCGGGATATTCTCGAATGCGATCCTCTCATCTCATGGCCAAGCTCTTCGATCTACCCCGCTACATTGCAGTAGAAGGTCCCATACGAGTCGGCAAGACGACCCTTTCGAATATTCTTGCCGAGCGGCTCAATGCCCAGCGGGTAAGCGATCCCGAAAACAATTCTTTTCTTGCTCCGTTCTATGAAGGCGAACCCGGAGCGGCATTTCAGGCGCAATTTGCGTTTCTGGTGCGGCGCTTTGAGCAACTTCGCGATCTCGACCTTGGCGGGCCCTCGCAAAAGGTAGTGGTTTCCGATTTCATCTTTGAGAAGGACAAAATTTTCGCTTGCCTGAACCTCAACGATCAGGAACTGGACACCTACAATCGCTACTACAACCACTTCCGCGAGCAATTGCCTACGCCTGATCTCGTCATTTATTTGCAAGCGACGCCTGAAGTGTTGAAAAAACGGGTCAAAAAGAAGAATGCGCCGGGGGAAAAGGCAATCAGCGAAGAATATCTGGGAGAGGTAGTCAAAGCCTACGAGCACTTTTTCTTTCACTACACGTCGTCCGACCTCCTGATCGTGAATACTTCCGAAATTGATTTCGTGGAGCGCAACGAGGATCTGCAAGAGCTGTTGCGCAAAGTCTCCGCGCCTATCAAAGGGACGCAGTATTTCCTTCCCCTCGGCGGCCAGGAAGCGGCCAGCGCGTAAGAACCGTCGTTGGCTGTTGGTCGTTGGTCGTTCGCCGGGGCGCTTACAATCATCTGGTAATGACTGAGCTTCGTGTCGGCGATCAACTGGTTCGCTTCGATCGGGAAGCTACGATCACGGCCTATTCCGCCATCGCTGAGGGCTGGGCTGAGCGTTGCAACTGCTCCGGTTGCCGCAATTTTGTTGTGGCGCGAGGGCAGGCATTTCCGAATGATTTCAGAACCGTCTTGTCCGAACTCGGAATCGATCCACTCAGAGAAGGAGAAGCTGTTCACTACGGGCCGGTTGAAGGCAATCTGCATTTTTACGGAGGCTGGTTCTACCTGGTCGGCGAATTGATCGAGGTCGGCGAAAGGTCACGACCATACCGCTGCCTGGTTCACAATTTCGTATCCGGCAACTTCCCGGCCCACGGGAGGGCTTCCAGTATTGGTTCGATTCGAGTTTTGCCCGCCCACCCACAGTTTTCGGCAAAACTGTTGTCGCTGTTGAATTCTCGACTCTGCTGCCTTGGGTACTGGAAGATCCACACAATTCAGTAACCGGCCTGTGATCGTTTGCGCGTTAGCACTTGACGCCCCATCCAGATGTTATTACAATTGTAATAACATCGAGAGGCAGCCATGGTCGAACTCAAGGTCCGCAAATTCGGGAACTCGCTCGGAGTTGTTCTTCCCAAAGACGTGATCAATCGCCTGCATACGGGCGATGGAGAGAAACTCTTTCTCATTGAAGCAGCAGAGGGCGATTACCGCCTCACGCCCTACGATCCTGCCTTTGAAAAGCAGATGGAAAAGGTTGAGGAGATTATGTCCCGTTACCGAAATACGCTTCGTGCTCTGGCAAAGTGAAAAAAACAGAGCCTCTCTGGATCCTTGGACGGGTTGCGCTCGCGGCGCATGATCGTCTGCTAGCTGCTTACGGCGGAGCTGAAGGACTGCGCGACCCAGGTGGGCTAGAGTCAGCCCTCGCGCGTCCACTCCAGCACTTCGCTTATAGCTCGCCCGACCTGCTCGAGTTGGCTGCCGTGTATACCGGCGGCATCGTTCGCAATCATCCATTTGTTGACGGTAACAAAAGGACTGGCTTCGCTATCGGCATCGCCTTTCTTGAGCTGAACGGTGTCGTTTTTCAGGCCACTGAAGAAGAGGCTACCCGGATTGTTCTCGCCCTTGCTGCTGGTGATCTTGACGAAACTGGATATGCACAGTGGTTGCGGGCCAATACGAAACGTACAAGAACCAGATAATTGACCCGCCCCCTTCGCTTGCCGCCTCCTCTTCCCGAGCGGTAGCATGAAGTTTTGGAGGCTTCTTTATGGCTACCGATACTCTTACCAAGTCCGTTCTCGAGGGAGACGCCGCGCGTCCTAACGTTTACCGCAACTTTATTGATGGCGAGTGGATCGAGGCTTCAACCGGCGAGACTTTCGAAAATCGCAATCCTGCCGACACCCGCGACGTAGTTGGGATCTTCCAGAAATCAGCCAAGGCCGACGTTGATGCCGCCGTGGACGCCGCCAAA
>WNFY01002457.1_pt1 | contig 17607 bp, 14 predicted proteins | sample 5400091 | NCBI WGS metagenome assembly WNFY01 (sample SAMN13153364, study PRJNA577476) | soil metagenome | isolation source: 60 cm soil or saprolite under grassland replicate 1 | place: USA:California | collected 2016-06-15
AGATGATAGTTGCTATCTTCGCTGTCTGGTGGAACACAGCGCTCGTCTGACCAGAAAATATCTACCTTCGCCCAGTCGATCTGGCTGCGGTACGGTTCATCACCAAGGAGGCTGTATAGTACCTTCGGTGTTGAGCCCCCTGATAGCGCGATGGTGAAGCGTCCGTGGGTGACTATTGCCTCATTGGCGAGGCGCACAATGAATTGCGCGGCCTCACGGCTCAATGTATTTGTATCAGGGTAAATACTGATTTGCATAGATCACTCCTGCGATAGATTTCTTAGACTTTAGCCTAGTAACTCAGCCACCTCCTGGAGCGTTTGCTCAAAGAGGTAATCGTGACCTGTAATCTCCAATTCATCGTGGAGCAGTTCACTGGTCTCTTGAGCTGCCGTCAAGCTCACGGTTCGTTGCGGTCGTGTCTCTCGTGATAGATCGACGGAGGTGAGTACGTGATCAGGGTCACCCTCGCGATTGATGGTAAACGTGGCTTGCTTGTCTTCAACATTACTGACCAGGCGGACAAGACAGATGGACCCTGGGCGCATTTGAGACTGTACTTGTGGACGAATATCAATACTCGCCATCTGCGCATTACCTGCTTTGCCTGTCTTAACGCGAGGTGAGCCCAGCGTCCGTGTTGTGCGCGGACTGCCTGTGCTTGCCATGAGCCAACGGTATGTACCACTGGCTGTGTCATGAATATTTTCTGAGCTATCTGACGCAAGTGACCATCCCAGGCGGGCCTTCAGCCAGCCCGCGAGTAAGAGGGCACAGGCCGGATTGGGTGAGACATCTCCTGACTCTGTAACGGTAGGCGTAGCCAGGGGAGCAGCCGCGTGTTCGATCTCGATAGAATTGACGCCTGCCAGATAAGGCCGGTATTCCACGACATCAAAGAACTGTGCAACTAACTGCCGCCAGGGAGTGGCGCGTCCCCAGTTCAAGTCACTGAGAGCACAATTCGGTGCCGCCTGACTGAGCAGGGCAAGAGTCTGTAAATCTTGCTCAGGATTGAAAAAAGTGGTTGAATCAACGATCACTCTGTTGCTGAGTTCTACAAGGTCGTTGAAGATAGTCTCATTGTCCGGCGGATCACCTAACCACCATAGATAGACGGGTAAGTGAGCTTTGAGCAGTGGCTGGACGATGTTTGCTATGGAACGAATAGCACTCCCTGATACCAATAAAGTCGTTTGCTCAAAGCAGTGACGCATGATATCAGAAATAACAGAAAAGCAGCGTAATGTGATCCATGTACTGATCGTAGCAGGAGCATCGCTACTCCGATCAAGAACTAAAACCGTGACACGGGCTAGATGTGTACTTGATAGGTGACGTAATAAGGCGCTGGCGCGCTGCGCGGACTCAATATCAGGCGCACAGATGATGAGATTCAGTATACTGGTACGTACGTTGGTATTTTGACCCGTGCGCATGTTGTCGGCAGACATTTTCCAGAGGAAGGCAAGTTCTTCCTCGACGTTCTCTAGCTGTACTGTTCTTCCCGCCCAGGGTAAACGTAGCCCTGGACTATTGGTTGCCTCCCTAGTCATAAACTGATCCCTCATCATCAAGAACGGCAGTGTTCTGTGATACAAACGGCTGTGTTACGCAATATATTCTCAATCTTTTCCATACTCCTTATATCATATCGTCGAGAATGACAGTGTTCTGTTTTACGAGCTATGCCTGACTTGGAGCTATGGACGACGCCACCTGCGACCATCTCGCCAGATGAACTCATCGGCGGCTTGTGGACCCCATGAACCAGACTCATAGATTTGGATGGTCTCACGCGGTTCGTTCTTCCACTCGTCGAGGATACCCTGTATGAAAGTCCATGCTGCCTCCACTTCATCGCGGCGTGTGAACAGTGTGGAATCACCAATCATGCAGTCAAGTAAGAGGCGTTCATATGCTTCAGGCTGTTCGCGCACAAAGGAAGAGCCGTAGAAAAAGTCCATATTGACGGAACGGATCTGCATCTCGCTACCGGGTACCTTGGCGCCAAATTTGAGCGAAATACCCTCGTCAGGCTGAATACGCATAGTGAGAACGTTTGGCTCGACCTGGCCATGCGCCTCACTGTGTTTGAAGAGCATGAGTGGCGCTTGTTTGAACTGAATAGCGATTTCACTGACACGCTTGGGTAAGTGTTTACCTGTGCGCAGGTAAAATGGTACACCGGCCCAGCGCCAGTTATCAACGAATACTTTCAGCACCACGTAGGTTTCTGTGGTCGAGGTATGCGAAACGCCGGTTTCTTCTGTATATCCATGTACCTCGCGCCCTCCAACCCATCCCGGGCCATATTGTGCGCGTATGATATTGGTAACGGCATCACGACCGCTCAACGGTTGTAATGCATGCAGGACCTTGACCTTTTCATCTCGCACTGCACCGGCATCAAAGGCGATGGGCGGTTCCATAGCAACCAGCGTCAGTAATTGCAGTACGTGGTTCTGAACCATATCCCGGATAGCCCCTGACTCCTCATAGTAGCCACCACGACCCTCTATGCCAAGATTCTCCGCCACCGTAATTTGTACATGGTCAACGTAGCGCCGGTTCCAGACTGGCTCAAAAATGCCGTTGGACAGGCGGAAGACAAGGATGTTTTGCACCGTTTCTTTACCAAGGTAGTGGTCGATACGGTAGACCTGTTCTTCTTTGAAAACCCGGCCAACCTGGCGGTTAAGTTCGCGCGCCGATGCCAGGTCATGTCCAAAGGGCTTTTCGATGATGATACGCGTCCATCCCTTACGGCTTTTATTCAAGCCCGCAGCGCCAAGACGCTGAATGATTTCAGGATATTGGCTGGGTGGAGTTGAAAGATAAAAGATGCGATTGCCGCTCGTTCCACGCTCATGATCGAGGGCATTGAGCAGGTTATTAAGCTTTTCATAGCCTTCTGGCTCATGAAAATCTGATTGAAGATAGCGGATTCCAGCGGCGAAGCTCTCCCATACCTGTAGATTAACCGGCTTTTGACGAGAATAGGCGTTGATGGACTCAAGCGCCTGTTGACGAAATTCCTCGTCGCTGTAAGGGCGCCGGGCGAATCCTACAACAGAAAAGCCCGCCGGAAGCGGGTGTTCCAGCGCTAAATTATAGAGCGCTGGAAGCAACTTTCTATGTGTCAGGTCACCCGTTGCCCCAAAGATGACCATGACACAAGGTTCAACGCTTTGTTTAATGCGTAGCCCCTCTCGAAGGGGATTGGGAGCCTCTACTACACTTCGTTGAGGCATTGGTGATCTCCTGATTTTTTACTATTCTATTCCTAAGTGCACAAAAAGGGAGAAATTCGGGGATGTGAGAGAGCCTCCCAGGCTCTCCTGCCTGCCCCCAGGCAGAGTTCCCCCATTACGAAACCGTCTCCTGGTGAGGCGATTTTAATGAGCGACCTGTTTCTCCTCGATGGCCTTCTTCTTGCTCTCAATGCCTTTAAACAGCTCATGGAAGGAATCCGCAAACTTTTTCACGCCTTCATCCTGGAGTTGCTGGGTCACCTGGTCGTAGTGGATGTCGACTTTCTCAAGAGCGTCAAGTTCCGCATAAGCCTGCGGAATGTCGTCCTCGATGCTAAGGCGCACTCGACCGTGATCGCGGAAGTTCTGGATAGTTTCCAGCGGCATCGTATCCACGGTGTCTGGGCCGATGAGTTCCTCTGCGTACAGCACATCGCGGTAGGCAGGGTTCTTGGTACTTGTACTGGCCCACAGCGGTCGCTGTACATGAGCGCCATGCTGCTTGAGTTTCTCGAAGCGAGGTGAATTGAAGATGTGCTTGAACTCCTGGTAGACGATACGGGCATTAGCAATGGCGGCCTTGCCTTCGAGTGACTTGAGTTTCTGCTGCTCGGCACTATCGCTGGTGGCTTTGATCTTGTCTTCTAGCATCTTATCCACCAGGGTATCAACGCGGCTGACGAAGAAGCTGGCAACCGACGCGATGCGGCTGATATCTTTGCCCTCAGCATTGCGCTTCTCCAGAGCACTGATGTAGGCGTCAGCTACTTTGCGATAGGTATCAATAGAGAAGATGAGGGTGATGTTGACGTTTATGCCCTCGGTAAGAGACTGGAGAATGGCGGGAAGACCTTCAGGCGTTCCAGGAATCTTGATCATCAAGTTGGGGCGGTTGACCATTTTCCAGAAGCGGCGCACCTCTGAAAGGGTCCCTTCGGTATCGTGTGCCAGGTCTGGCGAGACTTCAAGGCTGACATAGCCATCGTGCCCGTTGGTTTGCTCATAGATCGGGCGGAGTATATCAGCCACTGTTTGAATATCTGCGATGATCAGTGCCTCGTAGATCTCGTTTGTGCTCTTGCCCTCTCGGATGAGCTGGTCGATCTGCTCATCATAAGCGTGACCCGAGCTAATCGACTTTTCGAAAATGGTCGGGTTTGCTGTAACCCCAACAACGCCGTCTTCGTCCAGCATACGTTGAAACTGGCCGGAGGCAAGTTGCGAACGGTCGATGTTATCGTACCAGACGCTTTGCCCTAGTTCCTTGAGTTGAAGCAATGGATTGGTCATGGGTTATCTCCTTATATGGTGCAGTCCTTATTGGGGTGTAATGCGTTACATCACATCCGTTGTGCTATCCCTACATGTATTAACACGAATACATACGCTTTCATGCGACAATTCTATCAAGATGTTCCCTTTCATGATAACACCAAACAGCGTAGAGCACAAACTCAAGTTGCTCCAGTACAGTTTTCCCTAACGAAAACTAAGAACTGCAAGCCGTTTCTATGGTCCTCTCTTTGCCTTCTGCTGCAACTCATAGAGCTTACTAATCGCCTCAATCGGAGTCAGTTCGTCTATCGCCAGCTCTTTGATTTCCTCAACAAGCGGGTGCCCCTCGGCAGCGAAGAGAGTCATTTGCCATGCGGTAGGCATGGTCATGTCTTTCATGGCTTTGCGGCGGGCTTTGGCATCCCCTTTGTGCTCTAGCTCTTCAAGGATTTCTTCGGCACGGTGAATGACCGGGCGTGGGATACCGGCGAGCTGGGCTACATGTAGGCCGTAGCTTCTGTCTGCGCCACCGGGTACGATCTTGCGCAGGAAGACGACTTTTCCTCCCTCTTCTGTGACGGCTACGTTCATGCAGCGTATGCGCGGCAGCATCTGCGCTACCTCGACCAGTTCGTGATAGTGCGTGGCGAAGAGGGTGCGTGCACCACAGCGTTTATTGTTGTGCAGGTATTCGACGACGGCACGTGCAATGGCAAGACCATCGTAGGTGCTGGTACCCCGTCCAATCTCGTCGAGGATGACCAGGCTGCGGGGCGTAGCGTGATGCAGGATGTTGGCCGTCTCGACCATCTCAACCATAAAGGTGCTTTGTCCTGTGGCAAGATCGTCCTGTGCGCCGATGCGCGTAAAGATACGGTCTACCAGTCCTATGGTTGCAGCCTCGGCGGGAACATAGCTGCCGATCTGCGCCATGAGGGTGACGAGGGCAACCTGGCGCAGGTAGGTTGATTTACCTGCCATATTCGGGCCGGTGATAATGACAATTTGCGCAGCGGAGTCGGAGAGGTTGGTGTCGTTGGGAACGAAGGGGAAATCGGCCTGTGTCTGCTCTACTACGGGATGGCGACCGGCAACAATGTGAATGGTATCACCCTCATTGAGTTGAGGGCGGCAGTAGTTATGCTGCGCTGCCACCTGGGTCAGACTCAGGTAGACGTCTATCTCGGCCACGGCGTGAGCAGTATCAAGAATTTGTTCTGCAGCATGAATGGCAATGTCTGCTCGCAGTTGCGCAAAAAGCTCGCTTTCCAGTTTGCCCATGCGCTCCTGGGCGTTGAGGACAAGCGTCTCGTATTCTTTCAGATCGGGTGTAATGTAGCGTTCACAGTTGGTGAGCGTTTGTTTGCGAATGTAGTCTTTGGGCACACGGTTGGCGTTGGCATTGGTGACCTCAATGTAGTAGCCGGGACCTTTATTATAGCCAACTTTGAGGTTATTGATGCCCGTGCGCCTGCGTTCGCGCTGCTCCAGATCGGCTATCCATTTTTGCCCATCCTGCGAGGCCTGTTTGATCGAGTCAAGCTCTAAGTTGAAGCCGGGTCGAATGACGCCGCCCTCGGATGTACTTATAGGAGGTTCTTCGACAATAGCGCGCTCGATCAGTTGGATAATATCCTCATTATCGGCAAGGCGCTGTGTGATGCGTACAAGGGATGGCATGTTTTCGTCGTCCATACCAGTAGCGATCCCTTGTGGTCGCCCAGGGTCGGGTTGGGCGTCATCGGATAGGCATGATCGTACCCTGGCTGCTACTCGTAGTCCGCTTGCCAGCGCTACCAGGTCGCGTGGAGTGGCAATCCGCTGGCGAACACGATTGATGAGGCGCTCAATATCGCCTGCTCTTTTCAAGTCTTCTGCCAGCCGGGCCTGTAAAAGTGTATTTCCAAGTAGTTCGCTGATGACCTGCTGGCGTTGTTGGAGGGTGCTAATATCGAGCAATGGCTGGCTTATCCAGCGCCGTATCAGTCGACCCCCCATGGGGCTACGGGTTTTGTCAAGCACCCATAACAGCGATCCTTTGACGGACCCGCTGCGCCCGGTTTCAAACAGTTCGAGATTACGTCGCGTATGTGCGTCGAGAGTCATAAAGGCATGAGTAGAGTACGTCTCCAGAGAGGTGAGTTGATGCAGCAGTCCCTTTTGTGCCTCTTGTACATACGCCAGTACTGCGCCGGCGGCCCGAATAGCCAGTGGGAGATGGGCGCAGCCGAAGCCCTCCAGCGAGGCAACTTCAAAGTGTGCGAGCAAACGGTGACGGGCATCATCCTCGGAGAAATAGCGAGCATCGTAGGGGGTGACGTGCCCGGCAATACCTGTCAGTACTTTGGCGAGTGGGGCAATATCATCCTCATCGTCCTCTTCGAGGTCGGGCACTTCGGCATTGGCGTTGCCGTTGCTGCCAATTTTGGTGACCTGTTTTTCGCTCATTACCGTGGCGAGCCAGCGCCGTTTACGACCTCCCATGCGGCTGTGGTGTGCTTCAATGAGAACCTCGGAGGGTCCAACGCGCGCTAGCTCTTGTTGGAGAGCGAGTTCAGGTTCAGGGGTACTGAATTGGGTGACCGCAAATTCGCCTGTGGTGATATCCACGTAGGCAATTCCGACAGCATCACGCCCGACGATGACGCCTGCGAGAAAGTTGTTTCGTTTAGCGGCGAGCATGGTGGGGTCGATAACGGTGCCAGGGGTAACGATACGGATCACTTCCCGGTCAACCAGTCCCTTGGAAAGGGCCGGGTCACTGGTTTGCTCGCAGACGGCGACGCGGTAACCCTTGCTCACCAGGCGCGCAATGTAGCCGTCGGCGGCATGATGGGGTATACCTGCCATTGGCGATTTCTCGCCGCGTCCAAAGTCGCGCCTCGTAAGGGCTATTTCCAATTCGCGGGCGACAATTTCGGCATCGTCATCGAACATTTCGTAAAAATCGCCCATGCGAAAAAAGAGGATGGCGTCAGGATTCTGTTCCTTGATACGTAAATATTGGCTTCGTACCGGGCTGTGAAGCGGGTTTTCTTTCTCGTAGTCGTTGAATAACACGTTGTACCTCTAGCCAGGATTGAGCAATAGGCCTCTGCCAAGTTCAACACCAGTATAAGGCTATTCCAGGGCGACGTCAATTTGCAAAAGTGGCTTTTCCTTGGATATACTTAGTCTTGTATTTATAACAGCAATTACAAGTACCGGGAAATTGCAGACTTGTCGTACATGGCCCAAAGGTAGGCAGAGGAGATTTCTATGTTATACGTGGCAATCATACTTTTTGTCCTGGTAAGCACGGCGTTGACTGTGCTGGTCATTCAGAATCTTCTAAACGATGTTTCACTTTCATTATTAATTTGGCAGCCACATATGTCATTGGGCTTGCTCCTTTTGCTCGCCTTTGCCTCAGGGGCCCTGATGCTTTATATCGTATCAGCAGCATCGGCCTGGCAAGATACTCGCGAGTTGAAAAGGTTACGCCTGCGTGTAGCAGAACTGGAACAGGCAGCAGCCAATGCTAATACTAGCCCGTTACCTGGCTCTGCCCCTATTGTTCCTATGCCTGGAATGGCTACGCCAGATATCTCTGATATGCCCACACAGCATTAACACCTTTCTATGGCGATCACATGGGATCATGTGCTACGATGAATTGGCTTTGCAAAGCTCGTCCATAGTGGTCGCCCAGAGCGGAATACACTACCTGCCGAAAAACACAGCAAATAGTCGCTGCAAGAAGCCGCGTTTTTGTCGTGGTCTAGCGGGGTGTAGATGTCCACCGTTAGTTTGTTGTGTACTTACCTGGCTAGTTGTCTGATCCGAGAAGCTGTTTGTCTCTGATAGCAGAGGCTCTTCTCTTCTCGATGATGTATTGTCGGAAATGGGTAGAGGAACTTCTAGTGCAGGCAAAGTATCCTCGTCAGTGGCAAGAGATGGCTCTTCCGACTCTGGTGAGACCGGTTCTGCCCCCACTTGCTCAGATGGGGCTGCTTGTTCCAAAGGAGTATGAGGTGCCTCGTGGGCATCGTCGACCTCGGCAGGAACAAATTCCCCTGGGGCAGGAGGATGTTCTGTTTGTTCCACCTCTAATGCTTGCACAATGGGAACGTGCGATGAGTCGGGAATATCGCTGAATTCGCTATGGATCATTTCTTCTTGAGTGGATGCCGTTGACTCACCGGATTGTGCGTGCTCCTCTGAGGTTACCTTTATCGACTCAGTAGATTGTGGCTCAGGGGCCTGCTCTAATTGTGGGGTCTCCGCTGCTAGCTGCTCAGGTGCTGGCTCTCCTTGTACAGGCACGTCCTCTGCCTGTTCTGAAGTTGAAGCCTGTTCGGCAGAGGTGTGAGATGACTCGGAATGAGTACCTGTTGAGAGTGAGGTATCCACCGGGGATCGCGGCTCCTGGGGTTGAGCAGGAATGGTGGGACGTTTGAGGGTTGATTCTAACATGAATGCTTCTTCATCGCTCATGAGTTTCTGAAGGAGTATTTCCTCTGTGACTTCGTCAAGTGAGCCATTCGTCCTGGCTGCATAAGTGACTGCTAAGTTAGACTCTTCAGGTGAGGATATGGTACTGCTATTTTGCATTGAATCAATCCAGTCATAGGCTCCGTCTAATGCGTGTTGGCACCACTCTGTATAATTGTCGCGGATGAAATCGAATTGCTCGCAGTAGGCCAGGCGTTGCATGGTCTGGTCAAGCCAGGCCTCGCCGCGTGCCAGCATATGATCGAGGAGATCAACGTCAGTGACGCCATGGGACTGGAGCCGCGCTAGCGTTGCCAGGGCAATGGCCGAGGGATGCGACCGTTGCATGCGCTCATTATTTTCAGCAATTTGCTGATGCAAGGTAGTGATTTGTGTTTGTAGTCCTGCAATTTGCTGCTGTAGCGTCCATAGTTGATAACTTTGATAGAAGCGCTCGACATCCTGGGGGTCGAGCCTGGCGAAGATGAAATTGATCTCATTGGGAGAATAGTACCCTCGTCTGTTATTCATTAGTGGTTCTCCCTTGACTTGTACGGTGCCGATTCCAACGTTCTACCCACCGTTGTACCAGGCGATTTGTGCGAATAGTTTCTCGGTCAATAGGACCATCGGGGTGATTGATAGCATTACGTAGCCAGCGCGGAAGCTCAAGTTGTGGCTCAGTCTGATCGTGTTGGTCAAAAAAAGTTCCCATATCTTCTGGCAGCAATGGCATATCAGAATGGGGGACAGGTGGCAGCGACGGTAGTGGCTGCTGCGTGTTTGAGTACGGCGAAGCGTTGCCAGCTATAAATGTCTCAAGCGGCACTTGCTGTGGCCCAAAGTTGGGCAGGTTACTCCAACCAAAGAGTGCAGGCGAGATTGTTTCAGAGGGCTGGTTCGGTGGTGTTCCTGGCAATGAGGTAGGTATGGGTGTAAATGTATCTTCTCTAGTACTTACCATGGATGAAAATCGCCCGTTCAAACTGTCTGCTAGCGCAAGTATGATCTGATTGTCAGTCTCCAAGAGTTCCTGGTCATCTGCGGACGAAGGTTCAGGTGAAACGCTGTCATACAGTGGTTGTATGCTCTGCTCTAAAAGATGGCCATGTTCGTGCAGTTGAGCCAGCTCTCTTTCGAGCATTTCTAACTGCGCTTGTAAGTGCTGGTCAACTTCTCGGTAGTGCAACCATTGTTGATACTGGCCCATGTATTTTCCCTGCTGTTCTAGAAATTCTCCGCCCTACACCGGGAAAGTATAACATGTGTTACGTCAAGAGACAAGCCGAAACGCAAAGATACATCAATTATGCCAGTCCTTCTCGTTCCATTGCAGTATTATGAGAGATACGGAGCAAGATGCCAATAATGATGTAGTTGGCAAGAATAGAGCTACCACCATAGCTAAGGAAGGGTAAAGGAATACCGGTCAACGGCAGGAACTTCATATTTCCCGCGGTAATGATCAATGTCTGAATGGCGAAAATTGAGGTAAGTCCTGATGCTAGCAATTGGTTAAAAGAATCCCTTGCCTGTATGGCGATGCGATAACCCCGGTAGATGATGAGTAAGTAGATGCCGATAATGGCGAACAGGCCTGCCAGGCCCAACTCCTCACCTAAGGCGGTAAAAATCATATCAGACTGTACAACAGGTACAAATGTTGGATGCCCCAGTCCAATTCCAGTACCAATGATACCTCCATTAGCTAGAGCTATCAGTCCCTGTACGATCTGGAAACCGCCACCAGTTTTTTGATAAAGATCCTCACTCTTTGCTGTCCAGTTAGTGACATCAATGCCAACGACAGCAAAACGGGAACGAACATAGCTAAAGAGGGCATAGCCTATGAAGCCCAGTACGAAGAAAATGAGTAAGCTGCCAATGACGTAGGAGATTTTGCCGCTGCCGAGATAGATCATGACGAGGAAGATGCCATAGATGAGTAGAGCGAGGCCGAGTTCACGGATACCTAAGAAGAGGAGGAGTGCCAGGCCAAGCATGAGTGCTAGAGGGCCAAGCTGGCGAAATGGAGGAAGGCGCAGTGGCCCGATGCGCAGGTTTCCTCCTGACACGATATCGATGTTTTCGCTCAGGTAAGCAGCGAAAAAGATAACGAGAAAAATTTTCAACAGTTCCGAGGGTTGTAGATTGAGTGGCCCAACATTCAATTGATCGTGAGTAGGACTATCCAGATTGGCACGCAATGAATGGGCCAGGGTGATACCAACCAGGATAATACCCAAAAGCGCCCAGGTGTATTTGTAGCGGCGTAACCAGTTCATGTTGCGTAAACCGAAGAGGGTCACAAGAAATGCTACCAGTCCTACAATAACCCATAGCAGTTGACGGCTGCCCAAGGCGGGATCAGGGAATGGAAGAAGATTTGGTCCAAGACGTGTTGCCATCAGCACACCTATGCCACTAAGGAGACCCACCAGGGGTAGCAGGACTTGATCGGCTTTAGGGAAGGTGAAGCTTAATAGCAAATTGATGCCTAGTAATACAGCAATGAGGCCGAGCACTGGAATAAGTCCCTCGATGGTGGGAAGATTTTTCACAGTTAATGATGATGTTTGTACCACACCTGTACGTAATGAACGAGCCAGGAGCAATTGTATCATCTCAAGCAAGAGTATCATGAAGGGAATAATAAACAATCCCAATTCCTGCCAACGATAGCGTTTTATTGCCGTAATAGATGAGCGACGTGCCATGGAATAATCCTTCTAACTTTTATACCTCTAAACACCCTGCTATTGAGCCAGCTTAAAACGAATAAAGCCAACTTGAATGATATCGCCAGATTTCGCGGGAAGCGCGTTGTAAGCAGGTTGATTATTAACGAATGTTCCGTTAGTACTACCTGCATCCTGCACGTACCAGGTTCCATTGCGATTCCACAGGCGTGTATGCTCGCCGGAGATAAAGTTATCATTCAGTAGAATGGTGCTTGTTGGGCCCCGTCCAATCGTTGTTTGTGGGGCCAGATCAAAGCGTGTACCAGGGAGAATATTACTGGGACCGCTATCAACCACGATCAAATGACCTACGACAGGGGGGGCGTTATTGTCAGCATAGGCATTAGCTGCAGCTGATTTGCGCAAATCTCGGGTAATAGCAATAACAACCTGCATGAGAAAAAGGTATAGCAGGACAATTAATAACAGTCGCAATATCAATAAAAAGACATCTAGCGTTAGTGGCATAGCTTGGAGGTCTCACCTTCTCTGAAAGTAGAAATCGTAACTGCCAATGGTGAAATGGTCACCATTGTGTAAGGTATGTTGCCGCATATGTGGTGTGCCATTGACGCTAATACCATTGGTGCTTCCCAGGTCAAAAATGACGAACTGTCCATCTGGATGGTACTTGATTTGAGCATGATTGCGAGAGACGCGCTTGTCTTCAACAATGATATCATTGCTGAGTTGACGACCAATATTGACGACCGGTTTTTCGATGCGATAGACCTGCTGGCCTCCTTGCGGAAGCCGGATCGTCAGCCAGGACGAAGGCAAAGCAAGAGGTGGGGCTGATGGTGCATATGACATGGCAGGGTTACTCGGTTGCATTCTCGCCGAATTGGGTGATGAAGGACTCGCGTTGGTTATGCCAGGTTGTTGTTGCCCTGGTGTAAATTGCGCCCGCAGTTGTGCCAGTTGTTCAGCGTTCAAGGCTTGCGTTGCCTCGACCCCGCCCACATTACTTGCTCCGTCACTCATTTGTCTTGGGTCTTCTAGTTTGGCCTCGATATGAATCGTGCCAAGCCGCATTTTGCTATCTGCATGCAGCCGTATGATTGGCCGAGTTTTAAGTGTATAGTGTTGTTTGTGGCGTGCGAACGTGATCAGTGTCTCCTGCCAATTTCTTATAAGAATAGATTGGGCAGGAGATAATTGCTGGTGATCTTTAATACTTATGTAGATGTCATAGACGTTGGGGACAAGGTAATAGCCGCCGCCCTGCAGGAGAGCGCCATCTTCCATGGCACGCTCTAATCTGCGCGCTACTTCTGCGGGTTCAAGTTTTGATGGGAACAGGAGCGCAAAGGGCGCTGCTACGAGGCGCTCCACCCACGATTCAAATTTTGAAAGTGGATTCTGGCGAGCTGTCACCTGGCTCACCCTCCTACATTTAAAATCTGACGCGCTTGCTGCACATCAGAAGAAATTTGCGACTTCAATGCATCAATGCTTGCGAAACGTTGTTCATCGCGTAAGCGTGCTATGAAGTCAACAGTAATACGTTTATCATACAGATCAGATTGAATGTCGAACAAATGGGCCTCTACGATGCGCTCTTTTCCATTAAACGTTGGGCGCACACCAATGTTGGCTACACCGTTATAAACGGGGTATAGTTCAGTTACGTCACTTGTTGCTATGTTATTCATACTTACCCGCACTGCGTAAACGCCATTGGCCGGGATGAGCTTATGCGCCTCGGGTACCAGGTTCGCCGTCGGGAACCCTAGCAGTCTCCCCCGGTGATCACCGTGCCGGACAACTTCGCTTAAAGTAACCGGGTGCCCTAATAATTCATTAGCCTCGACAACCTGTCCTTCGCTGACCAGGGCACGGATACGTGTACTACTGATGCGTGTTCTGTCAGCCTCTTCCAATGAGATGGTCCGTACCACGATCCCATGTTGTTGACCGTAGCGCTCAAGGAAAGAGATATCACCCGTCCTGTTGTGTCCGAAGCTGAAATTGACTCCAACCAAAATCCCCTTTATCGTAAAATGTCTGGATAAACTATCCATGAATTCGTGAGCATCCATGGCCGCCACATCTGGCGTAAAGTTAATCACAATATTGTCAGCGATGCCCGCGTATTTTTTTGTCAATGCCAGTTTTTCTTCTAATGTGGTCAGATAGTACAAGTCAATATCTGGCCGCACAACCATTAAGGTATGTGGCGAGAAGGTGACCAGGACTGGCTTACAGTTCAGCTCCTCGGCTGTTTTTCGTAACTCGTGCAACAAGCGTTGATGTCCTTTATGGACACCATCAAAGTTGCCAATAGTTATTATAATAGGCTCGTTTGCTGATATTGTCGTTACATATTCCATGCTTTGCGTACGTTTGCCCTTTGCAGGTAACCGCCTTTAAATTTCTTTGGCTTATAGTATCACAGCTAGATGTTAGACGCAATTCATTAAAAAACTGCTGGGCTATCTGGCTAATACTTTCTTTGGCTTCCACACTCGTTGCGCAGAATCCCATTCTGCAATGGCCAGGAAATGACCGCCGGTATCGTAGACACGGGCAAGATCAGTTGATGTTGGCAGGTCGCGGTTATAGTGCTCATATCGGAAAGCATTGCCGTGAAGTACGCGCTCGGCGGTTGCTGCATCGAGTAGCAGGGCGGGATAGTCTTGCAGAGCCCTATCTGCTGGAAAAAGATGCTCCTCCACGCTTCCTGATGCAGCAGCGACTGCTAGTTCCTCGAGCGTAATGCTTTCCGATAATAGGAATGGGCCGCTGCGTGTGCGTACAAGCGCTCCAAGGTAGGCGCCACAGCCCAGGTGTTCACCAAGGTCGTAGGCCAGCGAGCGAATATATGTTCCCTTGCTGCACTCGATGGCAAGTGTGAGGCGTGGTGAGTCCCATGCGATTATTTCCAGCTGGGCGATATTAATGGAACGTGGCTCCAGGGAAATTTCCTCACCTGCTCGTACACGCTTGTAAGCCGGCTGCCCCTGAATCTTGATGGCCGAATAGCGCGGTGGCAATTGTACCTGGGGACCAAGAAAGTGGGAAAGGGCCTCCTCAATCTGAGGAAGAGTAAGTTCTGCAACAGGTGCCGTGCGTATGACGGTACCTTCTGTGTCGTACGTATCGGTGACTGCTCCAAAGATAATCTCGGCCTGGTAGGCTTTGCCACTCTCACTGAGATATTCGGCTACCCGCGTGCCCTGTCCAATGCAGATGGGTAGTACGCCGCTGGCAGCAGGGTCGAGTGTCCCCGTATGTCCTACCCGCTTCTGCCGGAGTATTTTACGAACTTTTGCCACCACATCGTGCGAAGTCATGCCGGTAGCTTTGTTGATGTTAAGTATGCCGTTCGTCATTCATCATTTTTTCTAACTCGGCTACGATTAGAGCAGTGGCCTCTTCAATGGGCATATGGAGCGTGCCCCCGGCGGCACGTGCATGGCCGCCGCCGTTAGCAAAGCGTTGGCAGAATTCGGCAGCATTATAGGGTGCTGCACAGCGCAAACTGAGTCGGGTTGTATTGGGGTCACCGTAGCTTTTAAAGAAGGCTGCAACCTTTACTCCCTCGATGTCGCGGAGCATGCCGGAGAGGTTATCGTCCATATCTTCGCTTGCGCCTGCCGCCCTGAGCATATCACCGGTAGCCTGTGACCAGATCAGGCGACCACCACAGGAGGTTTGCGCTCTAGCAATAACCATAGCCTGAAAACGTGCTTGTGCAAGAGGGCGTGTACGATAAACGGGTTGTACGATGGTTTCCGGTATAGCCCCGGCTCGTAAGAGTACTGCGCTGACTTCCATAGTGCGTGCAGTTGTGTTCGTGAATTGATACGAACTGGTATCGGTAATGATGCCTGTGAGCAGGCACAACGCGGCATCCTGGTTCAGAGGCAGCCCTGCTTGCTGCTGGAAAAGTACCAGCAGTTCGGCGGTAGCTGCGGCGCTAGGGTCGATAATATTGACCTGCCCGCATCCGCTGCTACTGAGATGGTGGTCGATGTTGAGAATGTGGACGCGCTCCAAAAAAGCGCGATGCTGCGTGTAAAGGGAGCCGAAACGGGCCAATTCACCAGCGTCTAAAGCGATAACCAGGTCGTAATTCTCATCATCCAGCGTATGTTGGAGGGCGTCTACACCTGGCATAAATCCCAGTGAACGCGGTACGGGATTAGCACAAACAGGAACGCACGTCTTGCCAATTTGACTTAATATATGAGCCAGGCCAATGGCCGAGCCAAGGCAATCACCATCAGGAGACTCGTGGGCTATCAGTGCTATACGCTGTGCCGCCAGGATGAGAGCCATGGCTTGTTGAACCAGAGCAGGCTCAAGTTGCTGGTTAAGTGCATCAACACCTTCACTTGTAGTTATTTCTATCACCTCGCTATTTCATGGTTCCATCGTCTTGTCAAGCTGACGTTCTTCTTGTTCAATTTTTTGAAGAAGCTCGAGGATATGCGCCCCCTCGGCTATCGATGTATCAAGCTTGAAGACCAACTCCGGCATGAAGCGGAGGACGAGGCGACTGGCAAGTTCATGACGCAGAAAACCTGTGGCATGCTTTAGTCCCTTCATGGTTGCTGCCTGTTCCTCCGGGCTTCCCATAACACTGACAAAAACCTTGGCATGGCGCAGGTCGCCACTGACCTCTACATGGGTAATACTGGCGAAACCGACCCGGGGGTCTTTCAAGCGGGTACGTATTAACTCACTAAGTTCCACCGCAATCAGTTCGCCCAGTTTCTCTTGTCGATGTGCATTTGGCATATATATTTGTACCTCTAGTTGTGAGGGCCCAATTTATCAAATGGCTAATGGCTCGCGTAGAGGCTCGAGGGATTGAAACGCGCTCCGCTTCGCTCTCCCTCGATAAATCGGGGAGCTACGGCCCCTACGCACCCACCATAGAAGCAGGTATTTATGCTCCTGGTTTGACACGTTCTTGCCCGTAGGCCTCGATGATATCACCGATCTCGAATTCAGAGAAATCTTCGAGAATAATACCGCACTCGTAGCCGGTGGCAACCTCACGAACATCGTCTTTGCCACGGCGCAAAGAGGCGATTTTGCCGTCGTAAATTTTGGCATTTTTACGTAAGATACGTGCTTGCGCAGAACGTACTACTTTGCCATCTGTGATGCGACACCCTGCAATCACTGTATTTTTCCCTGCCTTAAAGATTTGGATCACCTCGGCGTGACCCTCGATTACCTCGCGGAAGGTTGGTTCTAGCATGCCGGTCAGAGCAGCTTGAATATCATCGATCAGCTTATAAATGACGTTGTAGTAGCGGATATCCACGCCTTCTTTTTGCGCTTCACGCTGTGCTGCTCCATCGGCTTTGACATTAAAGCCGATAATGATGGCTCCAGAGGCTGCGGCCAGGTGAACGTCGGTTTCGCTGATGTTGCCAATGCCTTCGTGAATGAGGCGTACTTTAATATTCTCTTCGCCAACTTTCGACAGTGCATTCTTGATGGCTTCGGCTGAGCCCTGGACGTCACACTTGAGCACAACGTTCAACTCCTTGACAGTGCCCTCTTGCATCTGCATGTAGAGGGTGTCAAGGCTCACCTGGCCAAGAGGCACGTTTTCACTGCGGCGCTCTTCCGCGATTTTCTGGGCCTTTTGTTTGGCGGTACGTTCGTCGGGCACCACTTCCAGGCGGTCACTAGCGTTTGGCACTTCAGGCAGGCCAAGAATGCTGACAGGCATGCTAGGTGGCGCTTTCTGGATACGCTTGCCGCGATCGTTAAACATAGCACGTACTTTACCAGACAGTGGGCCAACCACAATGTTGTCACCCATTTTGAGGGTTCCCTGTTGAATAAGTACGGTAGCCATTGGACCTGTATTCTTCTCCAATTTGGCTTCGATAATCACG
>WNFY01002659.1_pt1 | contig 17605 bp, 18 predicted proteins | sample 5400091 | NCBI WGS metagenome assembly WNFY01 (sample SAMN13153364, study PRJNA577476) | soil metagenome | isolation source: 60 cm soil or saprolite under grassland replicate 1 | place: USA:California | collected 2016-06-15
CGCTGCTCTGTGTACCGCTCTATCTCTTTTTCGTCGCTCCAGTCCCTTTCAGCCGGGTTTTCGCGCCGGGGCATGAGTTCAAGGTCTACCACAGTCCGGGATTTCATTGGGACACATGGGCGATAGCGGGACTCCTAACCGTTGCGTTTACGACATATTTCTGCCTTCGTGCCCTCGCTGCTGGCCGGAAACAAATCGCGGAATAAGGATAGTCACCGTCAAATCGACTTTTTCAGCATCCTGCTAGGCGGTCGTTTGCGATGAGTTTCATCGTGCCTACACATTCCAATCCTGCTGAAGCTTCGACTGCCCCACTCAAGGAAAAGGAACGTTGAGTGGCCACCCGCGCTCAGGCGATGGGCAGGTGATTCAAGGCATCGGTAGACCGGCATCATCACCATCGGCCCACTTGAGCTCATACTCTTTCAAGCCATAACTGATATCAGCTCCGATCATGCGAATGGCGAGTTGCAAGGACTGGAGCGCATCCAATCCCGCCGCAAAGCGAACTTCTTGGTCGCCTGCCCCGATGATTTGGTATGGCGTGATAAAGTCGCCTTCAGCTGTAGCTTGCGGGCACCCGATTCTAATCGTCACATTACTGTCTAGCCTCGACGATTTTAGGACGCGTTCTGCAATTACTGTTCCTAGTTTCACGTTTTCCATTAATTCGGCTTCCTGTAGGGAAATGGCGGAATCGTTTTCCCCGCTTTGCATGCAGCATACCTCTGCGCCGCTTGGTCATAGCATGATCTGCTCTTAAGTTTACGGCATGTATCCAAGTCGGTTCGGTACATGTCCCAGCAGTCACTTTCTTTCCTTTTCCTACAGTTCTTCTCGAACTTCGCCTCTTCTGAATTTGCCCATCGCGCGTTGTTATCGCCACTCGGGTCAGCCAGATAAGTGATAATGACGAATGCTCTAGCAGCTGCTTCCCATGCCTTGAAACCTGCCTTCTCTAACTCCCGAACAAACTCTTCATATGCAGCTTTTTCTGCTTCTGTCCATTCTCCTGGTTCAGTACTAATACCGGGATACAGACCGGATGGATCAGCCAGAGTTATTGGGTTGTTCCTTGCATATCGATAAAAGTTCATCCCACCCGCAAATCGTATTGGATCCTCCGAGATGAATCTGCCGATGGTTGGATCGTAGTATCTGGCGCGGTAGTAGTAGAGGCCGGTTTCCGGGTCCTGTTCGCGCGCAGTGTAGCGGTAGGGGTTGAAGATGCCTTCCGTTGGAGTGGTGTTGCCGAAGCTATCGTAGACGTAGGTCGCGACCGGCTGGCCGGTGCTGCCCGTGAGCGAAGTGATCGAGCCAAGTCCGTCCGCATGGTAGTAGGCAACATAGCCTCCGCGCCGCATCGCCAGAGGCTCGTCAACGCCCGCACCCTGCGCGTAGCTGGCTACCACCCCGCCTGAGGCGTTGACCTCCGCCACCACGTTCGCGCCGTCGTAGAGGTAGATCGTCGAGCCCGACGCTGTCGTCTTCTTAATACGCCGTCCAAACGGATCGTAGGCGAAGCTGACTGTCCCGCCGCCGGCCGGCAGCGTGACCGACGCGAGCCGGTTCTCCACGTCCCAGATGTAATTCGTCGTGCCCGACGAGCCTGCCTTCGTCAGCATGTTGCCGTTGTTGTCGTAGGTAAACGTCGCAGCCGGAGTGCTGAGCAGTTGGTTCGAGGAGTTGAAGTTCCACGGGCTCAGCCCCAGCGAGGATAACCGGTTGCCGACCGCGTCGTAGCTGTAGTTCTCCCTGGCGGTCGCACCCTGCATCACCTGCGTCAACTGAGAGATCGGATCGTAGCTGTAGTTTTCCGTGACGCTTGTCAGCAGGTTCTGCTTGGAAACGCGATTGCCGGCTGGATCGTAGGTGTAGTTCGCGCCGTCATTCGCCCCGCTGTGGAGCACGCTGAGCAGGTTGGACAAAGAGTCGTATTGATAGCTGGTGGTCACACCATTGGGCCGCCCCAGAGAGCTGCGGCGGCTGAGCCCATCGTAGCCCAGGTTGAACGCCCCGGCCCAGGAGTTCGTCAGCGTCGAAAGACGGTTCAAGATGTCGTAGGTGTAATTGTTCGCGCTGCCATCGGGCGCGGTGTGTGACATCCGGTTGGAATTCGCATCGTAGCCGTAGGTGTTGCTGAAGGTCTGCCCCGGCAGGAACGAATATGTGGTGGTGGTGCCGATCAGCCGGCCCACATTGTCATAGGCGAAGCCGTAGCTTCCGGTCGGATCGGTGACTTGCTGCAGCTTCCCCACGAGGTCGTAGACGTACTCGGCAGTGGTGGAGTCAGGGTAGCTCTTCTGAACGAGCCGGTTCAGAGCGTCATAGAAATAATTGATGGTCTGTTGCTTGCGATCGGTTTTGCTGGTGAGATTGCCGATCGCATCATAGACGTAGCTCTCATACGACCCGGAGGGGAACGTCGTCTGTTGCACCCAGCCCTCAGGATAGTAGCCGAATCGCGTGACATTGCCTTTGGCGTCCGTGACCGCGACCAGGTTGCTCTCCGTGTCGTAGTCATACGTCGTGGGGTTTCCAGCCGCATCGCTCACCGTTATAAGCCGATCAGCATCGTCGTATGTGTAGCTGGTCGTCTTGTCGTTCTGATCTGTTGCTGAAACACGCCGTCCGCGATAGTCATATCCAAAGCTCGCTGTTGTATTGTCCGGGTAAAGAATTCCGGTCAGACGGTTGCCTAGATCGTAGCTGAACGTGGTGCGATTGCCTGCGGGATCCACGACTGCTGTGCGATTGCCACGAGGTTCGTACTCGTACCCAGTCAACTTTTGTTGTGCGTCTGTAAGCGAATTCGTGAGCGTAACTACGTTCGGTGCCGAGTTCACCGCAAACAGCTGCGAACTGGTTGTCGTAAGGCCATTGACAGTCACTGCTATAGCGTTAACGGGGACAACTGCTTCTATCTGCGTATCACATCGACGTAGCGCTGATCGGAATCGGCTTTTGCGATCTGGTCGAGAAGCGACTTGATCTCCTGCAAGCTGGCGCTGATGGTTTGCGGACGCTTCTTCTCCGACTCGAGATCAGCCTGGGCAGATTGCATTTTCTGGTTCGCGTCGTTTGCCGCTTGGGCCGCTTTGTCGGCGTCATTCTTGGCTTTGGCAACCGCAGCCTTCTCGTTGGCAAGGTCGGCATCGAAAGCGGTGACGATATCGTCGATTTTCTGTGTCAGCTCCTTAAGCTGGGCTTTTGCGTTGTCGAGTCTTTGGCCCAGCGCCTTCTGTGACGAATCAAAGCGGTCCTGCAATGTCTTGTCGTAGCCGGCCACCGCCTGATTGACTTCGTTGACTCGGGCCTGCAGGTCGCGCAGCGTGCTTTGCGCGGCGGCTAACTCGTTGGTTGCACCAGTGAGCTTGTCCCTGTGCCGTGCCGACAATGGCCTTTTGATCTTCATACTGCTTTTGAAGATCAGGCGGTGGGGTGTCAGGCATCTGCGTGTTCCTCCGCCTGCTTAGAAGGCACGATGAGTTCCAAATCGCACGTGCACCTAACTCTCTCAAAATCAAGCGCGACACGAATCTACATCCGCGGCAAGGGCACCGGCGATGTCACTATCTGTTACAGGTCCGGTGACACCGATTTAGAAGCGGAGCTGCGTCTTCAAGAAAAGTAAACTGCCTCAGAAAGCGATGAGTGTAACAGCAGCCAGCAATATCGGAATCCTTCCCAGATCAGCTCAGACAGCTAGGAACCGCAATAGAAGTTGGGGGGCTGTGCACTTTGCCACAAGCGCGTTCGCCCACCCCTGCGGCTGGATTGGCTGCTTCTGTTCGCGCTCTGGGATGCGGTTCCGGCAACGGCCTTTGGTTCCTCTCCGTTGCCCAGCCGACGCGGCCTCCGAGCTGGGCCTGCCAATCTGCGCCTCGCCGGCGGCCCTGGGCACAGCCACACGCGGCTGCTCCGGGTTCAAGACCCGTTTGGAAAACTGCTCACATCGGAATCGGTTGCGGAGGGTCATCCAGACAAGGTCTGCGACTATATCGCCGATTCCATCCTTGACGCGCACCTCGCGCAAGATCCGCACGCGCGACGTGCGTGCGAAGTATTGTGCAGGCAAGACAAAGTCATTTTGGCTGGGGAGATCACGTCGAGAGCACACGTGGATCACGAGAGGAGCATTGCTCGCAATGCCATCCGCGAAATCGGCTATACATATGGGGATCAGCAGTTCTATGGGTACATCGACGATGGCTCGTTATACCTAGTTCAGATCACTTCGAAAAACCACGCCAGCTTTCTTCATCGTAGTGAGATATCGGAAAGGACTCTCGACGTCCGCCTTGAGTATCCGCCTAACCGACTTGGCAGCGTGAGCGGCCACGCCGATCGCAAGACCCGCTCCCCAGCTTACAAAGCCCGCCGTCAAGGCTCCGATCGTGGTCGCACCTGCGACAGCGGCGCCGAAACCCGCCCCTTTGGCCACGTCTGCCAGGAATTTTGCACCTGTATCAACTAACCCTTCGCCGAAGAACTCGCGCCAGAAGCTTGACATATTAGCGCGGTCTTTTTGCCAGTTTTTCAAAATGTCCGACACAGCCTGCTCGAAATACTTCTCCCGCTCCGAACCGTGGTCCATTTTTGGGATGTCGCGTGCGTGCTTTCGCAATTGCGAGACAAGGTTTCGGATAGGTTCTCGATCTTCGTGCATTGATGCCAGACGCTCTGGAGTTAGCGTAGACAGGTCCTTACAGGCAAACCCAACCATAAACTCGAATAATTCCTCACCGGTCGCAGGTTGCGGCTTGGGTGGAATCGGGTCAGGGTGAAGCCAAGCGTCATAGACAGCGCGGTCATCCTTTTCTATTAAGCAACTATGAAGCTGCTCGGAGCGCTTGTCGCCTACAATGTCGAGCTCCTCGTGGAGAGCACAGGCAATCGCTAGTGTGGACATGACCGCCTCGCCAACGCGAGGATGAAGTTCGATATATTCCGAAACATCGTAAGGCTCGCGGTGTTCCGGGGCCCACGCGAGACCCGAATCTCGGAGTGCCGTCCTGAGGCTTGCCTGTAGCTTCATTTGATGAATCTGAAAGCCGAGCGCATCGGGGGCAAGCTCCTTGCGCGTCGCCGCGCAGCCGTAGGCCTCACGAAAGTTGGGGTCTTCGGCGTCCCGAACGAGCTTGCTGGCCAGCATCTCCTGCGCTTGCACTGCGCGCTTGCTAATGAGATCCGCAGAATAGAGGAGTGGGGGATTGCCTTTATAACCTTGCGTGAACGAACGGATCACTGGACTGTCGGCCGGCGTGAACTCGGCAGGCACCATCCGGCGGACCTGTGGAAACAAGAGAAGCGTGGCCTTGAGCCAGTCTGCATCTTGTATGTGAATATAGGGGTAATACAGCGCATTGCTGATCATGACTCCTCCTAACAAATCCTAGCAGTTGCTTCCAGCAATTTGTTCTGTCCGTGGCCAACCGGCCTGGTGCTGCCCATGGATTTGTGACATCGAGCGCTCCTTTGAAGTCAACAACGAGCGTCGTGTGTCTTTCCGCGTCGGCGCTTTCTTCGGCGCAGGTCAAAGCACCGCCAAAACCAGCTGGTACACAGCGTCAAGCGCCTCGTGCAGCTCGACTGCCGGCGTTAGCCCTCATTCTGAGGTGCCAGTGATAGACCGTGCTTCAGTTTGATGCTGCCAGGCAGATCAAGCTTAGTCAGTTTGCGCTCGAGCAGAGTGATGCCCTTGGTTGCAACCGATCCGGTGACGGTGAAGCGCACGTTCTGATCTTGCCTGGCGCGTTGCGGGTCAGCGTTGAGCGTGAGCGTGGGCAGCTTGGTCGGTGGCCGCGGCACTTGCGGCGGCCCGTCCCCCGTTTGCGACTGGGTGACCCTGATGACCACCTGATTGCTGCCGATCGTGCTTGCGTCAGAGACTTCCCCCGCGTTAGCCACAGAGCGGGCAGTTACCTGCACGGTGTAAGTGCCGGGGGTTGAATACGCATGGTTTCCTTGCGGCTCATAGCCGTTGGAAGATCGGCCGTCGCCCCAATTGAAACGGTAGTTGATGCGGCCTGGGCTAGACGAGCTCGAAGCGGCGCTCTGGATACGCTGTTATTCCCTGTTATGAGGTACTCGCAAAACACAGATTCTGCCACTTCGCTGGGAAAAATCGCGGACTAACGGTTTTTCGACCGGATTAGTACTCTTTTCCCTGTAAATTACCCTGTTCTGACGGAGAGCGGTTCGCTCAAGACTGCGTCCTCCGCCAGTTTCACTAACCACCTTCGAATCTGCTCCCTACACACAAGCGATACAGCCGGGATCACTGCGTGGCGTATGCAGTTCGCTCGGCCTCTTGAACAAGGCCGGTTGAACAAGGTAGGTCAAAAGGAAATCTCGGATTACTCATTTCGCGCATCTCATAATCCAGGAGCTCCTCGTGAAACCTGCAATTTTTGCCCTGGTCATGCTGTCCCTGGCGCCTGCGTCGTTCGCCGCCTCGCGCCATGCCTATAAAATGGACGTTCCCGCTGCCGGCGCGCGCATCATTGCCTTCGATGTGCAGGAAGGCGACCTCATCATTCGCGGCGATCCCACAGCCACCTCGGTCCACATGCAGGTCTCCATTGACCGCTATTGGATCTTCCGGCTCGAAGAAGAAGGCATTCTCAAGCGCCTCATCGAGGTCACGGGAGAAGGCACGCCGGAGGTGAAAATAGTGACCCACATTGACCCCTCCTGGCGAAACTACGGCCGCGCCGAGTACCCGATTGATTTCGAAGTCGTAGTTCCCGCCGGCGCCATCCTGAACGTCCGCGACACGTCGGGCAAGATCGAAATTTCCGACATCACCAGCGCGGTCGAGGTGCATGACGCCAGCGGCACACTCGCCGTGCGCCACATCCAAGGCCCGCTTACCATTGATAAAGAATCCGGCGACGTGCGCGTGCAGGACGTCTCCGGCACCACCACCCTCACCAGCCGCTCCGGCCAACTTCAGTTCCTGCGCGTGGGCGAGCTCAACGTCATCGCGTCCGATGGCAACCTCGACGTCACTGACGCTGGCCCTGCGCGCCTGGTCAACAAGGGCGGCAACATCCGCGTCTCCGGCGTCAACGGCAGCATGCACATTGACGATGACTCCGGCGAGATCCAGGTCAGCCAGATCGGCGGCGACGTTTCCATCGGCGACTCCTCCGGCCAGATCCGCGCCTCGCATGTCGGCGCGCTCACCGTGGACGACACCTCCGGCGACATCCTGGTTGACGGCGCCCGTAGCGTGAACATCCGCACCAAGGAATCAGGCCAGGTAAAACTGAAGAACGTCTCTGGCGAAGTCAACGTTCCCAATGCCATCACTCTCGTGCAGCGCTAAGAGGCTGGTTACTGGGGGTTCGTGGTTTTCCAAGAAATCGGGCATTCGAGGGAAACGGAGGCACTTTCCAGTCAAGGCAACGGCGTACTCGGCCCACTGCTCGTGCCGGCACGGGAACCTCATTGGGTCACCAGTGCTCGCAGCGATGCCAACTTCACATCGTAATAACGACGCGGAACTCGGCCTTGCCGCTCAGCATTCGCGCGTAAGCCTCGGCCGCTTTTTCCAGCGGATATGTTTCGATCATCGGGCGTACGCCGCTCAGTTCGGCAAAGCGCAGTGTGTCCTCCGAGTCGGTTGGTGTTCCCGAGGCCCAGCCTTGAATCGTTCGACTTCCGCTGATGAGCTGTACCGGTGTGACCTCAATGGGATCAAATGCCGCACCGATCACCATGAGCTTTCCATTTGGCCCCAGCCCGTCGATCAGCTCGGACATCGCTTTCGAGTTTGGGGCCGTGGCCAGGATGACCTGTGCCCCGCCCAGCTTTTGCAGTTCCTCTGCTGCGTTCGTCGCTTTGCTGTCGATGTAGATGCTCGCTCCGAGCTTCTTTGCGAGCGTCGCGTTCTCAGACCCGCGCGAGATGGCCGCCACCTTGTAACCAAACTTGTTTGCGAATTGCACGCCGAGGTGCCCCAGACCGCCGAGACCCTGCACCGCAACAAGGTCGCCGGGCAAGGCGCCGCTGTGCCGCAGCGCGTTGAAAGTCGTGATCCCGGCGCAGAGAAGCGGCGCTGCTTCGGTGTGGCTTAGACCTTCCGGTATCGAAACAAGGGCCTCCACGGGAGCAACCATGTACTGCTGATATCCGCCGTCATAGCTGATGCCGGCAATTTTCAGGTTGCGACAATTGCGGAAGTCTCCGCGCCGGCACTCGCGACACGTGTTGTCCTGGCCGCCATGCCAGCCGACCCCGACACGCTGCCCCTTCTCCCACGCGGAAACACCCTCGCCTACCTCGTCGATGATCCCCGCCACTTCATGGCCTGGGACCCGAGGGTACTGAATTCCGGGCCAGGCGCCTTCTGCCGTCAGCAGGTCACTGTGGCAGACACCGCAGGCCTGTACTTTGATCCGAACCTGCAGTTCGGCGGGCTCAGGCACCTCGCGCTCGACGATCTGGAAGCCCGCTCCCGGTTTTGAAATCTGCGCCACCTTCATCTGCCGGGCTACGACTCTCATGGTTGCCATAAATCCTCCTGCGGCATGCAGCCATTGTTGAAAACCTTTGCAGCAGCAACGGCAGATACCGAGCAGTGCTCGCACCGCTTATCAGTGTGTGGTCGACGGCACCTTGCGTGCATCACCTTGTTTGCTCAAGTGTGGATGTTGCCAGGAAAATGGTACTGAGAAGGCATGAGTGATTCAGTACGTGGTAAAAGCGTTGCGCGGTGTTGGAACTTTTGTCCCTAAAAAAAGGTTAATTTACGGAGCTGGCGCGTGCTGCTGGGGAGGATTGCTGCCGGACGGAAGCCGAATGTCCAGTCGCCCGACCAAAGGCGCGGGGCACTCGATGCATTTCGCATGCGGAGACCAGGGCCAACAGTACGTATCGTTTCGGACTGCCCCAAAATCGCGGAACGCCAGCAAATCCGCAAGATTTGTTCACTGGGGCATTGTTGCTTCTCCAATTACGATTTCCTTGTAAAATATGCTGTATGCGGGAGAGCAGCTCGCGGACTGCCACCACGGCCGGTACATGGTGGTTGCGAATTGATTCAGCTCATTGGATCGGCGAACAATCGCCGATTTTGCTGTCTTTGGCCCCTCGAATGCCCAAGGGGCGCAGAGTGCCGTGAACACAAGTTTTCTTCGGGGTCAGAGATTGCGTCTCCGGGCGCATCCTACAGAGATCATTAATATCGGAGCTCCGCAATGGATCCTGTTCTTGCATTGGTCATCATCGTCGCTCTTATTTGCGTAACGGTCGTGACGGTTGTACTCACGAAGAGCAAAGGCGCAGTCATCACCGTCAAATTGGGCAAACGGAACCTTGCTGGGCCGCAGGGGGTCCAGCCTCAGCCGGGCGAAGTCCAGCCTCCGGCTCCTGCGTTGCAGGAAATCAGCTTTAAGCAGGCGTTGGAAAGCGACGCGCTCGCCACCGGTCTCGAGGAGCTGGCAAAGCGGCAGGTGGAGTACGCGCTGCGACTCGACTCTGAAGATACCCACGTGCAAGCAGTGGCTCTTGCCGAAGAGCAGGACAAGCTCGTCATCGCTTACGAGCGCAGGGGCACCACGCTTCCGGAAGCGGGTGAGATGGTCATTCCGCTGGATCGGCAGAGCGGAAAATTTTTACCGATGCTCAAGGACTCCAAAACCGGGGCGTTCACCAAATTCGCCGGGGGCACTCCGCGCGCAGCAAACGCGGCCGCAGCCGCTCTGCTCACCGGAGTAGCTCACGTAACATCCGGGATGAATGTGCTCCATGGTCTTAAGGAAATTGACCGCAGGCTGAGCGCGCTGGCCGAAGGGCGCTCCATCGATCAATTGGCGGAGATCGAGACGATCTACAACCGCCTCTCGGAGACCTTCAGCCGCGCCGACTGGAAGGAGCGTCGCTCCGATCTCATCGCCTCGCGCGATCAGCTCTTCAAGCTGCGCGCAACCTGGAGGCGGGAGCTCGAGCAGGTCCTGGATTCCGCGCCTGAGACTCCGGACACGCAGGCCGCCGAAGCGCTTGCAAAGCTTGGGAGCGTCTTCTTCCCGCCCGCCTTCTTCGTCGGCAAGAGCCTGGAGATGAGGCGGGAATCAGAGGAAGAGAGACTGTTCGGACATCTCTCCATTGCGGCCGATCTTCTGCAGCGAATCCGGCTCTCGATGCTGCTCGATATCTCAGTGTCCCAGGCGCTTGGGGAAGCCGAGACCCTGGCCGGTGTGGCAATGCGCAACGAACTGGAGATGTGGGACGGCATCGCTGAGAAGTTCGACACGAAGCGGAAGGGCATCCGGACCTTCGAAGCGCCTGCAGACCTGCAGACCGTCGAGGACGCACTGCGGGGTTATGTTGAAATGTTGTCCGCAGTTTCAACAACAACGAAGATCCAAAAGTCTGCGGCTGCCCGCGATGCTGAGCGCAAGGCGTATGCGGCGAAAGCGTCGGATGAGAGTAGCTCCAAATCGCCCGCCGGCTCTCTGGACGCACTTACCGGCCGCACAGCCGAATCTTCGGGGAAGATGCTTGCCCCCAGCTCTGACGAACAAACGCGCGATGAGCAGAAGCTCCTCAAAGAGGGAGCACTCGCGGGAAAGTTATTAGCCAGCGGAGACCGCAGCGGAGGCGCGTAAGCGGAGCGAGGACGAAGTGTCTCTGATTTCAGTCTCACATTCGAATGAATGTTGTCTCAATCAACTTCGATGGGAGCTCAATAATGATTTCGAATGCAAAACAAACAAACAGAAAAAGGCCAGTAGGAGTAACACTTCTGGCAATCCTGTTAGGGACTTATGCCGTACTTATGTTTGTAGCTACAGGTTGGGCGTGGGCGCATCCTGAAGAGGTTCACTCATGGATGACGCCTGAAAACAACATTGAGATTGCAATGGGCGTCGTTATTTTCACTCCGCTGAAAATGTTAATGGCGGCGGTACTCTGCTTTAGCCTCTGGAATCTGCAAGACTGGGCTCGGCGCGGGACCGTCGTGTTGGGCGCGCTCAGCCTGTATGATCGAACAGCATCAGCTATATTTTCGCCAACAACCACCCCGAATGCTTCAGGGGATCGGTACCCTACTCCATATTTAATCCGCATTCTCCTTGTACTGGCGGTAGCAGGATATCTGAACTCCTCCGGCGTGGTAAAAGCGTTTAGACTTCCGAACGAGCTTCACGAATAGGATATTCATATTGGTGGCAGGCCACAGCTCGCTTCTTCGGCGCGGATACAAATGACTGAGTAGCTTCCGAGCAATCCTCAGCTGTATAGCTTGAGTGGACCAGCGAGCGGGTCACTTTCGCCCGTCCTTCTGCAGCTCGCGGTAGACGTCGCTTTTGCTCACGCCCATCTCTTTTGCGACGCGCTTCATGGCCTCTTTTTCGTCGATCTTTTCGGTCCGGATCAGCTCACGGACGCGGGTGCGGGCGTTCTTCAGCGCCACCATGGGCAGGCCCACGGGGCCTTGCGAGACGCCGGCAGCCCCCTTCGCTGCGTCGTTCGTGGCGACTCTCAGTGCCGGGGCTTCTTCGCGGCCGACGAGCAGCGTGATCTCGCCGCGGATTTCCTGGCGCCGCTGGAAGGTGGCCAGCACCTCGGCGGCAGCGCCGCGCACGAACTCCTCATAGACCTTGGTCACCTCGCGCGCTACTACCACGCGGCGCTGCGGGCCCAGCACGTCGGCGATCTCTTCCAGTGTTCCGAGCAGCCGGTGCGGCGCCTCGTAGAAGAGCTGCGTCCATGGAGACTGCTTGATCTCCTCCAGCAGCTTGCGACGCTGCGTAATCTTGGCAGGCAAAAAGCCGCGGAAGACGAAAGACTCCGCCGGCAGCCCGCTGGCCACCAGGGCGCTTAAGAAGGCCGAGGGCCCGGGAATGGGAATCACGGGGAGCTTGTGGCGGATGGCAAGCTGGACCAGCCGGTAGCCGGGGTCGGAGACCGAGGGCGTGCCGGCATCGCTGACCAGGGCAATCGACTTTCCCTGATTGAGGTGCATGATCAGCTCGGCCGAGCGGGTGAGCTCGTTGTGCTCGTGATAGCTGATGGTGCGCGTCTCGATGCCGTAATGGTTGAGCAGCTTCGCCGTCTGGCGCGTGTCTTCGCAGGCGATGAGATCGACTTCCTTCAGAATGCGCAGCGCGCGCAGGGTGATGTCCTCAAGGTTGCCGATGGGGGTGCCGACCAGGTAGAGCGCGGGTTTGTTTGCCGAGCGCGCGGGTGACGGGTTGGTGGATTCTGCTGCAGTCATGCTCCTCCTCCCCCTCCCCAGCGCAGTGTAGCAGAGCGTGGGCCGTCTGGCGGTGACTGCGCGAGATTGACCGCGCCTGCGGCGAAAACTAGAATCGAAAACACCAGGATTCGCCCGGACTCCCGGATTCAACGATGCCTTTATACGAATACAAGTGCAGCGCCTGCGGCCACCGCTTTGAGCGCATCGTCAAGTTCTCCGACCCACCGCTGAAGAGCTGCCCACATTGCGGCAAAGATGCGGTGGAGCAGATGATCCACGCCCCGGCCGTGCAGTTCAAGGGCTCCGGTTGGTACGTCTCCGATTACTCGCGCAAGAGTGCCCCCGGCGGGGCCTCGTCCACCAGCCCGGAAGGCGGCGAGAAGGCTTCGGCTTCCAAGGAAGGTGCCGGGAAGGAAGGCACAACCAAGGCGGAAGGCAGCGCGAGCGCGGAAAAAACTTCGGGGAGCACGACTGACAGCGCAAGCGGCGGCGGTTCAAAGCCCGGCGGCAGCGGCGAAAAGAAATAACGACAACTCGAAGAACCCACGTCTGCCGGCGTATTTCGCAACCCCGACAGACGTGGGTACCTGTTTCAAATTATTCACGACAATCTGACTTCAGGCTGCCTTCTTGGGCGCCGGCACCTTGGCTCCGGCCTTTCTTGCCTTCGACAATCCGATCGCAATTGCCTGCTTGGGATTGCGCACCGTCTTGCCGCTGCGACCGCTCTTGAGCCGCCCCTGCTTCATCTCATGCATCTCTTCCGCTACATGCTCGCCGGCCTTGGGACTGTACTTGCGCGAGCTGCCCGTGCTCTTCGACCGGCTGCTGCCGGACTTGGAGTGGCTGCTGCGGCTGCGTGATGCGGTTGTTCGGCTGGCTCGGCCCGAGGACTTGCTGCTGGACTTGCTTGAGCGGCCGGGGCTTCGGCTACTGGTCCGGCTCCGGCTCTTGGTGCCGGACTTGCTGGTGCGGCTGCTGCTGCGTCTTGTAGTTGGCATGGTGGTCTAGCCTCCTAAGATTTTTCAGACGCGCGCAGGGCCAATTGAGTTGCGTGCGAGTTGCACGAACCGGGAGTCTCTGCCCGGCCGTTCATGGCATGAATCGAGTTACTTGTTGCAACATCTAATTCCAGTGGCCGGTTGCGGGCCACACCTGCCGCAGCCGCCGCGGGAGGTATTCGATGATCGCAGTTCGCCCCGCAAACGAGCGTGGACACTTCAACCACGGATGGCTGGACACCTATCACACCTTTTCCTTCGACCAGTATCACGATCCCAGGCACGTGCACTTCCGGGCGCTGCGCGTGATCAACGAGGACACTGTCGCCCCCGGGCGCGGCTTCGGCATGCATCCGCACGAGAACATGGAGATCATCACCTACATTCTCAGCGGCGCACTGGAGCATCGCGACAGTCTGGGCACGGGCGAGGTGATCCGTCCGGGCGACGGCCAGCGCATGAGCGCGGGCACGGGCATTCTGCACAGTGAGTTCAATCCCTCGCCGGCCGAGCCGGTGCACCTGCTGCAGATCTGGATCTTCCCCGACCGCGACAAGTTCAACGGCAAGCCGAGCTATGAGCAGAAGGCGTTTGCGGATGAAGAGAAGCGCGGGCAGTGGCGACTGATCGCCTCACCCACGGGAGAGCAGGGCTCGGTGACGATCAACTCGGATGCGAAGCTGCTGGTCACGAAGCTGAAGGCCGGTGAGAGCCTGCCCATTCCGCTGCAACCGGGCCGCTACGCGTGGCTGCAGATCGCCAAGGGCGCGGCCAGGCTGAACGGGACCGAGCTCAATCAGGGAGACGGCGCTGCTGTGAGCGACGAACGTGCTCTGACGCTGACGGCAAACGAGGAGGCCGAGGTGCTGCTCTTCGATCTGGCTTAACTCAGGATTGGCTGGAATGAGAACACCCTGAGCGGGGCTCAGGGCGTTGGTGCTATCTCTTGAAAGACCGGTGCCCCACTCAACGTTCCTTTCGTTGAGTGGGGTTTTTCTCGTACTTTGAACTACCCCACTCAAGCTAACGAGGCTTGAGTGGGGCACCCATTCTGCACCTATTTCTTCAGCGAGGCCATGTCGATCACAAAGCGGTACTTCACGTCTCCCTTCAACAGGCGGTCGTAGGCTGCGTTGATCTGCTGGATTGGGATCACCTCGACGTCGGAGGTGATGCCGTGCTCGGCGCAAAAGTCGAGCATCTCCTGTGTCTCGCGGATGCCGCCGATCGCCGATCCGGCGAGCTGCCGTCTTTTTCCAATCAGCGTGAACGCCGGAATCGAGGCCGGGTCTGGAGGCGCTCCTACCAGGGTGAGCGTGCCATCGCGCTTCAGCAGGTTGAGGTACGCCGTCAGGTCATGCGGGGCGGAGACCGCGTCGAGGATGAAATCGAAGCTGGCGGTGTGCTTGCGCATCTCCGCTTGGTTCTTCGAGACGACCACCTCATCTGCGCCGAGCCGCATGGCATCGCCGGCCTTGTTGGGGGAGGTCGTGAACAGCACGACGTGCGCGCCGAACGCATGGGCAAACTTCAGCGCCATGTGTCCCAGGCCACCGAGCCCGACCACGCCGACCTTCTGTCCCTTGCGCACGTTCCAGTGGCGGAGAGGCGAATACGTTGTGATCCCCGCGCAGAGCAGCGGAGCGGTGCCGGCAAGGTCGAGCTTGTCGGAGACTCGCAGCGCAAAGGCCTCATCGACCACTATGCTCTCCGAGTAGCCGCCGTAGGTCACTCCGCCGAGGACCTTGTCCTCCGAGTTGTAGGTGAATGTGGGGAACTGGTCGCAGTACTGCTCCAAGCCCTCGCGGCAACTGGGGCAGACTCCGCACGAGCCCACCATGCAGCCCACCGCGGCGAGATCGCCTGGGTTGAACTTCTTCACCGCGCTGCCCGCCTTCACCACGCGCCCGACAATTTCGTGGCCGGGTACGCACGGATAGACGGTCGGCACGTCCGCCTCCCACTCGTTTCTGACCTGATGCAGATCGGAGTGACAGACCCCGCAGTAGAGAATATCGATCTGCACATCCTGCGGCCGCGGGCTGCGCCGCTGAATGCTGCTCGGGGCGAGGGGCGTGGTTGCGCTCGCTGCCGCATAGGCTTTGGCCGCATATGGATTGATTGCTCCCGCGTAAGTTGTCTTGGGCAGTGTGGCGGATGGCGTCGTCTGGCTCATATGGCTGCTCTCCTGGGTAAAAGACTTTAGATGCCCGCCGCAAGGCAGAGACTTTGGGTGCGAATGAAAACAAAATTAAAACCCCACATCTGCGAATTGCGACAGATGTGGGGCACCTGATGAATAGAATTCATGGCCTGCGTTTATCTCCGCGTGATTCGAACAATCGCGACGATAATCAACACGATCAGACCGACCCCAATTACCCAGCCGAAGATGCACATCCAGCAGTGACCGCCCATGGGCATTGTGGTTTCCTCGTCGAGGATTGTAGCAGTACAAGATGTACACCCGGCAAGCGCGCTCCGTCGTGCACTGGTCCTCTCCGCTCACACCAGATGGGCGGCCTCTTCGGATTGTGTTACCGGCGCTGCGGAGTGACTGACCGCGAAAGTCAGCTTGCCGTCCTTTGAATCGACCTGCACGTGGTCGCCGTGCAGCACCTCGCCGTCGAGGATCATCATCGCCAGCGGGTCCTGTATCGAGCGCTGGATGGCGCGCTTCAGCGGACGCGCGCCATAGGCCGGTTCGTAGCCGATGGTGAACAGCGTCTTCTTGCCCGCTTCGGTGAGCTCCAGCGTGATCTTGCGCGGTGCCAGCAGCGCGCGCAGGTCCGCCAGGCGCAGCTCGACGATCTGCGTGAGCTGCTCCGGCCCAAGCGGGCGGAAGACCACAATATCGTCCACACGGTTCAAGAACTCCGGCTTAAAGTGCCCGCGCAGCGCCGCCATTACCTGTTCGCTGGCACGCGCCCAGCGCTCAGGCAAGCTTAGGTCGCCGGAGAGCGAGACCGAGCCGATGTTCGAAGTCATGATCAGAATCGTGTTCTTGAAGTCCACTACGCGGCCCTTGCCGTCGGTCAGCCGGCCGTCGTCCATGATCTGCAAAAAGACGTTGAAGACGTCCGGTGCCGCCTTCTCGATCTCGTCGAAGAGCACCACGGAGTACGGACGCCGACGGACGGCCTCGGTGAGCTGTCCGCCCTCTTCGTATCCCACATAACCCGGAGGCGCGCCGATGAGCCTCGCGACCGAGTGCTTCTCGCCATATTCACTCATGTCGATGCGCACCATGGCGTGCTCGTCGTCGAAGAGGAACTCGGCCAGCGCGCGGGCCAGCTCGGTCTTGCCCACGCCAGTTGGCCCAAGGAAGACGAACGAACCGATGGGACGACGCGGATCGCTGAGCCCGGCACGCGAACGGCGAATTGCGTTGGAGACCTTCTCCAGCGCCTCGTCCTGCCCGACCACACGGCGGCGCAGGCGCTCTTCCATCTGCACCAGCTTCTTCACCTCGCCCTCGAGCATCTTCGAGACCGGGATGCCGGTCCAGCGGCTGACGATGCGCGCGACGTCTTCTTCGTCCACCTCTTCCTTCAACATGCGCGAAGGCGCGTTCTCGGCCTTGGCGGTCAGCTCGTCGAGCTTGCGCTCGGCCTTGGGCAGCTCGTCGTACTGGATGCGCGAGGCGCGTTCGTACTCGCCGCGGGCCAATTGATCTGCTCGCGAAGGCCTGCCAGCTCGCGCTCCAGGTTGGCCAGCCGCTCGCGCGAGTTCTCGTCGGTTTCCTTTTTCAGCGCCTGGCGCTCGATTTCGAGGTTCGTGGCCTGGCGCTGGAGCTGGTCGATCTCGGTCGGCATCGAGTCGATCTGAATGCGCAGCGAAGCCGCGGCCTCGTCAATCAAGTCGATTGCTTTGTCGGGCAGGAACCGATCACTGATATAGCGATGCGAGAGCACGGCGGCCGAGACGATGGCCGAGTCCTTGATGCGCACGCCGTGATGCACCTCATATTTCTCTTTGAGGCCGCGCAGAATTGCGATGGTGTCCTCGACCGAGGGCTCGCCGACGTACACGATCTGGAAACGGCGCTCGAAAGCCGCGTCCTTTTCGATGTGCTTGCGATATTCGTTCAGCGTGGTGGCGCCAATGGCTCGCAGCTCGCCGCGGGCCAGCGCCGGCTTGAGCATGTTGCTGGCATCGATGGCGCCTTCCGCGGCCCCGGCGCCGACGAGCGTGTGCAGCTCGTCGATGAAGAGAATGATCGCCCCTTCGCTGTCCTCAATCTCCTTGAGCACGGCCTTCAGGCGATCTTCGAACTCGCCGCGATATTTTGCGCCCGCGACCATTGCGCCGATATCGAGCGCAACCACGCGCTTATTCTTGAGCTGCTCGGGCACGTCGCCGCTGACGATTCGCTGCGCGAGACCTTCGACAA
>WNFY01006311.1_pt1 | contig 17601 bp, 16 predicted proteins | sample 5400091 | NCBI WGS metagenome assembly WNFY01 (sample SAMN13153364, study PRJNA577476) | soil metagenome | isolation source: 60 cm soil or saprolite under grassland replicate 1 | place: USA:California | collected 2016-06-15
GCGAGTGCGGCCCAGCCTCGGCTGCCAGCTCACGTGGCCGTCGTTATGGGCCGAGGTTCAACGTCCCCCTGCTAAGATGTTCCCCATTATGTCTTCGCCTTCGCCACTCGGACAAACGATTTCCCATTACCGCATACTCCAGAAACTCGGCGGCGGCGGGATGGGCGTGGTTTACAAGGCCGAAGACACGGTGCTGGGGCGCTTCGTTGCATTGAAATTCCTCCCTGACGATGTCGCCCACAATGCGCAGGCGTTCGAACGTTTCCGGCGGGAAGCCCGGGCAGCATCGGCGCTGAATCATCCGAACATCTGCACGATCCATGAAATTGGTGAAGATCAGGGACGACCATTCATCGTCATGGAGTTTCTCGAAGGCAGGACGCTCCGGGAAGTGATCCTCGGCAGGCCGATGGAACTGGAACGACTGCTCGATTTCAGTATTGAAGTGTCTGATGCGCTCGACGCCGCGCACAGCAAAGGCATCGTTCATCGCGATATCAAGCCAGCGAATCTCTTCATTACCGATCGCGGGCACGCGAAGGTTCTCGATTTCGGCTTGGCTAAGATGAACGTTCTGGCCTCGGAGAAAGCCAGCTCCGCTGCGACAGTCACGGAGGAACATCTCACCAGCCCGGGAAGTACTCTCGGCACTGTGGCCTATATGTCTCCGGAGCAAGCGCTGGGAAAGGAACTCGATGCCCGCACGGACGTGTTTTCTTTCGGCGCTGTTCTTTACGAGATGGCTACCGGTACGCTGCCGTTCCGGGGAGACACGACGGCTGCGCTTTTCGATTCGATACTCAACAAAGCTCCCGCACCACCACTGCGACTGAATCCCGATATTCCTGTGGAGTGCGAGCGCATCATTAACACCGCGCTTGAGAAAGACCGTGACGTTCGCTACCAGAGCGCAGCCGAGTTGCGCGCTGATCTCAAACGTCTAAAGCGCGATACAACGTCGGGGAAGATGAGCGTCGCGCTTGCGACGGCGAAACGCCCGAAAATCAAATCCCATTGGCTGTGGCCGGCGGCTCTGGCAGGAATGCTTGCGGTCGCGGCGCTGGTCTGGTATCTCCTGCCCGCCAGCGTTCCCAAAGTTACTCGCATCACGCAGATCACCCACGACGGCTTCAGCATGGGCAACATGCTGACCGACGGCGCGCGCGTCTATGTCACACAGTTCCGGCCCGAAGGTGTGGTGCTGGCCCAGGTTTCGGCGAGCGGAGGCGAAACTTCGGTGATTCCGACGCCGGTCAAGAACATGATCATTTACGATATCTCGTCGGACCGCTCCCAAATCTTGGTCGGAACCGCTGAGGAATCCGGCAGCGGACAAACTCCTTTATGGACAGTGCCCGTGCCGGCCGGTTCTCCTCGGCGGCTCGGCGACATTCTCGCCAGAGAGGGATCGTGGTCGCGAGACGGCCAGCAGTTGGTATTCCCTAAGGGATCTGCTCTGTACCTTGCGAAGGCTGATGGGACTGCTCCGCATCTGCTTGTATCGCTTGCCGGTTCGCCGTTTGCTCCGCACTTTTCTCCAGATGGAGGCCGAATTCGTTTTTCTCTTCAGAACCAGGTGAACACTAGTGCGTTGTGGGAAGTCAGGACGGATGGTTCCAATCTTCATCAATTGTTGGAGGGATGGCATACTCCCCCCAACCAATGTTGCGGACGGTGGACGGAGGATGGCCGCTACTATGTCTTCCAAGATGGTTCTGACATCTTCGCTTTAGCCGAGGCGAGTAGTATTTTCCGCGGAACGGCCCACACGCCTGTCCAACTCACAACTGGGCCAGTCCAGTACGCTGCCGCCACCCCTGATGTCAGCGGCAAAAAACTGTTTGTGCAGGGGGTGCAGCCGCGAGCTGAGCTCGTCCGTTACGATTCCGCAGCCAAGCAGTTCGTCCCTTTCCTTCAGGGTATTTCGGCCGGCGACGTGGACTTCTCGCGCGATGGCAAATGGGTCACTTACGTTAGCCTTCCCGACCTGACATTGTGGCGAAGCCGTGTGGATGGCAGTGACCGGCTGCAATTGGCACCCGCGGCGGCAGCACTTCCTCGCTGGTCGCCTGACGGGACGCAGATCGCCTATCACTCCGCCGAGTTCGGAAAACCCTGGAAGATTTTCCTGGTCTCAGCGCAAGGCGGCCCGCCGGAAGAATTGTTGCCGGAAAGGGTTGCCGAATTGGACGCCACCTGGTCTGCGGATGGAAGCCAGCTGGCTTTCGGGCGTCTCTCGAACATGGACACGGAGAACGCCGAGATTTATTTGGTGGACGTCAAAACTCGCAAGGTCTCTACCGTTCCCGGTTCACGGGGCCTCTATTCCCCGCGATGGTCTCCCGACGGGCGGTACCTTTCCGCAGTTGGCGTGGAAGCTTCGAAAAAGCTCATGCTCTACGATTTCCGCAGTCAAAAATGGTCGGAGTGGTCCAGCGAAGACGATAACTTTGACTATGGGCAGTGGTCCGGGGACAGCCACTATTTCTATTGGGACAACTTTGGGACGAATCCCAAATGCCGCCGCATCAAGCTCGGAGAACACCGCCCGGAGGATCTATTCAACCTCAATGGTCTGCGCCGTTTTGCCGGAGCATTTGGATCGTGGAGCGGCCAGGCTCCTGACGACTCGCGACTCTTTGTGCGTGACGTAAGCACCCAGGACATCTATGCGCTGGATGTGGATTTCCCGTGAGCTTGTGTGGCGCGGGCGCCCTCGCCCGCGTTGGCAACATGTTCGGGTGTTTCGGTTAACATAAATAGGCGCATCGAATCTGATATGAACACGAAACCGCTTTTGTCTTTGCTAGTCGTGGTGCTAAGCTCGCTGGCCTTTTCCCAGGACCCCGCACTTCTTCGTCCACCCAAAGGCGCTACCGTAGCGATAGTCGTCTTCCAAGATCTGCAATGCCCCAAGTGTCGCACCGACGCTCCGCTTGAGGAGCAGGCTGCAAAAACCCACAAGATTCCGCTAGTCCTGCACGACTTTCCCTTGCCTATGCACAATTGGTCCTTCAATGCCGCTGTACTGGCGCGCTATTTTGATGGCCAGGGAAAAGATCTCGGCAACCAATTTCGCGACTACATCTTCCAGCACCAGCCCGAGATTACGCCCGACAATCTTCAGGGCTTCGCGCAGAAATTCGCCGCAGAGCACAAAGTGGACCTGCCGTTCGTAGTAGACCCGCAAGGCAAGCTAGCCGCCCTGGTCAACGCCGATAAAGCATTGGGCCAGAAGGTAGGAATTCAGCACACGCCCACGATCTACGTTGTCAGTAGCCGGAATCCGGCGAGGCCCTATGTCGAAGTCACTGATGACAAGCAGCTATTTCAGTTGATTGAGGCGATGCAGAACGAATAGAACGGTCTTGCAGAGTTTGCATCTCCGTTAGGATGGTCTCGAAGCCAGTCGGACAAGAGTGTCCGACCCACACTAGCGCTTATCGGAATTTGCTGAACATCACCAGGTCGGAGTCGTTCACGCGTCCGCGTGTGATTGCGATCTGCTTGCCGTCAGGCGAGAACGAGCAGGCGGCAATTCCCATCGGTTCGGTCTCGAAGTGCGTCAGTTGTGTAGGCTTGCTGCCATCGAGCGGCTGATAGAAAAGATTCGATCCGGCACCTGTGGCTTTTGCGAGAATCAGAGCATGTCCGTCCGGCGCCCAGACCGGGGAATGCGTTACACCGATCGAAGACAAAGATGTTTTGTTTCCGCCGTCCAGGTCTTGGATCACGATCATGTTCTTGTGCTCGGTGGCTTGAAAAAATGCCAGTCGCTTTTCATCTGGAGATAGAGAAGCCCCACTGGCAACACCTTGTACAACCGTTTCCGGCTGGCCTCCGATAGTCGAGATCCGCTTTAGGTCGGGGCCGAAGTAATCAATGTAATACACAGACTTTCCGTCCTTGGTGCAGACCGGCGCCTCCGCATCGCGTTCGAAAGTCAATTGCTTCAGTTCACCGGTCCCACGGTTTTGGCGAAAGAGATTGAGAGTATTATCGCGGAACATGGCAAAAATCAGAGCATCAGCGCCGCAGGAAATCGCGTAGAGACCCACGGTCTCGCGGTCTGGAACCTGTACACGAGAGCTCCCGTCGGGATTCATTCGAAAGCTGTGCAGGGCATTGTCCTGATAATAGATTTTCCCGTCACTGCTCCAGTGCACCCAACCTCCATCGGCTTGTCCCTGAGTGATCGCAGTGGGATTTGCTTTGATCTCGCCGGGCAGCTTTGCCGGCACACTTCCAACGTAAACTGCGGACGACTCCTGCTCTTGAACGGTGACTAACGCTTTGCCATCGGCGGTGACCGTAATGTTTCGGTATTCGCTCAGATCATTGGTGACGTTCTGCAGCGGCCCGGAAGGATAGGGTTGAAACTTGATCTGGGGGCGCAGGTTCATTTCACCCGCTCGGGCCTGGAGAAACATTCCGCTCGAATCAGGCAGCCACGCCACACCATCTACGAGAAACGAATAAGCGAACGATTTCACCAGCGCGCCTTCAGGCGTGAATATCAGGACCGAACTAAGGCCATCTTTGGTGAGTTGATACTGCGCTGCTGCAATGAGCTTGCCGTCCGAAGACCAGGACAGAAACGAGTCGCCCACCGCGAGCGCCTCGCGCTCCGCGATCACGTGCCGGTTCGTGCCGTCGCTGTTGGCTACAACAAGTTGCGGCTTGTTACCGTGGCCCGCATCGAAGTGGCCAAAAACCAGCTGCTTGCCGTCCGGCGAAAATGCGACTGCAGTGTCCACATCATCGAGAATGCGCTGCGGCGTTCCTCCCAGGCTCGGCACTGAATAGAGAACTATTTCGCCGTCGCTGCTGGTCGGATCGCTATGTTCGTAGTAGATGTAGTTGCCATCCGGGGAGAACGTCGGGCGCCGGTTGCCGAACCATCCTGGCGCGGCCGCGGTGGCCACCACTTGCGCTTCGCTACCGGTAGCAATCTGTTTGACCCAAAGACTCTGCTGTGCGCCACGCTTGACGAAGGCGGCGTAGCGGCCGTCAGGAGAGATGGCGCCTGCAATGGCGCCACCGTTTTCCGTCAGCTTGGAAATCCGCATGTTCAGCGCGTTGATAGGCGGCTTCGAGGGATTGAGAAATTCGTAAAGTACGAAACCTCCGGTCAGAAGTGCGGAGATCACAATGCTCAAGATGATTCGGCGATGCACTCGTCGCTGCTGATGAGCTACAACTGCGCTTGGTAGGTCCGCCGAACTGCTTGGCTGCAAACGCGGGGCCTGCACACCAGATGCACTTGTAACTTTTCCTGACGAGCTGGATCCACGTTTGATTCGCTTCAAGTCCGCGCGCAGTTCAGCGGCGGACTGGCAGCGCAGGTCGCGATCCTTTTCCAGGCATTTCAGGATGACTTCTCCGAGTTGCGGCGGCAGCATCGGGTTCAGCTCCGCCGGCGGCACCGGGTTCTTTTCGAGGATCGCGTGGAAAATTACCGCTGAAGTCGGGCCATCGAAGGGCAGACGTCCGGTCGTCATCTGATAAAGCACCGCGCCGAAGCTGAACAAGTCGGAACGGGCGTCCACATCTTCGCCACGCGCCTGCTCCGGAGACATGTAGGCAACCGTGCCGACTGTTGCGCCGGGGCTCGTGAGCATTGGACTGTCGATGGTTGCCCCGATAGCGACTGCGACTTGCTCGTGCTCTTTCGCGAGCTTCGCAAGACCGAAATCAAGTACCTTGGCGCGTCCGCGGCCGGTGATAAAAATATTTGCGGGCTTAATGTCGCGATGGATGATGCCCTTGCGGTGGGCGGCGTCAAGCGCGTCGGCAACCTGAATGGCAACGTCGAGGAGCTGGTCGTTGGTAAATGGACGGGCCAGCAAACGAGCGGAGAGCGCCTCGCCTTCGAGCAGTTCCATCGCGATGAACGGGCGGCCTTCGTGCTCACCGATTTCGTAGATGGTGCAAATATTCTCGTGATTGATAGCTGATGCGGTGCGGGCCTCCATGCGAAAGCGCTCGAGCGACTGCGTGTTGACGGCCATGTCGTGTGGTAGAAATTTGAGCGCAATGCGACGGCCTAGCGTGAGATCTTCGGCCTCATAGACGACGCCCATCCCGCCGCTTCCAAGTTCTCGGACGATTTTGTAATGCGAAATTGTGGAATCGATCAAGGGAGATATTATAGCGGCTGCATCCGTCAGGTCTGACGAGATATCAGCTTGCAGATTTTGGATTGCTGATTTTTGATTTTACTCAGTCTTTCTTCGGCTCTGCGATCTGAAATCTAAAATCTGAAATAGTTAATCACTTTTCCAAAAAATCCACGAACGCCCCGGTTTTCTGATAGTACACACGAAGGCTGCATTGCTTTGCGCTCATATGGGCAAATGCCAATTGCAACTGCTTTGTTGCTTCGGGAATTTCGCCGATCTCCATGGGCGCTCGCGCGAAGTCCTCAGCCGAGTTGTATTGCGCTCCGGATGTGACGTTTTTGCTGACGATTAGCGTCCAACTTTTCTTGTCCGGAATCATGAGCACGGTATATGCACCCAGCGGAATCTCTCTGCCGCCTAACATAAGCGGAACCTGGACAAAGAGCGTGATCCCGGGCGACCAAACGCGCCCATTTCTTGGCTCATCCTTTACGGCCGGGTTATACCGCATGCTGACCTCGCCGCCATCGGTGAAGTCACAATAAGCAGTCTGTGAGTCCTGGGCGAAGCTTGCAACAGAAAATAGACAAACTAAACCCGCCAGCGAAGTGAGCCTACGCATCCCCTAAGTTCCTTTCCCGCAATAATGTACCATCAGCCGCAAATTCTGACGGCTGGAATCTTACTTTCACCCTCGGATATCTGGCCCGCGGGTCCCCTTGTATTCATATCAACACCACCGAAGATCCAGTAGTTGTTGGTCTGCCCGAAGTCCTGATGTCGCATGAACATGGGTCTTCCTCGCTGAGTGAAATCAGTCGTCCGCAGCCGGGGTTTTCTGTGTCCCGGTCGGGCGTGGTCTTCGGTTACGTTCTCAAGATGCCCGCCGGTTGCTACCGTTTGGGTGGGTAAAGAGGCGCGAATATGGCTAAATTGAAGGTCCTATATGGCGAACTGAACGACCAAACGTTGGCCACGCAGGCTGAAGAGTTGCAAAAGGCGGGCTATCAGGTGCAGCCTGCAGTCGGACGCAAGGGCGTGCAGGATGCGCTCGGCTCCGACATGTTTGATTTGGTCATCCTTGGACCGACACTCACACGCGACGACCGGCACCATCTTCCGTACATGGTAAAAAAGGCCAGCAAGCAGACGAAGGTGCTGGTAATGCACACTGATGGATCACGCCATCCTTATGTGGACGCAAATATTGATACCGGCGAAGACATGGCACATCTGCTGGTGAAGATCGCTGCGGTCACCGGAAAAGCTGCGGCCGCAACTGCAGCAGCGCGATAACGTTCTCGCAAACGTGAGGACAGCCCCTCGGCTGTCCCGCCGATCTGTCATCTTTCAGCTTTCTCCTTCTCAAGGTAAAATTCATCTTCCCGTTCACAGAACGGCCTTGAAATATGAGCGGACCATCAAGCGTCTATGTCACCCTCAGCGGCCTTCCGCTACTTATCGAGTTCAAGTGGCCGTTTCACAGCTCAACGGCCGGCGCCGACTTCTGGGTCTTGCATGCTGACGTCAAGCTCGGACATTCCGAGGGTCTGCATGCGCCCGTCGCCGTGAATCTGTCGGCCACCGTGCGCGAGGTGCTGCCCTCAATGGAGCCCAAGGATGTGGAGGGCCCAGTAGTCAACGCGCTGCGCAAGGAAGTTGATCGCCGGCAACTTGAGTTTGTGAAGTCCGGGAAATTGGTACCTGTACAGTTCTCCAGCCGGTACTATGACTTCAAGCGAGGCAAATGGATATTCGGCAAAGCCAGCGACGAGGCGATCGCGACCCTAATCACACGCAAAGTTTTCTGGCAGTCGCGTTTGCTTGGCGGCAACGTGTGGGTCGGCGACCCCGCCGAGGCGCTATACGCCGAAACCACAGTGCCGCACGTACTTGAAATTGCCCGTGGCCTGGCGGAATCAGGACTGATGACTCTTGAAGGTGAGTGGGCCTCCGCCAATGCATCACTTATGGCACAGGCAGAAAAATTCGAAGCGGACTTCAAAGCCGCGTTCGGGGAGCTAGAGAAGAAGCACGCGTATGAGGATGGGCGCAGAAAGTAGCTCAGCACACTTTCACACCGTTTGTGTGTTCTTGAACAACATCAGACCTGTCATCTCGAGCGAAGCGGCGTGTCGGTTTTTGGACGCGCCGCGAAGTCGAGAGACCTTGTGCTGAAGCGACCAAGGCCACCTGTTGTCACGGCGTTTTCTATCCGAGCGAAAACGCAAGGTCCCTCGACTCCACATGATTTTTCCACCTTGCTTCAAATCATGCTTCGCTCGGGATGACAGAATTGGAGTGGAACAGTGTTCTTTGCCTGCCCGCTTCGTACAAAATGATGCTTGCCGCAATTCCCGCATTTAGCGACTCCACGCGTTGTGAATGCGGGATCATGATCAACTCGTCCATTTGCGCGAGCCACTTCTTGTCTAGCCCTGAGCCTTCATTGCCAATGAAGATAGCCACCCTGTCCGACAGGTCCGCAGCCGCCACACTCGCGCCTTTGTGCGAAGACGTCGCCACCAACCGGAACCCCTGCGCTCGAATTTGACCAATCGCATCGGACGTTTGTACCTTGACCGTCATCAGCCGAAACACCGATCCTGCCGAGGCCCGAACCGCCTTGCTGTTGTGTGCGCTCACCGTTCCTTCTCCGAGCAGCACCCCTTGCGCACCAAATGCCTCCGCCGAGCGCAGAATTGTTCCCAGGTTCCCCGGGTCCTGCACGCCAGCGATCACCAGCAACGGCCCTGGCGAGGCACTCTCAAGAATTTCCTCTAATGTGAATTTCTTGACGTGAACCAGAGCCGCCACACCTTGCGGAGTCTCGCTCGGAACGAGACTGGCGAATAGCCGGTCAGGCAGCAGCAACGTCTCGACGTGGGAACCAAGCTGCGGCAATAACTTTGACGCCCGACCCTGGGCCGATTCGCTGAAGAACACGGCGTGGAATTTCAATCCACTGCGAATCGCTTCTTCAATAACTCGGACGCCCTCAATCGCACATTCACCAGAGGCCGTCAGCTCTGCCCGCGCAAACGCATGCCGCAGCTCTTTAACCAGCGCGTTGTGCTTGCCCTCGATGCGCCGCAGACGCGCGCTTGCAGTGTGTGAGTCGTTTGGCAATTCCCAGTCCTTTCAGGCCGATCATACGCGGCTCTCGGCTTCGCCGGAGCTCTCGTGTTATCTTAACTGTCGCAAACCCAATTGCCTGGAGACGTGTGTGCGCGTGGAGATGGTCAAGATCAACAGTGAGAAACCGGAGCCTTCGCTCATCCGGTATGCCGCGGACCAGATTCGCGCGGGTGAAGTCCTGGGCATGCCGACTGACACTTTTTATGGATTGGCTGCCGATCCGTTCAACCTGCGCGCGGTTGAGCGTGTGTATGAGATCAAGTCGCGCTCGCGGCACAAGCCGCTTTCACTTTTGATTCAAGACACTGAGCAAGCAGAAGAATTGGCCAAGCCATTGCCCGAAGAATTCCATGCGCTGGCGAAGAAGTTCTGGCCTGGGCCACTGACGATCATCGTCAAAGCCGCTTCACGACTGCCCCTCAAAGTCACCGCCAACACCGGCAACGTGGCGCTGCGCGTTCCGAACGCAAGCATCCCGTTAGCTGTGGTCGAGGCGGCCCAGATTCCAATCACCGCCACCTCGGCGAACCTTAGCGGCGAGAACGAGTGCACCACCGCGGTCGCAGTACGTGATCAGCTCGGCATGCGCATTCCCATCATCGTGGATGGCGGCGTTTCCCCGCGCGAAATTGCTTCGACGATCGTAGATCTCACTGATGAAGAGGCGCGCTGGAAGATTCTGCGCGAAGGCGCAATCTCGTCTCAGGAAATCTCAGAATTTTTCGCGAAGGGGTGATCGCGACGGCCCGCCGCAGCTTTGCCTTCTGGCTGTTCTGGGCGGCACTTTGTGCTCTGCTGGTCGCGCTGTCCGCGATTGTTCCCTCCATCATTCACGATTCACGTAAGCAGGAGCTGCATTCTGCTGACGCGATCGTCGTTTTTGGAGCCGCTGAATACGATGGCCGTCCATCGCCGGTTTTTCGCGCTCGGCTCGACCACGCCAACGATCTTTTCCGGAAGGGCATCGCGCCAGTCGTAATCACCACTGGCGGAGCGGCCGCTGATCCGAAATACAGCGAAGGCGGCGTTGGGCACGATTACTTGATGCGCAAGGGCGTGCCGGAATATTCGCTCATCGCCGAAACCCAGGCCTCGGATACCGCCGAGTCGGCCGCGCGCATTGCCGTAATCATGCGTGCAAATCACATGAAGACCTGCATCGCGGTGAGCGATGCCTATCACATGTTCCGCATCCGCAAACTGCTCGAGCATCAGGGCGTAGAAGTGTTGCTTGCACCAAGGCCCGATTCGAAACCGAAATCAGCGTGGCAGCGAGCGGTGGCCATCATGCGGGAGAGCGCGAGCTACCTGCACGGAGGCACGGAGAAAAACCAATTAGAGAGAACGGGGAACTGCTTCGGCTATACCCTTATTCCATACCAAGCAGGCGTTCCGATGCGGGAGTTTTGCCTATTTCTTTTTGTTCTCTGTGCCTCCGTCGTGAATTGGTTCTACCAGCCCATTCTCTTTCTCAGCTCGGTCACGTGCGCCACATGGTGTTTGCCGTGCCAGGCGTAAATTCCGAGATTTTTCTCAAGAGACACGAGGCCGAGTTCGGGATGACGGAAATTCTTCTTCCAGTCTGTAGGCTCGAGTGATCGCAGCAGCCGCACCCAGCGTGTGTGCAACGATTCAAGTAGCGCCAGCGAGACTTCAATCGGAGTTGAGTTGGTGTCGGCAAGCTGCGCCCAGCGGTCTTCGGCATATGGCTTGATCGTGGGCTCCTCTTCAGTCAACGCCAGCTTGTATCGCACATAGGCATTCATGTGACTGTCGGGAAGATGATGCACGACCTGCCGCACTGTCCATCCGCCATCGCGATAAGGAGTCTCGAGTTGCTCGGCGCTGAGATCTTTCACGGCCGCGCGCAGTGCGGTCGGAGCTTGCTCAATTTCTACGATGAAATTTGCTCGTTGATCTGCAGTTAGTGGGCCTTCGAAGTGAAATTTTCCGATCGGAAAACGTGGATCAGTCATGTTGATTCCCTTTTAGTGATGAGATCATTCGCCTCAAACCTGCGCTCCACGATTTTGCTAACGCGCAAATCACCTGCTCTGAAAAGCGACTCGTGCGTAGGGACGGTTGCCAGTAGCCCGGCGCTTCAGCGCCGGCAATCTCGGATGCGAAGTAAGTCCCAGTGGGACGATTGAAAAGGTCAGCCGTTCCTACGCTATTGGCCAATGTCCTTCCGGACATCCCCTCCCACGACATCCATAGTGTTGCCCTCAATTTGCTATGAACTCAACGAAAGTAGAACCGCCAAAGCCGCCGACATCGCCGTCGAAATGAAATTCACCCCGTTGTTTCCCAGTAGCCCTCGTCGTTCGAGCGTCGCACCCAGGAAACTGTCCGCAAGCATACCTGCCACTCCGGCGCCAGTGCAGATCGGGAATGCCCGCCATGCGAACAGGCCCATAAGGGCACCCACGAGGCCGACTGTAACCGCGCCAGCAACGCCCGCCAATGTTCCGGCCAATGTAATCGCCCCATTTGTCCCCGGCGCGAGCTTCCTCCAATTCGTGACCAGACGTGGGCTGCCGCCGAAGGCCTGCCCGATCTCACTGGAAACTGTGTCCGCCGCAGCCTCGGCGAGCGCTGCCGCCATCGCGAGCAGGAGCCGCCGATCCGGCCAAACCAGGGCGAATGCCACCGCCAAAGCTGCAGCTGTACCCAAGTTGGCGAAAACCTGCAAAGCATCTCTTCCGCCCGGCTCGGCTGTACCAAGACTGACCTTGCGAGGCCGACCCAGTCTTGTACAAGCCCAGGTCAGCAAAAAAACCGTGAGCAGAAGAAGGAAGCCGCCGATTCCCCCACCCCATAGAAGCCCGAAGCAGATGGCAGCCCCAGCCAACGCCCCACCAGTCGTGACGCCTCGTACTACATGCCCAAAACCGCGAAAATGGCAGTCAGAAGCGCGAAAAAGCGGAATTTCGCCGATAGTGTCGTGGCAGAGAACGCGAAAAAGTCAGCTAAGTCATGCATTATCAAGAGGAAAGATGGCGTGTAGCACCGTGTGGTTGATCACTAATGCCCGGAACCATGCGGGTAAACACCACATATAGCCGTGCTTTAAACCGCACACCAGCCCTCTCGCTTTCGGATTCGGTAACCCACATATTTCATATGCATCAAAAACCCGGACGTAGTCTAAACTGCTACGGAGTTAGCGCTTGGCACTTAGCGATTGGCACTTGGCCCATAGACATCCTCGTTGTGGCCAAAATGCTATGTGCTAAGTGCGAAACGCCGATTCTCTTGCTCTGGCAAATTAAACGAGGAACTACACTATGGCGGCCTCCGTCTGGTCTGGATATCTTACCTTTGGCTTGATCTCAATGCCGGTGCGCCTGCATTCCGGCGCCCGCAGCTCGGGTATTTCCTTCAATCAGCTTCATCGCACCGACCACCATCGCGTGAAGCAGCAGCTCATCTGCCCGCTAGATAATCAGGTGCTCGACCGCAGCGAAATCGTCAAAGGTTACGAGTTCCGCAAAAACGAATACGTCATCATCGAGCCAGAGGAAATCAAGAAGATCGAGCCGCAGACCGCGAAGACAATGGAGATTCTCGAATTCGTGAAATCCAGCGACGTAGATCCAGTGTACTTCGAATCCTCTTATTACATGGTCCCAGAGGAGGCGGGCCGGCGTCCCTATGCTCTTCTCACTAAGGCCCTCGAAGAAAGTGAATATGTGGCCATTGCCAAGCTCACTATGCACAACCGTGAGTACACAGTGTTCTTGCGCCCCCATGAGGGCGGAATGATGCTGCACACTATGTACTACGAAGAGGAAGTTCGCAAGGTGGAAGGATTTGGCGCGCCTGATGTGGAACTGAAAGATGCCGAAGTCAAAGTCGCGCATCAGTTGATTGAAGCTCTAGCGGCGGAGTGGGAACCGGAGAAGTATAAAGACGACTTCCAGGAAAATCTCAAGAACCTGATCCAGACCAAACTCGAGGGCGGCACCATCGCCGAAGTGGAGAAGCCGAAGAAGCTTGCTCCCGTTGTTGACCTCATGGCCGCACTGAAACAGAGCCTCGCCGAGATGGAAGGCAAGAAAAAGCCAGCGGCAACAGCACCAGCCGCCGCCGCAGCGAGTCAGCGCAAACGAAAATAATTCCGCCTACAACCCCGCAGCACTCGCGACGCTTCCTACGTTCTTGGCGTCAATTCTCTGCACCGAGGGGCATGAGTTACTCGTGCCGAACAGTCCGGCCTTCAATTGCAGCTTTTTTAGCCGCTGAGGTAAGGGCGTCGGTGGCGCGGATTACGCTCAGCCTTTAGAATACAGACTTCCTAATGGCACTTTTTTTTTCTCATGCTGACAGTCCTGGTGTGGCCCGACGGTTGATCTGGGTCGTCTTCGTCTCTGCTCTCGGTTTTATCGAGTCGAGTTGCGGCGACGTCTATCGCCCGGTGGCGCAGGTCATTCCCGGAACGCCTCCGGATCCGGCAGCAGTCCACTTTGTCGCTGCAGTGAGCACAAACGGCGGGATAGATGCCGGCTCGGCCAGCCGCATTGATGTGTCGGGAGACACCAGTCTTGGAGTGCTTCAAACGGGCCTTCGACCGACGCACGCCGCACTTATTCCCAACGCTTCCAAGATGTACATCGCCAATTTTAGCGACGACACGGTCACCGAAAACGCGCCGTCGAATCCAACTGTAACTTCTACCATCAGTCTGCCGCAGGGCGCGCAACCGGTATTCGTGCATAGCGCCGAGAACGGCAACCTGTACGTCGCCGACTTTGGCACCAGCATGGTTTCCGTGATCAATGCAACTTCCAATGTTGTGACCACGAGCGTTCCAGTCGGCGCCAACCCGGTTGCGTTGGCGGAAATGCCAAATGCCGGCAGCACCAATCAGAAGCTGTACGTAGCCAGCAAGAACAGCAACAACGTCACGGTCATCAATGTCCTGGACGACAGCCTGGGAACTCCTGTGCCGATTTTCGCGCCTCAGGTCTGGGTCGTTGCACGTTCCGATAGCGCGAGAATCTACGTGCTCGATGCGAACGGCGTGGTATCCGCCATTAACACGCTCTCGGACACGGTCATGCCAAATACGGCGACGGCATCTGCTGGCGTTGGTGCAAACTTCATCTTTCTGGACTCGAAAACGCAGCGGCTTTACGTGACCAATCCCATCGCTAACACCCTCTCGATATTCGATATTTCGGAAGTCAATGCCTCCGCGCCGGTGAATCCCGTAACTGCGCCGATTAATCTGAGCCAGGGCGCAAGTCCGGCTTACCACCCCGTTTCGGTGACCGGCATCGGGGACGGATCGCGCGCTTATGTGGCCGCATTTCAGCTCACCAGCTGCACCGACTCTTCCGGAGCTTTCCCGTGTATCAACACGCAGGTGGACGTAATTAACGTTGGCACCAATTCCGTTAGCACAGTGATTCCAATCGCATCCAGCGTGCCCGTGGACGCAAGCAATGCTGATGGTTGTGGTGGTACATCACCGCCGGCGGCTTTTTGGGCTCCGGGAAGCGCCCGCTTCCGCTTGTTCGCCGCTGCCTCAGGTGGCGGCAGCACATCCAACTTCAAAGTTTATGTTTCGCAGTGCGACGCCCAGAATGTCGCGGTGATTGATACGTTTCCGTCGAACTCAAATCCCGCCGATACCTACACAGGAGTCACGCTGGCCGCACCCCTAAGCGCGTTTCCAACATTGCAAGTGAGCATTTCCGGGGCCACGCAGACTGCTGCTACATCATCGACCATACCGGCTACGACAACTTTCACTTACACCCCCGCAGGCACAGTCCTGCATGCTGGAATGAGCATTTTTGTTACGGGAATGACAGACATCGGAAACAACGGAAATTTTGTCATTTCCTCGCCGGGCTCTGGAACGTTTACAGTGGTTAACCCATCCGGAGTAACGAACACTACTCAGAGCGGAACCGGTGCTGTGTTGCCAAGACAGAATCCAGTCTTCCTGGTCGCGGGACCATAGAAAGTTTCAGCGACCGTCCTCCGCTTCGCCAAACCTATCATTTCGAGCGAAGCAAATGCGAGTTTTCGAGCATTCTGCGAAGTTGAGAAAACTTGCGTTTAACCCTCGCGTTAGCGGAACAACCACGGTCAGATGGGCATGTTTAGTTCAGGAGGGCAGAGGCCTTGCAGAATTGGGCCTAAGCTAATGGCCAAGAGCTAATAGCTGATTCCTCACGCTCCCGCGGCCGCCGCTTTATGGGCGTATCGCAGCGCAATGTTCATGAACACGTTGCCGCTGGCAGTCTCAAAGCACAGCACCAGCGCCTCTGTGTCTTCCGTGCTGGTGGGACCATCGTCAGATGTGTGAAGCTCGGGGGGATGTACGCGGAAATGAAAGCCCTGATCGTTCAACGTGGCTACGGCGTTACCAATGACCTGGTTGGCGAGTTCGCAGACGGCTTCGCGCACCAAATCGTCCGTTTCGGGCAGCTCAGTCCCGGCAAAATGACTCGCAACTTCTGCGGCAGTTTTTGGCGCAAGGTCAAAAATGACACGGCCTTCAATGTCGCCGGTCAGTTGAATCACGGCGGCAACGCCCTTGCGGCGATAGGCCTCCCGCTCCATAGCGAGATTCCCAACCACCATCGGGGACTTCAAGCCCTGTGACAACACGGCATCAGCCGCGTTGATAAACGGCTGGATCAATTCCATCTTCATAGACTAGGCCCCTGCGCCGGCTGCGCTTGCCAAAGCTCCGTCTTCTCCGAGCACGTACTTGATGACCTCATACAGCACTTCCGGCTTGACCGGCTTCTGCACAAAATGCCGTGCTCCGCGCTGCAAGGCAGCTACGATGTTTTCCTGATATCCGACGGAAGACACCATGACCACTCGCGCGTCCGGATTCTGCTGCACGATCTTTTCCGCCGCCTCAATGCCCTCCATCTGCGGCATGGTGATGTCCATGAGCACGATGTCTGGCTTGATTCGTTCGTATTCGGTGATGGCTGTCAGTCCGTCCCCGGCTTCGCCCGCGACCTGTCCGCCGAAAGTTTCAATGATGCGGCCCAGATTTTTGCGCGCGAAGACGGAATCGTCCACTATCAGATAGCGGACCGGCTGCCCGTCCTTGCTCCTCTTGATTGATACAAACTGCTCCATAACTTCCTCCTGTTGCTCTGTTTCTAACCGTACTATCGGGATGGGCTGCCCCAACCCAAGATCAATTCTGTCCGGCGCCGATCCCTTTTTCGTTTCGTGCCGTTGAACACTGCGCTTGTAGCGTGTTCGCCATGGCCTCCAGCTGAACCACGCGCATGGCATATCCGCGTTCGATCGCCGCCTTCGGCATGCCAAACACAACGCACGATTGCTCACCTTGAGCAATCGTCATCCCGCCGGCGGCCTTAATCATCCCTAATCCGGTGGCGCCGTCCTCTCCCATTCCGGTCATGATGACGCCTAAGGCACGGTCGCCAAACTCTTCCGCTACACTCTTGAAAAGTACATCGGCAGACGGACGATGTCCGTTTACTCGCGGATCGTCACTTAAGATTGCGATATCTCCCAGCGGCAGCCGTTTAACCTTTAGGTGCCGACTTCCCGGGCAGATCAGAACCCGGCCAGCCAGCAACAGGTCGCCGGATTGGGCTTCTTTTACATTCAGCGCACAGCATTCGTCCAGCCGCCGCGCAAACATTTCCGTGAAGCCCTCGGGCATGTGCTGCACCACCACTATGCTGCCGGGGAAATCGTGCGGCAATTGCGCCAGAAGATATTGCAGCGACTGCGGTCCACCAGTCGAGATTCCGATCGCTACAATTCGGCTGGGCTGTCTCTTCTCTCCCGCTTTGGTTTTGGGGCGTGGCGCCGGCATAGGAATTTCGCCGGGCCCAGCAATCTGAATTCCGCGGCTCTGCGCTGCCGCCTTGATCTTCGCAATCAGTTCCCGCGCGCTTTCCTGCATGCGGGAAGAAACGTCTGTTGGCTTCGCGACAAAATCGAATGCGCCGAGAGAAAGCGCTCGCAACGTGATGGACGCTCCCTCCGTGCTGTGCGAGCTGACCACGATCACTGGCAGACGATGTCGCCGCATGATCTCCTTCAGCATGTCGAGCCCGCCCATGCCGGGCATTTCAAGATCAAGTGTGATCACTTGCGGCCGCAACTCCTCAATCTTTTTAAGGCCGAAATTTCCATCCATGGCGGTGCCGACAACTTGAATCGAATTGTCGGTCTCCAGGATCTGTGGGATGAGCTTGCGCATGAGCGCAGAGTCGTCAACCACTAGTACTCGTACCGGTTGCGCGCTCATTGGCGCACCTCGCTGGCCGCACTCGTGCCGGACTCTCGAGACAACATGGCAAAGTGGCCGACATTCGTGCCATCG
>WNFY01008149.1_pt1 | contig 17598 bp, 18 predicted proteins | sample 5400091 | NCBI WGS metagenome assembly WNFY01 (sample SAMN13153364, study PRJNA577476) | soil metagenome | isolation source: 60 cm soil or saprolite under grassland replicate 1 | place: USA:California | collected 2016-06-15
TCACGATCTCGCCCGCAAGACTCGAGACCAGGATAGATTCGCTGCTGTCCTTTCCTGTAGGGCTCTTTCATCCCCTACAACATGCCGGGTGTCGGGTAAGGCAATGGCGCGGACCGGGCTTCGAATGATGCCGACGTTTCCATCGCCTCCCCTAAAATTCCGTACGGCGAGTTTTCCCCGGTACGGCTTCAAGGCCGGAATATCAGACAAGGCCTTCCCAAAAACCTGGTTTGCCATCGTCCTTCGTGCCCACTGCTTTCACCGTGTACTCCCCGCTCTGTGTCAGGGACGATGCGCGAGTAAGGCACCTCCGTGCGAGCGGCCCCAACCGCTCTACCCCAGGGGCCCTCGCTCCGGTCCGGGTTATGCTGTCCCGGTCCATCATCACTTAGTCGGCCCCATCCGCCGCACTCGCGGGCACATCTCGACTTCGCCGCCTAGCGACTTATACGAGATGCCATCGCTGTGCTATTCGCATAGGCCCTCTAGGCAACCCACGACAGGTTCTGAGCTTTCATAGATGCTCTTTCACAACATGTCGTCCTCTGAGACCACGGGGAACTCTTCGGATGCTCTTACCCAGTGCTTCACCGAAAACTCTGGCCTTCAACCTGGGATAAAAAGTTTCGGCATTCCCTTTTTCCTCACACTCCGACCCTGGTGAGGGTGCGTTTTCGAGGCTTGATTACGGTTCGCTTGCGCTACGACCTGTTGCTTTGCTTGCCCTCCTGTCGGAGCTGACCTGAGATGACGCAGGGGCAGGAGACCGGAAACATCGTCGTGCCCAGTCAGGCCGTCAGGCCGACCGTGCCGGTAATCTCGCCGACATGGGAAAAACGACTCACGGGCAACGTAAGCACCGACTACTGGGCACAGCAGCTTTCCCAGAAGCTCGGCTACAACGTCTGGGCCAACGAACCGTACTTCACGTCAGTCTGCGTGAATCAGCTTCTGTACGCCTTCTTTGAATAGCCTCCCGGAGGTCAGACGCATCCCGCCGCGCAGTTCCAGTTCGTAGGTGCCACTAAACAGCGAATGCACAGCCACAATTCGACCAGTGTTCACAACCCGACCGCGATGGATTCTCACAAACCTCTCTGGGTCGAGTCTTGATTCGAGACTGGTCAGCGTTTCTCCCAGCAAATATTGCTTGGGACCGCAATGAAGCTGGACATAGTTGTTGGCGGACTCGATCCAGTCGATACTCTCGGTTGCGACAAATTCGTAACGGTCACCATTGCGGACGACGAGGCGCTCGGCCCATTTGGGCATCTGCGACTCGAGCAGCTTTTCCAGTTTGTCGGTGAGCGCAGCCTGATTTTGAACAGAGATTCTCGTGCGGGCGCGTTCGATGCTCTCACGCACGCGCGCTTCATCGAAGGGCTTCAACACATAATCGACCGCGTTGAGGGATTTTGCGAATGCCTCTGCGAATTAGCGGCTCGTCATCAATGACCAACAATCGTAGTTTGCTCATTGCCGATGGCTCCCATTCGCGCGTTTGTGAAATGAAGCGGGAGAGAAATCCGCACTTCCGCGCCACCTTCAGGCAGAGTGCGAATCGAAAATGAATGTCGATCCGGGTACATTTTTTGCAATCGCTCGCACGTAGAAGCCAAACCGACTCCGAATTTAATGTTGGCCGCACTTTCAGCTGGAATACCGGTGCCGTTGTCGGCCACAACTAGCACCAGATTCTCAGACTCAATAGCGCTTCTTATGGAAATTATGCCGGCGCGGATGCCTTCAAGCCCATGCACAATCGCGTTCTCGATCAGAGGCTGGAGCAGGAATGTCGGCGCTAGCGCCGCTTCGGTCTCTGCTGCAACGTCGAAGAGCACGGTGAGGCGATCCTGAAAGCGTATCTTCTCAACCGCGACATAGTTCTTTGTGAGGTCAATTTCAAATGCAAGTGTCGTTTCTGGTCCCTCGTTCTGCCGCAACGCCGTCCGGAGCAAGAGACCGAGGCGGGTCAGCATTTGGCTGGCGGCGCTCGGGTCTTCGTTCGTCAATGCGGAAATGTTCTGCAAGCAGTTGAAGAGAAAGTGTGGATTCAGCCGCGACCGCAGGGCCTCAAGTTGCGCCTGCCGAAGAGAAGCTTCCAGTTGCGATTTCTCCAGTGCAAGCTTGGCCGCCTGTTGCTCCCGCTCGCGTAGCTGAATCAAGCTGCGTATGACGAATGCTCCTAAAACCGTTGTCCAGTACAAAACGACTTGCACCGTCACTTCTCGTAACGGGACCTTCGACCATGGACTCGCAAGGCTCACTGCCTGATGAAACAGGATCTCGAGCAGTGCAAATAGACTTTGCGTCACCACTGCCGCTGCAAAAGAGAACGGCACTCCGAAAGCCGCCAGAATCGCGAGATTTCTGGGCCACCGGGATGCTCCCAGCGGGTAGCTTCGCTCGAGCCGGAAAACCACTGGAGAGAATGCTCCCCACGGATAAAAGCACGTGAGCCACATGAGGAAGTCAAAGGCCATCTTCGCCGGAAGCGCTGCGGTTTGGTCTTGAAGGTAATGACGAGCGTATGCCAATGAACCGATCAGCGTCCAGACGGTCGTCAGTATGACTGGGCCAGGGTAGTCGACATCTCGAACTAGTCTCGGGTTATCGGCCAATCAAACCTCCGGCGTCTCGAATCGGCTCCTCAGCCGGCGTTGGTCCCAGTATTGCCGCACCTTGGCCCCACCGCAAACTGCACGTGGCGAACTCATCCTTTGCGGTGGCGAACGTACACGGTTTTTCACCAACTTGGATTCTACTCGAACCATTTCAGGTTCTGAGCCCTCGAATTGCAGTGCACTGATGCGTCCCAAAGTGCGCTTCGCCAAATAAACCGTGCACTTTGCCCGATGATCATTGTGCCGGTTATCTTCTGCAGCAAAACTCGGCGTGACTGCAATTTCCATCGCCGGGTGACTTTGATGTTCAGCATTCTTCCTGCCATTCGAAAGACGCAGCGGATTTCGCTCGTACGCTTAGCGTTCATAGCAGCGGTTATCTGGACTTCTTGCATTGCGTCTTATCCGTTGCACGCAGGCAGCGGTCAAGTCCGCAAGGTTGTCACGCCCACGCAGGCGACGGCATCTCCAGAGAATGGCCGCCCCGCGACAGAAGCGACTGATGTCTATCTGGGGTATGACAAGCGTGCGTTGCACGTCGTGTTCGTAGCGCATGATCGGAATGCAAAAGCCATCCGCTCCCGCCTGGAGCGGAGAGAATCGATCTTCGATCGCAATCAGACAACCATTGCTGCCGATGAAGATTATGTTGGCATCTACCTGGACACTTTTCGCGACCGACGCCACGCTTACGAATTTGCGTGCAATCCGCTCGGGATCCAGAACGATGCCTTGTACTCGGAAGACTCGGATAGTGCGGATGACGCTTTCGACGCTGTGTGGTCATCTCACGGGAAACTGACGTCGGGCGGCTATGTTGTCGTGATGAGCCTTCCGTTTAAGAGTCTGCGATTCTCGCATCAGGAGTCGCAAACATGGAATATCGCTCTATCGCGCAATATTGGTCACCGCCTGGAAGAAGCATGGTGGCCGACGATCAGTTCCGCGCGACGTGGCATCCTCAGTCAAGCAGCAGCTGCGAGCGGCTTTGAGAACATCTCCCCAGGCCGGAATTTTCAGATTGTCCCTTACATCACTTCGCGGACCTACCAATTGGTGGACCCGCGCGACCCACAAAACCCCGCGTATGCGGGGCGAGATGCCGAGGTCACCGCCGGATTCGATGCCAAAGCAATCCTGAAGGACAGCCTTGTACTCGACCTGACCGCGAGGCCAGATTTCAGCCAGGTTGAGTCAGACGAGCCGCAGATCACAACCAACCAGAGATATGAGTTGTTCTACCCTGAGAAGCGGCCGTTTTTCACGGAAAACTCGAGCTATTTCGATGTACCAATGGTTGTACCCAATCAGCACTTCCTGTTTACGCGCAGAATCTCTCATCCCGACTTCGGGGCACGGCTCACCGGCAAGCTCGGCCATTATTCCGTCGGAGCTTTGTTTGCCGATGACCGTTCTCCTGGAGAATCGGTGCCTCCGTCAGATCGGTTAGCGGGCAAACGAGCGTATTTCGACGTGTTCCGCATGACCCGCGATCTGCCGTCACACTCGAACATCGGCGCCAGCTATGCCGAACGGCGCTTTCAGCAGTCCTATAGCCGCATGGCTGATCTTGACACTACATTCGGGATTGGCAGCACTTGGAAGGGCACGTTAATGGGAGAATATAACTGGAACCGCTCGCTCGATGGCTCTTCCCATGCGGGCGGCACGCTGGACACCACCTTGACCAGAGTGAGTCGCGGTTTCAACTACATTGGGTATTTCCTGAATCGCGCGCCCGGCTTCCAGCCGGAACTGTCTTTCTACAACCACAGCAATTGGCGCGAATTAGGACAGACATTCGCCTACCAATTCTGGCCGGACGATCCCTGGATCACCCGCATCTGGGCGGAGGTCTATGCTGCCCGCAACTGGCACTACAACGGCGATCTCAACTGGGAAGGCGTCAAGCCCATGGTCAAAGTAGACGTGAAGCACAATACAACACTGACTAGCTATCTCTGGGCCTGGCACGATGCCTTTGGTCATCAGGACTTCACGATCCTTAATAAGGTCGTGAAGTTTCCCCTTGTCCCTGCCTACGGACTAAGAATTACCAGCACACAGGCGAGATTCCTAACCCTGCAGCTTGCGGGCGAATGGGGGACTCGATCAAACGTTACTCCTCCCACTGGACACGCTCCAACTCAAGCCAGGTACCAACAGGTGCGAGCCGAGGTGTCACTGCTGACGTCCAAAGGGTTGAACATCACGAACACATATCTGTTCGACCACAATGCGAGCCTTACCGACGGCCGGGCAATCTACAATCTGCACGTAGCGCGCTCGAAGTGGAATTGGCAGATCAACCGTGAATTGTCGCTGCGATTCATCGCCCAATACAACGTGGTCCTAGCGAATCCCCTGTTGACCGCAGGACCCACGGCCCGCAGCTTGGATGGCGATTTCCTCATTACGTACTATGTTCATCCCGGTACGGCATGCTATATCGGCTACAACAGCAACCTGAGTAAGCCCGGTCCAGCGATCGGGCGAAACACTCCCGACGAGTTTGTTAACGATGGAAAGCAGTTTTTTGTGAAGGTTTCCTACATGCTGCATTTTTAGCGGTGACTCGGATACCTCTCGCCGTACGCCCAGCGCTCGAACCTTATGCTCTGGCAACGTTGACACGGGTTGCCGCCGGCAGCAGCCAGGGATAGTGCACGTAGCCCGTCAAATGTGTCCAGCTTCCGGTAGGCTTCAAACAGGGCGTCCTGGACGATGTCCTCTCCGTCCATAACCGATCCCGTCATGCGCGCACAGTAGCGATGCAGACTGGGGCGGAGCCGATTCATGGTCTCGAGAAATGCCGGTACCGGTCGTCGAACAATCCCACTGAATCGAGTTCAGGCTGCGTTTCCAAATTCTTAGTGCGAAGCAGAACGGTTTTAGGATGGGTCTCAAAGCCGTTCTCGTCATTTTGTCGTGAAAGGTCGATGTGGGACGATCCAACCATTGAGTCCTTTTTACGCAAATCCAAGACAGGAGAGTTGCGTCGCGGGAGACGGCATTACGATGTATCGTCGGAAACCCTTACTTGGGATTACTTCCGGCTTGTTCGTCATTCAACAAGAGTTCGGGTCTTGGGTTCAAGCCAGTTGTTGCCGCATTCATACAACCTACCGCTTACCGCGCTTTTGGTCGAGGTACTCGCCGAGGGCGTCGAGACGCTGACTAAAGAAGGCGGCGAACTCGTCTATCCAGCTCACGGCATCTCGGAGAGGTTTCGGATGTAACCGATACAGTCGGTGGCGACCGTCGCGCGGCACTGAGACGAGATCCGCCTCTTCGAGGATCCGCAGGTGCTGCGAGATCGCGGGGAACGTCATCCGGAACGGCTCCGCGAGCTCGCTTGCTGCTCGTTCTCCGTCCTTGAGTGTCACCAAGATCGCGCGTCGCGCGGGGTGCGCGATCGCATGACTATCTGCACGGGCTGCAACCACAGCCCGTCCGGGTGGCAGAATGCCTGGCGCTTGACCGGGTCGCTGATCCTGCTGCACAATTCGAGTGCCTGCTCCTGGTGACTTCGGGCGGGTGACAGGTTTCTTGCCCACAGGTGGCGCTGTCGATTTTTAGTCGTGATCCTGGTAAAGCCAATCGCGGGAAATGGTCTCGGGCAAATGTGGAATCTTGTCCGAGAACTGGGCCAATGAGTCGAGCCAGATACGAATCTCTTCCGCCGTACGCGGCTGCCTAGCATCGGCCGAACGTACTAACTGTTGAGCCAAAATTTCTTGCACATACGCTTCAAGAGGCAAGCCGCGCGCCTTGGCCACTTCCGCGAGTTCATCAGGAATGTTCACCGTGACTACCATGGGAAGACTTTAGCACGAGTTGACTGAAAAGGTCGCAATCCAAGGCTCCGCAAGTTGCTCTGACGCATACACATGAACGGTTCTCCGCGACCAAACTTGGAACGGTTTTTGGAACCATTTATCGCCGAAAGCCCTCCAAAGATGCCGGAGTGCTCCGTTTAAGTCGTTGAGAATACCTGTGCTCCAGTACATTGCTCCCCGGCTGTTAACCGGAAGAAGCTCTATTCTCCAGGCCCGGTGTTCGTATTAGCCCAAGATTCCAGCCCAAGATGGGCACGCCTCTCAAGAACTTTAAAGGACTTTTGCAGCCACCCGAGACCTGCTAAAGTCTTGAAAGTACAAATCAACGCAACTCTGAAAAGGCTGGCGTCGGCGGTTCAACTCCGTCCCTGGCCACCATATTTTCAATCGCTTACATATTTTTCATCAACGTATAACATTATGACTTTAGGTCGAGTTTTGTGGGCTGGCGGCGCGGCCCTGTCCAGCACCATCCCCCTAAACGTCTAAGACTCAACCACTTGCTCGATTGCTGTGCCTTCAAAGCGCAGCTGTCTGTGGGCAGCGCTCTTAGCTCACATGTAAACCATTTACTTTGATATAGATACGAGATAGATCTGTTATTCATTGGTGATTATATTGTAATTTTATCGATATTTAAGTACGCTGCAAATTGCTGTTAGGACTCCGACTGTGGCAGTGCTCACCCCACCAAGACCGGACTTGTTGGCGTACCGGGAAGCGACGACTCTGGAGTTTCCCAAACTCGTCAACGAGCTGACGAAGATCATCGGGAAAAAATTGACGGCGTACATCGCGTCTGTGAAGACACGCGCGCGATTGACCGTTGGGTCGCGGGTTCAGAATCGTACAAGGGAGTTGAAGACCGACTGCGATTTGCTTATCGTTTAGCGAAGATGATCCATGATCAGGAAGGTCCGCGGGTGGTTCAGGCTTGGCTCTCGGGATTGAATCCCGAACTGAGTGACCGAGTGCCGATCCGCTTGCTCCGAGAAGAGGACATCGAGACCACAGGCCCGGAGGTCCTTGGGGCCGCACGTGCCTTTCTGGCCGGAGGGTAGGGTCTCTTGAAACCCTCGGGCGTGATTTATCGACTGGGTCGGGGTGCCGGACCCGTGGGCTGTACATGACTGGGCATCGGCCGGACCCGATGGAACGTTCGGGAACCCTTCGATGATCCTGATGCGACCTACCGTGTTCTTTGTGTTTCCTCTCAACGCCTGGGTTGTTTTCTCGAAACCTTGGCGCGATTCCGTGTCGATCCCAAACTAGCGGCAGAGTTGGCTGCAATTGAGGGAGCGGAAGACTATTTTCCTCTGGGGGAAGTACCTGCAGAATGGCTAAAGAAGAGGATCTTGGGAGTTGCGATGATACGGTGAGTACGCTGATGTCTGCAGCAGCGGATCAGTAGGTTGCGCACATCATTGGCCGCTCATTTGGGCAGATTTGGCGTTTTTGGCGTTGACGATATCGACGCGTCTGTTTTGCAGAAAACGGCACCCAGTAACACTGGCGCAGTTTGGTTCGCGCATGGTTTTTTACGCAGGATTCTCAGGGATCTACTACCTATCGAGCTTCGCGAGAATCTCGCAACATCTCACCAGCTGCCCGCTCGTCGAAAGCCCCTCTCAATTAGTATGAGGTGAGCGCGCTAGAGTCACTTCTAAGGAGAAATGGCCCCGAACAAGCCGTGGTTTTTGCCGCTTGAGCCCGCGGTGAAGAAGAGAGTGTCTGGGTTGCCTACCCCGTCCGCCCGGAAAACCAGAGCCCAGAGTCCGGGGTTGGTGATTACTTTGCCTTCTGGGTCTTTGAGCTGGCCGAGGAAGTTCCCGGTGGTCGGATCGAAAGCATTGATGATTCCGTCACCGAAGTTGCCGATCAGGATATCGTTACTGAAACCTCCGAAGTTAGCACTTGCCTGAACGATCCCCCAGGGTGCGTTGAGCGGGCCGTTGGAGGCAAATCGCCGAATGAAGTTACCCTCCTGATCAAAAACATTCACGATGCCGTTTCCTGGTCCAACCACCGGATTGCTAGCAGATGCGTCCTGCAACGCGTAAGTGACGAACACTTGCGTGCCGATCTGCTGAATGTTGAATGGGGCATAGCCCGTGGGTAGATTGGAGTCTTTGAAAGAACCCAGAGTAAGCAGAAGATTGAAGCTGATGTCATAAGTAGCGACGAAGGCGGCGTGGAAGTCGGCGAGTGCCAGGTACTCGCGGCAGCACTGAGGAGTCAGGATGGCAAGGCCCTTGTACACCGCTGCGCTGGCTGAGTCATCGCGGGCCAAGAGCGCGAATGTTGGATTGTTGCCATTGATCGAAGCCCACGTCGAAATCGTGCCGTCCTCCGTTGCGAAGAGAAATTGAGCAGGGGTGCCGCGAACGAGAAAATCTTGTGCAATGGGATTAAACACGATGCCCGTCGGCCTAGACGGCGGAGTGCTAGCCGAAGGCACCGGAATACCGATGAGTAAAGGAATGACGGGAGCTCCCGAGGGGTCGAACACCTTCGCGGCTCCGCGAATATTGTCAGCGATGAAGAAGGGCTGGCCGGGTTCGAAGGCGACGCCCCAGGGATTGAGCAGACCGGGGTCAGTGTGCGGTGCGGTTCCGCCGATGTCGGCGACCAGATTCGTTTGCCGAAATCCTCCGCCCGGCGTCGCGGTTGGCGCAGGCGCTTGCAGGTTAGTGCCACTGCACGATACAAGTGCTCCAATGATGCAGAGAGTCGCGCAAAGTGCAGTGGTCCTACGCGTCATGGGCGATTGCCTCCTGGCTTCTACTTACTTAGACCTTCAAGGTAGAAATGGGTGGCATCGCAATTGTTAGAAAATAGTCAAACTCCAGATCCGGGGATCAGTCCTCGCCCTTGTTCTGATCATAGTTGGCCACGACACGGATGATTCTGCCCGCCTCTGAAATCTGCGTGAACTCCGCTGCGTGTGTTCCGTTTTGATTGGTGTAATAGAGCACTACACTGGTTACGCCCCAGAGCACGTCATCGAGGCGAAAGTGAAGCTCCGGATAAGCTTGCAGACCTCGCTGAAAATAAGCCCTCAAGTTCTGCTTCCCAACCACCTTGCCATCAGGTGCCCCCCATAGCTGCGCGGCAATTGGTGATATCAACTCGATGGCATGATCAAGTCCAGATCATGAGCGTTCCAAGCCGCCACCCAGTGGTTGGCAAGATTCCAAGGCTCGTCTTTTGTCATTGGAGTTTCACCACTCTACAAGTGCAAAAACCTGGTCGATCGCGATTCGATACTCACGAATCTTCTGTCACGGAGGACTGAATTATTCGCTCTTGTGAAAAAAGACATAGTCAGCCCGTGTGCGGCTGGAGTTGGGTCTGGCCCACGGTGCAAGCCGTAGTTGGGGCTGCCCCGCCTCTAGTGTTTAAGCGTTGGACAAAGGTGGCTTTGGCGAGCAGCTTTTCCGCCAGTTGGTCCTTCCTGGTTACCAACTGACTGCAACAAAAGACAAGGAATCGCACCGGTATTGGGGCAACTCTCGTCGGTGCCGGCGTTGAAATGACCCGTGGCCACGGCCCATACCTTGCTGCTATCAAGGGAACTCTGCCATGTCGCGTTGCCGCTGAGCGGTGGCGGCTTGACTGAAAAGTCGCTTCGGGGCGCGCTGGCGCTCCACGCAGTCCCGCCAGTACTCGTGGGCAGGCAGGTGTAGCCTTGGGTTCCGAATGGGTGTCCCTCCAAGAATGCCGTATTCCCAGCCTCTGGTTTAACCGGTTTAACGTTCTTAGGTGTGGTCGGAAAGGTGAGTGCTGTGCCGTGGCTCGAGTGATGGCGCTCTGAATGCACATCCGAGTTCAAGTGCGGCGGTCAACAATCGGCGGGTAGCAACTCCGGCAGAGAATGTGCTTTACTGCACTGTTCGCACGTGGGTCTGAGTTCGAGCGGTCGAGCATGGTCTCCTCTTCCATTATTTACGCCAAGGGAACTGCACCCAACAGCGCTCGGGCTTGCCTGAGATCTGCGGTCTCGAAGCCTTCTGTGAAAGAGGAATAAATCTCCCCGAGGCGGGCGTGGGTCGAGTTCCGCTGCATCAACTCAAGACGATCCATGCTCAGCGCAGCTCTGAGCAGCCACGATCTCGTGCCTTGCTGTCGCGCGATTGTCAGGGCCTCGACAAAGCAAGCACGGGCCCGAGATAGAACGGCGCCTCTGGATGAATCATTCGCAGGGTTCCTCTCTTGCACGAGATCAAGAGTTTTCAGGATTAACTCGCCTTTGATCCGATGCAACTCTGCCAACGAAAAGCGCTCGCCGGTGTGCTCAGCCAAAAGCAAACCTTTCTCGATCGCCTGAAGGCCTTCTTGTGTAAGGCCTGCTTTGGCTAATGCATCAGCGAGCAGACTAAGAAAATACGGGGACCAGAGTTTGCCTCCAGTTGCCTCGTATGCTGACACACCTTCCCGTATTAGATTAATTCCTCGCTGGGTATTACCGATTGCGGCATCAGCACACCCGTGGTCGATTTTCCCGAGAGCAACCCAGAGTTCCAAACCGTGTTCCTCTGCCAGCTTGATGACTTCGCAGGCCCGCTCCTGCGCCAGCGATGTTTCGCCTCGCAACTGATGAAGCTGGGCGGCAAGATGAGCGGCGCCAACCAGGCTCTGCGGGTGAGAAAGCTCTCGGGCAAATGCTAGCCCGGCCTGCATTCGCACCAGAGCCGCATCAGGAAACCCGAGGGTCCACAATGCTCTCGCTACAGAACATTCAGTCAGCACTTTGCAATCATGCCCAATGGTTAGGGTATAGGGGTGGTTTCGGTTCGCAGAGTAGAGGTGGGTTGCTCGCTCAAAATGTTCGAGCGATTCGTCGCATCTCCCTAGCTCTATCAGAGTGGACCCCATTGCGCGGTGTGCTTCCATGACTAGCGTTGGGTCTTCCAGTCGCACTGCAAGCTCCAACAACTGACCTGCGATTTCCAAAGCCGATCCAATTTTTCCGCCGCTAATGTAAAACAAACCGAGCAAATAGAGCATATTGAATAACTGCGGCGAGGGCTCCGGGTATTCGTCCTTTCCGTAGGCGTAAACCGCCTCCAGCTCTGGCGCCGCGAAGCCTTTTATGGCCATCAGGGAGACACCGAGGAGCAGCCGCAGTCTTATTTCTTGTCTTCCCCGCTCAGGGGTATTGGGAAGGGACTTAAGCACCTCCAAACCCCGCCGTGCGAGATCGGCCGCTTCGCGGTGGGCGGAAAGAGCAGTAGCATTTTCCGCTGACTGCAGAAGATACTCGAGGGCACGTGGCCAGTCCCGGGCCTGCTCGAAATGCATGGCCAGCTCAGCGGCAATCTCGCTGACACGATCGCCATAACTCTTCACCCCACGCTCGCCGATCCGATGGTGAATTTGCGAGCGGCGCATCGGCGACATAAGCCGGTAAGGCACTTCTCGATAGAGCACATGATTAAAGCGATGACGCGGAGTGATGGTCCCGTCCGGCAGTCCAACCAACCATGCTGGCGACAAGAACTGATGACGCCGCGCCAATTCCTCGCAATGCTGTTCGACAGTTTCGATAGACATTTCCAAGCCCGCGGCAATTGCTGCCGATGAACACTCCATTCCCGCCACGCTGGCTGCTTCGAGCACCATCCGCTCAGCAGGGCTGAGCCGCTCCATCTGCTTTTCGATTAATTGTCGTAGGTTGGCGGGGCGCCAATGATGGCCTCTGAGAGATATTCGAGCGGAAGTTCGTGGCACAACCCGTGGGCCTGGAGCTCCCGCTTCACAGCTTTGAGGGGATGGTCACCTAAGATCACATCCACCGGACGATACGTACCGATGACCATCAGGCGCGCTGAATCGTGTCGCCGTGCCAAATAGGAGACAAGATCAAGGGTGGAGTAGTCGCTCCAGTGCAGATCTTCTAAGACAAGGAGGACAGGGGATTCCGATGAGAGGCTCTCAACCGCTTCCGCCATTTCGCGCAGCATGCGCTCGCGTGTGGTTCCCGCGGCGTCAGATCTCAAATGTTCCCGTTCTGGTTGCGCTACGAGTGAAGGCATCTCTGCCAGCCAAGCGGGTGCAATTTGCCTTAATAAGTCCACCACACCCCCACCTTCAGCCGAGCGGCATAGGCGGGAAATTCCATCGAGCAAGGGCAGATAGGCTTCACGTGCGCCGTAATGTTCCAAGCATTGTCCGCGCACCACGCGGATACCAGGAACTTGTGCGGCCTGTTCGAGAAAGGTCTCTACAATACTTGTCTTTCCAATTCCCGGTTCCCCCGTGATAAAAATCGTTTGGCGCTTTCCAGCAAGAGAGCGATCCAGCCAGGCGCGCAGTTTCGACAACTCGGTCTCGCGGCCCAATAATCTACCTCTGGACACCCGATAAGTTGGCGCGGGTATTTTCGGTGTGAACCGGGAGGTCGGTGCAGGGGCAGCAACAGAACCGTCGATCGACGCTGGCTCGGAGAGTTTCCCGATGAAGCGATAACCGCGTCGATGCGCGGTTTCAATGTAAATGGGGGATTCGGCATCGTCATCCAGGGCCTCTCGAAGTTGCCGAATATTGTCCTTGAGGACAGCGTCGCCCACAAAAGTGCCCGGCCAGACCATGTCGAGCACTTGCTGCTTGGTCACCAGTTGTCGCGAATTTTCGATTAGCAGTTTAAGGACTGCGAAAGCTTTCGGTCGCAAGGAGATCGCTCGCGTGCCTTGCCAGAGGCACTCGTTAGTGAAGTCCAGGCGAAACCGCCCGAACGTGATCTCTTTTGTGGCCTGCATTGAAATCGTCTGTTAAGGCGAGAATGCTTCTACATTGATGAACTTACTGACTACGCGGCTCCAAACAATTGTCAACCCACGGTCAAAAAAACCCAACAAACCAGCTTGGCGGCTATTTTACCCCGCCTTTCGTCAGCACGCCGCAGATTTCGCCACCCAAACACCACGCTAACGTGACCACTACGTTATGACTCGTACCAAAGCTGCGGCTACTCTCGTGTCGTAACGAGAGAGTCGCAATAAGCAGATGTCCGGCGAACGCTCTCAAACTCTCAAAGAACTGGAGAATCAAAATGAACAAGAATCGCAAGGGAATGTCTAGGGACGGCAGAACTGCCGGGGCCATGGTCCGTGGACTCATGGTAACGTTCGTGGCACTCGCTTTCACTGGCCTCGCGTTCGCTCAAGATAATACAAACGTGAAATTTAGAGGGGGCATCGGGGTCATTCCTGTTACCGGTGTCGCCGCTAATGGGACAGTCAACCTCAATATCGTACGGGGTGTGAATCCTGCGGGTCCCTGGAGGATCACCGATCTCGACGTAGTCGTGGAGGCCGATGGGCACATCAGAGCTAGAGGACGCGGTCTGCTTCTGGCAGCCGGCAATGGAATCGGAACGAACGCAGGCGCGAATGTTCACGCTACGCTGTTTTGTGGGCCTGCCGCCACGGCCACCGCTTTTGACGAAACTGGCGTACGTTTAGATTCCAACGGGGACTTCAGAATCGACGATTTCCTGACGGGGAATGGGCCTGTGCCAAGCCCCTGCGAGAATCCGGTACTCCTGATCCGGAACGGGGCCGTGCCCGGACAGGGTGTGTGGTTCGCCGCTGGCATCCCGAAGCTCGAATAACACACTCTGCCCAGTAATCCGGGTGGGGGCACCCCTCGACGTGCCCACCTAACGTCGAAGCACGCGTTAGGATGGGCGCGCTCGTTGTGTCTGTGATGCCGCTGCTTCTAAGAGCGCCCTGGCCTGTCTGAGATCTGCGGTCTCGAAGCCTTCCGTGAAAGATGAATAAATCTCCGAGAGGTGGGAGTGGGTCGAGTTCCGCTGCATCAACTCAAGGCGATCCATGCTCAGCGCAGCTCTGAGCTGCCACGATCTCGTGCCTTGTTGTTCCGCGATCGTCAGGGCCTTAATAAAGCAAGCCCGCGCTTGAGAGAGAGCACTCGCTCTAGATGAATCGTTCGGAGCCCACTCCCCTTGCGCTAGATTCAGGGTTTTCAGGACCAACTCTCCTTGGATTCGATGCAACTCCGCAGCCGCATAACCCTCTTCAGTCTGCTCGGCCCAAGTCAAGGCCTGCGCGATCACCGCGAGTCCTTCCTCTATCCGCTGCGCTTTGTTCAATTGATCAGCCAAGGAACATAGAAAGGTTGGAAAGAAAATTTTGGTCTCAGTGGCTTGGTGCGCTTCGAGGCCTTGCTGCATCTGTTCGATCCCCTGCTGGACGTTACCGAGTTCAGCGTCAGCCCAACCAAGATCAATTTTGCAGAACGCCACCCATAGCTCCAGGTAATATTCCTCAGCAACCCTGATGCCTTCTCTTGCGCGCTCTTGAGCAAGCAGCGGCTCCCCTCTTAATTGATGCAAGTGGGCCGCAAAGTGAGCCGCATAAGCCAAGCTATGCGGATGAGCAAGCTCTCTAGCGAATTCCAATCCGACCTGCATTCGTCGCATGGCCGCATCGGGAAAGCCAAGAGCCCACAATGATTTTCCTGCCGAACATTCGCTGAGCACTTTGCAATCACGACCGCTGACCAAAGTATGGGGATAGGGTTTCACAGAATAAAGGCGCGAAGCCCGATCCACGTGTTCGAGTGCTTCGGTGCATCTGCCCATTTCCAAAAGTGTAGAACCCTTTGCGCGGTGCGCTTCCATGATCAGTCTTGGATCCTTGAGTCCCTCGGCAAGCTCTAGCACTTGATCTGCAATCTCCAAGGCAGCTCTGATTTGTCCGCGGAACATGCGCAACAGGCCAAGCAGATACAGCCAATCGAACAATTGTGAAGACGGCTTGCTCAAACGGAACAGGTCTTTTCCGTCGGTATAAACCTCTTCCACTCCGGCCCATGCAAAGCCTTTAACCGCCATGAGGGAAAGAATCAGAATCACGCGCAGAGAAATCTCTTGTAGATCCCGTTCGGTAGACTTCGGCAGTAACTTCAATACCACTAATCCTCGCTGCGCAACATCTGCGGCCTCGTGATGCGCAGACTTACGAGTAGCGTTCTCAGCCGCTTGGATCAGATACTCAAGGGCGCGCGGCCAGTCGCGGCTCTGCTCGAAGTGCATGGCCAGTTCAGCGGCAATCTCGCTGGCGCGACTACCGTAAATCGCCACTCCGCGTTCGGCAATACGCTGGTGAATCTGTGAGCGGCGCATCGGTGCCATCAGCCGGTAAGGTACATCGCGATAAAGAATGTGAATAAACCGATGGCGCGGGGTGATGGTTCCATCCGGCAGTTCCACCACCCAGGCAGGGGACAAAAACTGATGTCGTCGTGCCAATTCCTCGCAGTGCTTTTCGACCCTTTCGATTGGCATGTCGAGGCCGGCGGCAATGGCGACGGAGGAACATTCCACCCCCGCCACGCTGGCCCCCTCCAGCACGCTGCGCTCGTCGGGGCTAAGCCGCTCAATTTGCTTTTCGATTAGTTGTCGAAGATTCGCCGGGACCTCATGTTCGATCTCGGACAAGTCAACCCGTAGCTCCCATGATTCCTTCTTTGCCTCAATCATTTTCTGGTCGATCAAATACTCCACCAAGTTGACCATGAAAAGGGGATTGCCCTCGGTACGCCGGTAAACGGTTCGTCGCAATCGCAGCGGAAACTCGTGGCCTGGAAATCTCGTGGTGAGGTACTTCCCGACAGCTTCTTCGGAGAGATACTCGAGCGACAATTCATTGCATAGACCATGTGCCTGCAGCTCGCGTTTCACACCTTTGAGGGGGTGGTCACCCACAATCACGTCCACTGGACGATATGTGCCGATAACCATCAAGCGCGCACGGTCCGGTCGTCGTGCCAAATAGGACACCAGGTCAAGGGTGGAGTAGTCGCTCCAATGCAGGTCCTCCAAAACCAGCAGCAGGGTAGATTCCGACGTCAGAGTCTCGATCACCTCAGCCATTTCGCGAAGCATGCGCTCGCGGGTTGCGCCTGCTGTGTGAGATTGCAAGCTGCTTCTTTCGGATTGCGGGACCATGGAAGGCATCTGCGCCAACCACGTCGGCGCCTGGTCTCGTAATAGACCCAGCACTCGACTTCCATCACGCGAACGGCCAAGCCGCGAAAATCCGTCGAGCACCGGGAGATACGCCTCTCCCGCGCCGTAATGTTCCAGACATTGGCCTCGTGCCACTAGTATTCCCGGAACCTGAGTGGCCTGCTCCAGAAAAGCTTGGACAACGGTGGTCTTCCCGATTCCCGGTTCCCCGGTAATAAAGACGGTCTGGCGTTCGCCAGCGAGAGCGCGCTCCAGCCAGCCTCTCATCTTAGTAAGTTCGATATCGCGGCCCAGGACTCTGTTTGCGGTTGTTAATGAAGTAAGCGCGGCCATGTTACGCGCTAGCGGCGAAAGCGGGGTTTGTGCCGGTGCGGCGGGGGTCTTGATCGCGGCTGACTCGGTGAGCTTCGCAATGAAGCGGTAGCCGCGGCGATGGGCCGTTTCAATATAAATGGGTGACCCGGCATCGTCATCCAGCGCCTCCCGAAGTTGCCGGATGTTGTCCTTCAGAACAGCGTCACCCACGAACGTGCCCGGCCAGACGCTGTCGAGCACTCGCTGCTTGCTTACCAGTTGTCCCGGATTTTCGATCAGGAGTTTCAGGACGGAAAATGCTTTTGGTCGCAAAGATATCGCCCGGGTGCCCTGCCACAGGCACTCGTTCATAAGGTCAAGCCGAAACCGGCCGAACAAGATCTCTTTTGCGGCTTGCATTGCAACAAGACCACGAAGGCTAGACTGCTTCTACTTGGACTACCGCGATGATTTCGTGGCTTCAAACTATTGTCAACCCGCCGTCAAGAACACAGCCGGGCGGGATTCCCGGGTCCTTCGAAGCCCCCCTAGTTTTGCCACCCAAACACCACCTTAACGTGACCACTACCTTATGACTCGCAGCAAGGCGGCGGCTATTCTCAGGTCGTGATGAAGGGATTGCAGCACGCAAACGCATTCGTAATCCAGTTCCGGGGCGCCGACGATGGTGACAAAGGGAGTATTTCAGGCCGAGTTGAGCATGTGGCATCGGGGCGCACCGCAATATTCCAATCCGTCGATGAATTGCCGCAGATCTTGGTAAACATCCTGAGTACTGTGACTTCGGAGAGGGAAGCGGGATCGGATGAGCTGGCGTAGGCAGAAC
>WNFY01004452.1_pt1 | contig 17592 bp, 17 predicted proteins | sample 5400091 | NCBI WGS metagenome assembly WNFY01 (sample SAMN13153364, study PRJNA577476) | soil metagenome | isolation source: 60 cm soil or saprolite under grassland replicate 1 | place: USA:California | collected 2016-06-15
AGGGCGTATCACCCCGCCTGTGCTACACTAGCCCTCGTTGTCTCTAGCACGCACCCAGCGTGGCTCTTGCATTTTGTGTTCCCCACCGCTTGCGTTGTCGCAGAGAAGCTTGTTTTGCATCTTGTATAACAAGTTCGTTAACCATCTAGCTAGAAGGAAAGTGATGAAACATTTCGTTTCAACTTGTCAAAGCGTTTTCCGTAGGAAGATAACCGTAGTTGCAGCAGTTCTAGTAATCCCGGCGTTGGTAGGGGGAAGCAATCTCGTAAAGCAAATGCCACAGATTGCAAGTACCGCGAATTGCTCATCTCATACGATGGGGCACTTTAGCACACAAAGTTGTGTGCGGACGACCGCCCCCTCTACCTCCCATGCGATTCGACACACCAATGATAACCTCGAAGGCGACTCATTAGAGCAACGCCTTGTACAAATATCTCTATTGAAGAAATTGTACGCGTACAGGTCAGCAGTGTCGGCTCGGACGAGCGAGAGAAGGGCAACCCCTCCCCCCGCAAGAACAGGCCTTCCTCCGGTAAAAACAAGCCCAGGGCCAGCACCAACAAGTCCTCCTCCGATACCATCAGGTCAAGGCTCGGTAACGGCCATGATTTATCAGATTTTTGGACCCTACGCCGCAGGGGCTTTGAATGTAGCGAGGTGTGAATCGGGCCTCAATCCCGGTGCATACAATCCCATATCCAATGGCGGTAGCCACGCCGAAGGCGTCTTTCAAATCCTGTACCCAAGTACGTGGATGAGCACCTCTGAGGCAGCAAGCTCTCCCTATAATGCGCAGGCAAATATACTTGCCGCCCATCAGATATTCGTGCGCGATGGCTATAACTGGCACGAGTGGTCATGCGCCGCTTAACAACGAAATGATGACCTTTAACAAAATAACTGGATCAATTTGTTCAACCTCATTTAGGCCCTCGCCACGGTTACTGCTCGAGATGCGCAAGGGTGGTTTGGTCATTGTGGCTAATCCGAGAGCATTCCCTAACTCGAAAGCCTTCCAGTTATGAGCAAGAATACACTTAGAATATCAGGAGGCTGATGGCATGGGTACCAGGTCGAGCGGGGACTCGCCACGCAAGAAGCGCGCGATGTTGGCGATCGCCATCTGTAACGCCCGCTCAACGCCAGCACGACTGCCACCGGCCAGGTGCGGAGTGACAATCACCTGGGGCAAGTCCATGAAGGGATTACCTCCCGGGCGCTCGTTGCGCAGCACGTCGAGTGCTGCCCCCCCGAGTTTGCCACTCACGAGAGCGCGACGGAGGGCTGCTTCGTCGAGCAACTCGCCGCGTGATGTGTTGACCAAAAACGCTCCCACGGGCATTTTTGCCAGCTCGGCCTCGCCAATCAGCCCCTCGGTGGCCTCATTCAGTGGGAGATGCAGGCTGACGATCGTGGAGGACGCCAGCAGCTCGTCAAGCGAGGCGTAGTGCACACCGAACTGCTGCTCGGTCGCCACATCCACGGCATGGCGGGCTATGTACAGCAGACGCGACCCGAAAGGTGCCAGTCGTTGGGCCACTGCGCGGCCGATGTTACCAAACCCGACGAGTCCGACCGTTGCGTTGGCCAGATCCCCCAGTCCAGCCTGGAACAACTCCATCGTCGGCCAGCCGCCCTGGCGTGCAGCCGACTCGGCGGCCACGAACCGCTTGAGCAGTGCCAGCATCAAGAGAATCGTATGCTCGGCGACCGCCACCGCATTGGCGCCTGGCGTATATGCTACCACTACCTCGGCTGTCTGCAGAGCGCCGAGGTCGAGGTTGTCGTAGCCAACTCCAACGCGCTGGACGAAGCGCACGCGCGGCACGAAGGAGAGCAGACGAGCATCCACTTTCCGATTGAGGACGAGCAGAATCTCGGCCTCCGCTGCATGCCGGGCGAGGTCCTCCTCACCATAGGTAGGAACTACATCAAAGCCGGCGTCAGTAGGAAACAATGGCCGAAGGCGCTCGATAAGGGGGGGCAGGATCGGGTCAATCAGCAGTACCCTGGACATGAGAAACCTCCTTCTCTCTTGCATGAACGATCAGCAGCAAAGCGTGCTTTCACGAAGATAGCTAGGGCTCGCGGAAGTAGGTTACGACTTGTACAGAGTTAAAGGTACAAGAAAAAGTAGAGCTTGTCAATAAATCTGATCTGCCTGGTGGTTGCCCATGTGTAAGAACCAGCCGTAGGGGCCGATTTGTCGGCCCTTATACGCATCAACCTAAGCTGCCTCACCGTGTCCCCCTGAGCCGCAGCGAAGGGTCTGTCTGCATGGGCCTCCAGATGCTTCGCCGCGCTCAGCAGGACCGGGTTCCGCTTGCTCTCACCTCTTCTGGTCATCCCTGCCACTCCTTCCTCCACTCACCCTTCTAGCATTTGATGAGCTTTTTCTTAGTTGATGCGTATTACCGCCGATTTATCAGCCCTCGGGGAAATCTCCCACTCCCCTCATCAATTTGTTAAGCTTCATAAAAACTGAAACTCTGTGACACTTTCGAGAGTGTAAACAGCGTAATTGGGACAAGTATGTAATATTTGTGCTACAGAAAATCGATGAACGGAGCACACGGCTGATCACACATGCAAGATGGGGTTCATCTTTGCCAACCTCTCTGCATGTAATGAATTATATCCTCCAACCTGGTTACTTCATCATGTACCGCAAGATGTTACTGGGCATCAAGGAGAGGGGTTGCCTCAATGAAGGCCATCAGATGGGCAACCCCCTGATGAGACGTGCAGCGCGGGCAACTGTTCACACGTCATGCACTTCCCATTCGTCTTTCGAGCGTCGGTTATTGCCTCACTGCCTGGTAGTGAAGTCCAACCACCCCTGCCTGGAATTCTCTGATCTTGCTCTTTGGCCGCGACATCCGCGAAGCTTGGTTTGATCATTCTTCAGTCGGATTTGGTATTACGCCTCTGGCTTCCTGGGCTGCCTTGTCCCCCTTTGTGCAGTGAGAGTAGCCACCTGCTGCGCCAGCGCTTTCCTGGCCTGCACTTCCTCTTGGAGTTGGGTACGGAGTGCCGCAATCTGTTTCCCTTGTGCGTCGGCTGTCAGCTGCCATCCGCGCGCTGTGCTCTTGAGCGCCTCTCCATTGGTGGCAAGTTGCTCTAGTTTTGCCTCAATCCTTTCAAAGCGTTGATTGAACGCCGCGAGATCGGCAGTGCCCTCCTGGTTGACTCTTTGCAGCGCATCGCCTACGTCGCGGGCGTGCTGTGCCAGCAGTGCCTCCATCTCCTTGCGCTGCTCTCGGAGTGTACCAGCCTGGCGTTCTGTTTGCGCGGAGAGCAGGTGGCGTACCTGCTCAACAGCCTGGCGATGCTCTGTCAAGGCAGCCTCAATCTCTTGAAAACGGCGCTGCGTCTGCCCCTCCTGGTGCGCGAGGGTTTCAGTGAGATCGTCGCGAAGCCGGTCAAGCTGGTGTTGGCTGTCGTTAATAAGGGCCACCAATGACTCGTGCTGGCTGCGTTGTCGCTCAACGATCTCACGCATCTGTGCGATCTGGCCGGTGAAAGTTTCACGCATCTGTACGATCTGGCCGGTGAAAGTCTCACGCAGCGCCGCTACATCCTGTTCATACTGTGTCTGTTGTTGAGTAAGGTCTTCGTGTATTTGGCGTTGCTGTTCCCCCAGGTTGGCAATGCTCCGCTCGGCAGCGTCAACTTGTTCAAGAAGAAGCTTATAACGTTTGGGGTGAAATAGCATGGTACAATACCTTTCAAAAGATGAAACGAATACTTTTTCAGATATGATACCATCTCTCCGTGAGGAAAAACTTCTCAATCACCACACTTGCTCCAGGACTCCTCCTGCCCCAATACCTGCAATCACTGAGATAAAGCTGACTCTTCCGGCGGGAGGAGGGCGAATCATTGTGATGGTTTTGTGATGCAGAAGCTGTGCTGCGCTGAGACATAGGCGAGTTCATGCGATATACTTCAAAGAGGCAAGTAATGGCCTCAGTGAAAATCGTGTTCGTGTATTCGGCCTCTGAGGAACAACGGTGCCGTTGCTCCTCAGAGGCCGAATACTGCATCGAGGAGGTTGAATGACTGTTTCCGTGACAGCAATGTGGATGCATGGCAACGCGGTCGTTGTCGAGCAACCAGAGAATCTACTTGCTCTGGATCACAAAGGATGGGGTCCAGAGTTCAAGCTACAGCGTGGGACCAACAGCTGGTTTCATATCGCCATACCCACACCCCTCATTATAGAGAGCCAACGTTCTCAACTGGTCAGAATCTTTCTGTGTTTCAATACTCCCGAAGGTGATGGGCACATCAGCGAGATGCATTTGTATGATGGATCCGACAGATTTCACGCGTTCGACAACCTCTTTCTTGTCGGGGATCGCCGGGCTTTCCTGATGAGTGGGTCTAATGCGTTTACTCTTCCCAACCCTCGATTGCTCAACTGGGGACTGGGCATCTCGTTTCTTTACCAGGCTGCTCCCCGCTCCGAGGAACCTTGTCCTCCCTCTTCTCTCTCGATAGCCGGAGCAGGTGGAGACTTCGTCGTGGAACAGCAACGCCAACTGCACGAAGCCCTTACTCAACAACAGACACAGTATGAACGGGATGTAGCAGCACTGCGTGCTCAACTCGAAGAGGAAGTGCAGGCCAGGGAAGCGCTGGCGCAGCAGGTGGCAACCATCGCTGCACAAAAGACGACACAGCGGCGTAGGAAGCCTGACGCCTGACGCTTCACCTCTCGTGTCGGAAGCGGTCACAGGCTGAAAGAGAGGAACAATTTCATGGTCAATGGCCTCATCGTGATCGGCGGAAATGGGTCATAGCAGGGCACGCTGGCACTGCATCGACTTGGTTTCCCTGTTGCCGGCGTGGCTTCGACGATCGATAATGATCTGGCAGAGACCGAGACGACCATTGGTGTCGATACAGCCTTAAACACATCTATTGGATATATTGACCGCTTGAGAGAGCTATTGCTCCATGCCAGAAGGTGACACCGGAGTTATTGGAATTAGCGGGTGTATTGGCGAAGTAATGGCCCTCCCGTTATTTATTCTATTATTCCAATCTGAATACTCGATCCCTCTTCATCCCCGGTTAGCACAATTGGCAAAACCGCCTCCGTCAGCGTCAAACCCAGGTGCGCTGCCAGGCACTGTCGCAGCCTGTTCGCATAATACAACCCGACAGGCACCCCCAACTCCATCCTCGCCACGTACACCACATCAAACCCACAAATATCCGCCACATCATTCAAAGACAACCCATGCTTCATCCTCAACTCAAACAATTCTCTTGCCATGACTGCTCTTACCTTATTATCAGTTTATCTTATAAGTGCGCACATATAAGTAATACCATATAGGGATACTACTGTCAAAGATTAAGGACTGTTACAATCATATCCATCACAAATGAGGACCAATAACAATGATACGGCTGCGGGTAAAAGAAATTGCCAGGGAGAAAGGCATCAGTATGGGAAAACTGCAGAGAGATGCTGACCTGGCATACAACACAGTCAGAAGAATATTCAAAGACCCGTACTATATCACCACAACGGAAACACTCGGGAAATTAGCAAAAGCTCTCGGTGTACCAATTTCTGAATTACTAGAAGAAGTACCCGACGAATAAAAGGAAATCCACGAACCCCGTAGGGGCGGGGGAGGCGTGGACGATGGGAGGGGACGCTTGCGTCGCCCGCGTAACCCGTTCCTCTACAATCAAATGTCTAACTGGGATAGATAGAAGGAGCGTAACAGTGACCCTCGATATCAAAAGCACCCGTGACCACTTACAAACATTGGACTACAAAACCCTCTTTGTCGATGATCTAGGTTGGAGTCGACCTTCGCTTCTAAAACCCCTTCCAATAGTTGTACACAACACAATGTATATACTGGGAGAAATTGCCGAACTTGCGGGTGTCGCTGTTTTTGAAGTACGGACCTCGGCTGCAAATGGCAAGATACCAGATGCAATTACTCGTAAAGCTATCCATAAAGAAATTTCACACTCATATCTTGAAAATCTCCTGATCTTTCTTGATGCTGACAATACCCAGAGTCTCTGGTACTGGGTCAAGCGGGATGGAACTAAACAATATCCTCGTGAGCACCTCTACGTCAAAGGACAGCCAGGTGATCTCTCGCTCGGCAAGCTTGAGGCTATGGTCTTTGATATAGGCGATTTCGCTGAAACAGGCAAAATCTCCGTCCTTGAGGTTGCCTCTCGCTTGAAAGAAGCCCTTGATGTCGAACGCGTAACAAAACGTTTCTATGAAGATTACAAAGCAGAGCATCTCCGCTTCCTGGATTATATCGATGGTATAGATGATGAGCGCGACCGTCGTTGGTACGCGTCTGTACTGCTCAACCGCCTGATGTTTATCTACTTTCTACAGCGCAAGTGGTTTATCGACAATGGCAACCCAAATTATCTCCAGGATAAATTGGAGCAGAGTCGAAAACGGGGTCCAGACCTCTACTACAGTGAGTTTCTCAATCTACTCTTTTTTGAGGGCTTTGCCAAACCCGAAAATGAGCGCAGCGAGGCTGCCAGGCAATTGCTTGGCACGGTCGTATATCTCAATGGAGGGTTGTTTCTCATCCACCCGATCGAAAAACGTTGGCCCTCTATCCAGATACCCGACGTGGCCTTTGAAAACTTGCTTTCGCTCTTTGCTCGCTATTCCTGGAATCTTGACGATGCTCCCGGTGGTGATGACAACGAGATTAGCCCTCATATTCTTGGCTACATTTTTGAAAAGTATATCAACCAGAAGTCCTTCGGAGCGTACTATACACGCCCAGAAATCACTGAATATTTGTGCGATCGCACCATTCACAAACTGATCCTTGAAAAGATCAACGCCTCTCCCATTCCAGGGCGCACACAAGGTCGCCACTTTGATACCGTAGAAGAACTATTGATGAACCTTGATGCGCGTATCTGCCGCGACTTGCTTCAGGAACTGGCTAAAATCTCACTACTTGACCCTGCCTGCGGTTCGGGTGCCTTCCTTGTTTCAGCAATGAATACACTGACAAAAATCTATACCGCGATAACAGGGAAGATCGAGTATTTGACTGACAGCTATCTCACAAATTGGCTAAATAAGGCTCGTACTGAGCACGACAGCTTGAGTTACTATATCAAAAAGAAAATCATCACTGAAAATCTCTTTGGCGTAGATATCATGGAAGAGGGCACTGAAATCGCCAAGTTACGTCTCTTCCTGGCCCTCGTGTCCTCCGTACAAACCGTTGAACAGTTGGAACCGCTGCCAAATATCGATTTCAACATTCTCCCAGGCAACTCTCTTGTTGGCTTACTCCATATCAATGAAAGCCGCCTAACACAACTCAACCTTTTTCAGAAGTCCTATCATGAAGTGGTAGAAGAGAAAAATCGTCTTGTTCGCAACTATAAAAACATCGCCAAATATACCAAAGATTTACGAGTGTTGCGTGATAACATCCAGGATCAGCGGGACAAAGCGAACGCGAGCCTCAACGAGCTACTTTTCGACGATATTAAACAACTGGACATCAAGTACGAACAGGCCACCTGGGATAGTCACAAAAATACCGATGGTAAGCCAATCAAACGCGCACTCACCGTCAACGATATCGCCTCACTCCATCCATTTCACTGGGGCTACGAATTTGACCAGGTGATGAATGAACGCGGCGGCTTCGATATCATCATCACCAATCCTCCCTGGGAAATCCTCAAACCCCAGGCCAAAGAGTTCTTTGAAACTCACTCCAAACTGGTCAGCAAAAATAAGATGCGTATCGAGGACTTCGAGACAGAGAAAGCCCGGCTGCTCCAGGATGCTGATATTCGCTCCGCGTGGTTGGAGTACCAGAGTGGTTTCCCCCTTCAAAGCGCCTACTTTCGCGCAACTCAGCAGTACGAGAATCAAATCTCGACTGTCAATGGTAAGAAGCAAGGAACTGATATCAATCTTTACAAGCTCTTCACCGAGCAATGTTACAACCTCTTACGCGAAGGCGGCGAGTGCGGTATCGTCATTCCCAGCGGCATCTACACCGATCTTGGGGCCAAACAACTGCGTGAAATGCTCTTCAGTCAAACACAGGTAACTGGCCTATTCTGTTTCGAGAACAGTAAAGCCATCTTTGAAAACGTCCATCGTAGCTATAAGATTGTGGTGCTCACTTGTGAAAAAGGTGGACAGACGCAAACTTTCCCCACTGCTTTTATGCGCCATGATGTGAAAGAACTGGAACGCTTTCCCAGGGTAGGTGCCCTGGATATGTCTGTTGAGCTTATCCGAAAACTTTCCCCTGATTCGCTTTCAGTAATGGAGTTCAAAAGTGAGGTTGACGTAGGTATTGCCCAAAAGTTGCTGAATTTCCCACTTCTGAGAGAGAAGCTTGCTGATACATGGAATGTGTTTCTCACTCGTGAATTTGATATGACCAATGATAGTAGCCTGTTTAGAACTGAACCAGGGCCAGGTCGCTTGCCACTCTATGAAGGGAAGATGATACATCAGTTTACGCATCAATGGAGCAAACCACGCTATTGGGTAGATGAAAAAGAGGGCCGTTCTGCGATACTTGGACGAAAAGCTGGCAGTGGACAAAAACTGGATTATCAAAATTATCGTTTAGGATATCGAGCGATAGGACGTACTACGGACCAAAGGGCGTTGATCGTTACGGTATTTCCCTTCAAATCTTTTGCGGGAAACTCGCTTATTATTTCGCGTCGTTTTTCTTTGGAGAATGGCAATGCAATAATTGATGACCGCCAGACTCTATTTCTTACCTCTGTAATGAACAGCTTCATTGCGGACTATTTCATAGGACAGAAGATTTCAGCGAATTTGAATATGTTCTATATCTACCAACTCCCCGTTCCACGACTCATAGAACAAGACATATTTTTTAGAATGATAGTGGAGCGTGCTGCAAAACTTATCTGTACAACCTCAGAGTTTCAAGAATTATGGGAGTCGATAATGATTGATACCGTGTGGTCAACGTCAGTAGCAGCCATTGATGCGACTGATCGGGCGAAATTACGGGCAGAGCTTGATGGGATCATTGCCCATCTGTATGGCCTGAATGAAGAAGAGTTTTCTCACATATTAGATACTTTCCCATTAGTAGAGCAGCAAATCAAGGATACAGCCCTGGACGCATACCGTACTTTTGACCTTGGACCTGATGACCTACATCTTGCTGAACTGATTAGTAAAGGTGAAAATGATAGGGTAGAGTTTAAAATGGCAGCTTGTTGTAATCCATTTACAAAAACGAAAGATAACAGTATGAAAGACAAGGTTGTACAGGCAGTGGCGGCATTCTTGAATAAAGAGGGCGGCAAGGTGTTGATAGGTGTTGAAGATAATGGGACGATTGTTGGGCTGGAAGATGATTATAAGGTGGCTCATGCGCAGCAAAGTCGGCAGAATAGTGATGGATATCAGCTATTCCTTAGTAATACATTGAGCGATGATCTTGGCAAAGAATGTACAGTCTTTTACAAAATAACCTTCCACTCGATAGGAGGAAAGGATGTATGTTGCATCGATGTCCAGCCTTCCACAGAGCCTGTCTATGTAAGAAATAGCAAGTTTTATGTTCGTCATGGTAATGGGAAGCTTGACATGAATATGAAAGAGGCGAACGCATATATAAAACAGCATTGGGGATAGTATACTATCCTCTATGGTCCATTTATAAATTTATGTGGGTGTCAGAGGCAGGCTACCATCCCGCTAACCCAAGCGAACACAGAATAATTGGCTCCTGTGCTTGTGCTTCTTCCTCGACGATACACAGGCGGTCCTCGTCACGCAATGCCAGTACCAGGCTCACCAATCGCTCCTCACTGATACCCGTCTTCAACTGGCGATTAAGCGTATCAGTAGCTCCCTGGCGCAGGGGGTAGCGGTAAATCTCTTCAATTGCCTTGCGCAGCTCGTCGGTTACTAATAACGTACCCTTCATCGACTCTGTATAGCGCTTGAGTCTCTCATAAGTTCGGTAGCGCGCCCCCGATGGTCGACCAAGCTGCCCCCCTTGAGACTTTTCTTCGGAAACAATCAGTTCGACGCCCTGTTTCACCAGCTCGTGATGATCGCTCCGCCTGGGAAGCGTTGGAGCGCCAGGGACACATTCTGCCGCCTTGAGGATAGCCAGTTGCGATTCTGTGACACTGAGGCCATTTTTATCGACCCAGACCAGTGAATCGTTGCCTTCCGCGGTACGCATATAGACCAGTACGCCTTCAGGTTCCTTCTCTACCGGTTTATGCAGCCTGGTAGAATAGACTACTGGCGGCAACTCGGGTATGATCTTCTGTAAACCAGGATTCGCAGTGATTGCGTTCTTCCATATTTGATATGCATTCGACACCAGGTCAACTTCTCCATCAGCATCTCCGTCCAGCAGCCCCGCTTTCTCATTGTAGAGGTCGATAACCGCTTGATCATTCTGGTCGTCTTCAAAAAAGGCTTCGTCAGTGCCAACGACCTCGGCATTCTGCTGTAGTCGGCTGCGCACGCGTTCGCGCAAGCGAATAATACGCTCCACACCCTCCGCTGGCAGGAAGGTATAGCAGAAAATCTCATCAGACAGTTGACCAATGCGATCTACACGTCCCGCTCTCTGGATGAGTCTGATAATTGCCCACGGTAAATCGTAGTTGACCACAATAGAGCAATCCTGTAGATTCTGTCCTTCACTGAGTACATCCGTCGCGACCAGCACGCGCAGTTCGTTTCCCGGCCCTATCATCTCGCATTTGTTATTGCTGACCGGGCTAAAGCGCCACACTAAAGCTGTGGGGTCATCCGACTGGCCTGTAACTCCTGCCATGTAGGAAATGCCGTATGCCTTGAGTTGCGTCTCCAGGTAGCGTACCGTATCGGCATACTGTGTAAAGATGAGCACTTTTTTATCGGGGTGCTCAATCGTAAGCAGCTCTATAAGAGCTTTTAATTTTTCGTCTTTGTCAGTATTCCATCTACCACACGTTTTCACTATTTTGAGCAAGGATATGGCATCCTGGTACAAAGCATGAGCTAAGTTTTTATGGAAAAGGTGGGGGCGTACCCATTTGAAGCGACTTTTGTACATGTTCGTATATTCGTTGTAGATTTCAGCGGCACGTCTTTTTAACTCCGCTTCGACACCCGTATCCCGGAAACTGGTTTCTATTATCCCTTGTACAGTATTATTATTCTCCTCGTCACCAGGCATTCCTTCTACCAGGTCTAAAACATCTGTATCCTCATCGTTTATGCCCGTATACAGTAGACCAGCATCCTGGGTGCCTATTGGTATAGGCAGTCCCTGCTCGATGGCGTACAGAACAATGAAGTTCCGAAGTATATGCCGCTCAATCGACTCAATGAAAACGGCACCACTGCTCTCCAGTCGTTTGAAAAGGTTAGTGCGGCAGAAACCCATCAATCTCTTTCCGGCGCGTGATAGATCGTCAAGCACCTTCGCTTCTGCTGCTGTCGGTGGTTCCTTTGGCTTCGCGACGACATAATTGCCCAGCCCGTAACGTGGCAGGTTCAGTGAATTTATCATCTCTACCACGCTGGTTGCGTAGAGTTGTCCGTACTGGTCTTCCAGGTCGCTTTCTGCTATGCTGAACCTCACTGTTCTGGGTACTCTTGCAGGGAAATACGACCGTGTGCCATCATCAAATGTGAGATACTTACGCCCATCTACCGGATCAATTTCAGCGTAGTTATTCTGGATGAAAGTGCGTGTACGGCGTACCATGTACAAACGCATAAGCTCACGCCAGTCATCAGCATAATTACTCTTTTCAAATGCCCTTAATGATTGTACGGAGCACTGGAATTTGCTAAAAAATTGTGTCTCACCTATATCGCGCAGGAGCCTTTCGGGCCGGACACCCAGGTTTTTATCTTCCTGTAGAAAAAGCCGCAGTTGGTTTGAGAGGTCGGTATATGCTTTGTTATATGGTGTAGCTGTAAGCAAAATGACCTTACTCTCGTTCTTCTCAATATAATCCTGGATTACCTTGTATCGCTTTCCCTCACGGTTACGCAGGTTGTGACTCTCGTCTATCAACACCAGGCGATAACGCCGCATATTGGGCAATTCCCGGCTCACCAGACTAACTGATAATACTCGTGCACGTAATCGGTATTGTGCGGCGTAGTCTTCCCACATCTTGACCAGGTTTTTCGGACAAATGATCAGTGTCTCCAAAAAATAATCATCCTCGAAGATGCGTGCCAGAGTGGTAGCCATTAGCGTCTTACCTAAACCAACCACGTCGCCAATCAATACACCACCTCTCTTGTTCAAGTGATGTGCAGCGATTTTGACAGCAGCCTTCTGGAAGTCAAAGAGCTTGTTGCCGAAATCGCCCGGAATGTTGAACTCTGCCAGTCCGGCACGCGCTTCCTGGGAAAGATGATAGGCCATCTTCACATAGATATGATAGGGAGGAATAGGTGTTTCGCGTGCCCAGCTTTCCTCGATAATGGCTACTAACTCTTTTGAGATATCCAGGCACCAGCGATCATTCCAACGACCCTCAAACCACTTCGCCAGCTTTTGGCATGCATCATGGTCGAGAACATCGACATTCAACTCACCTTGATGTGATAGGCCAGAAAACGTCAGATTACTACTTCCCAGGTAGCCAGTTATAGGATTGATACGGTCAGAGCGATAGAGCAAATACAGTTTGGCATGTAGCAAATGACGCAAGTAGAGTTTGACGACAACCTTCCCGGCCTTTATTTGTGCCGCCAACCGTCGCAATCCCGCTTCATCAGCATTCGTAGGTACACCCGAGGCTAACTGGTTGCGAAACTCCTCTGCCAGCCGTTTTTTGATCCGTAAAGCTGTCTGGTTATCCATGCCTGCTTCTTCTGCAATCATACTTAACGAGGCACGCAACTCATCTTCTGGTAATTTCTGCATCCCAACCAGAAGACGACAACAATGACCATCCAGGCCAGACCAATTCTCTATATATGAGTCGATCTGTTTCCAGCCGCGTAAATTGAAATAGCCAACGCAAAAATCTGCCCGCTCCGACACCTCAAGGTTATCCTTCAAAGCAGGCAAGAGTTTTTGCTCTATGTTGTCAAATATGCGTGGCATGAATCTGGCTGGCCTTTCGTTTGCGAAATTCTGACATGAAATGACTGGTCAAAACTATCTAGTGTTGGGGCCATTGTAGCAAGTATGTCAAGAATGTACACATAACCATCTTATCATCATCACCCTCTCATCCCAATCTGAATACTCGATCCCCCTTCATCCCCGGTTAGCACAATAGGCAAAACCGCCTCCGTGAGCGTCAAACCCAGGTGCGCTGCCAGGCACTGTCGCAGCCTGTTCGCATAATACAACCCGACAGGCACCCCCAATTCCATCCTCGCCACGTACACCACATCAAACCCACAAATATCCGCCACATAATTTAAAGACAACCCATGCTTCATCCTCAACTTAAGCAATTCTCTTGCCATGACTGCGCAATCATCTCTTTCATCAACACCATTGAACAAATTTGATTAATATAAATACATTAACATATTTTCATTAATTCCGTCAATAACTTCGCTCTGCTACAATTGGCACACCATGCTCCCAAAAGGTAAAAGGATGATACGTCTCAAAGTAAAAGAAATCGCTGAATCCAGGGGGTTCAACATGTCCAGTTTATCAAGGGCATCGGATGTATCCTTCTTAACAGTAAAAAGAATATGGAAAGAACCTTTTAGAGGAGTAAATACAACCACACTCGAACGACTCGCAAAAGCCCTTAATGTTTCTGTATCAGACTTATTAGAAGAAGTGCCCGACGAATAAAGGGAACAGCCGTGTATCTCGTAGGGGCGGGGGAGGCGTGGACGATGGGAGGGGACGCTTGCGTCGCCCGCGTCCTCTTGTATGAGGGGTGATATATCTTGAAAATATCCATTGCGATAACATGTAGGCCTCACGGTTCTGCTCAACCGGAGTGCAGCAACTCGCTCACATCTCTCCACCCATACCCGACCCCGGCAAGCACAGCGCCTCTCTCCTCAAACTGTTCTTCTAGCACGAGTTGTCCCCCAAGCGCTTCATAAAAACGACGAGCAGGGGCATTCTCTCTTAAAACCCGGATGAGCAAGGAGTCCATATCCTGATCAACCAGGCGCTTTACCACGCTGATGGTCAGTTGGCGTCCGATGCCCTGACGATGATACTCTGGGAGCAAATAGAGGAAATAGATTTCCCCAGTATAGAGGGGGTGGTTCGAGCGCTCTGGTCCTCCCATTGCCACACCGATGAGGAGGCCCTCATCATTTTCTGCGACATAGATGTACTCCTCGCGCTCGGCTGATTCATTGAATTCGCGCAGGGTGCGTGCCCAGTTGCGTTCAGACTCCTCGTAGGTGAACTTCATCAAACTCTCTTCTGGAACCTGGTCGCGATGGGCGCTGCGATAACTATCCACACTCACTCGCGCCATCGCAGCCGCATCGCGCAGCTCGGCTTCACGAATTCTCATAGCAACTCTCTCCTGCGCTTGAACTTTCATAACAAAAAAAACCCGGCGAATCCGTGTATAGTAGGGTTGACCCTCGCGGTCAACCAATATGCATCAACTTCTCTTCACCCTGAGCGAAGCGAAGGGTCTGTCGCGATGGGCGTCGAGATGCTTCGCGGAGTTTACACTGAGCGTAGCGAATGTGCTCAGCATGACAGTACGTCATTGAATGAGATGGCCCTTTCTTGTCACCCTGAGCGAAGCGAAGGGTCTGTCGCGATGGGCGTCGAGATGCTTCGCGGAGTTTACACTGAGCGTAGCGAATGTGCTCAGCATGACAGTGCCGTCCTCCTGCCGCGCCCAGCGCCGATTTATCGACCTCCCGAAAAAACCTCCCCCTCACCAACATGATAAACCTTACCATTGTGCCATCGAAGGAACCTCTACAACCACACTGTATCACATTCCGCTCCCCCCACGAAAAACGCTAAAACTCCTCACGCTCAAAACGCTTGATCGCCACCAGTGTTTGCTGCCACTGCTGCTTGAGATGCACCTATCTTCTGCTCTACATTACCCGCTTTATACGACAACCGCCCCCTTGTAAAAATGATAACCACCAGCGCACACACAACATATGCACCATAAATCAAAAGCGTACCCTCCTGGAAAACCGCGGGAGACGACACAGGCAGCAACTTTAAAATCAATGCCGTGTTCGCATTGCTCGCGGAATGGAGCAGGATCGCGATAAGAATGCTCCCTTTCGCGTTGTTGACAATCCACGTCCATATAATCGAGGTGGCAAATCCTACAAGGACGAATATCACAAACCCGCTTGGCGTGAACGGCCCTAGCCAGCCGATGACGAAGAAGCCAGGCAACATACCGGCGTAGAAATTGCCTCACACCACTCTTCCCACTTGTAACCGCAGTCACAATGATTGAACGCCTGTTTTGGTACGGAGATTATTCGAAGCAACTGGTCCTTGACACCTCCCCACATCCATGGTATTCTTAGTCCAATATACTAAGTTGTGCTGTATAGCGTAAGAATGCATAGCGAAGGTGAATGTCTCCCATGCACAAAAAACAGTCCGACCTCGGGCGCTTTTCTGACCCTTCGTATATTGCCCAGTTCTGTGGAACGAAGCTCGAACCCGGCACACTCTATGCCGCCCTGGCCCGACTGGAGCGACGCGGCTGGATTGAGGCGTTGGAAGCAGAGGATCGACGCCGTCCGTACCGGATCACGGCTGTTGGAGAGGTTGCGCTGCGCGAACAACTCAAGACGCTGCATCAGATTGTCTCGGTTGGTCAGCAACGGCTTGCTCTGCCCTGAGATAAGAAAGGAGTCAATCATGCGTCTTGTTATCTGGATGCCCCGCCTGGAGCCAGTGCCGTTCAGGATAACTTCACTCCCCTGGCATTCTATTTTTTCCCCGTCTTCCTCGCCTTTTTAGTGCGGTGGATAGTGGTGCAGTCCAAGCGGTTTCATCTTGAGTAAGAGAGAGGAGCGAGGATCGCAAGAACAACAATCGCCTTCTTCACCATTGTCAGTCGCGTAGCTGGCAGCGCTCTATTGCGCGCGTCAGCGTTCGCCGTTCTCGCGCAAAGGAGCATTGCATTGAACACTTCAGCACGAGCATACACCACTGGTTCTACCACATCGGCGGACGGCACGACGATTGGGTATCGGCAAATCGGCAGCGGCCCTGGCTTGATCCTCTTGCCTGGCGGGTTTCAAGCCTCACAACACTATATGCGCCTGGCAACAGCGCTTTCGGGCGCCTTTACGGTGTATCTGCTAGATCGGCGGGGGCGTGGCTTGAGCGGGCCGCATGGCGATCAGTACTGCATGACCAAAGAATGTGAGGATGTTGATGCCCTCTTGACCGAGACGGGCGCGCACTTCGTGTTTGGTCACAGTTCTGGCGGGCTCATCGCCTTGCAAGCAGCACTGACCTTGTCGTCTGTACGCAAAGTTGCCGTCTACGAGCCGCCGCTTTCTCAGCATGGCTCTATCTCTACGTCATGGATACCCAGGTTTGATCGTGAGATAGCGGAGGGCAAACCGGCTTCAGCACTGATTACCTTTATCAAAGGGGATAACCTCAGCCGGCTCCCGCGCTGGCTGCTTCTGCCACTCTTAAAGTGGTACCTCCAAAAAGAAAAACAGACGCTGGGACCCAATGACGTCCCTATGGAAGCGCTCATCCCCACACAGCGTTTTGACGGGCTCCTGGTCAAAGAAATGGACGGGAGCCTTGAAAGCTTCGCTGGGATGCGCGCAGACGTCTTCTTGCTGGGCGGTGCGAAAAGTCCGGCGTTTTTGCGTGACGTCCTCGATGCTCTCAACCACACGTTGCCACATGTCAAGCGGATCGAGTATCCCGATTTCGATCACAGCGCGCCGAATCAGAGCAGGCCAAACCATAAAGGCCCAGAGCGCATAGCTGGCGACCTTCGAGCATTTTTTAGCCAGTCCTGATGAGGTAGGAGCCACTTTTAGGTCCGTCGATACAGTACCTCCATCTGTAACCCGTCTGCGTATTGATCAACAGCACGTCTTTGCCACGTCGTTGCTATAAGGGGCCACACAGATTATATTCATCCGTTGTTCACGGAGCATACGGGTCTAGACCCGTGTGCCTCTCGATGGAATTAGCCTCGATCAGGAGAAAATCATGGAACACAATGTGCAACAATCGAATAATTCTACCAGCCGCCGTTCCTTTTTGCGTAAGGGACTCGCGGTAGGAGGAGCAGGAGCCATCGGCGCCGCGCTGTTGGCCAATGGGTTACCGGCCTTCGCCGAAGAAGCAAGTGGCGGTCTCACACCGGGAGACGCGGCCATTCTCCGGTTCTTGTCTGCGGCCGAAATCCTCGAAACCGATTTCTGGCAACAATACAACGAGCTCGGAGGCATCCAGGACAGCGAAGTCCCAGGGGCAGCGGGAGTCCTGCCTACATCAAGGCTCTTTCAGTGCTGGATGCGGACATGTCCCAGTATATCCACGACAATACCGAGGATGAGTTCACCCACTTCACATTCATCAATGCCTACCTGGTTTCCAAAGGTGGCGA
>WNFY01002463.1_pt1 | contig 17585 bp, 17 predicted proteins | sample 5400091 | NCBI WGS metagenome assembly WNFY01 (sample SAMN13153364, study PRJNA577476) | soil metagenome | isolation source: 60 cm soil or saprolite under grassland replicate 1 | place: USA:California | collected 2016-06-15
TCCACCGCCCGGCGCAATCGAAACGGGCGAGCCGCCCTCGCTCAAGATCGACGCAGGAGGCTTCGTCGACACCGAATATCCCTGCCGGCTCGACCGGGCGAGCAACACGCTGATCGTCAGCGGACCGCCCGCGGGACTGATCAACGTCGGAGGCTATCGGTTCGCGTGGCGGGAGCTGCAGGACTTGATGACGGAGCTCGGACAAGGCGGGTCGCTCGCCGCGCTGCCCGACCGACTGGCGGGGCATCGGCTCGCCGGCGTCGCCGCGGATCGGGAGCGCGTGCGCGAGGCGCTCGCGGCACGAGGCGTCAATCCGCTCCTCGTTGCGGCATTCCGCGACCGCCGCTGAGCCGAGGACGATGGCACCGCTCGACGACGCGCGTCGGGCGGTGACGGCGAGTGCCTCACCGCGGAAGGCTCACGTCGACCGCCTGCTCCTCCAGAAACTGTAGATGCGTTCGCGGCTGGCAACCAAGGCCAGAAATGCTCTCGATAAGATTACCCCGGACGGCCTTCATTGCGCACCATCGGCTTGATCGTCCACCCGCCGACCGGCCCTGTTGCGGCCAAACGAGCCAACGCTTAGCTTCCGTTAAGAAGACCGAGGTATCGCCATGTCCGCCACGCAATCGTCTCCGATCCAGATGCCGATCGATGTCGTCTCCGACGTCGTCTGTCCGTGGTGCTTCATCGGCAAACGCCGGCTGGAGAAGGCGCTGGCTTTGCGGCCGGACATCGCCGCCGAGGTGCGCTGGCGGCCGTATTTCCTCAACGACTGGATCCCGCGCGAAGGCATCGATCGCAGGACGTACCTCGAGACGAAGTTCGGCTCGGCCGAGCGCTATGCGGCGATCGCCGAGCGGGTCGCGGCCGCGGCGCGCAGCGAAGGCCTCGATTATGCGCTCGACAAGATCGCGCGGCAGCCCAATACGCTCGATTGCCATCGCCTCATCCTGTGGGCGCGCAACACCTCGGATGCGGGGCGCATGAAGCAGCGGCTGATGGAGCTGTACTTCTCCGCAGGCGCCGACCTGACCGACGTGGAAGTGCTGGTCGGCGCCGCGGTCGACTGCGGCATGGACGGCGAGGTCGTACGCAAGCTGCTCGAGAGCGACGCCGACGTCGAGCGCGTCGAGCGCGAGGCCCGTGCCGCCAAGGAGGCCGGCGTCGACGGCGTGCCCTGCTTCATCTTCGGCAACGTGCTCGCGGTCTCAGGTGCGCAGGATCCGGCCTATCTCGCCGACGCGATGGGACGCGCGGCAGCTGAATATGCGAAAGGCGCCGCGCGGGCCGTTTCCGAGGCAGAAATGCCGTCAGGCTGACTCTTGTTCATGATTTTTTAGCGCAGGATCAAGGATTTAAACCATTTCAATTCGTCAAAATACTGCTTAGGCTTGTCCGCTTCCCAAGCGTTTACAATCTATGATTTTAGCCCCGTTCGCTCAGCGGAGCGAAACCCGCCGGGCCTGTGGCCGCCTAGGACGCTCAACCCACCCTACGACGCGGTCGAATATCATGCCGCCTCGGCGGGCTCGGCGATGCGCGCGAGGTTGCGCAAGATCCTGGTGGCGCCGTCGAGCCGCTGCTCGGGCCGCTCCCATTCGTCGAAAAACACCACCTTCATGTCGGGCCGCACCCGGGCGTGGTCGTGCTCGCCGATGAAGCGGATCAGCGCGTCGGGATTGGCAAAGCTGTTGTCGCGGAAGGCGATCACCGCGCCCTTGGGCCCGGCCTCGATCTTCTCCACATTGGCCTGGCGGCACAGCGCCTTGATGGCGACGATCTTCAGGAGCTGGCGCACCTCCTCCGGGACCGGGCCGAAACGGTCGGCGAGCTCGGCCCCGAACGCGTCGATCTCGCGCTCGTCCTCGATCTCGGCAAGCCGGCGATAGAGCGTGAGCCGCACGTTGAGGTCCGGGACATAATCCTCGGGGATGAGCACGGGCGTGCCGATCGTGATCTGGGGCGACCATTTTTCCGGGGCCGGCGCCGCGATGCCGGCTTTCAGACTCAGCACCGCCTCCTCCAGCATCTGCTGATAGAGCTCGAAGCCGACCTCCTTGATGTGCCCGGACTGCTCTTCGCCCAGCAGATTGCCGGCGCCGCGGATGTCGAGATCGTGGGAGGCGAGCTGGAACCCGGCGCCCAGCGTATCGAGCGATTGCAGCACTTTGAGCCGGCGCTCGGCCTGCGGCGTGATCTTCTTCGCTACCGGCAAGGTGAACAGCGCGTAGGCGCGGGTCTTCGAGCGCCCGACCCGCCCGCGCAGCTGATAGAGCTGGGAGAGGCCGAACCGGTCGGCGCGAAAAACGATCAGCGTGTTGGTGGTCGGGATGTCGAGGCCGGATTCGATGATCGCGGTCGACAGCAGCACGTCGTATTTGCCGTCGTAGAACGCCGACATCACGTCGTCGAGCACGCGCGAGGGCATCTGCCCGTGCGCCATCGTGGTGCGCGCCTCCGGCACGTTGCCGTCGAGGAACTCCTTGGCCTCGGCGAGGTCCTCGATGTGCGGGCATACGTAGAAGGCCTGGCCGCCGCGGTAGCGCTCGCGCAGCAGCGCCTCGCGCACGACCAGCGGGTCGAACGGCGAGACGAACGTGCGCACCGCAAGGCGGTCGACGGGCGGCGAGGCAATGATCGAGAGCTCGCGCACGCCGGTCAAAGCCAATTGCAGCGTGCGCGGGATCGGCGTCGCGGTCAGGGTCAGCACGTGGACCTCGGCGCGCAGTTTTTTGAGCTTCTCCTTGTGCGCCACGCCGAAATGCTGCTCCTCGTCGATGACGACGAGGCCGAGATCCTTGAACCGCACGTTCTTGCCGAGCAGCGCGTGGGTGCCGATGGCGATGTCGAGCGTGCCGTCGGCGAGCGCCTGCTTGGCCTTGGCGAGGTCCGCAGCGGAGACGAGGCGCGAGAGCTGCGCGACGTGGACGGGGAAGGCGCGGAAGCGGTCGGTGAAGGTCTTGGCGTGCTGGCGCGCGAGCAGCGTGGTCGGGACCACCACGGCGACCTGCTTGCCGTTCATCACCGCGACGAAGGCCGCGCGCAGCGCGACCTCGGTCTTGCCGAACCCGACGTCGCCGCACACCAGGCGGTCCATCGGGCGGCCGGCGTCGAGATCGTCGAGCACCTGGTCGATCGTGGCCTGCTGGTCCTCGGTCTCCTCATACGGGAAGCCGGCGCAGAACTCGTCGTAGAGCCCGTGCCCGATCGTGAGCCGCGGCGCCTCGCGCAGCTGCCGCTCGGCCGCGACCTTGATCAGCTCGCCGGCGATCTCGCGGATGCGCTGCTTGAGCCGCGCCTTGCGCGCCTGCCAGCCGCCTCCGCCGAGCCGGTCGAGGTCGACGCTCGCCTCCTCGGTTCCGTAGCGCGACAACAGCTCGATGTTCTCGACCGGCAGGAACAGCTTGTCGCCGCCCGCGTAATGGATCTCCAGGCAATCGTGCGGGGCGCCGGCGGCCTCGATATTGCTAAGGCCGGCGAACCGGCCGATGCCGTGGTCGATGTGGACGACGAGATCGCCGGCCGTGAGGCTCGTCACCTCGGCGATGAAATCGGCGGCGCGCTTGCCGCCGCGCCGCGGCCGCACCAGGCGATCGCCGAGAATGTCCTGCTCGCCGACGACCGCGAGCTCGGAAGTTTCGAACCCGGCCTCGAGCCCGAGCACCGCAAGTCCCGCTTCGGACTTCGGCCGCCGCAGCGCATCGGGAAAATTCGCCACGTCGACGAGGTTGACGAGCTTGTGGTCGGCGAGCACGTGGCGCATGCGCTCGCGCGCGCCCTCGCTCCACAATGCGATCACGACGCGCTTGCCGCCCGCCTGCAGGGCGCCGACGTGGGCGGCAACGGCGTCGAACAGACTGCCGTGGGGCTCCGCGCGCTCGGCGGCGAAATTGCGTCCCTGTCGCGTACCGATCTCGACGGTAGCGCCGTCGCCGCGTTCCGGGACCGAGAACGGCGTCAGCCGGGCGAGCGGCACGGACCCGAGCCGCTCCGTCCATTCGGATTCGCTCAAATAAAGCCGGTCCGGCGGCAGCGGCTTGTACGGCGCGCCCGCGGCCTTGGCATCGAGCGCGTCGCAGCGGGCCTGATAATAATCGGCGATCTGCGCGAGCCGCTCCTTGGCCGCGTCCTCGACCAGCGGATCGAGCGCGACCGCAGAGCCCGGCGCGTAGTCGAACAACGTATCGAGCTTCTCGTGGAACAGCGGAAGCCAATGCTCCATGCCGGGATAGCGGCGGCCTTCGCTCACCGCTTCGTACAAGATGTCGTCCGGCGGGGCGGCGCCGAACTCCTTCGCATAGCCCTGGCGAAAGCGGCGGATGGTTTCCGGCGCGAGCTGGAACTCGCTCATGGGCACGAGGTCGAGCGCGCGCAATTGCCCGGAGCTGCGCTGCGTCTGCGGATCGAAGCTGCGGATCGATTCCAGCGCGTCGCCGAAGAAATCGAGGCGGACGCCGAGCTCCATGCCGGGCGCGAACAGATCGATGATGCCGCCGCGCACGGCGTATTCGCCGGCATCGCGCACGGTGGACGCGCGGGTAAAGCCGTTGAGCTCGAGCCAGCGCACCACGCCGTCCATGGCGAGCATATTGCCGGGCGCGGCGGAGAGCGATTGCGTGGCGACGAGCTCGCGCGGCGGCACCCGCTGCAGCGCGGCGTTGACGGTCGTGAGCAGGATCGAGGGACCGTGGCGTTTGGCGCGCGCGAGCCGCGACAGCGCGAGCATTCGCTGCGCGACCGCACTCGGATGCGGCGACACCCGGTCGTACGGCAGGCAGTCCCAGGCCGGGAACTCAAGCGCCGAAATTTCCGGCGCGAAGAATTCGAGTGCGCGGCAGAGCTCGCCCATCCGCGGCGCATCGCGGCAGACCATCACGAGCGAAGTTGCCGGCGCATCGGCGCGCGCCGCGATCGCGCGCGCGAGATCGCTGACAACCAGCGCCGCGGCCTCGTCCGCAACGCCGGCGAGCGTGAGCGGACGCCTCGGCTGCAGCAATTCCGCCGGTGAACGCGCCATCAGCGCTCCGTGCCCGATGTGTGGTGAAACGCGCGCAGCCGCCGCAGCACGGCCCCGTCATGTTCGGCCGGGATTTTTTGCTCGCCCGTGACCCAGGCCAGCAGCTCCCCGTCCGGCAGCTCGACGAGGCGCTCGTATTCGTCGAGCTCCGCCTCGCTGAGCGTGGCGATCTCCGCATCGGCGAACCGGCCCATGACCAGATCCATCTCGCGCATGCCGCGATGCCAGGAGCGGAACAGCAATTTGCGGCGGCGAAGGTCGAGCCCAGCGCTCGACCGCGTCGATCCGGTCATGAGAAATCCTCAACGCCAAAAGCCCGGACGGGCCGGGCGTGGCTTATATAGGCGCGTCCGGGGCGCGTGTCAGCGGCGCGCACCGGCGAGCGGACTTGTCGTGCGAACGCCTGACTGCGATGATCATGACTTTACCGGGAAGCGGCTGCGGGTGCTCATGTCGATCGGGATATGCTGACAGGAAACAGGGGGACAACCGTGACCAAGCGCCAGTTTCGATATCACGTGCTGAGCGTGATCTTGCTGTTGGTATTGGGTTCAATGCCTACCTCGAGCGGGCGGGCGCAAGCTCCTGCCCTGCCGCCAGAGCTCGAGAATGTGCGCGCCGCGTTGGAAAAATACCAAGACCCATACGTCGCCGTCCGAGATGGGTATTTTTCCACGTTGGGATGCGTCCACTATCCGCACGGCGGAGGTCACGGGCGGGTCCCCTATCCCGCCGGGGGCATGGGAATCCATTTCCTCAATCCGCAGCTGATCGGCCCCACTCCAGACCCAATGCGCCCCGCGATTCTTGTCTACGAGCCGAACGGCGACAAGCTGAAGCTCGTGGCGGTGGAGTGGTTCATACCGCTGGAGACCGGCATCAAGGAGCGGCCAGTGCTGTTTGGTCAGGCGTTCGATGGGCCGATGGAGGGGCACGAGCCGCTCATTCCACTGGCACTGCATCATTACGACTTGCATGCTTGGCTGTGGAAGGCGAATCCAGCCGGTCTCTTCAGCCCGACAAACCCCACGATCACCTGCACGGGTTACGGCTACTCGCTTGCGGAGGACTCACCCCATCTCGTGTCTCATCCGCAGCACTGAGTTGAAGCTCGAGCGCCGGGGCCCGTCCGCCACGTCGGCGTGGCTTATAGTGGCGCCCACGCGGCGCGTGTCGGCGGCGGGCGCGTCTTGCCTCTTGATTCCATCCTTTCGTCCGCGGATATACGAAATCAGTGGAACGACGGACGGCGGCCGGGTGCCGCGTCGAGAGAGACCATGGCCAATTTCACTCCGCTTTCCGCGGCGATCGGCGGTGCGCTGATCGGGCTCGCCACCGCGCTGTTGATGCTGCTCGCCGGCCGGGTCGCCGGCATCAGCGGAATCCTTTCCGGTTGTCTGGCGAGGGGGAACGGCGACAGAGCATGGCGGCTGGCGTTCCTCGGCGGGCTGATCCTGGCGCCGCTCACCGGCGCCGTCGTGGGCTACGGGGGCTGGCCGCGCCGCAGATGCCGGCGAGCTATGGCGTGACCGTCGCGGCGGGGCTCCTCGTCGGCTTCGGCACCCGCCTCGGCGGCGGCTGCACGTCCGGCCACGGCGTCTGCGGCATCGCGCGCCTTTCACCCCGCTCGATCACGGCCACCGCCGTGTTCATGACGACTGCGATCCTCGTCGTGACTTTTACGCGACACGTGCTCGGAGGTTGACATGCTGCTGATCGCCAGCCTCGCGTGCGGCTTCGTCTTCGGCTGGGGCCTGCTGATTTCCGGCATGGTGAACCCTGAGAAGGTCCTGGGCTTCCTCGATATTTTCGGCGCCTGGGATCCCAGCCTTGCCGCCGTCATGGCTGCTGCGCTCGCCGTATCGAGCGCGGGCTATCTGCTCGCGGCGCGACGTCCTCCATTGCTTGCGCCGCAAAGCGGGTGGGCGAGCAAGCGCGCGATCGATCGGCCGCTGATCGTCGGCTCGGCCCTGTTCGGCGTGGGCTGGGGCCTTGTCGGATTGTGCCCCGGCCCGGCGATCGAAAATCTGGCAACGCTCTCGCCGCACGTCATCGTCTTCGTGGTCGCGATGGCCGGCGGAATGGCGTTGCACGATGCATGGCAGCGCCGACAGCTCGCGGCGCCACGCGTGGGCGCTGCCATGGCGATCGACGGGTAAATCAGCCGGCGCGCGGCGTGAGCAGCTCGGGCTGCCTGGGCCCGCCGTGCCAGCTCGGAAACTTGGATCGATCGCGCTGGCGGATGGCCATCACCGGGCCGCATCGTCGCCACAGTGTTGCCCGGCGGATCGCTATGGTTCGCTCCCGATCGGCGGGGCACCGCCGATCGGGGCATCGGCCAGCAACTTGGGGGAACCTGCCGAGACAAATCCGAAGCAAGCCGAAGCGCTACGCGTCGGATCGATCGAGGCCCGTACCGTCCACTTGGGGGCCATTTGCTCGCGAAGCACGCCGCGGGCTCGCGGCGCAGAGCCATCGGGATTCCCGGTGGCTCTTTCGCTTTCGGAGCGGAATTCTCCGCCGCCCGGGAAGGCAGGTCCGGTCAATCGAGACCTATGCTCGGCGGTGCTGCGCGGCGTCGAACCGACGCCGCGCAGCCTCGATGGCCGCGCGGTTGTGTCGGGCCCACAGACCGAGACCGCTCACGGGCTCGAGCAAGGAATGGCCGAGCTCGGTGAGCTCGTAATCGACGCGCGGAGGAATGGTCGGAAACACCGTGCGGGTCACCAGCCCGTCGCGCTCCAGGCCGCGGAGCGTCAGGGTCAGCATCCGCTGCGAGATGCTGCCGAGCGCGCGGCGCAACTCGTTGAAGCGTTTGGGCCCCTCCCCCAGCACGCCGACGACCAGCACCGTCCATTTGTCGCCGATCCGCGCGAGCACCTCGCTGACCGCGCGGCAATCCTCGGCCACCTCCAGGTTGCTCGGTATCAGCGGTGTGCCTGCTTGCGCTCGGCTCGCGGTCATCTATCTAGCCTCGGTATCAAACCATAACCGAGGCTAGGCTTCCCCGGACGCAAAGGTCAACATCGCCGACCGAGCAGAGGCGTCAACGGAGAGATCATCATGTCGATTCGGCCCGTGAAGCGCATCATCCAGTCCAAGCCCGCGATCGAAGGCGCCGGCGTGAAGCTGCGGCGCGCGTTCGGCTTCGGCGAAACGAGCGAGTTCGATCCCTTCCTCCTGCTCGACGACTTCCGCAACGATCGCCCGGAGGACTATCGGGCCGGATTTCCGTGGCACCCGCACCGCGGCATCGAGACGATCACCTATGTGCTGGCGGGAAGCGTCGACCACGGCGACAGCCTGGGAAACCGCGGCAAGCTCGGCGCCGGCGACGTGCAATGGATGACGGCCGGGCGCGGCATTCTCCACCAGGAGATGCCGCAGGGCGACCCGCAGGGCCGCATGCACGGCTTTCAGCTCTGGGCCAACCTGCCCTCGTCGCTGAAGATGACGGCACCGCGCTATCAGGACATCAAGGCCGCCGAAATTCCGGAGATCGTCGATGACGACGGGACCCGCGTCCGGGTCGTGTGCGGCGAGTTCTGGGGCCGGCGCGGTCCGGTCGAAGGCGTCGCGGCCGATCCGCGGTATCTCGATATCTGGGTCCCGCCGGGCCGGCGCAAGACCCTGCCGGTCGAGACCGAGCGGCACGCCTTCGCGTATGTGTTCGAGGGCTCCGGCACGTTCCGCGCCGCCTCGGAGCCGTTCGGCGTGTTGACCGAAAAGACCGCGGCCGGAAGCGAGACTCTCACCCGCGAGCAGACCGGAAATCGCTCCCTCGTGCTGTTCGATCGCGGCGACGAGGTGACGGTCGAGGCCGGCGAGGAAGGCGTGCGCTTCCTGCTGGTTTCCGGTAAGCCGCTCGAGGAGCCGGTCGCGTGGTACGGTCCGATCGTGATGAACACCGAGGCCGAGCTGCAGCAGGCGTTCACCGAGCTGCGCAACGGGACGTTCATCAAGCAAAGCTGAACGCTCCTCGCCTCAAACCGCGAACACGGGAGAATGCCATGAGCTGGATGCCCGCGAAGGACCCCGTGCTCGGCGACAAGCGATCCTGCGATGCGCTCGAGCTGATCATCGTTCCGCGCGTGCGCGATCTCGGCGACGGTTTTTCCGTGCGCCGCGCGCTGCCGCACGGCAGACGCCAGATGGTCGGGCCGTTCATCTTCTTCGATCAGATGGGACCGGTGCAGTTCGTCGCGGGACAAGGCATCGACGTGCGCCCACATCCGCATATCGGGCTTGCGACCGTCACCTATCTGTTCGACGGGCGCATCATGCATCGCGACAGCGAAGGCAATGCGCTGGAGATCACGCCCGGCGCCATGAACCTCATGACCGCCGGGCGCGGCATTGCCCATTCTGAACGCAGCCCTGCGAGCGCGCGGCAGGGCACCGAGGGCATGTTCGGAATTCAGAGCTGGATCGCGCTGCCGCAGGCGCACGAAGAGACCGAGCCGTCTTTCCAGCATTTCGACGCCGCGACCCTGCCGATCGTCGAGGACGGCAACCTGCGGGCCCGCGTGATCGCCGGATCGGCGTTCGGCAGGAAGTCGCCGGTGGGTATGCTGTCGGATTGGCTCTACGCCGAAGTATCGCTCGCGGCGGGTGCCAGCGCGCCGCTCGATCCCGATCAGGAGGAGCGGGCCATCTATGTGGTCGAGGGCGAGGTCGAGATCGCGGGCGAGAGCTTCGAAGGGCCGCGGCTTCTCATTTTCCGCCCGGGCGACCGCATCACGGTACGGGCGACGCGGCCCGCGCGCCTGATGTTTCTCGGCGGCGCGGCGCTGGAGGGCCCGCGCTACATCTGGTGGAATTTCGTCTCCTCGCGCAAGGAGCGGATCGAGCAGGCCAAGGAAGACTGGAAGACGGGACGATTCGCGCCGGTGCCGGACGAAACCGAGTTCATTCCGCTGCCGCAAGACTAGAGCATCCGCTCGAAGCGAGATTCGGATGGACAGGATCATCGACGTCTGGATGCAGCATCCGACCGAGCATTTCTCGGCCCATGAGATGTTTGATTCGCTGCGCCGCTGGACGGCGAAAAGTCCCTGGCCGTCTGCCGTGACGCCGGAGACGACCATTGCCGCCATGGACGAGGGCGGTGTCTCGATCGGACTCGCAGCGGCATGGTGCGGCCCCCGTGGCTGGATGATCTCGCATGAGGAGGTCGCCTCGATTGCCGCGGCGTATCCGCGGCGCATCGTGGGGGTGGCGAGCGCCAATCTCGAGAAGCCGATGCAAGCGGTTCGCGAGCTGCGCCGCGCCGTCAAGGACTTGGGCTTCCGGGCGCTCCGGATCGTGCCGTGGCTTTGGGGCTTGCCGCCGAACGATCGACGCTATTACCCGCTGTACTCCGAATGCGTGGAGCTCGGGATTCCGTTTTGCACCCAGGTCGGCCACACGGGGCCGTTGCGCCCCTCGGAGACTGGGCGGCCCATCCCCTATCTGGACGAAGTGGCACTCGACTTTCCCGAGCTGGTCATCGTCGCCGGCCACATCGGCTATCCGTGGACGCAGGAGATGGTCGCGGTCGCCACCAAGCACGAGAACGTCTACATCGACACCTCCGCCTATACGGTGAAGCGATATCCGCCGGAGCTGGCGCAATACATGAAAGGCCGCGGCAGGAGAAAGGTGATGTTCGGAACCAATTATCCCATGATCACCGCCGCCAAGGCGCTCGATGGCCTCGACGATCTTGATCTCGATGCGGACGCGAAAGCGCTGTTCCTGGCCGGGAATGCGGCGCGCGTATTCGGGCTGGAGGCGCCGCGGTCGGGCTGACGTCATCGTCATCCTGTCTTCCGGGAGACAACCGCGGATGGCCCAGGAAACCTATCCGTTCCGAAGCTCGGAAGACGAGCGGCGAAGGCTGATCGCGCAAGACGGATTGGTCGCCGCATCGACGCAGCGGCTGTTCGAGAAAGCCGGCATCACGTCGGGCATGCACGTCCTCGACATCGGGTCGGGCGCGGGCGACGTCGCCTTCCTGGCGGCGCGATTGGTGGGCCCGCAGGGCAGCGTGATCGGGATCGATCGCGATCCGACCCAAGCGGCATTCGCCGCGCAGCGCGCCGCGACGGCCGGCTCGACCAACGTGCGGTTCATGACGGGGGACTTCCGCGAGATCGAGCTCAGTCCGGCCGTCGACGCGATCGTCGGCCGGCTCGTGCTCATGTATGCGGCGGACCCGGTCGAAGCGCTGCGGCGGGCGATGCGCAATCTGCGAACGGGCGGCGTGATCGCGTTGCAGGAATCCGTCGTCGACTACGACGGGCCCGTCCTCATCGAGCCGGCCGATTGCCTCGCCGCCAAGGTCGTGGATTGGTTCCGCGCCGGTTTCAAGCACGCCGGGGTGCAGGCGCGCATGGGGATGCGATTGTTCGGGTTGATGCGCGCGGCAGGCTTGCATCCCTCGACCGAGATCGAGATGTCGGTGCCGATCCAGCAGGGGCCCGACGGCGCGCTGTTTCGTATCCTGACCGCGCTGGTCCGCTCGCAAATGCCGGCTATCGTCGCGAGCGGAATAGCCTCCGAGGCGGAAATCGACATCGACACGCTCGAGCAGAGATTGATCGCGGAGGCTCCGGCGCACGGCGTCGTCGGCTATTTCAACTCAGGCCACGTCGGGGTCTGGGCACGAAAGCCTTGAGGCAAGATCGTCGACCGTCGCTCATGGATTTTCCGGAGGCGGGACCGGCAGATTTGCGCTGATTCCTGCCACGATCGCCAGCAACAACGAACGCGGCAGAAACCGCGGAGCGGCGGCTGCGATCTTGTTGACGGCTCCAGGAACGATCAAACGTCGGCCCCGCATGAAACCGTCGTACGCGGTTCGGGCGGCGCGCTCGGCCGAGCGCATGAACATGCGCGGCAGCCTGTTCCCGGCCACCCCGGCCTGTGCGAAAAACTCGGTCCTGAGCGGTCCCGGACAGAACGCGCTGACCTTGACGCCTCTCGGCGCGAGCTCCCGATGCAGCGCCTCGGTGAACGACAGCACATAGGCCTTGCACGCGAAATAGACCGCCATCCTCGGTCCGGGAAAGAAGCTCGCCAGCGATGCGACATTGAGCAAGCCGCCGCGGTGCCGAGCCATCGTGTCGATGAAGCGCAACGACAGCTCGGTGAGCACGCGGACGTCGAGGTCGATCATGGCGAGTTGCCGTTCGAGATCGAGCTCCGCCGCGGATCCGAACAGGCCGAACCCGGCATTGTTGACGACGATCGCCGGTTCGAGGTCACGCCGCGCCAGTTCGCCGGCGATCTCGGCCGCTGCGCCGCCGCGCCCGAGGTCCAGCGACAACACGTGGGGCCGCCGACGATCGCCTGCGGCAATCGCATCGGCCACCCCGTCGAGCTGCGCTTGCCGTCGAGCCACCAGCACGAGCTCGTGGCCGTGCTCGGCAAACACGCGGGCAAATGCCGCGCCGATGCCGGAGGACGCGCCGGTAATCAACGTCACAGGTTTCGCGATGGCGTCGCTCCAGACCATTCAAACGCTTCGAAGTCGGCCACGCAGGCCGGGTTTTTGCGCATTCTGCCCGACCGCAAGCGCGATTCACTTCAGCTCGTCCGCCACGGCGCCGTTGAGCAATTGCTCGAGCCGCGCCAGCGCCCGCGCCATCGTGGCTCCGTCCAAGGCACGATGGTCGTAGGCCGCACGAAACACAACAGCCCCGTCGTCCGATATTCTTCCGTAATACAGGGTGACCGTCGCCGGAAACAGCGGCCGAAGCGATTCGGTGCCGAGCGGGGACAGATCCGTGAAGCAGAACGTGCCGAAATAATTCGGCCGTTGCCTCGCGACGTTCAGCCCGAGCCACATCAGCAATCGTCTCAAGACCAGCGGTAGGCGGGCGACCAGCAGCGCACGCCGAAATTCCTTGACCTCGCCGACGGGCGCGGTCCGGGCGTAGTGGATCGCTTCGTCGATCTTCGCGATCGGCAGATGTGCCGGACCTCTGATGCGCATCACCAGCACCGCGGGTTCGGCGTCCACCGAGCGCTCCACCGTGAGCACCGCCACGCTGTCCCGGTACTCATAAAGATGCGGCCACGGAAATTTGAGATAGACACGCCGCAGCTCGGGAAACTCCTGGGCCGCCAATGCAAATCCCTTGAGGAACAAGGCTACCCACGACGGCCGAACCGCACAGGCAGCCCGCGCGGCTTTCAGCGGACCGAGATGCATCTGCCGCTGCACCGGCAAGATCGGCATTTTCGATGCAAACGACAGCAGGTCGGAGACCAGTCGCCTGGGCAGCGAAAGCGGAATGGATCGTCCCCGCATTCAGCGCTCCCGCTCTAGTGGATCCACGGGATGATGCGCCGGGTTCGGGCCATGTAGGCTCGATATTCCTCGCCGAAGGTGTCGAGCATGAGCTGCTCCTCCCGGTTCACGCGAAAAAAGTAGAGCGTGCCGAAGCCGAGCAGGCCCGCCGGCCCCGCGATACAATTGGGCAGCAGAAGCGCTTGCGCGAGCGCCCAGAGCCAGAAGGCGGTGTACATCGGGTGCCGCAGGTAGCGATAGATGCCCTCGGTGACGAGCCGGTGGTTCTCGCGCACCTCGAGCGTGACCGACCAATTGCGGCCGAGGGCCTCGTGGGTGCGGTGGAACATGAGCAGGGCCGCAATCGCGACAAGAACGCCAAGCCATGCCTGGAGCGATCGCGCCGGATAGCCGGCGAAACGCGGAAAGTCCGTAACGACGTAGATCGAAGGCAGCAGGATGAGCCCGGTGAACGCTATCGCAAGCAGCAGTATCTCGCGGAGACCCCGCGCGGTTCGGAGGACCGGCGTGCGCCGCGAGCGTCGGGCATGCTCCCAGCGGATGATGTACCACCCGACCGGCAGCAGAACGAAAACGGCCTTGCCCAAGGTGAGGCTCATTGCGGGACCCTCTCGCCGATCCCTGGTTTCCTTCACGCGATCCTGGACCTCGATGCAAGGGGCCCTGGCCGGAAGGATTGCTTGGCGTTTCGCGGCGGGCGACGATCCGGATCCGACTCGCCGGTCAAAACGCATGCGCCCGAGCGTTCTCAATCCGTTGTTCGCGTCCGTGGCCACGCTTGCCGGCGTCGGGCCGCGGTTGGAGAAGCTTTACGCCAAGCTGCTCGGTCGCGACGGCCCGCGCATCATCGATCTCGCATTTCATCTGCCGACCGGCGCGATCGATCGGCGCGCCAGCCCCAAGCTGAAGGATGTGGTTCCCGGCACGCTCGTCACCGTCGCGGTGCGGGTCGAGCGGCACCGGCCACCGCCGCCGCATCGCTTCCGCTCGCCCTATCTGATCTACGCGAGCGACGATACCGCCGACCTCGTCATCGCGTATTTCAACATGCAGAGGTCGTATCTGCAGCGGCTCTTGCCGATCGGAGAGCTGCGCTACGTCTCGGGCACCACCGGCCTCTACGACGGCATGCTGCAGATGGTGCATCCCGACCGCGTGGTCGACGAGAAAGGCCTTGCCAACCTGCCGCGCATTGAGCCGGTCTATCCGCTCACCGAAGGTCTGGCGCACGGGCCGGTGTACCGCGCAATCGAAGCGGCGCTGGCGAAGCTGCCGGTGATGCCGGAATGGCAGGACGAGGCCTGGCTCGCGCAACGGCAATGGCCATCGTTCGCGGATGCGCTGCGCCGGCTGCATCGACCGGGCGAGCCCGACGAGGTGCTGCCCGAAACCGCGCACTGGTCGCGGCTCGCGTTCGATGAGCTCCTCGCCGGCCAGCTCGCGCTCGCGCTTACGCGCGCGCACATGCGCCGGCAGCCCGGACGCGCGCACGCAAGCGCCGGCCGGCTGCGGGCAAAGATCGCAAAGGCGCTGCCCTATGCGCTGACCCCGTCGCAGCGGCGCGCCGGCGAGGAAATCGCCGCGGATCTCGAAAAACCGCAGCGCATGCTCCGCCTGCTGCAGGGCGACGTGGGCTCCGGCAAGACCGTGGTCGCGCTGATTGCGGCCGCGCACGTGATCGAAGCCGGCGGCCAGGCGGCGCTGATGGCGCCGACCGAGATTTTGGCCCGGCAGCATCTCCACACGATCGCGCCGCTCGCGGAAGCCGCCGGCATCCACGTCGCGATCCTGACCGGACGCGAGCGCGGGCGCGAGCGCGTCCAGGTGCTCGAGAGCCTCGTTTCGGGAGAGCTCGACTTCCTGGTCGGCACGCACGCCCTGTTCCAGGAGGAGGTTGCGTTCCGCGATCTTGCGCTCGCGATCGTCGACGAGCAGCACCGGTTCGGCGTCCATCAGCGCCTGGCGCTGGCCCGCAAGGGCGAGGCGGTCGACGTGCTGGTGCTCACCGCGACGCCGATCCCGCGCACGCTGGTGCTGACCTATTTCGGCGACATGGACGTGTCGCAGTTGCGCGAGAAGCCGGCCGGGCGCCAGCCGATCGATACGCGCACGATCGCCCTCGGCCGGCTCAGCGAGGTCATCACCGCGGTGGGCCGCGCGCTCGAGCGCGGCGAGCGCGTCTATTGGGTGTGCCCGCTGGTCGAGGAATCCGAGGCGGTCGACCTCGCCGCCGCCGACCAGCGCTTCCGCGAGCTCAAGCAGCGCTTCGGAGACGTTGCCGATCTGGTGCACGGAAGGCTCAAGGGCGCCAAGAAGGACGCCGCCATGGCACGGTTCGCCGCCGGCGAGACCCGGCTTCTGGTGGCGACCACCGTGATCGAAGTCGGCGTCGACGTGCCGGAAGCGACCGTGATGGTGATCGAGCACGCCGAGCGCTTCGGGCTCGCGCAGCTGCACCAGCTGCGCGGCCGCATCGGCCGCGGCACGGGGCGATCGACTTGCCTCTTGCTCTACAAGGCGCCGCTCGGCGAGACCGCGAAGGCGAGGCTCGCGATCCTGCGCGACACCGAGGACGGTTTTCGCATCGCCGAGGAGGACTTGCGGCTGCGCGGCGAAGGCGACGTGCTCGGCACCCGGCAAAGCGGCGTACCCGGATTTCGCGTGGCGCGCCTCGAGGTGCACGGGGCCCTGCTCGAGCCGGCGCGCAAGGACGCGATGCTCACGCTGGCGCGCGACCCCGATCTGGAGACGCCGCGCGGCCAGGCGCTGCGCCAGTTGCTCTATCTCTTCGAACGCGACGAGGCGATCCGGCTGCTGCGTGCGGGATGACGAGCGTGAGCGCGCTCATCACTTTGCGGTGGCGGCGGTCCGGCTGGCTTTCGCGATCCGCGCGGTCTCGGCGAGCGCCGCGATGTTCTTCTGCGCATCGCCGGCCCCGCCGGGCTGGATCATGCCCGCGGTCATGATCAGCTTCGCGGCCGCTTCCACCGTAATGTCGAGCTCGATGACCTCCCGGCGCGGCACATAGAAGAAGAACCCGGTGGTCGGATTGGGCGTGCACGGCATGAACACCGAGACGTGCTCCTCCGGGGTCGGCAGCCGCGCGGTGATATCGGAGCCAGGCGGGGTCGACAAAAATACCAGCGACCACATGCCCGGTGAGGGAAATTCCACGAGCCCGACGGTGCGGAAAGTCGACGCCGATTTCGAGAACAGCGTCTCGAACACCTGTTTCAGGCCGCGGTAGACCGGACGGACCACCGGCATGCGCCCGAGCAGGTTCTCGCCGAGCTCGACGAACTTGCGCCCCACGAAATTGGCAGTGAAGAACCCGAGCAGGGTGAGCGCCACGAACGCGATGATGAGGCCGAGCCCGGGAATTTTCACCGGCAGATAGGTCTCCGGCCGCAACGCCACCGGAAACAACGGCCGCACCAGATCGTCGACCCAGGTCACGAACGACCACGTCAGATAGATCGTGATCGCGACCGGCCCGGCAACGACGAGCCCGGTCAGGAAATAATTGCGGATGCGGCCGGCAAGACCGTGGGACGCAGGCGCCTCGCCCGGATGCGCCGGCGCAAGCGCTTCCTCGACGTCCTTGAGCTCCGAATCGTTGGTCATTTCAAATCCCGATCGACGATTGGTCGGCGAGCGTCTCGCGTTCTTCACCCTACCCTGCAGGGGGAGGGTCGATGCCGAGCGAAATGCGAGGCATCGGGATGGGCGAGTCAGTTTCACCCCCACCCGGCTCGCGTCTGACCACGCTTCGCCGACCTCCTCCTCCAGGGGAGGTGGGAGATTTTGGCACGGCCGCCGGGCGCAGGCCCCGCTTAAATAGGGCCTGAACGGCCCGCCACTAGGGGCCGCTTATTCCACGGTCACGGATTTGGCAAGGTTGCGGGGCTGGTCGACGTCGGTGCCCATGACGACCGCCGTGTGGTAGGCGATGAGCTGCACCGGGATGGCATAGACCAGGGGCGTCACCGTCGAGGCCATTTCCGGCAGGATCAGCGTCGCCAACGTCTCGATCCCGGCTTCCTGCGCGCCCTTGGGATCGGTGACGAGGATGATTTTTCCGCCCCGGGCCGCGACCTCCTGCATGTTGGAGGCCGTCTTTTCGAACACCCTGTCGTATGGCGCGATCACCACGACCGGCAAGGTCTCGTCGATCAGCGCGATCGGCCCGTGCTTGAGCTCGCCGGCCGCATAGCCTTCGGCGTGAATGTAGGAGATTTCCTTGAGCTTCAGCGCGCCTTCGAGCGCGAC
>WNFY01011212.1_pt1 | contig 17573 bp, 15 predicted proteins | sample 5400091 | NCBI WGS metagenome assembly WNFY01 (sample SAMN13153364, study PRJNA577476) | soil metagenome | isolation source: 60 cm soil or saprolite under grassland replicate 1 | place: USA:California | collected 2016-06-15
ATAGCGGCCATTCTAATCATGTGAACTCCGTCGCATGGTCACCGGATGGGAAATGGATCACCTCTGGCTCTGATGATAATACGGCCCAGGTGTGGCAAGTGCCATAAAGGGATATTGTATGTTAGAGTCGATGAGATAATCGCTCCCCTCACTCCTCGTTCCAGAACCAGGCGTGCGACGTTAACCGCACCCGGCTCCTCAACCAAACAGTCATTGTCGCGGATACCAGTTGTTCGTACCAACTGGCTTGAAAGCTGTTTGCTTTGCGCCAAAGCCATTCATTCGTCTCCTGTTGCTGCATGGCGGTATTCTTTCAGCTCTCTTAATTCCAATCTTCTACTACACCTTTCAGTTGTCCCTCCTTCAGGTAGTATCATCGCTCGTAGGCTTTTTTACTGGCAAACGTGTGGTGATACACGTAAAGGGTCTATTTGCAGGCCTTATTTCGAAGGTACAATCACCGTGCCTACGTCCCCGCAGGAAAAGATATACAGCCCATCTGTTTGCAATTTCACATCGCTACAAGTGTATGTTGTTGTATTAGCAGGTGGATGAGGAGCAACATAATGCTGCACACCATCGGAGACCGTACACTTCCCATTGGCGCTTTTCAGCGTGAACGTGTGAACTGTTCCTGTATCAAGCTCGTTTTGTGAGTAAGTCAGTGTAGCGGGCTGGCACTGCTGAAATGCCCGCCAGAAGCAATTCTCAGCTTGCTTTACCATATTTTGATCTGCAGGAGTGATGTACGAGTGTAGGGTGTGCACTGTACCGCATTTCTGTACTTGCAAAGAATGTGTAGGTGTTGGAGTAGGCACCTGTCCTTGCCCTCCTACATTAGAACCACATGCAGACAATACAAGTATCAATAGCGCCAATATCATGGATGCGTATATTGCAAACACTCTGTTCCCTCTAAACCTTAAATATCTCAGTGCTCGTAACATGCAAATCTCTCCTTTTGTTTATCTCACCTTTCTCCCCGACACATTTTTCTTGATCAAGGCACATTCCCTGTTTCTTCGCTTTTGACTGGCCACCTACGCCGGCAAAAGGGGTAAAAGGAGTTTTTCGGGGACACCCCGAACCCCGGCAAAGGACTTCGTCCTCTGCACTCCTGTTAGTGTCTGAGAGAGATTATTATTCCACCCCTACATAGAAAGACGCCACAACTCACCAAAAGTTCCCCCCACTTGTCTTTAGTGGCTATACACGCTATAGTAAGGCAGCGGGAATACTTCCGTTATTCTCGCATAACGAGAGAACAACTTTATATATGGTTATATGACCCCCGGAGAACAAAATGGTAGACGTATTCAGCACCTTTCACTATTACAATATGATTTTGGTCCTGGCCTCAGGCACTATTGCAGGTATATGGGGATTGATCCTCTTCTTCATGAAAAAACCAATCAATAAACCTTGGCGTATTTCACTTATTGTCACGGCGATTGTTGCTGCATTGCAGGCGCTTCTTGGTATCATTCTAGTGTTACTGGGACAAAAACCAGGCACAGGTACCGGCCTCTTCTATCTGCATTACATCTATGGAGCGATCGTGGTTCTGGCCATTCCTATAGCAATCACCTATGCCACCGGTGGCAAGAACGAGCGTCGTGACATCTTAATCTTTAGTATCGCTGCTTTGGTATTGGTAGCGGCCGCTCTTCGTGCCCTGACGACGGGATTACAATAGGGTTCTTAAGGACGGAGCGCCTTACAATAAACAAGTTGGAGAGAGTTATGAAAGCTTCTTTTATCCACTTAGCGGATACGCATCTCGGCTATGAACAATATGGTGTGCGAGAGCGTTTCAACGATTTTAGCCGGGCATTCTGGGATATCATGGACGAAGCGGCAAATCGCCCGGTCGATTTTGTGGTTATAGCGGGTGATCTGTTTAATAAACGCGCCATCGACGCACTCACTCTTATTCACGCTGTAGAGGGTTTAAAGAAGCTCAAAGAAAAAGGTATCCCGGTTATAGCAATCGAAGGGAATCACGACCGCAGCTATTACCGTGATGGCATCTCATGGCTCCAGTTTTTGTGTCACCAGGAATATTTAATGCTGCTGGCTCCTAAAATGCGTGAAGGCGCACCCGTGCTTACACACTGGAATCGGGAGACCATGTTAGGGTCGCATATTGACCTGCTCAGTGGTCGCCTGCGTGTTTATGGTTTACCCTGGCAGGGAGCTGCAACTACACGTACCATGGAAGGATTGGCTCTCGCGCTGGAGGCCGCGAGAGCAGAGGAAGATGCCTCTGGCATTGAGTATCGTTTGCTCATGATGCATACAGGAGTTGATAGCATTGTTCCACGTATTCAGGGCTTACCTACCATGGCCCAGTTTCAGCCGCTCCATCGCTGTGTTGATTACCTGGCGTTGGGTCATGTGCATAAGCCCTACGAGTTCGATGGCTGGATGTATAATCCCGGCTCAACTGAGACCTGGGGAGCAGAAGAGTCGGCCTGGGAGGATCGCGGCTACTACCTGGTTGAGATCGATACCGATGATCCTGAAAGCATCCTCGACCCCAATAAGCAGGCACGTTTTCACCGGGCCACGCACCATGTCAATAAACGCCGCCCATTTGTGCGCCACGAACTGCGCATAGACGGCTTGAGCGAACCGAATGCCCTCTACGCACATCTGGAGCATTACTGTCGTCGCGAGGGCACTGCTCACCAAAATGATGCGTTATCTCCCGTAGTTCAGATACACCTGGTTGGAACCCTGGCTTTCGATGCAGGCTCCCTCGATCAGGCATACATGGAGGAAATCGTACGCAGTCATTTCCAGCCCTTGTATGTGCGCATTGACAACAATACCAACGACCAGGATTTTGCTCCCGATGGTGGAGATATTGATGGTCGCGACCGCTCTACCTGGCACGAGTTGGAACTCCGCATCTTTGAGGATCTCGTCAGCCGCGATAATCGCTATCTTGTGACCAAAGAGCAGTGGAGCGCAGTACTCGCTGATTTGAAACAAATGGCACTGCAAAAGGATAATCCTGAGCTTATTGCGCAGTTTTTACGCGATAAGCGTGCGGAGTTGTTGGGTATATGATAGGTTTACCTTACTTTAGCTGGATCATTGAGGATAAGTTTGCTGCTATCCCGTTTCCTGACTTTCTTATCCCTCCTCCGCTTCATTTTCAGCAATCGCATATATAGCTTATAGATTAGTGGCTTGTATACCAGGTCATGGGTTTCCAGGAAGCGCATGGCATATCCACCAAAGCCTCTTTTAAACAGGTACACGCCCCAAAGTTCCTGGCCTTCTTCTAATACATCAGGGATACCGCGAAAATTGTAATACCAGCAGTCGTGCGATTTTGCCCACTGCATGCCTGTCCATTGCAGCAGGTGGTTGGGCATCAGGTTGCGTTGTTCGTTCGAGGATGCGCCATACATGTACCAACTCCAGCGGCCCAGGCGTGACACAATTATACCTGCGATAGCCTTGCCCTCGTATTCTGCCAGGAAGAGCGCAGCCCGGTCTCCATCGCTATAGAGGCGCATCACATCCTCGTAATGCTGTTTGTTGTGGATGAAAAATTGATCGCGTTCGCTTGTTGTCTCATAGATGCGATAGAACGTAGTAAGATCCGCTTCTCCTTCACCTTTTCGCACTGTCACGCCTTTACGACCGGCTAAGCGCACGTTGTAACGCCATTTTTCTTTCATGCCCGCAAGTATCTCTTTTTCATCCGGTCGCAGGTCGAGTACCCATTCGTTGCGCACGTGAACCGCGTAAGGATTGGGATAAAAGCCCCTTTTTCGCAGTGCCACCAACCATTGATCATTCCCATCGGGTACGCTCGGCTCTATTTTGAGCATGAATGCGCCACGTTTGTGTGCCTCTGCCAATACATAGTTGAGCAGGATATCCATTGCTGGCGAATTGGGATCATCAATAATAGGACCGCGAGCCGCATAGAAGTAGGTTTGTCGTAGGACAGGAGCACGGGTAATGAGTAGTAGCATGGCAGCGCAGAGTTTATCATTATCATCCACAACGCCTATTCGTAACGCCTCGGCTCCCAGGTGGGGAGCCAACTCAGCCCATTCATATGATTGAGTAATATTGCAACATTCCGATGCAGCCACAAAATCGTTCCATTGCTGGCGGTCGGTGATGATACGCGCCTGCATATGTGTACTCTCAGTTTGAATCATGCTTGTCCCTGTCTCTATTAACCCTGGTGGTCGCCCTTGCCTCTGGCGGCCCGTTCTAACTCTACCTTCCTGCGTTCTTCGTGCCGGCGTGAGCGACGGATTTCCACTGATTTGCGCCAGGCGTTGTAGATGAGTGGGCGGTAAACAAAATCCTGTGTTGGCATGTTCAGGCGCGAGAAACCTCCAAAGCCTTTCTTATATTCATATACTCCCCACATTTCTTCACCCGGCTCCAGAGTTTCGGGAATGGTACGAAAATCGAAATAGGAGCAGCCGTGCGCTTTCGCCCATTGAATACAGCGATACTGTAGCAGGTAGGTGGGTTTGAGGTTGCGTTTGGTATTGGAAGAGGCTCCAAACATATCCCAGCACCAATCCCCATAGCGAATCAGCATTTTGGTAGCGATGATCTCTCCCTCGTGTTCGGCAAGGTAAAGTACTGCATCGCCCTGACCTACGAACTGGCGCAAAATCTCCCGGTGGTAGTCCTTCTTGTGAATGAAGAAGGCATCGCGTTCGCTTGTGATTTTGAGCAGTTCGTAGTATGCATCAAAATCGGCGTCGTTTTGTGCTTCGCGTATGATGACGCCCTTGCGTTCGGCGATGCGTACATTCTGCCGCCACGTCGGTTCCAGGCGAAGTACTACCGCGCGTTCTGCGCGTGCGATCTTCTGGACGCTTTCGATCAATGCAGTAAGAGCAGGAGAATCGGGTTGTTCGACTGTTGGCCCACGCGAGCAGTACAGCCAGTTGAAGCGCACTCCAGGCACTGGTATGGGAATAGGAACAGGAGAAACGGTCAGCATCATGGCGCCGACCATACGACCATGTTCGAGGGCGCCCAGGCGGTAAATGCGCCCGCCAAGATATTTATTCAATTCGCCCCATTCATATGATTGGAGCAGGTGGCCTCTCGGCTGGTTTGTTAAAAACCCATTCCATTGCGCTTTATCGGTAATTTCCTGGATGATGATAGTCATTCTCAATCAAAAGCTTTCTAAAAATTCGCTTCGAAGGATACTGTAGACACGCTCATCGTGGTATTTACCGAAACGAAACATTGACTGGCGTAACCTTCCCTCAAACTTCATACCCGCCTTCTCATCCGCACGCCAGCCACCAATATTCTCTTCAAAATCCTTTGTCTGGATTCGATTGAGATTGAGTTCCATAAAACCGTAACGGAACATCAATTTTGTAGCCTCCGTGCCGTACCCTTTACCCCATACTGAACGGTCACCAATAATGACATAGAACTCCGCGCTCTGGTTGATATAATTGATATCTTTCAGTCCGACCAGACCAATCAGCCGGTTATCGCTATTAAGTGCCACGCCAAAGATAATATGTTTGCCATCTTTGTACAATTGCTCTAGCCGCTCTTTGCCGCGAGTATCGCTGGTGGGAAAAATCGAAAAATAGCGACGGATCTCTTCATCGTTCATCCAGGTAGAGTACAGGTGATTATCCTGCGCAGGTTCTAATGGTCTCAGATAAATGCGTTCTCCCACAATAAAAGGATTCTGCATATGTGAGGCATCTTGTGTCATACGTGCGAATGAACTCCCTTCTTTTGTACGAAGGCAAGTATAGCATAGGTAATGTAGAGAGGCAATTGAGATGGAGGGTTTTGGAGGACATATTGATTGAGGCTCCTGCGTAAGATTTCGCGAGAGCCTCTCAACATGCTCAATACATACTACATGGTCGGTGCTGCATATTTCTCAGCATAATCTCCGAGAACAGGAAGTTTGAAGTACTTACCCTGGAAGGAGTAAACCATCAATACAATCCAGACGGCGAGTAATGCGAGTGGCAGCAGAATAGTAAGACAGGTAAAAACAAATCCCACTGGAATCAGGATAACAGTGGCATAGAGAAAGGACTGAACAGTGAAGAGTACTATAAACAGCACGATCCAGAACGCATTGAAGAGAATTGATTGCATCGCATGGAAGCGTACGAAGCGATTCTGTTTCTCGCCAAAGTAGAAAATGAGTCCGCCGACAATTGAAAACAGGTAGCTAAGCCCGGCTGCAACATTGGCATCCATGCCCATCGAAGTAGGACCATTTGGGTTAGGAATAGCCGTAGAAGGAGTACTATATGGCTGCTGGTAGGGCCCTTGTTGTTGATATCCACCTTGCTGATAGCCACTCTGCTGTTGGTAGCCGCCCGGTTGGTACCCACCTTACTGCTGATAACCAGGTTGTTGTTGATATCCGCCTTCCTGTCCAGGCTGATTAGGGTCTTGTCCCTGATTTGGATTCCATGACATTGAGAGTACCTCATTTCTTTCTTATGTATATTGATGAGTCCATAATAAAAGAGAAACAACCAATGGTTCGCCAGGTTGAAAGCGTTCAGTTACGCATAGTACTACGTAGTATACGTTCAGGGGTTGTAATTGTATAGTTGCCAGGATAAGCGTCCTATTGATCTTGCGCCTGTACATGCGGGTAGGAATCGCCAGACAAACGCTCAGCAGGTGGAATGATCAATGCGGGAGGCTCGTGTTCGTTTTCTTCATCCTTGCGCTGTTCATCGTCGGGTGTGATGGATCGGCGCAGTTTATGTTCACGAGGAACCGATTCACGCTCATCTAAACGCAAAGGTCGCACCTGCGGGATTCCTTGATCGTCCTTCTCCCGGCTTTCCGCATCGAGAGGTGTTTTTAAGAGAGCAGCTTCAATCACTTGATCCATAGAATCTACTATAATAAAATTAATGCGCTGGCGGATTTTGGCAGGAATCTCGGCCAGGTCCTTCTTGTTCTCTAGTGGGATAAGCAGGATATAGATATTCGCGTGGTGAGCAGCCAATACCTTCTCTTTCAGTCCACCAACTCCCAATACTCGTCCACGTAGGGTTATTTCACCTGTCATAGCAATACCAGGGCTTACAGGACGTCCGGTCAGCGCTGAAATGAGGGCCGTGGCAATAGTAATGCCTGCAGATGGTCCATCCTTGGGAAGAGCATTTTCTGGCATATGGATATGCAAATCGGTGCTATCCTGGAAATTCGGATCAATTTGTAACTCTTCAGCGCGTGAGCGGATGTAGGAGAGGGCTGCATATGCAGATTCGCGCATCACCTCGCCCAACTGACCCGTGATAAGTAATTCTCCTTTACCTGCCATTGTAGCAACTTCGACGGGTAATAAAATCCCTCCTACCTCGGTTACGGCCAGGCCCATTACCACGCCAACTTGTATTTTTTGCACTACCGGGCTTTCGGTGTAGCGCGGCGTACCTAGATACTGCTCCAGGCTATTGACCGTGAGCCGCAGATGTGCATCTGGTTTCTCGATAATTCGTCGAGCTGCTTTGCGGCAAATCGTTGCCAGTTGCCGTTCAAGGTTACGCACGCCAGCCTCACGCGTATATCCTGTAACGATTTGTTGCATCACAGATTGCGGAATCTTTAACTGCTCTGGAGCCAGACCATGCTCTGCTAAGACAGCAGGCAATAGGTGGCGCAACCCAATATTCACTTTCTCTTCAAGCATATAGCCTGGGAGATCGATGATGTCCATGCGGTCGGCTAATGCACGTGGGATCTGGTATTTCACATTTCCGGTACAGATAAAAAATACCTCTGAAAGATCGAAAGGTACTTCCAGGTAATGGTCGGTAAAGTTGCTGTTCTGCTGAGGATCCAGGACTTCTAAGAGCGCCGCTGCGGGATCTCCCCGGTACTCTGAAGAAAGCTTGTCAATCTCATCGAGCAGGAAAACGGGGTTACGAACCCCAACCGTTTTCATGGATTGAATAATACGACCCGGAAGGGCGCCCACATATGTACGTCGATGTCCACGTATTTCGGCCTCGTCATGCACTCCACCTAGTGAAATTCGCGCAAATTTGCGACCAAGAGCACGGGCTATCGAGCGGCCCAACGATGTTTTACCAACCCCTGGAGGACCAATGAAACAAAGAATCTGTCCCTGACTTTCCTTTTTGATATATCCACCTCGGGAAGCGAGTTTCTGACGCAACTCGCGTACCGCCAGGAACTCAATGATACGTTCCTTAATTCCCTCAAGCCCGTAATGATCTTCGTCCAATACTCGTCGCGTAAAGTCCATGCTGAAGCTGTCTTCGCTGCGCTCGGTCCATGGTAGTGCTAGTAACCAATCTATATAAGAGCGCAAAACCACGATCTCGGCTGATTGGGGAGGTATGCGCTCAAGCCGATCGATCTCTTTGCGTACTCTGGCCGCAATCTGTGGTGGCATCGACTTTTCGTCTAATCTGACTAGCAGTTCGTTCACTTCGCTAGAAGTCTCAATCCCCAATTCTTCCTGGATCGCGCGCAATTGCTCGCGCAAGTAAAACTCCTTCTGCGTGCGATCTACCTGTGAGCGCACCCGGCTGCGAATGGTCGCTTCAAGTTCCAAAATTTCAATTTCGTTACCCATAATCACACAGATTTTCTCGAGGCGCGCTAGTGGGTCAAATGTCTCTAGCAGATCTTGTTGTTGTTCAGGATCGGTTACGAGGTGGGCTGCGAGCATATCTGAAAGCCGGGTAGGGGCCTTAAGAGCGACTATTGAGTTAATGTCTTCTACCGAAAAGCGACGGTTCAGTTGGGCATAGCGCTCAAAGAGATTAGTGGCATGACGTACCAATGCGTCGGCTTGTGTGTCATGAGTATGGATTTCCTGTGGAGTGGTTACACTTACTCGTAGAAAAGGTTCAAGCTCATCATACTCTTCAATCTGTACGCGACGTATACCGGTTAAGAGTATCTGGAAGCTGCCATCAGGCTGTCGATGCAAGGTTGTAACTTCTACCAGCGTGCCAACAGGATAAATATCCTTTGGCTGGGGATCATCGATGTCGGGAGCACGTTGAGAAGATGCAACCAGCAAGCGTTCTGGTTGCATCATCGCTTCCTCAACCGCGCGTACCGACTTTTCGCGCGCAACCGCCAATGTCATACGTGTGCGAGGAAATACGACCATATTTTTTAACGCCACGAGTGGATAGGTCTCAAAGTTATCCATAGTTGTTTCCGGGCGTTCTTGTTCGCTCACGTATTGCCCACCTTGCTAGTGTATAAAAAAGAGGAGATTCTCGGGGACCCCTATTGCATCCCCCATTCTCCGGCCCCTTTCCTGAAAAAGAAAGTGAATAAAAACGGATGAGCCTGCATTAAGCAGACTCATCTTCAGAATATGTTGTTGTCCGCTCGGTGCGAGTAATCAGTAATGGTTTATTGCGCTGCGTAATCACATCGCTATTAATAATGACTTTTTTCACATCCGCGCGCGATGGGATTTCGTACATTATTTCAAGCAGTACATCCTCGATGATACTACGCAACCCTCGTGCTCCTGTGCGTTGGTTCAAAGCGCCATCGGCTGCCGCGTCAAGGGCGTCCTGGGTAAATACCAGTTCAACCCGGTCAAGCTGTAAGAACTTTTGATATTGCTTGACAATCGCGTTTTTCGGCTCAGTCAAAATGCGGATCAGCGCATCCTTGTCAAGGCTATCCAACGAGACTGCAACAGGCAAACGCCCCACAAACTCAGGAATCAAGCCGTATTTGAGCAGGTCATCTGGAATGAGTTTCGTTAGAACCGGCTCTTCCGGCTGCTCGGGCGCTGCAGTTGACCTGAACCCCATCGTTTTGTTGCTGCCCAGACGTTGCTCGACAATCTTGTCAAGTCCTTCAAAAGCGCCACCACAAATGAACAGGATATTGGACGTATTGATCTGAATGAAATCTTGATGTGGGTGTTTACGTCCGCCCTGAGGTGGCACATTAGCGACTGTGCCCTCTATAATTTTTAGCAAGGCTTGCTGTACACCCTCACCCGAAACGTCGCGGGTGATTGACGGATTATCAGACTTGCGCGCGCCTCACCGACATATCCTGCTTCTGTTAGCGCAGTAGCATCGGCGATACAGAAAGGCACATCCAATATCTTTGCCAGTGTTTGCGCCAGTAACGTTTTACCGCATCCTGTGGGGCCGATGAGCAGAATGTTACTCTTGCCCAGCTCTACATCGTCAATCTGCATACCCACGCCGATGCGCTTGTAGTGGTTGTAGACGGCAACCGCCAGGGCCTTCTTGGCCCGCTCCTGTCCAATTACATATTGACTGAGTTGCTCATAGATCTTCTTAGGTGGGGGTATCTTACCTGTTTGCAGACGCGGCTTCGTGACGGTAGCTTGCTCCTCTTCAATGATCTCTCGACAAAGGTCTATACACTCGTCACAAATGTAGACCCCCCCGGGACCAGCAATAAGTCGCTGAACCTGGTCTTGACTCTTGCCGCAGAAAGAGCAGCGGTAAGTAGTTCGTATATTTTTCGAATTTGCCACGTCTGTCACCTTTCCCTGATAGGGCCTCAATATTAGATCTACGAGCGCGTATCCTTTCTCGCGCGTCCGTAGTCAGATTTATTCTATATCTATGCCTGTACCGGCGGTTGATTCGGGTGCTTCATTTGTGATAGCTGTTTCGACTTCTCCATTCTCAGTCGGAGCAATGAATTGAGTCTCTCCGTCAGAGGAGGATTGTTGAGAGGCAATCTCAATCTCCTCAGCAGCCTCTTCTTCGCCTGCAAGGGCGGCCGCCTGGGCGCTCGCAATGGATTGAGCTTCAGTGCTTGCCTCTTCTTCGTCGCTTTCGGCCTCAGGCTCGGTTGTCAGTTCAACCAGGCGTGTAATGGCTTTTTCACGGAGCAGGCTCTGGGCTAATGCTCGAATTTGCCCTTCGGTTTGACGTAGGCTTTGTCCCATCTGAGCATAAGCACGGAAGAGGGCTTCCACCTCTTCGGGTACGACGCTAATTTCTTCTTTCTTGACGACTTCATCGAGCACAAGTCGACGTTTCACGCGCTTTTCCGCCTCAGGTTCTAGTTCCTTGCGATGTTCTTCGCGTGACTTCTTTAGTAGCATGAGGTATTGGTCCATGGACATATGCTGTTGCTCAAGCAAATGTGAGAACTGGTGTTCCATCTCTTCAGTCTCTTCTTGAATCATCACTGGATGAATCGTGAAACGTGACTGCTCGATGATTGTATTCAAGACCTCTTCACGCAGCTTATCGCGTATCTGTTGCTGCTTGCTTTCGAGTAGTTTGTCACCGATAGCTTTGCGCAGATCTTCCAACGTCTGATACTCGTCATTGCTTACCTGGATAGCGAGCGCGTCATCGAGTTCAGGAAGTTCTTTGAACTCGACTTTGTGCAATGTGACAGTATACTGCGCTTCTTTCCCAGCAAGTTTCTCATTGCTATAATCAGTTGGTATGGTAGTGGTAAATGTTTTGTTTTCGCCAGTCTGCATACCTACAATATGCTCATCCATACCTGTGAAAAGTCCGTGTCGCTCCTCTGTCAGCTCAAAGGGATTGTCTTTCAGATCGGAAATGCTCTCATCATCTACTGTCAGCTTCAGGTCCATCGTCACGCGATCACCTATCTGGGCAGGACGCTCGACAACTTCCCAGTTTGCCTGGCGGTTGCGCAACGACTCAAGCTCCTGTTCAACCTCTTCGGATGTGACACTAGCCTCTTCGCGTTCAAAGTGGAGGGACCGATAATCGCACAACTCAACCGGAGTCAGAATGGGCACTTTAAGGCTGAAATGGTAAGGCTGACCCATCTCAAAATCGGGCGCATCAATCTCAGGCTGCTTAAGAGGGGTGAGTTCGTACTCTTCGAGAGCGTTACGATAGGCCTCGGACATCAAGTCATCGAGACCTTCCTGGTAGATATACTCCTTGCCGAGTTTGCGTTCTACCAATGAACGGGGGGCCTTCCCCCGGCGAAAGCCATGTATGTCAACCTTTTGTACCAGCTTCCGGTATGCCTTGTCTGAAGCTTTTTCCACTTCATCCCAGGAGAAATCAAATTCTACCAGCGCTTCACTGCCAGACAACTTTTCAACCGAAACCTTCACGTTTCCTCCAACACATATATAATGCTGCGTTCTCATCTTGCGCAACGGCGCAAGGATAACCCCTACATTACAAAACAAACTATACTTTGATTATACCTAAGGCAAGCTTCAAATGGGAAGTATTGAGGGGAGAATGATCTTTATCAAGGTGGGCGGTGAGAGACTCGAACTCTCACGGCTTGCGCCAACGGATCCTAAGTCCGTCCTGTCTACCAATTTCAGCAACCGCCCATAATTCTCCCCTGGGAATAGAAAAAATCTCACTCCACGATGATACATCAGGGTACAAGCTACTGTCAAGGCAAACATGAGGTAGCGTTCCGTTTGGGCTACTCTTCTTCTTGTAGAAAGCAAGAAAGCAGAGCCAATTTGCACCAAACTCTTGCAGAGTGATAGAATGAGGCGAGGTATATTCCACCCAGAAGAGGACAGGACAAAACAGGCCATGCATCAAAATCCAACATCAACAAGTGCATCTGCAGACCTGCATCGACCCGATCTTTATATCAATCGTGAATTGAGCTGGATTGAGTTCAACCGGCGCGTCCTGGAAGAGGCGCAGGATAGTCGCCATCCATTGCTTGAGCGCGTAAAGTTTCTCTCCATCTTCGAGACCAACCTTGACGAGTTCATCATGATTCGTCTTGCCGGACTGAAAGATCAGGTAGCTGCTCATGTAACCAATCTTAGCCCGGATGGACGCACAGCAGAGCAGCAGTTGCTTGATGTTCGTCAATGCCTGGCCCCACTGGTGCAACAGGTGCGCCACTGTTGGCGCGATGAGCTTATGCCATTGCTTGAAGCTCAGCATATCCATATTCTTGATTATGAACAGCTCGATGCCAAACAACGTGCTGCAATGCGAACCTATTTTGAGCAAGAGATTTTTCCAGTCTTGACCCCTCTTGCTCTTGATCCAGGGCATCCTTTCCCACATATCTCTAACCTCAGTCTCAACCTGGCGGTTGTGATTGCTGCTGATCCTATCTATGGCGAACGCTTTGCGCGTGTCAAAGTTCCTCCTACCTTACCACGCCTGGTGCCTGTGCAGTTTTCAGTTAAAAAGCAAGCAGAAATAGCCTTTGTATGGATCGAACAGGTCATTGCTGCCAATTTGAGTAAGCTCTTTCCAGGTTTTGACATTTGGGAGTCCTATCCATTTCGTGTACTTCGAGACGCGGATATCGAACTGAAAGAGGACGATGCTGGTGATCTAATGATTGAGAGCATCGAGCAAGGACTGCGTGAGCGGCGTTTCGGTTCGGTAGTTGACCTCGCGGTTAATCCCTCAATGCCTTTGCGTATTCGTAGTCTCCTGCTTGATGAACTAGAAATTACTCCAGATGATTTGACTGTCATCGATGGCCCCCTCGGTATGGGCAGTGTCATGGAATTGCATCAGCTGGAGCGACCCGATTTAAAGGATCCACCGTTTATACCACGCATAACGCTAGCACTGCGCAAAGATCAGGATCTCTTTGCAGCCATTCGACAACGCGATCTATTAATACACCTTCCTTATGATACGTTTGACTCAGTAGTGGAATTCATTCGCATAGCCGCGCGTGATAAGGATGTACTGGCAATAAAACAGACATTGTATCGCGTAGGGTCGAACTCACCTGTCGTGCAAGCACTGTTAGAAGCGGTCGAAAATGGCAAACAGGTGGCTGTGTTAGTTGAACTGAAGGCGCGTTTCGACGAGGAAAATAATATCGAATGGGCGAGAGCTCTGGTGAATGCTGGCGTGCATGTGGTGTATGGACTCGTAGAGTTACATGGGCTGACAAACTTGAAGACACATGCCAAAATCGCGCTTGTGGTACGCAAGGAGGCTGATGGTTTGCGTCGCTACGTACATCTAGGCACTGGAAATTATAACGCAACTACTGCTCGTATCTATGAAGACCTCTCCTTGCTCACCTGTCGACCGGAGATCGGAGCTGATGCCTCGGCGCTGTTTAATTTGCTGACTGGCTATTCGCGTCAAAGCTCCTATAGCAAACTGTTGGTTGCTCCTTTGGGAATACGGAAAGGCATAATAGAGCGCATCGAACGTGAAATTGCTTTGCAACTTGAGCATGGCAATGGATACCTGATCTTTAAGATGAATTCACTGGTGGATCCTCAAGTTATCCATGCGCTCTATCGCGCCTCTCAGGCAGGTGTACGTATTGATCTGATTGTGCGAGGTATTTGTTCTCTGCGTCCAGGTGTTGAAGGCGTAAGTGAGACAATTCATGTGAGAAGTCTCGTTGGACGTTTTCTTGAGCATAGTCGTGTTTACTATTTTAGAAATGGTGGTAACGAGGAGATACTTTTGGGCAGCGCCGATATGATGCAGCGCAATCTGGACCATCGCGTCGAGACGCTCTTCCCAATAGAAGATTCTGTGTTACGTGAAGCAATTCTCGAACGCTTATTGAAATCAGCACTCGCTGATACAGTCAATGCACGTGAGCTGATGTCCGATGGGCAGTATGTTCATGTTCAACCAGCCCCTGGAGAGCCACCATTTGATTGCCAGAAGTGGTTTATTTCGCATTCACTACTTGGCTCTGATACAGAGTCGTACGACCATGTAATTAGTGCAAAGCCATCTGGAGCGTGAGGAACTTGGAGGATCACACTTCAGATGGCTTAAAAGTAGGCACCTTTTCATGAGTGCCTATTTTTTATGCCTCTATCAGTTGTAGGCTGTTGGCTTGTCTGGCTGCATAAAATAACCAGGCCTCTTGCTGATCAGAAGGAAATGAATGATACGCCCGGACCGGGAGTAAACTCAACATTCGTTACCTTCCAATAATAGACGCCCCAATTCATATTACTGGCAATCACATGTCCATTTTTCAAAACCTTCTCCACAACTGCTACGTGGCCCAGACCATATGCCCCTTCAATCCAGGGCTGCAAGTTAATAATCGCGCCTGGTGAGGGAGTACTTGAAACATGCCAGTGAAATTCCCTGGCGCGCCCTGTCCATTGCCAGGCGTTTGATTGCGTTTTCCATGGCACGTAGATGCCGTGCAACTGATGGTAGCGATAGCTTGCCCACCAGGTACACTGGCCATAGGGAAAATAATTTCCAGTGCCTTTGACAGGAGGTGGACCGCTACTCGGCCGCGATTTACCAGGAATACAAATCGTCTGATTGACGTAGATCATATTTGGATTGGCAATATGGTCATAGGAGGCGAGCCGTTGCCAGGTTGTGTGGTAGCGAGTAGCGATACCTCCTAATGTATCACCGCTTACGACAGTATATATCTGATCTCCGCTGGAGCAGCGGGATAGGGCGAATGCTCCGATTGCCCGGGTACCCAGACCGCCACCTATCAAAACCAAACCCAGAACTGTAACTGCCACCAGGGTGATATGCCGAACTACGGGTGACCTCCAATGCACCCGCTTTTTTTCGCTGATCTTCCCGCTTCTACGATTAAGCCAGATTCGTTGGTATGTTTGCATGCGCAAGTTAACCTCTCCTCTGTATATTGTTGTGGGTCATCACTATGCCCGATCAAATAAATCGGTACGGGTTGAAATATTAGCTTATGCACGAGGTGGGTCAACTTGACACATCTTGAAACATAGGAGAAAAAGGCTACTAAAAAAGTATTGACGGATCAGTAGGGGGATGCTATAGTGTGCCGCATAGAAATTGTATGCCAAGGTAGCTCAGTTGGTAGAGCACAGCACTGAAAATGCTGGTGTCGTCGGTTCGATTCCGTCCCTTGGCACCAATAAGGAAACGTAGGAAGCCTTAAGCCAGGTGAGAAGCGGCTTGAGGCTTTTACTTTTGACTAACCTTCTGCTTATTGCTCAACACCATCCTGGCTCTGCTTTGCCGTTCAAGCAGGTTATGATAGAAACTCCTCGCTTTCACAGTCTCGGGATGCTTCGATCCCCAGGCCTGTTCCCAAATGTGCAATGCTCGCTGATACAGTGGCTCCGCCTCTTCATATCTTCTCTGCTCCGTGTAGAGCTTTGCAAGATCGTTGAGAGGATAGGCCAGATCAGGATGTTCTGGTCCCAACGCCTGTTCGTCAATGCGTAGCGCTTGTTGATACAACGCTTCGGCCTGCTCCTCTTTCCCCTGCTTCGCATAGAGGAGTGCCAGTCCATAAAGCGGATAAGCCAGAAAAGGATGCTCCGGTTCCAACGCCTGTTCGCTGATGCACAGCGACCGCTGATATAACGCTTCGGCCTGCCCCTCCTTCCCTTGCTTCGCAAAGAGCATCGCCAGATTGTAGAAGGAACTAGCCAGATCAAGATGCTCCGGTCCACATACCTGTTTCCGGATGCACATAGCTTGCTGAACCAATGGTTCGGCCTGCTCATATTTCCCCAGCATCTCGTAAGTGATCCCCAGGCCATTTAGCGCATGAGCGACCTCGAGACTTTCCGGCCCCAATGCGAGCTTCCCGAGGTCCAGCGCTCGTTGAAACAATGCTTCCGACTGTTCAAATTGAGCACGCTCGAAGCAGATGCGTGCCAGCCCGTTAAGCGAACGAATTGCCTCGGGATGTTCCGACTCTCCTCTCCGCTTCCAGATGCGCAAAGCCCGCTCATACAACAGTGTGGCCTGCTCGTACCGGGCACGTTTTCGCAGGTAATCTGCTGCTTTCCGCAGGACCTCGGCGAGGTCCCGGTTCCCGCTCTGATTCGATGTGGCAGCAGCACACGCCAGCACGTGGGGCAAGAGGCGCTCACACTGTCCCCAGCCTTCGTAGGCGGCTTCCGGAAATGCCATATTGAGCACAGCAGTCACTCGCCTCATCCATACTGCCCGCTCTTGTCCACTCATAAGCTCGCGCAACACCGTTTGCACCAGACGATGGAGGGAGAGCGTCTGCGTCTCTGGATGCCGCTGCACTAGCGACAAGCTCCGCAGGGCTGCAATGGCCTGGTCGAGTTGAGCTTGATCGGCTGCGACCGGCTCCAGCACTAGCCCAGGATGGGAAACGCCCTTCAGCAAGAGTTCCTCAGGGATGGCATCAGGCGACACAATTGCACAGAAGTGCAGCAAATCCAATGCCTCGGGATGGCGCTGTGCTGCTCGCTGACAGGCCAGTCCGAGAGTCGCAAAAACAGAGTGAGGGTGATCGACTCCTAACGCCCCCCGTCGATCTAATAACTGGTGACTCTGCTGCTCAAAAGAGCGTAGATAGCTCGAGAGGCTGCACCTTGTCTCCTCGATATAGGCCCCGGCCTGGTCAAGAGCTAAGGGCAGCCCATCCATGGCTGTCACCAGTTTCTCGGCTGCGGCATATTCAACGGGTAGTTGCTGGGCAAGCTGCTGTATCTGCTCGCTGGTGGTTTCCGGCTCAAGCACTTTTGCACGCCGCAACAGAAACAACATCCCTTCCTCTCGTCTCATCGGTGAGAGTTCCAGGCCCAGGGCCAGCGTTCCCAGCACTTGACAGCGCGTGGTGACCAGGATCGCTCCATGTCGGGCTGGCGGCAG
>WNFY01002468.1_pt1 | contig 17563 bp, 14 predicted proteins | sample 5400091 | NCBI WGS metagenome assembly WNFY01 (sample SAMN13153364, study PRJNA577476) | soil metagenome | isolation source: 60 cm soil or saprolite under grassland replicate 1 | place: USA:California | collected 2016-06-15
CCGCCGCGCCGCCCCGCCGATCGCCGCGGATCCGCGCTGGCACGCGCGCTGCTCTCGCTCCGCATCATGCTGGTGCGCGTCCGCTCGTCCGCCGTCCTCGGCATCACTGCCGTCGCCGTCGACGTCGAGGTGGACGTCACGCCGGGCATGCCGCACTTCGACATCGTCGGACTCGCCACGAGCGCGGTCCAGGAGGCGAAGGTCCGGGTGCTGGCCGCCGTCCGGAACATCGGCGTGAAACTGCCCGAGAAGCGCATCGTGGTGAACCTCGCGCCGGCCGATCTGCGCAAGGAGGGCACGGGCTTCGACCTGCCCATCGCGGTGGCGCTCCTCGCCGCGTGCAACGAGCTGCCCCCCGAGGCCGTCGAGGGGCTCCACTTCACGGGAGAGCTGTCGCTGTCAGGCGAGGTGAAGGCGATCCGCGGCGTCCTCCCGCAGGCGATCGAGGCGCGGCGCGACGGAGCGCGCGGGTTCGTCGTCCCCGAGCCGAACGCGCTCGAGGCCGCGGTGGTGCAGGGCCTGCGGGTCCACCCGGCGCGGCACTTCGGGGAGGTGGTCGCGTGGGCGCGCGGCGTCTCGGCGACGCCGACGCGGCTGCCGCGGCCGGCGTTGGTGCGCGAGGACACCGCGCTCGACCTCGCCGACGTGGCCGGCCAGGAGCACGCGAAGCGGGCGCTCGAGATCGCGGCGGCCGGCGCCCACAACCTCCTCCTCTTCGGCCCGCCCGGCAGCGGCAAGACGATGCTCGCGCGCCGGCTGCCCACCATCCTCCCGCCGCTCACGTTCGAGGAGGCGCTCGAGGCGACGGTCGTGCACAGCGTCGCGGGCCTGACGCGCGACCGCGGGCTCCTCCCCGAACGGCCGTTCCGGGCGCCGCACCACTCCGTCTCCGATGCCGGGCTCGTGGGCGGGTCCAACATCCCGCGCCCCGGTGAGGTCTCGCTGGCGCACCACGGCGTCCTCTTCCTCGACGAGCTGCCCGAGTTCCGGCGCCACGTGCTCGACGCCCTCCGGCAGCCGGCGGAGGACGGGGAGGTGTGCATCGTGCGCGCGGCGCGGGCGGTCCGGTTCCCCGCGCAGTTCATGCTGGTGGCCGCCATGAACCCGTGCCCGTGCGGCTGGTACGGGGACGCGCGGCGCGCCTGCCGCTGCACCCTGCACGAGCTCGACCGGTACCGGCGGCGCATCTCGGGGCCGCTCCTCGACCGCATGGACCTGCACGTGGACGTGCCGACGGTGCCCTGCACCGCGCTGCCGTCGGCGGGGAGCGCGGAGGCGAGCCGCGCCGTCCGCGATCGTGTCTCCGCCGCGCGGGGGCGCCAGGCGGAGCGGGCCGCGGGCGGTGGCGCGCGCGTGAACGCGCGGCTGAAGGGCGCTGCCCTCCGGCGCGCCTGCGCCATCGACGCCGCGGGGCGGAAGCTCCTCTCGGACGCGGTGGAGAAGCTCGGGCTCTCGGCACGGGCGCACGACCGCATCCTGCGGGTGGCGCGCACCATCGCCGACCTGGAGGGCGCGGATCGGATCCTGTGCGGCCATCTGGCCGAGGCAGTGCAGTACCGCGCGCTCGACCGGCGCGCGTGACGACCCGCGCCACCGGCGCGGCCACATTCCAACCGCCCGCATCGCGGGCGAGCGAGGGACGCATGTCGAAGATCGGCGAGAAGATGAAGGCGCTCGGCGCGGCCGTCAGCGCCATCGAGAAGCAGTTCGGGAAGGGGAGCATCATGCGGCTCGGGGTCGAGGGCGACGTGCCGCGCATCGCGATCTTCTCGTCCGGCTCCATCGGGCTCGACCGCGCGCTCGGCGTGGGCGGCTATCCGCGGGGCCGCGTCATCGAGATCTATGGGCCCGAGTCGTCGGGCAAGACGACCCTCGCGCTGCATGCGATCGCCGAGGTGCAGAAGGCGGGCGGCGTCGCCGCCTTCATCGACGCGGAGCACGCGCTCGACGTGACGTACGCCCGCAAGCTGGGCGTGAACCTCGCCGACCTGCTCGTGTCGCAGCCGGACACGGGCGAGCAGGCGCTCGAGATCGGCGAGCAGCTCGTCCGCTCGGGCGCGGTCGACCTCATCGTCGTCGACTCGGTCGCGGCGCTCGTGCCGCGCGCCGAGATCGAGGGCGAGATGGGCGACGCGCACATGGGCGTGCAGGCGCGGCTCATGAGCCAGGCCCTCCGCAAGCTCACCGCCGTCGTCTCACGCAACCAGGCGACGGTCGTCTTCATCAACCAGATCCGGATGAAGATCGGCGTGGTCTTCGGGAATCCCGAGACGACGACCGGCGGCCACGCGCTCAAGTTCTACGCCTCGGTGCGGCTCGACATCCGCCGCATCGGCCAGATCAAGGAAGGAGAGCAGGTGGTGGGGAGCCGCACCCGCGTCAAGGTGGTGAAGAACAAGGTGGCGCCGCCGTTCCGCGAGGCGGAGTTCGACATCCGGTACGGAGTCGGCGTGGACCGGCTCGCGGAGGCGATCGACCTCGGCGTGGAGCGGGGGCTCGTCGAGAAGTCGGGGGCGCACTTCGCGCTCGGCGGCGAGCGCATCGGCCAGGGGCGAGAGCGCGCCGCCGAGTGGCTCAAGGCGAACCCCGCCGCGCTCGAGGCGCTCGTGACGAAGCTCGGCGCGCCGCCCGACGCCGTGGGCGACCCGGCTCCCGCGGCGAGCGCCGTGCTCGCCGCCGCGTCGTGAGCTCGCCCGTGGGCCGCTCACGGCCGGCGGGTGCAGGCGGTCGACGCCCGCCCCGGGCGTCGTCGAGACCCGGTGCGGGCTGCGCGGGGCGCCGCACTGCGAGTTCGTCTGCAGCTGGGGCGCGCGGGAGGCCGCGGCGACCGGCTGAGCCGCCGGGCCGCGGGTCAAAAGAAGAAGTAGCGCAGCGTGATGTTCGTCACCCACGAGCTCCCGTTCCGCTGGGCCGGGGTCTGGATGCCGCCGATGTCGAACGGGTGGCCGAAGTGCACGCGCAAGAGGAGCGGGCCGAAGAGCATGTTGACGCCGAGGACGCCGGTGAGGCTCCGGACGTCCCACGCGCCGAAGTCGTTGGGGGAGCGGGTCACGTCCTTCACGCTCGCGTCCTTCACGGTCTCCAGGCGGTTGAAGACGCCCCCGAAGTCGAGGGCGGCCACGCCGGCCAGGTAGTCGAAGATGGCGAGCCGGATGAGCGGGTCGAGCGGGAGCTGCAGCTCGGCGTTCGCGACGTAGTAGTTCTGGCCGATGAGGTAGGCGAGGTCGAGCGGGTAGTAGCCGCGCAGGTTGTCGGCCGACGTGAGCCACCAGCTCCGCGCCCACGTCTGGCCCTCCTCGTTCGGCGCGAAGCTCGTGCCGCCCGCGACGCGCACGAAGAACTTGGCGCGCCCCGAGATCTGCCAGTACTTCGCCATGTCGGTGCGCGCGAAGCCATGGATGGCACGCCGCCAGGGCAGCCAACCGCCGCCGAGCTCGAGGAGGAGCGCGCCCCCCGCGATGGGACCCGCCGCGAGATCGTAGCGGACCGTGTCGTAGCCGAAGCGGAAGGTGGGCCCGATCTGCGGGTTCACGCCGCCGTTGCGGGTCTGCCAGTCGGCGAGGGACGCGCTCGGCGGGCCGCAGAAGAGGGGATTGGTCACGCTGAAATCCGTGAGGCAGTAGCGCTGCACGCCGCCCACCGCGAGCTCCACCTCGAATCGGCGGAAGCGGTCGAGCGGGAAGCGCAGTGAGCCGATCGCGCCGAAGTCGCGCTGCAAGTACGAGAGGTTCGCGTTGGTCTTGTCGATCTGCTGCTGCACGAAGTGGAACGCGCCGAGCACGTAGGCGGTGCGGCTCGCGCGGTTCTCGAAGAGCGCGATGCCCTGCGTGAGGTCGAACGATCCGTAGATCGACAGGTCGAGGTAGAGGATCCGGTCGCGCAGGATGTCGGAGAAGAGGAGCGCGGCGCGCCCGGCGATCGCGTTCGACGCGCCGCCGCCGTAGACGATGCCGGCCTCCGGCCGCCAGTTGCCCCACGCGTACGCGCTGTAGCTCGGCGTCCAGTCCGGGAACTCGTCCTGCGGGATGGGGAGGACGGGCCCCGCGGCCGGCGCGACGGCGACGGTGGGCTCGTCGAGCCACGCCACGCGCGGCACCTCCAGGAGCCGGAAGCGGCCGCGGTAGAACGTGCCGGCGTAGATGCCGCGCGCCTGGGGCGCCGCCGCGGGCGCGTAGAGCCCCGTGGCGAAGTCGGTGACCTTCCGGACCTTGCCTTCCTTGAGCAGGTACAGGTCCGGCTTCCCGGTCTGGTCCGACGAGAACAGGACCGACCCATCCGCCTGCGGGCGCGGGTGGCCGTCGTTCCAGTTGCCTGTGGTGAGGCGCGTGCGCGCGCCGGTGGCCTCGTCGACGCGGAAGAGGTTGAAGCGGCCGTGGTCGGTGGAGTCCGACGCGCAGTAGATCCCGTCCTTCCCCCAGGCGAGGCCGCGCTCGGCGAAGGCGTCGTCCGTGAGCTGCCGCGCCTTCCCGCCCTTCGACGGCACGAGGTAGATGTCCTGCTGGCCAGCGTCGGTGAGCGCGACGAAGGCGAGGTGGCTCCCGTCCTGCGAGAAGGCGGGGTCGGAGATCTCGAGGAAGCGGCGGCCGGTGGGGTGCTTGAGATCGAGGCTCCGCCGCGCGCCGAGCTTCAGGACGGGCGGCTTGCCCCCGCCCGGCGGCTGGTACTTGTACGACTGGACGTAGAGCACGTCGCCCGCGCCGCTCTGCGCGGAGAAGGCGAGGAGGCCGTCCGTGATGGCCATGACCGAGTGCTCGATGGGGTGGAGGGACTCGATCCCGGGCTGGTTGTCGGCCGCGACCTCGACCGCGCCGCGCGGGTAGCGCGCGTCCATGAGGTAGAGCCTGGCCCGGCCCGCCTCGCGGTCGATCCCGCGGAAGAAGACGAGGTTGCCGTCGGTGGAGACCTCGAACGCCTCCGGCTCGGCCGGAAGGTCCTGGAGCTCGCGCGCCTGCGGCAGGTCCTGCCGGATGCGCATGTACTCGGGGTAGTAGCGCTTCTTCAGCCACGAGCGCCAGCGCGCGTCGACCTGCTCGATCGACTCGTTCAGCACGCGCCGCGTGAGCGCCGCGAAGTTGCGCTCGCCGCTCGCCCCGATGCCGGTGCCGAGGAGGTACGAGTTCTCGAGGTAGCTCTGGATCTTCTCTTTCCCGTAGACCTCGGCGATGAAGGTGATGCGCGCCTGTCCCAGCTTGTAGGTCGGGATGTAGCCGCGGTAGCGGTCCTCCTGGAAGGGGATGATCTCGTAGTGCCGCTCGGGATCCGGGTTCCAGACGAGGTCGCGGAGATAGAGGTCGGCCTCGGAGTCGAGCCCGCCCTTCGAGTAGTACTCGGCCATTCCCTCGATGAACCAGAGCGGGAGCGACTCGATGGGCGAGCTCATCTCCTCGGCGCCGGCGAGATCGAGCAGCTTCTGGATCTGGAACTGGTGGACGAGCTCGTGGGTCGAGACCTCGCGGAAGAGCTCGTGGTTCCCGAAGTACGGCAGCGACATCTTGAGATCGCGCGGGGAGGTGACGCCGAGCACCGACTCCGAGACCTGGAAGACGTTCGTGGTCTGGAACTCGCGCTGCGACGAGTAGAGGATGTACGGGATCTGCTTCGTCGGGGTGTAGTGGAACTGGTCGACGAGGCGGAGGTAGGCGGCCCTGATGACGGGGAGCGCGCGCTCCGCCACGACGCGCTCGCGCCCGTAGTAGTACAGCCGGATCCCGCCCTGGCCACCCGACGGGGACGGCACGTCGTAGTGGTGCCAGTCGAACTCGTACCAGGAGACCTGGTTCTGCCCCGGGCGCTCCGGCAGCACGAAGGTCTGCTGCAGGTCCTGTGGACGCGAGAGGCCGCGAGACGAGCCGCGCGCATAGAGGCGATCCATCTGCTGGAGCGCGTCCGCGATCGAGGGTGAGGCGAGGTTGAAGGTCTGTGCCGCGCAGAGGACCGGCGCGGCAGCGAGCCACAGGACGGCGAGAGCCCTGTTCATCGGGTCACCAGTCAGGGAACCTAGGAGGCAGCGAGCGGCCGGGCAATGGTCGCTCGCCAGCATACCCCCCGGGGCGCCGGCCGATCACTCGCAGGCAACGGGGAAGGTCCGCTCGCCGAGGCGGAGCAGGAACCGGCCAGGGAATCCGGATTCCTCTTCGAGGACGAGCCCGAGGTCGATCTGCGCCGTCCGCGTGAAGCGCGCGCGATGCCCGCCCTTCACGACGCAGTGCAGGACCCCTTCGGCGTCCACGCTCAGCGTCGCGGGATCGAGCGGCTCCTCGGTCCGATCGCTGAGGTGGAGGACCGGCCATCCCTCGTCGAAGGTCACCCCGCGTACGCCATACGGGGCGTCCTCGACCATGACGTAGCCGCTCTCCCGCCCGACGCGCACCAGGTATCGCCCGTCCGCCTGTCGCGCCAGCGAACCCCAGAGCACCTCCAGCGTCCGCGCGTGCGTGATGGGCTCGCCACGGTGGCAGAGGCGCCCCTCCAGGTCGATGGAGAGCTCGCTCCGCTGGCGCAGGAGCTCGAGCGCATCCTCGTCGAGGTCGGCCATGGGTCGATCCTAACCCGCTGCCGGCGCTCCGGTTGCTCCGGCGAGGCGCTGACGGTAGGAACGCCTCACGATGGCCCCTCTGGACGGCGCGCGCCGCGAGCCGGTGGTTCGGATCCGCTGCCCGGCGCCCGCCGACGACGCGCGGTGCCGGCAGATCCTCGAGGCGGCCGGCCTCGTCCCGGAGGCGTCCCTCACCTGGCTCGTCGTCCGCGACGCCGATCCCGACGAGGTGAACCGGCTCCTCGTCGCCGGCGGCGCGCTCGGGCGCGTGGTGGCGCGCGAGCGCATCGGCCAGCTCATCGGCTGGCTCATCGACCGGCAGGGCGCCCTCGAAGGCCGGGCGCGGAACGTGAAGAGCCTCGTCGAGCGCGTGCTCGGCGACGCGGGGCTCGCCCCGCGCTACGCGCCGCAGCCCGACGACGCGCTCCTCGCCTCCGCCCGCGAGCTCCACGCGCGGCTCATGGCCGAGGGCGCGTCCTTCCTGCCCTGGGCGCGCTTCGTGGCGATGTTCTGCGTCGAGAAGGGTGCGGACTGAAGCTTCAGCTCACCCCGCCCGCGAAGACGAGCGCGCCCCACGCATTCACCGCCACGCCGAAGAGCGCGAGCGCCCAGAACCAGCGGCTCATGGGGCGCGCGCCGATCGCGAGGAGCAGGAACAGGTAGGGCGTGTAGTCGAGGCTGAAGCGGTAGCCGAACTGCACGTAGCCGGTGTTCTGGTAGAGGAAGCCGGGCAGCGCGGTGGCGGCGACGGCGAGCCAGAGCGGCAGGTGCAGCCGCGGCCTCGCGCGCGGGAAGAGCAGGAGGAGGAAGAGGGGCATCGTCACGAACAGGGACATGCCGTCCGGATCGTAGCCGAGCCGCCCGCCCTCGAGCCGCGGCAGGCGCAGGAAGGCCGCCCGGAGCTGCTTCCCGAGGTAGTGGAGCGAGAAGAGGCCGTGGCGCCGGATGTCGGCGTTGACGCGATTCGCGTAGAAATGCGCGTGACCGAAGTCGGCCGGCGAGCCGAAGCGGGCCCAGTTCGTCGCGGCGGCGAACGCGAGCAGCGGCGCGGCGCCGGCGGCGAAGCGGAGGAGCTTGCGGCCGCGCGACGGGACGCGCCACGCCTCCAGGACGAAGAAGAGGGCCGTGAAGACGAGCGGCGTCCGCGTCACGGCGGCGAAGCTCCAGGCGAGGCCGGCCAGGAGCGGGTGGGCGGCGCGGTGCGCTGCGAGCAGGAAGAGGCAGCTCGCCGTGACGCCCAGGACCTCGGCCGTGAACCACACCTCTCCGCGGATGGAGCACGAGAAGGCGACCGTCCCGAAGGCGAAGAGGAGCGCGAGCGCCGCGTCCTCGCCGCGGGTCCGCGGGCTGTCGCCCGTCCGCCGCAGCCGCTCCAGGACGAGGAAGAAGAGCAGCACGTTCAGCGACGCGAAGAAGACCGTGAACGAGACGTCGACGTACTCGAACCCGAAGAGCGCGACGCCCGGGAGCATGAGCAGCGCCGGGCCGGGCGGGAACGAGACGTACCAGCGGTCGCCCACGCGCGCCCAGTCGTTCAGATCCGGCGGCGGCACCCGCAGGTGGAGCTGGCCGTGGAGCCACGCGTCGGCCTGGTAGATGAAGTGCGGCGCGTGCGACTGGCGGCCGAAGCGCGACCCGGAGAAGAGCGCCAGCACGGCGAAGCTGCCGGCGAGGAGCGCGATCTCGAGCCGGTGCGCGCGCAGCCAGGTCACGGCCGCGTGCGAAGCGGGTTTCGTCCCCCTCCCCCCGCTCTGCGCGGGGAGGGATGTGGACAGGGACGCGTTCACCGGATGAGCAGCCGCAGCTGGTTCAGCACGTCGTACGCCGCCGTCTTCCGGATGCGGTCGCGATCGCCCGGGAAGCGGCGCGCCCACGTCCTCGTCCCGTCCGGCCCCGCGATGGCGAGGTGCACCGTGCCGACGGGCTTCTCCTCGGTCCCGCCACCCGGGCCGGCGACGCCGGTCACGGCGAGGGCCCACGTCGTGCCGGCGCGCCGGCGCGCGCCCTCCGCCATGGCGCGCGCGACCGGCTCCGAGACGGCGCCGTGCGCCGCGAGCACGGCGGCGTCCACCCCGAGCACGCCCGTCTTGGCCTCGTTCGCGTAGGCGACGACGCCGACATCGAAGGTGGCGGACGCGCCCGGGACGCTCGTCACCATCTCGGCGACGAGCCCGCCCGTGCAGCTCTCCGCGATCGCGAGCCGCTCGGCGCGCGCGACGAGGCGCTCCACCACCAGCTGCGGAAGGTCCTGCTTCCCCTCCGCGAAGATGGCGTCGCCGAAGAGGCGGCGCACCGCGGCGAGGATCCGCTCCGCGCGCGCCTCGGCGCCCGGGCCCGGCACGCTCCACTTCACGTGGATCTCGGGCCAGTGCGCGCGGTAGCCGAAGCGGACGCCCGCGTTCTCCGGCGCGTCCATCACCGGCCGCATCGCCTGGTCGGCGTGCGACTCGGGGATCCCGATGAGCTTCACGAGGCGCGCCGCCGGCACCTCCCGCTCGCTCGCCGCGACGCGGGGGAGCACGGCCTCCTCGCAGAGCCCCCGGTACTCGGCCGGGACGCCGGGGAGGCACACCAGCTCCGCGCGCTGGAGCTTCACCCTGAACCCCGGCGCGGTGCCGAACCGGTTGGGCAGGATCACCGCGCCCCGAGGAAAGCGGGCCTGCTTCGCGTTGTTCGGGGTCATCGTCCGGCCGAGCTTCTCGAAGCGGGCGCGGATGGCCGCGAGCGAGGCCGCGTCCTCCTCGAGCGGCACCCCCAGCGCGGCGGCGACGCACTCGGCGGTCAGGTCGTCCTCGGTCGGCCCGAGGCCGCCGCTCATGACGACCAGATCGGCCCGGGCGGTGGTCTCGGTGAGCGCGGCCAGCAGGTCGGCGCGATCGTCGGCGACGAGCGTCTTGCGCCGCACCATGACGCCGAGGTCCCACAGCCGGTCCATGAGCCACGCGCTGTTCGTGTCGACGATCTGCCCGGTGAGCAGCTCGTCCCCGGTGGAGAGGATCTCGACGAGGTGGCTCACCGCACGAGCTCCAGGCACCACCAGTGCGACGTCGAGCAGCCCGCGAGGATGCGCAGCCCGAGTCGCAGGAGCTCGAGCGTCGCCCAGGCCCACACGCCGGCCGCGACGTCGTCCATGACCACGCCGAAGCCGCTCTTCACCCGATCGAGCGCGCTCGCCGGCCAGGGCTTCACCACGTCGAAGAGCCGGAAGAGCAGGAACCCCGCGATGGCCGTGCCCCAGGACCAGGGCACGAACGCCATCGTGACGAGGTAGCCCGCGACCTCGTCGATGACGATGGGTGAAGCGTCCACGACCTTCCAGTACCGGCCGGCCTTCTCGGCGGCGAACACCGCCAGCGCGATGAAGGCGAGCACGGTGAGGAGGTACAGCCCGAGCGACAGGTGGCGGAGCGCCCAGAAGAGCGGGAGGGCGCCGAACGTGCCGAAGGTGCCGGGCGCGACGGGCGCGTAGCCGCACGGCCCCCACGCGGCGAGGATCACCCACGCGCCCGGGCGCGTATCGGGGACGCCCTTCTTCAACCGGAAGCGCCGCGAGGCGGCGGTCGTCATGGCGGGCTGCTGGGCGGGGTCGTGCACGCGCTAGATGTACTCGTCGCCCTCTTCTTTTTCACCGAGGCGCGCCTCGACGTCGTCGTCGTCGGGCTCGAGCGCGGGGTCCGCCTCGATCTCGGCGCGGACGGCGGGCGGCAGCGCCGCGACGGTGGGCTCGGGACGGCCGCGCGAGATGACCCACTCGGCGAGGCCCATCATGATGTAGGCGCCCATGTAGACCACCATCACGAACGAGGCGCGCGTCGCGATGCCGACCGCGAGGCCGAACACGCACATCGCGCCGAAGACGAACAGGCTCTTCGCCGAGAGGTGCACGTCCTTGAAGGTGCGGTAGCGGATGGTCGAGACCATCAGGAACGAGAGCAGCCCGACCACGAACGCGATCGAGATGCGAGTCGAGGCGTCGCCGATCGAGCCGAAGGCGCGGTAGTGCGCGATGACGATGGAGACGAGCGCCCCGGCCGCGAGCGGGATCGGGAGCCCGACGAAGAAGCGCGACGATCCCTTCTCGCCGCGGTGCGCGAGCACGTTGAAGCGCGCGAGGCGGAGGGCGCCGCAGGTCGCGAAGGCGAAGGAGAGGAAGAAGCCCAGGAAGCCCAGCGGCGCGAGCGCCCACTTGTACACGAGGAGGGCGGGGGCGGCGCCGAACGACACGACGTCAGCCAGGCTGTCGAGCTCCACGCCGAACTCCGACTGCGTCTTCGTCATGCGCGCGACGCGGCCGTCGAAGGCGTCGAAGAAGATGGCGAAGAAGATGGCGAGCGCGGCCTGGTTGAGCTCTGCGGGAGAGGCCTCGCCCGCGCAGAGCGTCATCGCGTAGAAGCCGAGGAAGATCGAGCTGCACGTGAAGAGGTTCGGCAGCACGAACATGGCCTTGCGGAGGTTGATCTGCATGCCGTGGACGCCCCTCGTCGACTCCTTTGCGCGCGCGAGGCTGTCACGCGCGCCCCCCTTTGTCGAGGGCGTTCGGCCCCGGCGTGGGTTCGTGCCCTGGGTACGTGAGGAAGTGTAACCGCTGACCTCGAAGGTGCCCACGCGGGAGGGTGGGCTCGCTGACCGGGCGGTCCGGGGCTCGGCGCGGGAGGGGGTGGGCGATCGACTAGGATGAGGCGATGCGTCCCGGATGGCGTGCGGCCCTCGTCGTCGCGATGGCTACGCTCGCGGGGTGCGCCCACGTGAGGGAGGGCTTCACCTGCCCGGCGCGCGGCGGCCGGCCGTGGCGCGAGCTCACGAGCGACCACTTCGTCCTCAGCACCGACCGGCAGAGCCGGGCAGCGCGTGCGCTTGTCGAGGAGCTCGAGGTCGCGCGCGCTGCGCTCGTCGCGGCGGCGTTCCGGGGCGGCGTCGATCCGCCGGGCCGGCTGCACGTCGTCGCGTTCGACCGGCGCGAGGAGCTCGCGGACTTCGTGGACGACGAGGTGGTGCACGGCTGGTTCGGTGCCGACCTCGACGGCGAGCCGTTCGTCGTCATGGCGGGCGTGACGTTCCGGGACGTCCACGAGATCGTGACCCACGAGCTCGCCCATCAGCTCGCGGCGACGCTGTTCGTGCGCCAGCCGCGCTGGTTCTCGGAGGGCGTCGCGACGTACCTCGAGACGGTGACCGTCGACGGCGACCGCGTCCTGCTCGGCGCCGCGAGCCGCCACCGCCTGGCCGAGGCGAGCGTCTTCAGGGCGAGCTCCGCCCAGCTCTTCGCGTGGGCCGGCGAGATCGAGCCGCGCTACTACGGGCGCGCCTGGCTCCTCGTGCACTTCCTCGTGAACCGGCGCGGCCCGCGCTTCAGCGCGTTCCAGGTGCGCCTCTCGCGCGCGGAGGAGCCGGCGGCGGCGTGGGCGGCCCAGTTTCCCGAGTACGACCCGCGGCAGCCCGGCGCGCTCGAGCGGCTCGACGGCGACCTCGGGGGCTACGCCGGGTCTGGTCCGTACACCGTCCTCTCGCTCCCGTTCGAGCGCCCCGAGGTGAACCCGTCGGAGCGCCTGCTCGACGCGAGCGAGGTCCACGCGCTCCACCTCTCCATCCCGTCGCGCGACCCGGACGCGCGCCCGGGGGATCGCGACGCCGAGGTCGCGGAGGCGCTGCGCGAGGACCCCGGGCACCCGACCGCGCTCGCGCTGAAGGCGCGGCGCCTCCCGCCGGCGGAGCGGGTGCGACTCGCGCGCGAGGCCGTCGCGACGCATCCGCGCTCGTGGCGCGCGTGGGCGTTCCTCGGCGCGGCGCTGCGGGGCGGCGATCGCGAGGCGAGGCTCGAGGCGCTCCGGCGTTCCGTGGAGCTCGCCCCCGAGAACCCACGCGCCCTCGACGCGCTCGCCCGGGAGCTCGTGCGCGCCGGCAGCGGCGAGGAGGCGCTGCCGCTCGCTCGCCGCGCCATCGCGCGCGCCCCATGGAACGCGGCGGCCTTCGACACCGCGGCCGCGGCGAGCGCGGCGCTGGGGCGCTGCGCCGACGCGCTCCACCTCCAGCAGCGCGCGGTCGACCTGCTCGCGGATGAGCTCCCGGCGGAACGGCGCCAGGAGGTCGTGCGCACGCTCGACACGTACCGCGCGCGCTGCGGCCAGCCTCAGCGACCCGTCCCGGCGCCCGGCGAGGAAGCGCAGGGCTCCCGCACCAGCTCGCCGTAGAGCAGCGTCGCGCGCGAGCCCTTCGCGCACTCGACCACCAGCGCCGGGTCGACGAGCCAGCGGTCCATGCGGAGCTGCGCCGTCGCGCCGCCGGCGAGCAGGAGCCCCGGACCGCGCCCGGTGCAGCGGACGCCCTGCAGGTCGCCCCGCGCGCTGCCGACGAGCGCCAGGCACCCCGACGTCCCGCCCTCCACGTCCACCCCATCGAGGCGCACCCGCGCGCCCGAGGCGGCGACGCCCGAACCCCCGCAGCGGACGAGCTCGCTCCCGGAGAGGGTCACCTCTCCGCCGAGCGCCTCGACGCAGGCGCTGGGGCCGTCGCGATCCGCTCCGCCGATCGTGACCGCCTCGGCGCGCACGCGGCCTCCGGCGATAGCGATGCCGGCGGGTCCGGGCGAGGCGATGACGACCGCGGACAGCGCGACGTCGCCCCCCGTGACGGTCACCGCCGCCTCCCGCGACGGCCCGAACACGACCGCATTCGAGATCGCCGCCGCCCCGCCCTCCACGGCCACCCCGGCGAGGCTGCCCTGGAGGCTCCCGCCGTCGACGCGGGCGTCGCCCCCACGGACGACGAGGCCGTGCCGGCCGCCGCGCAGATCGGCGCGCACCGCCGCCAAGCTGCCCGACGAGACGGCCGCGCCACAGGCGCCGCCGGCGAGGGCGACATCGCGGAGCGCGGCGGCGCCGCCGTCCACGACGAGCGCGCACTGCGCAGGTCCGGCGCGGAGCGTGAGCCCGGTGAAGGTGACCGCGCCGCGCACGACCGCGCCCGGCGTGCCCTCGGGAGCCTCCACCACGGTCGCGCCCTCTCCCTCGCCCGTCACGGTGAGCTCGGCGACGCGCCCGAGCGACCCGCGGTGAACGCCCGCGCCGAGCGCGACGGTGTCGCCGCGACGGGCGCGCGCGAGGGCGTCCGGCAGGCTCGCGCCGGCGGGGACGGAGACGACCGCGGTGAGTAGGACGGCGAGGACGGCGGGCGCCATGGCCGCGTCTTGTCACGGCGGAGCTGCCGCCGCAAGCGATGCGCTAATTCCCCCCGCTCCCCGTCCAGCGCGAGCCGAGGAGGACGAGCGGGTCCTCCGCCCGGCCGCCGCGCCACACCTCGAAGTGGAGGTGGGGCCCCGTCGCGCGGCCGGTCGCGCCGACGAGCCCGAGCGGCTGGCCCGAGTCGACCCGATCGCCCGGTGCGCAGAGCAGGCGCGACAGGTGTCCGTAGCGGCTCGTCAGCTCGCCGTCGTGCCTCACCTCGACGGCGAGGCCGTAGCCCGGCGTGAATCCGGCGTGGACGACGAAGCCCCTCGCGGCCGACGAGACGACGCGGCCCGCGGCCGCGGCGAGGTCGATGCCCCAGTGCATGCGCCGGATGCGGTCGATCGGGTGGAGGCGGACGCCGAACACCGACGTGAGCCCGGCGTCGGAGATCGGCCAGCGGAGCGCTGGCGGACGCGTCGCCGCGAAGAGCGTCTGGCCCAGGGCGCGCGCCGCCTCGGCGCGGCGGGCGAGGCGCTGCACGCGATCGGCGAGGCGGGCGGCGAGGGCGGGGGGCGGCGCCCCGAAGCGGCGGCGGTCGAAGCCGAGCTCCGCCTCGACCGTGATGCGGGCGCGCACCAGCTCGGCGAGCGGCGTCTGAGGCATGGCGCGGGCGAGGTAGCGCTCGAGCTCCCCGGCGAGCGCCTCCCATGCAGAGACGGCGCGCTCCGGGAAGGCTTGCGACGGCGGATCGCTCGCGCGCCGCTCGCGCGCGTCGGCGGCGAACCGGAGCAGGGTCGCGTCCACGGCGGGGCCGGGCGCGGCCTCGCTCGCGACGCGCTCGGGGGCGGGGTCCGCCACCGGCGGCCGAGGCGGCTCGTCGGGATCGATCGAGAGCAGCGCCTCGATCGTCGCCGCGTCGTCCACGATGGGCGCGGCGGAGGTGGGCGCGGCGGGCGCCGTTTCCGCGGCGAGGCCGATCTCGTCGAAGGTGAGCTTCGCCACCGGCGTGGTGGCGCACGCCGCGGTCGCGAGGAGGAGAGAGGTGAGGATCCGGCGCATGCGGCGCGTCTGCGGCAGCGATGGTAGCACGCGCGATCGACCGATCGACCCGGCGTCCCGCGAGCGTGGGACGCGGCGGGGTGCGCGGCGCGCCTACTACGCGGCGATCGTCCGCGCGATGCGCCGGACCGCCTCCTCGACGTCGTCCGCCGAGACGTCGAGGTGCGTGACGAAGCGCAGGAGGTCCGGGTGAGAGCCCTCGGCGTTGCAGAGGACGCCCGCGGCGCGGAGGCGCGCCACCAGCTCGGGAGCGCTCCGGCCGTGGAAGGCCGCGAAGACGAGGTTCGTCTCGACCGGGAAGCGCAGCGTCACGCCGGTGAGCTCCGAGAGGAGCGCGCCGAGGCGCTTCGCGTTCGCGTGGTCGTCGGCGAGCCGCGCGACGTGGTGCTCGAGCGCGTACAGGCCCGCCGCGGCGACGATCCCGGCCTGGCGCATCCCGCCCCCGAGGCGCTTCCGGAGCCGCCGCGCCTCCTTCACGAGCTCGCGCGGCCCTGCCACGACGGAGCCGAGCGGCGCGCCGAGCCCCTTCGAGAAGCAGAGCGAGACGACGGTGGCGGGCGCCGCGTAGTCGCGCGCCGCGACGCCGGTCGCCACGACCGCGTTGAGGAGCCGCGCGCCGTCCATGTACACGGAGAGGCCATGGCGCGCCGCCACCTCGGCGACCGCGCGAACCCACTCGACGGGCCAGATCTTCCCGCCGCCGCGGTTGTGCGTGTTCTCGATCTCGACGACGCGCGTCCGCGGCGCGTGGACGTCGTCGGGCCGGATGGCGGCCTCCACGGCGGCTGGGTCGAGCACGCCGCGCTCGCCGGCGAGCCCGCGCACCTGCACGCCCCACAGCGCGGCCAGCGCGCCCCCCTCGTAGTTGACGATGTGCGCGCCCTGATCGCACACGACCTCGTCGCCGGCGCGCGCCAGGACCCCGAGCGCGACCTGGTTCGCCATGGTGCCGCTCGCGACGAAGAGCGCGGCCTCCTTGCCGAGGAGGCCGGCGGAGCGCTCCTCGAGCGCGCGGACGGTGGGATCCTCGCCGTAGACGTCGTCGCCCACCTCGGCGCGCGCCATCGCCTCGCGCATGGCGGGGGTGGGGCGGGTGACGGTGTCGGAGCGGAGGTCGATGAGGTGCATGGCGGGCTCCATGGGTCGCGCGATGTTACCATCCGCGCCGGATGGCACCCGCGGTGAGAAGAGCGCGCGCACCGGGCGAGGCCGAGCGGGCGAGAGCTCGCGAGGTCGTGGACCGGCTCGAGCGCGCGATGCCGGAGGCGCGCATCGCGCTCGCGTTCCAGGACGACGTCCAGCTGCTCGTCTCGGTCATCCTCTCCGCCCAGTGCACCGACGCCAGGGTCAACATGGTCACGCCCGCGCTCTTCGCCCGGTTCCCCGGCGCCGCGGCGTTCGCCGCCGCGCGCGCGAGGACGCTCTGGCCCTACGTGAAGAGCTGCGGCCTGTACCGGGCGAAGTCGCGCAACATCGTCTCGGCGATGCGCGCCATCGTCGCGGAGCACGGCGGCCGGGTGCCGCGCGACCGCGCGGCCCTCGAGGCGCTGCCGGGCGTGGGCCGCAAGACGGCCGGCGTCGTGCTCATCCACCTCGGCGCCGGCGAGGCGTTCCCGGTGGACACCCACGTCGGGCGCGTCGCTCGCCGGCTCGGCCTCACCCGCGCCAGCGACCCGGGCAAGGTGGAGGACCGGCTCATGCAGCTCCTGCCGCGAGAGCGCTGGGCGCAGGGCCACCAGCTCTTCGTGTGGCACGGGCGCCGCACGTGCACGGCGCGGAATCCCGCCTGCCCGCGCTGCGTGCTCGACGACCTGTGCCCGAAGATCGGGGTCGCGAGGGCGAGGGGGTGACCGGAGCCATCCCGGACAAGAATAGGCTGGTGGCGTGCCGGACAAGAAACGCCCTGCGAAAGCAGAATACGCAAAGCGCGACCAAGCTGCAGGCGTACTCCGGTCACGAAGGCATGTACAAGCGCTTCGTCACGACGACGAGGTGCGCGACGCGTACCAAGATTCCTCGGACCGAACCATCCGGCGCGGTCCGCTACCGGTGAAGCGCGAGATGGAAGGGAGGAGCCTCTACGGAGGAGGCGAGAGCCCACACGCTACGAACCGCTGGAAAAGCCAGGCCGCCTCGCCCACGAACGGGGCATCGACCAGGTCACGGCGCCGGCACAGGAGAGCTTCCACGAGGGGGCGGGCGAAGAGGTGCAGGTAGGCCCTCCGCCGTTGCGTGCCCGTCGCGCCGAGCGCCACGTACTCGGGGGCATCGGTGATGAGATCGTTCTCCTCGCCGTACGCGTAGTGTCGATGGCTCGACCATCTCCACTGGCTCGCACGGGGGACGAGATTCGCCCGCACCGGGTTGAGGTCGCCGTACCGCATGACCTCGAGTTGATGGCGACCGCTCTGGATCTGAGGCGAGCGGAGGCGCTCCATGACGACCTGTCCACGGCCGGCGGTCCGCCGATTGTACCAGCGGGCGAATCCCCAGTTGACGAGCTTCCAGTACGCGCTGAAGGCCTTCTGGCCCTTGGTGGCCCTGCACATGACGTGAGGGTGGGTGCCCATGAGGCAATAGGAGTGGATCTCGATGCCGTACTTCCCCTTGTAATTGCGCAGGAGCTCGAGGAATTTCTCGCGAGCCGCGTCGGAATCGAGGACGAGAGTGTGGCCGTGACTGCGCCAGGTGCAGTGGTTGGTGGAGTTCTCCTCGACGAGCAGGATGCGTGGGACTCGCGGCACGTGAAGGAGACCGAAGCAAGCGGTGCGCCAGGCCATGTCCGACGCGGCGCCAGGCACGCGGC